>Ga0302325_10010082_pt1 | contig 20522 bp, 16 predicted proteins | sample Palsa_T0_2_FD_201948 | JGI IMG/M metagenome (GOLD analysis project Ga0302325, IMG submission 201948) | Peat permafrost microbial communities from Stordalen Mire near Abisko, Sweden - Palsa_T0_2 | ecosystem: Environmental > Terrestrial > Soil > Palsa > Peat permafrost | place: Sweden: Abisko...
GTTAGGGGTACCGCCGAAGTTGAAGCGAATTCGTATCATTGAACTGATCGTACCAGAATTTCAGGACTGCGGTGCGTTGGCCGTGTAGTCCAGATAGATGGTGCCGAGATTTGGCAAAGACGCCGATTGCTCCAACTTTAGAAGGATCGAAGTGCTGGGGAACGTCCAAAGAACCGTTTTGATCAGGTGGCTGTTCTCGCCTCTTTTCTCTTCCTCGCTGGCTGGCTGGCCGTATTTTTGGATCAGCATCATTCTGAGCGTATCGAAATCCCGGGGCCCGGCTAATGACGCGGAACTTGGAAGCCCAAAGTACGACCACAGTGTCACTTCGGAAATCCGCTCAGTACCCTGCCGGGCCCCCACCTGAACGCCCATCTCCACGTCGCCCATTTTAGTCGGCTTGAGTTCTAGAAGCGTCCAGGCGTCATTCCTCCGTGGTTCGGCGACGGCGTCATACGCAGTGCGCGCTTCGGTAATCGTCATGCCCCATTTGATTTTGTCCCAACCATCCACGTCTTTGGGTTTGGTCTGTCCATACAGGGCCAGGGTGAGCGCGGCCAGCAGCAGGCAGGACAGAACGCTGGATTTCACGTCTGATATCATGAATTCGCGCCTCCGGGCGGTTAGCTCAGCTGGTTAGAGCGCCTGCTTTACAAGCAGGACCAGCTCTTTTTTAGAAGTACCCTGAAATCAGCGGCCGTGGTGCTCACTCTCGTGCGTTGGTCCCCTGCATTCCGTTCCATTTCTGGTTACGGTTGCGCTGTCACTCTTGCCGCCAAGGCAAATCGGAATTGACGTTCATTTTCTTAATCCGATCCGACAACTCCTGGAGCGTGAAACGCGGAGAGCGACAGAACTGGATCAATTGCTGCTCTTCCTGCAGGGTTTTGGCCGCTTCCTCAGGGACCTTAGACGCGATGGACAGAGGGATAGTCAGAACTCCGTGACGATCGCCATGCAGCAAATCCCCGGACCTAATCTTTAGAGCATCGATCTCCACAGGCTCACCGAATTCTGCGATGTGGGCATAGGCGTGGGATACGGAAGTGTGGCTTGCGTAGAGTTGAAACCCTAATGCCTTTACGGCTGGCAAATCGCGCACGGCTCCGTTTGTAACACAACCGACGCAATTCAGAGCCTGGCCGATGGTGGCGTGGATCTCGCCCACGAATGCTCCGAGTCCGGCGTGATGATCAGCATCTTGCAGTACCAGAACTCGCGGTTCCGGGAGGGATGCTACGTAGTTCCACCATTCCATATGGTCGTAGTAGCAGCGATGGTTCATCGGCGCGAATGCAGTTCGGATTCGCGCGGTAGCCGCGTAGCCGACCATCGGCGGAAGATTCGGAAATTGGCAACGTGTCACGCCGGAGAGGAAGCCTTCGTTACGCAAGCGGACGTTGAGTCGCTCAATGGCGTTGGAAATCGTGCAGCTATCAAAAGCCTTCAGTCTTTCCAAATCTGAAGATGAAAGAGCGTTTGGATAAATCATTTTCCTGGACGCGATTGTAGCTGATCCGGAATACTATGCCGCTGGTTGACCTTTGCGTCGATCAGCACAGAGGGAGGTGTGTTCCCGTCGATTACAATGATCATTTGGAAGGATCTCAGTTCTCAGCCACCTTCAGACGGACGCAGAATTGGCAACATCGAGCTATTCGGCGTCTAAGGTTCGAGGGCTTCACTTCGCTGAGGAATGAGTTCTCCGCAAGAGCGCTACCTCAACACGAATCGTCTCCGGAGTCACCCGGTCGACGACGATTCCCGGAGGGAGATCCAGCGATTGTGGCTGAAACCGGAGAGTGTGCCAACCCGGCTGAAGATATCCCAGGTCGAAACGGCCCACCAGCCTTCCAAGACTGACAGAATCCATAATCCAGGGGCTTCCCCGAATCTGAATCTCCAACGTGTCGGCGGATTGGGTGGTGACTTCCGTGCCGGCGGGCACGTCACTGAGTTCAACGGGCACTGTCATGGTTCGAATCGTGGTGCCCGCGGCCAGAAACGACATCGCCCAGATCAGGCCAGAGAGGCCCAACGCGGCGAACTTCAGCCGGAGGTTCGCGTGGAACAAACGGTGCAACCACGCTTCGATTCTCACGCCGGAGGGACTGAGCAGGCCATCGAGTGTGACGGTAAGTTGCTGCGCATCCGCAAGGAGCTGGGTTTTGCCGCCATCTACTAGCGTCACTTCTCCACGCTCCTCTGAAACGACGACCACCAGCGCGTCGCACCGCTCCGCGATGCCAAGGGCGGCCCGATGGCGGGTTCCGTAGAACGTAGGGACATCACGGCGCTGGGTAAGGGGCAGCACAACATTCGCTTTGACTAGCTGGTCGCCTTGGATGATTACCGCACCATCGTGAAGCGGGGACAGTTTCTGGAATATGGCTTCCAGCAACTCAGGCGTGATTGCGGCACCAATGGCAATGCCTCCCTCGATCAGTTCGCTGATCGCATCCTGCCGCGCGATCACCACGAGGGCGCCAACCTGGTAGCGAACGAGCGCAAATGCCGCATTGGCGATGGATCGAGTCGTGGTATGCCCAACCGCTGCGGGTCGCGGCCACTGTTTGAACGCCGCATCAAGCCGCATGAAGGCACGGCGGAGTTCGGGCTGAAAGACCAGTAGCAAGACGAGAACCGCAAGGATGGCGGCGGCATCCAGCACCCAGCTTGTGACCACCAAATCCAGACGGCGCGCCAAAAGTGCCAAAGCGTGTAGCCCAACCACGCCCAAAGCAATGCGCATGGCTCGCGCGGACCTGGCCCAGCGGAGCAAAGCATAGAATGCCACGGCCAGGACGAGAAAATCCGCAATACTTTGCCAACGGATCACGGGCAGCATAAGGATGTCGCCAAGTTTATAGCGTACCTTCAGGGTCGCATGTTCCCGCCAATCGGCCAGGCGGGCCGCCCATGCTCATCGTGTGGCCGACCAGCAGGGAAATCTGTCCGGAGGCCGCAGAAGAATAGTGACCTTGATCCGCACTCAAGGTTGGGAAAGGAAGATCGACAATGTCGATGCTGGCTCATCAGGTTGTTGGTGGTTGTACGTCTCGGCGCAGGGTACTATGGCCATCGCTGCTGGGGCTTTTGCAGGGTACTTGCTTAGGCTTAAGAGACGAGGTGAGGCTACGACCGACGTCCAGGCCATAGCCGCGGGGCCGGCCGCCAAGCCTAAGGCTGCGAATTGCCGACCCGAGGCATCGCTGCCTGGTGGAATGGTATGAAAAACCTGACAATGGTCCCACCCAGTGGATTGTTCTGCAAGCTGATGCGGCCGTTATGGGCCTCAATAAACGCCTTGCAAATGGCCAGTCCCAAGCCCAGGCCATTGGTTGAGCCGAGTTCCGCTACTCGATAAAATTTATCGAAGACCCGTTCGAGGTCTTCCGCCGGGACGCCGACACCCCGATCGGCCACCAGAACCTCGAGTTGGTCATCAATGATGCGGCCCCGAACCTCAATCAGCTGGTCGGGTGGAGAAAACTTGAACGCATTGGTAAACAAGTTGATGAATACGTGGGTAATCAATCCAAAGTCCATCGGAACGAGGGGCAGGTTCTCCGGGATGTCGAACGAAACCCGCCGCTGACTCGCTGACGCCCCTAACTCTTCCAGCGCAGCGCTCACCAGGTCCAACAGGTCGTGCGGTTCGGTTTTCACGGTTGCCGCGCCTGTTTCCAGGCGCGTCATGCTCAGCAGATTGTTTACCAGGCGATGCAGTCGTCTCGCCTCTGTGTCGGCGGTTTCCAGGAGTCGGCGCTGGGCGGCTTGATCCAGTTCACCATTGGAAGTCATCAATCCGCTCAGCGATACAGCGATGGCGGCAAGAGGCGCACGGACATCGTGCGAGATGGCACTGAGCACGGCGTTTTGCACTTTATCCGACTCCTCGAGAAATCGGAGACGGCGCACTTTCTGTTCCAGAAAACCTCGTTCGATCGCGAGCGCGGACTGGTGAACGAAAGCTTTGAAAAGTTGGCGCTGAATATTGGAGAACCAAGCTCCTGGCGTGACTTCAATGCCAAGTACCCCAATGACTTCTCCCCGCGCCTTCAGCGGAAGGTACTGAGCCTGCGCGTCCGACAGGATTTCGGTGGAGCGTCCGGCGGCTTGGCCGTGTTTCCATGACCAGGTGGCTGCCGCTAGCTCCCGCTCGCCAAAGACAAACTCCGCACTGTGAGAGCGCGGAACCAGTTCTCTATTGACGGGCAACAGAATGACGGAGCGCCGTTTGAAGTGTTTTTCGATGTGAGTGCCAACTACGTCCAGGATCTCGTCGAAATCGTTGGTGACAGTGAGAGACTGACTAAACGCAGCCAGTGCCGACAGGAGCTGATTGAGCAGGCGATTGTGAATGGCGAGCGACGCGATCTGCGCGGCGGCAAGGCAATGATCGAGATCAGCACGGGTAAATCCGTCGCCGGCTCTCTTGTTGTAGATCTCGAAGAAGGCGATCACGTCCCTTTCGCTATCGACGATCGGGACTGCAAGGCCGGATTTTACGCCCAACCGTTCGCGCACTTCCGGCACAATCACCGGGTCATGCACCGCATCATTCGTCAGATGGTGTGTCCCATGCTGAATGAGCCAACCTGCCCAACCCACGCCGGGCGCGCAATGGTAGGTGAGCGGGACAATTTGTGATCCCAGAAAAAAGTGGCCGCACGACATCCCTTGCGATGTGTGCAGACCGGCACAACCACTTTCCGCTCCGGTTAGCTCAAGCAGTTGTTCCACCAGACTGTCTAACAAACTATCCAGATTCGATGCGGAGTTCAACTTGTCGCTCAAGCGAAGGAGAGATCTGAGTGAGTGCTCCGTTTCCTTCTGGGCTGAGCTGTCGTCCATATGGTTCGTCATCCTCCCGCAATGAAATCGTCAAGAATGCGTACGAGCCTTCCCTGGATAGCCCGAGCTTTCGGTCCTCAGTCGATATCCCACTCCCGGCTCGGTCACAATGTAGCGAGGCATCATGGGATCGGGTTGCAATTTGCGGCGCAGGTGGCTCATGGTGACGCGCAGAAGGTGCACCGGATCCTGATATTGGGTCCTACCCCAGAGTTCATGAATCAGTTCCCGATGCGTTCTGACGTTGCCAGCGTGATGGATTAGCACCTTCAGGAGATCATACTCGGTGGCTGTTAGGGTTACCGTGATTTCCCCGACCAGTACCTCTCTCCGGCGCAAATCGACTCTGAGATCACCTACCGCAAAAACATCATCCTGCGTTGCGCTCACGCTGCGCAAGGTCGCACGCATACGTGCCAGCAATTCTGGCAAGGTAAACGGCTTCGTGAGATAGTCGTGGGCGCCAGTATCGAGAGCAGTGACTTTCTCGGTTTCGTTATCACGAACCGAGATGACAATGATGGGCGCGATGGCCTGCTCTCGTAACCCCAGTATGACTTGCTTGCCATCCATGTCGGGCAGGCCAAGATCGAGAAGAATCAAATCCGGCCGGATTGATTGAACTTTCTGCAGAGCTTCCTTTCCGTTGCGGACTTGATAAACGGTGTAGCCTGCTGGAGGCAGCACGGCACTGAGAGTTTGCTGGATCGACTCTTCGTCGTCCACAAGTAGTATCCTTGGGCCTTGTCGTTCCATCACAGCCGCAATATAGCAATGCGTGTCTATGATTGTCCCACTTGCCTTAGGTCACTAATAATTTACGGATGGATTTCAATTCCGCCCGGCGTTTCGAAGTAGTCTTGGGAAATGCCTTGATCTTCATCTTGAGCCGGCCTTTGCATGTGCTTCGTAGCCTCTTCGGATCTCGGTTTCAGCCTCCGTCCAATCTTCATCCGCCTGGCCATCGTGATGCCCGCGCTCTTCGTAGATTTCGTAGGCGCGAGTGGCGATTCGCGAGGTAAGATCGAGCGGCTCCTTGACCGTCTTCTTGGCTAACAATGGAGCTTTCGTAGGATCGAAAATCCGATAAGCGAGCAGTTTCACACGGTCGTTCACCAGAGCCCAAGCCAGAGCGTAGCCCCATACGAATGCTGCCCAGCCCCAGCCGAGGGGTGTCATAAACAGCCCGTAAACGGCGATCAAAGTCGCAATGGTTTGCGTGCCGAGTACCGCCATCCAGAGAATCTTCGCGGGGCGTATGGACCAGAATGGACCGCGCGTGCGGGTCAGGAAAATCGTCAGATGCCCGGCCACGGATAGCTTCAAATACATCAACGTCTGGATGTGATCGCGATCGAGATGAAATACACGCTCACCGAGATAAAACAGGCAAAACGCAGCCACCACTCCAATAACGCCCAGCACCGTTGAGACCCCGAGCACCAGGCGCATGTTCCAGGCCTCGGGCTTGTCTTTGTAATGAACGTTGTCGTAAGCGATGGCCAGAATAGCTCCATCATTGAGCAACGCGAGCATGACGATCATCACCGCGGTGACTGGATAGAAGTTAAACACCAGGATAGCCAGCGTCATGAAGAACAGTACGCGCAGCGTTTCCGCGATGCGGTAGATGGCGTAGCTGTTCATGCGCTGGAAAATGCGCCGGCTCTCCTTGATTGCGTCGATGATTACCGACAGGCCCGACGCCAGTAGCACGATGGAGGCGGCCGCACGCGCTGTGTCTGTCGCGCCCGAAACGGCGATGCCGCAGTCTGCCTTCTTCAGGGCCGGAGCGTCGTTTACACCGTCGCCCGTCATTCCGACGATGTGGCCGCGCTGCTGTAAAACATCCACGATATGGTATTTATGTTCGGGGAAAACCTGCGCGAAACCGTCCGCCTTTTCGATTGCTTGCGCGGCCTGCGCCGTCTCGTGATGCTTGATGTCGCCCAAACCGCTGGCATCGAGAATATTCGTGCCCATCCCGAGCTGCTTGGCCGTTTCCTTAGCGATCGCCATCTGATCGCCGGTAACCATCTTGACGCTGACGCCCATCTCGCGGGCGCTCGCGATAGTTGCTTTCGCTTGGGGGCGAGGCGGATCAAACATGGGCAACACGCCCACGATCTGCCACTTGCCCGCTTCGTCTGCGCGCGCCACGCCCAGAGAACGGAAGCCGCGTCCAGCAAATTCGTCGACCGCTTTGTCTACGGCCGGCTTTGCCTCGCCGGCATTGGTGGACATCTTCAGAATTACCTGTGGGGCGCCTTTGGCCACATAGAACTGCTTGCCGTCGCCACCTTTCACCGTGGCTTCGGTGCGCTTATGCACCGGATCGAACGGCTGGAAATGGACGACCTGATAGGCTTTCAGGCTCTTGTCATCTTTGACGCCGCCGATCACCGCGAGGTCGATGGTGTCCTTGTCTTCGGCACGAGAAGCGAGCGCCGCCCAGAGAATGACTTGATCGGCGGGAACACCATTCAACGTGAATGGATCGCCCAGTGTCAATTTATTTTGGGTCAGCGTACCGGTCTTATCCGAGCAGAGGATGTCCACGCCTGCCAGTTCTTCGATAGCCGAGAGCCGGGTGATAATAGCTTGCTTTTTCGCCAGAAGGCGTGCGCCCACTGCCATAGTCACCGACAAGACGGTGGGCATCGCCACTGGAATCGCGGCAACAAGAAGGACCAGGGCGAACTCCAGCGTGCCCATAACTGGATCGTGACGGAAAAGCGCGACGGTGACGATCACTGCCACTAAAACTACAGCTAGGACAATCAGGTAATCGCCGATTTTCAGCACAGCTTTCTGGAAATGGCTAACTGATTCCGGCCCCTGCACCATCTGCGCGGTCTTGCCGAAGTAGGTGTCCGTACCGGTTGCATAGACCATGCCTTCGCTTTCGCCCTGGCGAATGATGGATCCGGAAAATACCGCTTCACCCGGCTTCTTTGTGGCCGGTAAGGATTCGCCTGTCAGGGCAGACTGATCCACTTCTACCGGGTCGCCTGGCAGCAAACGCGTGTCGGCTGGAACGATGTCGCCCAGCTTCAGACGGATGACGTCTCCCGGCACCAATTCCTTCGCCGAAGGATCAGTCCATTTCCCATCGCGCTTGACCTTCGCTTTGATTGCCAGCTGCTTCCTGAGGGCGGCGATCGCATTGCCCGCCTGGTGTTCTTCCCAAAATCCGACGACTGCGTTAGACAACAGCAGGAGCAGGATGATGAAGAAATCCGGCCAGTGCCGGACCGCGGCCGACAGGATCACTGCGCCTTCGATCATCCACGGAATCGGGCCCCAGAAATAGGTCAGGAATTTCAGGTACGGATTGTCTTTCTTTTTCGCAATCTCGTTGGGTCCATATTTAGTCAGCCGTTTTTTCGCCTCAGCTTCACTCAGACCGTCCGGCGAGGAGTCCAGCTCCTTCTGGAGTTCCTCCATGGGAATCGATTTCAGGTTTTTCTGCGCGTCGGACTTCGCTCCGGGCGCCGCGGCCGGCTTCGTTTCCGGTTTTGTTTCGGGCTTCGATTCGGACTTAACTTCGGGCTTATCCGCAGTTGGTGTCATGATGACGTCTCCTGTTCTGTATTCCTGGAATCGTTAAACCTTTGCTTCCGGAGAGTCTGCAACTCCTCCAGGCGGCAATAATTCCGGCACGTCCAGACGTGCCACGCCAATCCGGCTGTCGGCCATCCCATAGTAGATGTCGAAACGATCGGGCGAGCCGATATCCTCCCGCCGGTCGATGCCGGTTGGAAACACCACGTTCGCTACGGTCCCATCGCGTTCTTGCGGGAGCGAAGGCGTCAACACCGGCTCCGTAGAACGATAGCGGATTATCTGCGGATGCTCCTTCGAAAGCACCATCACGCCGGCGGAATATCGAAGCGGGTGGGTACCTTTGCTCGCCTGCTCCATTTCGCTCACCCCGTGGTAAACGATCAGCCAGCCGTGCCGGGTTAGGACCGGTGGAGTACCCGCGCCAATTTTCAGCCGCTCCCACGGCGACACCGGAGTAGCCAGGCGGTGATGGGAGGTGAACTTGCCGAAACAATGCGGCTCGCAGCCATCGAGCACCATCGGACAGTAGGAAATCCAGATGCTTTCCCGATTGAGATCCAGATCGCGCAGGGCCGGGCCGGTGGCGGTTTCCTCCGGACGCGTACCGGGGAAAAGGGGCCGGTGGAGGAGGGCCATTTCCGGGTGCCCGGATGGATTCGGAATGGCCACGGGGAAGAGGCTGGCATCTTTGTCGTCCACGTCGTCGAATTCAATGCCCTGATACGGGCCGAAGCGCGCGAGTCCGATGCGCCGCCAATGGAACAGATCCTCCGATATTGCCATAGCGATGCGTGGACCCTGGGCCGAAAATGCCGCGTAGGTCATTAGGTAGCGCTTCAATGGCCCCACGAAGGTGATCCGGGGATCCTCGCAGCCACCACCGCCATTGGGCCGAAGCTCATAATCCGCTTCAGGCTCCAATGCGATGCCAAGCCGTTCAACGCCCGCCGGATCGCCGGCTGCATTGAACCGCACTCGGGCAATTCCGATGCGCGAGAAGTTCCCTTTTGCAACCAGCCGCGGGAACAGATAGAGTTCCCCATCGGGGCCGCGAACGGCCGCTGGATTCAGGACGCCTTCGATCTCTTGTGGATTACCGGGCTCCGGCTCCATCATCATCCCCAGGCGGCGGAGCTTAAATTCACTCATCGAATGATCCTCACAAGCTCAGCGCTTCCTGGCCGTGATCCGACAAACAAGCGATCATTGTTTCGATCACCCGCTTCGTCTCGTGAGGTCCGCGCACGGGGATGGAGATGACACCGGTTTGTTCGGCTGGATAGTCGTTCCCGCCAGGGAACAGGGCATCGCCGACGAAAATCATTTCCTTTAATGAAATGCCAAGAACGTCTTTCAGTTTTCTGATTCCGTAAGCTTTGTCAATGCCGGGTTTGGTGACATCGATGGATGTCGCGCCGCCCATGCGGACAGAGAACTTGGGAATCATAGTGTCAAGAATCGTTTTGATCTTCTTCCGCTTTGCAAAATCGGGATCCCATTTCGTTTTTTGTTCTAATGGCGCCTTCTGGCCCAATGCGGAATACGTAATCTGGCTTCCCCGGTCCTCAATCGCCTCGCCCCACACTTTTTCGACCTTGAAGCCCGCCTCTGCGACGGCCTTCTTCAGAGAGCTGATGATCTTCTCTTTTTCCTCCGGCGTAAAGTCTTCTGAATAGAGCTTCTTCCAATCCACTTTGTATTGGTAGAACTTTGTTCCACAGGTCGGAAGAATGGACAGGTTCACCAGGCTCTTGTCATGCGGAAGATGAGAGAGGACCTGCTTTTCAAACTGCGGCCAGTCGCCTCCCGAGATCACGGCGACTTTGAGGATGCCGAGGAGGTCGTCCAGCAGTCGCGACATTTCGGCATCCAGAGACGACTTGCTCTCGGCCAGGGTGCCGTCCAGATCGAACACAATCAGTTTTTTCATTCCGGTATCTCGATTTCCAACATGTTCACTGGGCCTCGAGGCTGAAAGGTACACGCTCCGAGAACCGCAGGTAACAGGAGTACGTCGCCTTTTCCGATTTCATAGGTCGCGCCGGCATGAGTGAGTTGCCCCGAGCCCGTGATGCATACCAGCACGCGCGGCACACCCACGGCTCCCACCGTAAACGACGATTCCCCGCGCACGCGAGACAACCAGAAGTAGTCGCAGTGGAAGAGCCTCTCGCGGTTCACGGGTGTAGTGTCTTCCACCACCGGCGCTACCAGACCGCCTGCGCACTGGCCAAAATTGATGCACGCCAGCGCCTGATCCACCTGGAGCGGCCGCGGCTGGCCGGTTTTCGGATCGACATGGTTCCAGTCGAATAAGCGAAACGTCACGTCACTGTTCTGCTGAACCTCGAACACCACGACACCGCCGCCCAGAGAGTGAACCATCCCCGCCGGGTTGAAGACGGCATCGCCAGCTTTCGGATGGAAGCATGCCAGGTAGTCCGCCACGCTTCCGTTTGTCAGCGCCTGCCGAAGCTTGTCCGCGGTCGTGCCCGATTTCAGACCAGCATAGATACGGCTTTTTATCCCGGCTTCCAGCACCACCCATGCTTCGGTCTTGGCGGTCGCAGGATCCGTTGGATGCACCTGCACCGAGAGCATTTCACGTACGTCCAGGAACTTGAGCAGCAGTGGGAATCGGCGGAAACGCCCCGCGAATTTCCCCATTACCTGTTCTGGAAATTGCTCCAGCACTTGACCGATGGTCTGTCCCTTGAGCGATCCATCGGCAACACGGCTCGGATGGTCATCGCGGTCGCTGAGCACCCACGCTTCGCCGATTGGGCCGTCGCGCGGCAACGGTGCCGTGAGCAGGTTCGCCAAACGCCGCCCGCCCCAGAGCCGATATTGATAGATCGGTTCGAATCGCAGCGGATATAGCGGTGTTTGGCCCATGCTCCTCAGCCCTTACTCGGCGGCTGCATCCACTTCCAGTTCCGAATCTCCGGCAAGTCTTCGCCGTGCTTATCGATGTAATGTTTGTGTTCGATGAGCTTGTCCTGCATCTTCTGCTTCAGATAGGCGCCCTTTGAGCCTAAGTTCGGCACGCGATCGATCACGTCTTCCACCAGGTGGAAGCGGTCCAGATCGTTCTGAACTCTCATGTCGAAGGCCGTCGTTATCGTGCCCTCTTCCTTGTAGCCACGGACGTGCAAATTACGGTTGGTCCTGCGGTAAGTCAGCCGGTGGACCAACCACGGATATCCGTGGAAACCGAAGATGATGTGCTTGTCTTTGGTAAACAGCGAGTCGTAATCCGATTCGCTGAGTCCGTGCGGGTGCTCACTCGCAGACTGGAGCTTCATCAGATCGACCACATTGATCACCCGGATTTTCAGATCGGGCAGATGTTCGCGAAGGATGGAAACGGCCGCCAGAATCTCGAGGGTGGGCGTGTCTCCGCAGCACGCCATCACCACGTCCCGTTCGGCGGCGTCCTGATCGTTGCTGGCCCATTGCCAGATGCCGATTCCTTCGGTGCAATGCACCACCGCGTCGTCCATGGTCAACCATTGAGGAAGGGCGTGTTTGCCCGCCACTACCACGTTGACGTAATTCCGGCTGCGTAGGCAGTGATCGAAAACCGACAGCAGACAATTGGCGTCAGGCGGCAGATAGACGCGCACGATGTCGGCTTTCTTGTTGATCACGTGGTCGAGGAAACCTGGATCCTGATGCGTGAAGCCGTTATGATCCTGCTGCCAGACGTGGGAGGCGAGCAGATAGTTCAGTGACGAGATCTTCCGACGCCACGGCAATTCCAGACATACCTTCAGCCACTTGGCGTGCTGGCTGAACATAGAGTCGACGATGCGGATGAAGGCTTCGTAGCTGTTGAATAACCCGTGCCGTCCGGTCAGCAGATATCCTTCCAACCAGCCTTCGCATTGGTGCTCGCTGAGCATGGAGTCCAGCACGCGTCCGGCGGGCGCGAGAAATTCATCGGTCTTTACTTCGCGGGCGTCCCACTGCCGGTTGGTGACTTCGAAAACCGCGCCCAGGAGATTCGAGAGCGTCTCGTCGGGACCGAAGACGCGGAAATTACGCTGATCCTGATTCAGCTTGGCCACGTCGCGCAGGAAGTTACCCAGCACCAGCGTGTCTTGGGCGTTCACCGCGCCTGGCGAAGGCACGTTTACCGCGTGGACGTGGAAGTCAGGCATTCGCAAATCGCGCAGCAGAATTCCGCCGTTGGCGTGCGGATTGGCGCCCATGCGCCGGTCGCCTTTCGGCGCCAGATCAGCCAATTCCGGGATGAGCCGGCCTTTTTTATCGAACAGCTCCTCGGCCTGGTAGCTTTTCATCCAGCTTTCCAGCTGCTTCACATGATCGGGATGCTCGGAATCCACCAACAGCGGTACCTGGTGCGCTCGGAAGGTACCCTCGATCTGAAGTCCGTCCACTACTTTCGGCCCCGTCCAGCCCTTGGGCGATTTCAGGACGATCATCGGCCAGCGTGCCCGTGTGGTGTCGTTGTTGCTCCGGGCATTCTCCTGAATCTGATGGATGTCTTCGATGGCCGTTTCCATGGTGGCGGCCATGAGTTGATGCATCGCTTCCGGATCGTTGCCTTCCACAAAGTGGGGCGTCCAGCCGCAGCCTCGCAGGAACTGCTCCAACTCCTCATGCTCAATGCGGGCGAGCACGGTGGGATTGCTGATCTTGTAGCCGTTCAAGTGCAGGATCGGAAGCACGGCTCCGTCGGTAATCGGGTTGAGAAGCTTGTTGGAGTGCCAGGCGGTCGCGAGCGGACCTGTCTCCGCTTCGCCGTCCCCAATCACGCAGGCAACAATGAGACCGGGATTGTCGAACGCCGCCCCGAACGCATGGCTGAGTGAGTATCCCAACTCGCCACCTTCGTGAATCGACCCAGGCGTGGTCGGCGCAACATGGCTCGAAATTCCGCCAGGAAACGAGAACTGCTTGAACAGCTCTTTCAGCCCGGCTTCGTCCTGGGTGACGTTCGGATAAACATCGCTCCAGGTGCCTTCCAGGTAAACGTTGCCGACGATCGCGGGGCCGCCGTGCCCGGGACCGGCGATGTAAAACATGTCCAAGTCATACTTCTTGATCACCCGGTTCAGATGAACGTAGATGAAGTTCTGGCCCGGCGTGGTTCCCCAATGCCCCACTACAAGCGGCTTGACGTGCGACAGCTTCAGCGGCTCCTTCAGCAGGGGGTTGTCGTAAAGATAAATTTGGCCGACCGACACATAGTTGGCAGCGCGCCAGTAGGCGTTGATCTTGTGAAGCAGTTCCGGAGTGAGACTGTTGGTTTTCGTGGTTAACTCCGTGTCGTTCACCGTTTCCGGTTGCTTTTGGAGCTGTTCAGGAGTGAGTGTCTGTGTGTGGTTTTTCATTATTCTATCGAGTGCGGAAGTAGTGAATCGGAGCGCCAGCAGGGCCAGCGAAAATCATGGGCATCCGTTTGGCGAATGCCCACCCCAAACTTAAACGCCGGTCAGGGATAGAGAAGACTCGTGTTCGGCTTCGCGCAGCCAATATGGCGGCCGGCCGTAGTGAGCGTAGAGTCGGTTTTCATACTCTCGCGTGATCGGCGTGAAGTCGAAGAACTCCGGGGCGCTCTGGATGGCTTCCCGAGAGAGGCCGACGTAAACTTTGGAATCGTCCCAACTCACCCGTTGAATCCACGCGGGTGAGACCAATACTTTCTTACCCGGCCACCAGTTCTTCGTTGCTACCTCAATGTAGCGGATGGCCCAGGCTTGGTCGTCGACGATAAATCCATCCAGATGGCCGAGTTCCCCATCGGTTGCCTCAATGTGATAACCAGTGACGGCTTTCGTACTTCGCAGGTGTGAATCCGTCGATTCGCTTGAGATCTGGTCCACCATTGCATCTTTGGGAGCAGCTATTACGCCACCCGGGTAGGACGCTGGGCCCCACATGTATGGGCCACCCCAATAAGCGGGATATCCGTAATAGCCGCTATATGAGATCTCGTGCTGCCGGGAGACAGGCTTGTCGGTATCGATGTTCGGGCTGTTCTTCACCTGTTCTTGCGTCAGCGCCACGTTCAAACGCTTGGCTTGCCAGTCCACGTGGATCACGGAAAACGGCGAGATCAGTACTCGCCTGCCGCCAAGCCAGCCGGTTGTTACCGTGAGATAGCGGATGGCCCAGGTCTCATCATCGAAATAGAGCTGATATACGGTCCCAAGGTCTCCGTCCGTAGCTTGGACTACGAAACCCTCTAACTGTGTAGCATTCCTCAACATTGTTGTTCTCCTTTTGCTTTTTGGAATGTCGTCACCGAGCGCCCACGCCAACGGCTTCAGGCGAGTGCACTGTCAGGTTGATCGGTTGAGTGGTTGCGAGAAGCTCTCGGGCTTTTTCGACTTCCGAGGCGGTGCCATGGACCAGTAGCAAGAATTTGTCCGTCTTCAGGTCCAGTTCATACTGAACGACGCTATCCTTCGGAATTCCCATGCTATATAGCCCCGCACCGACGGCGCTCAATCCTCCCACCAAGACGGCGCCTTCCAACGCCCCCACGATCCACGCCACTACGGGGCCAGCCATCAGCAGTGGACCGATACCCGGAATGGCAAAGAAGGCTGATCCGAATAGCAGTCCCCAGAAGCCTCCCCAAAAGGCGCCGAGTTTGCCCCAGTACTTCATCCGGTCGCCGGTATTGTAGTAACCCACTACGTGTTCATCGGTGTGGGAGTCCTTTCCGATGATCGACAAAGTGTGCATGTCGATTCCCGCGCGCTGAAGCTCCTTCACCGCTTCTTCGGCTCCGGTATGCGTGCCGTAGACTGCAACTACCGCGTTCTGTTCAGACATTTCAAATCTCCTTTAGTAATACGTCCGCTCTGCACTAATGCACGCACAGCGCCACCCCCTTTTACAAGAATTCAGCTTGCCCAGCCCGTCAGCGCGGGTATTGATGACGGCGGACGGTCAGACGACGTAGTGTGGTCACCCGGAGGGAGTAAGGTCGCCGGTTTCGAGAATGCGGCTCACAGAGCGCGCAATCATCAGATCTTCGTCTGTTCGAATGACGCGAACCGCGACCCGGCTGGCGTCCGCGGAAATGCTTCCGGCGAAGACCAGCGCGTCTACTCCACCGAGCGTACGCAGCGAAGGCGCCGATCCACTTTTTCGCCTGATAACAGAACAGCGCCACAGCTTCCGCCGCTCGAATATCTTGGGCTCCGTGCGCGAGCAGGTCCCACATGTCGAACTCGTCTCGGAAACCCCGAGCAGCCCGGACTTGTGGTTGACCATTTGATAAAACTGCTTCGTGGTCATCTGTTCGGTTTCCGACAAAAAGGACGCCAGGCTGGGATCCAAATCGCCTGAACGGTGCTAATCACCAGTCCCGACGTGGGAGTGAGGGTCATACTGGTGTCGATGCTCTTGCCGTCGCGCACGGGGGCCATGCTTGCGCCGTTGCCCAGATGAGCGAGTTCCTCGATCAGATACGCATAGGACAAACCGGGGAAACCGTAGCGTTGCACTCCCTTCGCGTCGTAGCGGCGCGGGATTGGAAGCAGCTTGGCGACACGCGGCATAGTGCGGTGCAGATCATTCAACAGCTCCTGGGTGACCAGTTCGGGCGCTGTGTTGCATGCCATGGACCACCGGGTGACCGCCCGCCTGGACCGATTTCGAAGCGTTTTGCTTTTGGAGCCAATCCAGCAAAACGGTCGCTGCCGATTTGTGATCGGAAGTTCACCTTAACCTGGGGCCTTAGTTTTTGACGGCGTTTTGACATTTCTCCATTCATACTTGGTTTAGTCCTGAGAGCGCGTCGTCCTTGATCACACCGCGCTTGGCTTTCCGCCATAAGAACGGAGTGATAGAACCGTGATTGAGAAACCACCACACATCGAGCCGTTAAAACCGGTCGCGGACGGAAAGCCGAATGGCAACGGAAGTCACCAGGTTATCCGGGAAACGCTGCCGAGGGCAGGTGGGCCAACGGGGGCAGGACGCCCAATCCGACTGGCGTTTATTGGAGCGATCCTGGTCATCGCGATCCTGGCGTTCATCCCTAGCTGGATTCAGAAATGGCTGTGGATGCGGCAACTCAACTACGCGGGCATCTTTTGGACACTCTTTTCGGTCCGCTGGGGACTGTTTGGCGCGGCTTTCGTGGTCGCAGTTCTATACCTCTGGATCAATCTTCGCGTGGCGCTGAAGAACGGCGCCGCGTTCCGCTTTAGCAGTTTGACGGGCGAATCTGCCCTTGCTACGAGACTTGGCGCCCAGATCACTCCCGCGGTTTTGAAGCTTGCAATGGGAGCGGGGGCCGTCATCGTCGCCCTGTTCTATGCGGTCACGTTCTATGCAAAGTGGGATACGTATCTCCGTTTTCGTTATGGCGGATCCTTCGGGCTGTCAGATCCTCTCTTCGGGCGCGATGCCGGGTTCTATGTGTTCCGTTTGCCATTTTATGAGCTTTTGCAGAATAGCCTGACCACGTTGGCGGTGATGACGCTCGTGGTTGTCCTGGCCTTCTACGCGTACTACGCGTCGCTGGGTTTCAGCCGCGGCAGGCCGGTGGAAGGCTGGAGCGCGAAGGTCCTTCCACACTTGTCCATCTTGTTTTGCATCCTTGTCGCCAGTTGGGGATGGGGCTTTTACCTGGATCACTTCGAACTCCTTTATTCCACTCAGGGCGTAGTTTACGGCGCCGGTTATACAGCAGATCATGTGACCAGGATCGCCTTCTGGATTATGATCGGCGCCGCGGCGGTGCTGTGCGCGCTGCTGGTGCTCAATGTCTTCCGGCCGCGGCTCAGAGCGATCGTGATCGCATCTGGGATTTACGTCGGCTTGTTCATCGTCGCCCTTTGGCTGGCACCGGCCCTGTTTCAACGGTTCATAGTGCAACCGAACGAACTCGCTCGCGAGACTCCCTATCTCAAAAACAACATAGCCTTCACCCGGACTGCCTACAGCCTCGACAAGATCCAGGAAACATCCTACCCGGCGCTGGCCGACCTGACGCCCGAGATGATTGCGAGAAATCAAGACACCATCCAGAACATCCGCCTCTGGGATTACCGTCCTTTGCTTCAGATGTATCAACAAGCCCAGGAAATAAGGCTCTATTATCAGTTTTACAACGTGGATGTAGACCGCTACCACCTTCCGGACGGCTATCACGAGGTGATGCTTTCGACGCGCGAGCTTTCCCCGGAACTTCCCGCTCAAGCCCAAACTTGGGTGAACGAGAAATTACAGTTCACGCACGGCTTTGGCTTAGTGATGAGCTTCGTTTCGAAAACCATGGGTGGAGGCTTTCCGCAGTACGTACTGGAGAATATCCCGCCGGAATCTTCCTTCGGTCTAACCGTAAACCAGCCCGCCATTTACTACGGTGAGTCGATGCCTGGATATCGAATTGTCGCGACAGGCGTGAAAGAGTTTGACTACCCCAAGGGGAATCAGAATGTCTACACCAGTTACGCAGGGACGGGAGGCATCCCGCTAGACAGTTTGTGGAAGCGGCTCTTGTTCGCCTGGACTCAGGCCGACGTAAACATATTGTTTACGTCCTATCTTCAGCCGGAAAGCAAGATTCAGATCTGGCGGCGGGTGCAGGAGCGCGTGCAACAGATCGCTCCTTTTTTGCGTCTCGACAAGGATCCTTATGCCGTGGTGAGCGGGGGCAAACAGTATTGGATCCAGGATGCCTACACGGTCTCAGATCACTTCCCCTACTCCACCCCCCACGCGGCGAACTTTCAGGAAGGCCTGAACTACATTCGCAACTCCGTGAAGGTGGTTGTGGACATGTATGACGGAACCGTCGAGTTCTACGTCATGGATCCGAACGACCCCGTTCTGGCGGTTTACCGGAATGCATTTCCAGGTGTGTTCAAAGACCTGAATCAGCTTTCTCCGGATCTGAAAGCGCATCTGCGGTATCCGCAGGATCTGTTTTCCATCCAGGCGGACCAATACAGAACGTTCCACATGACGGATCCGCAGGTCTATTACAACCGCGAGGACCTCTGGGTGCTCCCCCAAGAGCAATACGCCGGCAAGGTCGCGCCCATGGAGCCCTATTACATCCTGATGAAGCTCCCGGGAAGCGACCAGCTCGAGTATCTCCTCATGACCCCGTTCACGCCTCAGAAGCGAAACAACATGATCTCCTGGTTGGCCGCCCGATCCGATTTCCCCGCGTACGGGAAGATGCTCTTCTACGAACTTCCCAAGGACAAGCTGATCTACGGCCCGATGCAGATCGAGGCCATGATCGATCAGAACACAGCGATCGCCGCGCAACTGACGCTCTGGGACCAAAAAGGTTCGAGAGTCATTCGTGGAAACCTGATCGCGGTACCGATCGAGAACTCGTTTCTTTATGTGGTGCCGTTGTATCTCACGGCGGAAGGCACAGACTTCCCTCAACTCAAGCGCGTCATCGTGATTTCGGGGGACAAAGTGGCGATGGAGCCGACACTCGATGAGGCCGTCCAGGCTGTTTTCGGGACGACGCAACCACCAGGGATTTCCGCGCAGGCGCCCGGTGGGCATATAGAACTGGGCCAGGCGAGAGCGCAGTTCGATGCTGCCCAGAAGGCCATGCAGCAGGGAAATTGGGGAGATTTCGGTAAGTCGATGGACGCGCTCAAGCGGTTGCTGAACGGAACGGCGCCAACTGCGACCCGGCAATGAGGAGTGATTTTAAACGGGATTGATATGAAGACAATTATTCTTTTTGGTAGCGCGATTGCGCTGATCTTTGTCGGTCCTGCGTTCGCCCAGAGTGGCAGCGTGGCCGATACCACGGTGGCGAAGACTCCTGTTGTGACCACCAGCCAGGGCGCTTCCAAAACGGAGATTGCTCCCAAGACCCCAGCAGGCTGGATCGTCGTCCAAGGTAAGGAATACATTCCGGTAATCGACGGCGTGAGCGGAAAGCTCGAATCCGCGCGCAAAGCTTTCATGCTGAAAGACCCGGCCGCCGCAGCCACTGATGTTCGTGCCACAGCGGAGCTCTTGTCCAAGCAAACCTCGGGCGCCTCTCGGGAATTAAAGCAAAACATCGACGTGGCTATGAAGCAACTGCATGTATTGGCCACCGATCTGGACAGTAAGAAGACGGTCGGAGTGAAGCAGTTCGATGCCGTGATTGCAACGGCCCACCATGCCGATCTCGCAAGCGACTGGCTGGTGGTGGACGAGTCATCCTGGTATCCCTACATTGAGGAACCGAATCGGCATTTCTGGAACGCGCACGAAGCGTTTATCGCAAAGGACTACGACAAGGCGGCGGACGAAATCCGCAAAGGAGAAGCTTTCCTTACGTTGGAGGCGAGCCGCGCGAGCGGGGACGCCAAACGATCGCTGAACTTGTCGGCACAAGAACTGGAAAAGCTGGCCGTCAATATGACGGACAACCGACGGGCGAAAAGTACCGTCGAGATGGATCAGAGCTGGGGACGCGCAGACCGCGCTCTGGCGCAAGCGCACCAAGTTCAGGCAAAAGGGGATTGGCAGAAGAAAGAGACCGCCAAAGCGGGCTATGAGATGAAAGCCGCGGCACTCAATCTCGAAGAGTCAGCGGACTGGGCGGGCAGTGAGGCCAAGACGGGCGTTTCCGCAGTCGTTAGAGATACAAGATTGATGGCTGGAAAGCTTACCGCGGGCGGCGAATACGCCGCGGGAGAAGTGGACAAGGGCATCGATGATCTTGGCCACGCGATATCGGGGCTTGGCCAGAAGAATTAGCCCGTGCGCGCTATACGTGTTGCACGATGCTCGGACCGCGATAGATAAGGCCAACGGAATGAAAGGAACACAAGTCATGTCTGAAACGAACTCGGTTGTAGCCATTTACGGAACCCACTCTCAAGCAGAGGAAGCGGTGAAGGAACTCCAGAAGTCTGGGTTCGACATGAAGAAGATGTCCATTGTCGGCAAGGATTATCATACTGACGAGCACGTCGTCGGATACTACAACACCGGCGACAGAATGAAATATTGGGGCAAGATGGGCGCCTTTTGGGGCGGTATCTGGGGGATGCTGTTCGGAGCCGCCTTCTTCGTCATTCCAGGTTTGGGGCCGATATTGGTAGCCGGTCCGTTAGTCGCCTGGATCATCGGCGCGC
>Ga0302325_10010084_pt1 | contig 20520 bp, 14 predicted proteins | sample Palsa_T0_2_FD_201948 | JGI IMG/M metagenome (GOLD analysis project Ga0302325, IMG submission 201948) | Peat permafrost microbial communities from Stordalen Mire near Abisko, Sweden - Palsa_T0_2 | ecosystem: Environmental > Terrestrial > Soil > Palsa > Peat permafrost | place: Sweden: Abisko...
AGCTTAGGGGCTGCTGGAAATCGCTGGCCCCATCTTCCCCGGCTTCTTCGGCTACGAGCCACGCGCCTGCGATGCGGCGGGCCACCATCTCTCCCCCCGAGCTCGGTGCCTCAAAAATGGCCGCATGTCCGGATAGCGGCTGCATGTCGGGTAGCGGCGCTGGAGTCGCTCCAGGGTGGCCCGCGTCGAGCAACACCGCAGCGGTCAGGTCCGTCTCCCCTCCTCCTGGCACGATTATGTGGTACGTCACGTCGACGCACGACAGAAAGCCCCGCCCGATTAGTTCCGGGTAGGGTCTGATGCGCGTCGCTAGACTGCCCCTCCGCGGCGAGGCGTCAAGATGGGGACGACGTTGCGAGCCGAACAAGACTTTTACGGCTGGTCCGGCGCGATAAGCAGGCGCTTGGCTCTGACTGCAGTCGCCCAGCGGCAAGCCTCGTCGTGACAACCATTCCTGGTTGGCGATCAGCGAGCGTCTTCTCGGCGGAGCGGCCGCGCCTGAGGCGATAATCATGTACGTGCATGCATCCAGCGAACCTACTCACCCGCATTGGTCTAGGTTGCAGCGAAGGCCGGGGAGTCTAAAGGTCCCCTTCGCCACCAATCGCTCCAGCGCGGTTCTGCACGAGCCAATGGACGGTCTGCATGGAGTCGCGCTTGGCATTGCGCAACTTGCAGATTCTCTTGAGGACCACGCTCCGGTTGCTGTAGAGAGCGAATGATCGGGACCTGTCCCCGGGACCGTGGCACAGGAGTTCTTGCCTCCCCATGACCCGAGGGACCCGAGAGCTGGCGCGCGCCCGAGCAGCGGGCCGGTCGTCCAGCTCTATGGCGAGGAGCGCGAGAACGAAGCGATCGCGGCCCTTCTACACCCCCACATAAAACCCTTCACTGGTTTAGGCGTGTGCCCTAACGCGATTGCCGCGCCCGGCCATGTCGTATCCAGATTCCAACGGCGCCGCCCAAACCACCTCCGAACAGCCCAATGCCAATCCCTCTCAGTTCCCCATGTGCCGAAAGAACTATCAAAGTCAACCCCACAGCTGCCATGAGGAGACAGCCCACAATCTTGGTAGCGACATTCACAACGTCATCTCCGTATGCATAGTGGGGTGTCTCTGTGCACGTGCTGTATCAGTTTCCGGGCATTACCTTCGAGCAAACCCACCCAACCGCCGCTCCCAGCCAAATATTGACGGCTCCCGCACCGAGCGCGGCGGCTGTACACTCCGCATCCTTGTCAGGATTTTCTGGCCCGCCACCGCAGCCGCTTCTGCGACCACAGGCTGAGCCTTCGTTCGCGCGGCCCCCGTGGTGTCGTATGTGTTTGTAGCAAGGGTCGCTGGTGCTGGGACAACCGCCCGCTACCGGGATACTGAACCCTTCAGATTCACCGCCGCCACCTTTGCCCCCGCTGCCTTTACCGGCTTCAGCCCGCAGCGGCTGGTAGAGCACCGCTGATTCTACATGCGATTCTTCCTTGGCCTGCGTACGGTTCTGATGGTCGGCGATGTATTCGTATTCGCCTTCTTCTTCCCACCATTCTTCCCACCATTCTTCTCCGCTTTCGGCGGTGGGGCCGTAGGCGGCTAGCCCCTCGGCTAGGGCTTCTTGGGCGGCGCGTTCTGCTGCGGCTCTGGCGGCGGCGTTTTCGGCGGCTTGCTGGGCGGCTGCTTCTTGCGAGCTTTGCGCGGCCCATTCCATGAGCGCGGCCGATGGTCCGCCGATGGTGTATTCGGCGTATTGTCCGGTTTGGTCGGTTTCGTTGAGGGGGTCGCCGAATGTGTAGGCGTAGGCGTTGGGCGAGCCGCTGGGGTCGGGGTCGGGTTGGAGGAAGCGCCCGAGTTGGGGTATGTAGGTGCGTACGCCCATGTTGGCTACGCCGGATGGTAGTTCTGTTGGGATCTGGATGGCACCGAGCCAGGAGTATTTCGGTGGGGCTTCGCTGGCAGGCACCCCGTACTCGCTGGGTTCTCCGATGGTCGATGCCAGTCCGGTAGCGGCTTCGGAGTCCTTGGCAGTCGCGATGATGTCACCGTGAAGGTTGGCGAGCTGCAGGACGGGCGTTTCGCCGTTGGTCTGGATTGCCGCGAGCTGCCCGCTGATCCCGCTGATGTTACGTGTCCATTCGCCGGAGGTGTTCGTGCTCCATGCGGGTGTGTCTCCTGGGCCCGCGTAGTGGCTGATGATGTCAGCGTCTTTGAGTTTGCCGGTCTCGACGGTTTCACGGGTGCGCCCGGCTGGGTCGAGGTTGTAGCCGATCGTCTCTTCGGGCTCGGTTTTGCTTTCGTGCTGGGTTGTGCTCTGCAACTGGTTATCGACGTAGTAGCTGCTCGTCAGTTCCGAGCCGCCGGCGTCCGCGGCTGGCAGCGCCGTGATGTCTCCGAACGGGGAGTATGCGATGCCGGGGTCGATCAGACGGTCGGCTTCGTCGTAGCTATGTGATTCGACGGTGCCGCCTTTGGTTCCGCACTTGCCCGTTTCCTTGGGTGGGCTTGTAGTCAGGCTGGTGCGGTCGCTGTCTGCGTCGTAGGCGTAGATGTGGGTCGTGCAGCCCTTCCCGGTGGGGGTCGTCTTGACTTCGATGAGGCGTCCGTCGCCGTCGTGTTCGTAGGTCTCATCGGAGAGGGAGCTCGTTTGGGTCATCCATTGCCCTTCGATCGAGGGCACGACGCTGTCGCTATACCACACGCATTCGCTGGTGCAGTCGCTCGTCTTCACGTATTCGAGCGCTATGGGTTCGCCCACCGCGTTGGGGGTGTATTTCGCGGTCATCCCGTTCGGGTAGCCCTCGGTCAACATCGATCCTTCGGAATCATAGCTCGCGGTGAACGTGCCCGCCGCCGAGTCCACGAGCTTGGTCAGATCGCCCGTCGTCAGGTCGTAGCTGTAGGTCTGGGTGCCCTTGCCGTCTTTGACGACTTCTGGGCGCCCGTCGACGTCGAAGCTAAAGGTGGAGGTGTTTCCGTCCGCGTCGGTGTAGGCGATCGGCTGCTCGAGCGTGTTGTATTCGCTTGTGAGCTTCTTGGTCACGCCTTCGCTGGTCGTGCTCTGGGTGACGAGCAAGCCTGTTGTGAGGCTGTATTCGTTGGTCACGCTCGGTAGTGGCTTGCCCACGGTCGAGGTGGTGCTGGTGGTCTTTGGTCGTCCGGCGGAGTCGTAGGTGTTGGTCTTCGTGCGCGTGACCATTTCGGTGGTTTTGCCGTTCTTGACTTCGACCGTTTCGGTGATGGTTTCCGGCTCCTGCCAGATGTTGTATGTGACTGTCGTGACCGGCAGGCCGGGCAGCCCGGCGGTTTCCGGCTGCTTGGCTGGCCGCGTCTCGCATGCGAGCGTCGCCCATTCGGGGTGTTCGCCGCAGGCGGCGATCTTCGGGTTGGTGCCGGCCGTGTAGTACACGGTTTCGGTTGCGTGCGGGGATTTTTCTGTCGTGTTGGCTGGCGTGCGGGTTTCGCTGATGTTCCCGCTTTCTGTTTCGTAGAGCATTGTGTGTGTCAGGTTCAGCCCGCCGACATCGCCAGTGACGGATGTGGGCTTTCGGAGTTTCCAGCCCTCCCCTTCTTGGCCGGAGTAGGCGCTCGTGGTGGTGCGCGGATCTTCTTCTTCGTTGGTCGCCACGTTCAACGCGGCGGTCGTCTGCTTGGTTACGAGTGCGTACGGGCCGCCTTCGCTGGGGGCACCTTCGTTGTAGCTGAACTTCGTGACCTTGCGTGCGGTGACTTCCTTGCCGCCAGTCGCACGGATGACCTTGTGCTCGGGGCCGGTGCTACTCAGCAGCTCGGTGCCTTCGCTGTTGTAGGCATCGAGTGTCGAGAGGGTCATTCCGGTGGAGCCTTCTTTGAGCGCTTGGGCGCGGTTATCCGCGCTGAGCGCCCGCACGACATCGTTCTTCGTGTTGTATTCCTGCACGCTGATCCCGCCACCGGGCGCGGCCGTGTTGACGGTTCTGTCTTTGCTGTCGAGGTAGTAGATCCTCGCACGGTTGTAGTTCTTCGCCGGCCAACCCATAGGCTCATCGGGCGGGAAGATCGCCGTCCCTTCACGGGGGTAGTCGCTCTGTTCGGTCTTGGCTATTTCTTCGTAACCGAGCGGGTAGGGGGCGCCGCTGCCCGACACGGGCACCTGGTAGTCGATCGTCCATACAGCGGTAGCGCCGGGTGAGGGCGGTGCCGCGGGCGGCAGCTTCGGTTCGGTCGGGCGGACGGGTCCTTCCCATTCTTGGATGCGGTTGTTCCCGCTGTCGACGACGTCAATGCCGCCACCGGGCAAGACGGTTATGCCGATTGGTTTGTTGAAGTGTTCGGGAGCGAGTTCCTTGGCTTCGCGTTCTTCTCGTTCTTTCTGTTTTTCTTTCTTTTTTTCTTCTATCACCGGGGACGGTTCGCCGACTATCCGGATCGGTTCCCCTGTGGGTGAGAACTGCTCGAGCCGGTCGTTGCCGGTGTCGACAACCCACACGTCGCCGTCGGTGTCGACCGCGATCCCCTTTGGTTCCTTGAACTGGCCCAGTTTTGAGCCGGCTTCACCGAACTGCCCGAGATATTCGTAGAGGTGGCCAGGAGCTGCACTGAAGTACTCGACGCGGTCGTTACCACTATCCAGCACATAGATCTCCCCGTTGGTCGGGCTGACGGCGACGTCCGCCGGGTCATCGAACTGTCCCGGGCCGCTACCGGACGCACCGAACGGGCCCCCTAGGCCACTACCAAATCCGCCGGTGTCCACTTGGTTGGTGGTGTCATCCGCGACGAACGCTGTCCCAAACAGTTGTTCGTTGTCTTCGATGCTTTCGTACACCGCGATCCCACCAAGTGAGTCGGCGGTCGCCGATTCGTCCAAGTATTCTGCGGGTGGTTTGTAGTCAGAGTGGTTTTCGTAGTACAGCATGCGTTTGTGGCCGGCGTCGACGATCCAGAGCTCTTCATCGAACTCGCGCCGCGCCGCGATGCCCGTCGGTTCCTTGAACCCTTCGCCTTTCACAGGTAGCGTTCCGGTTTCTTCTTCATGGAAGTACTCGACGCGATTGTTGCCGGTATCCGTCACATACAAGGTGTGAGAGGACGTCACGTAGGCGACATCCGACGGCGACTCGAACTCGCCTGTGCCTTTGCCCTTCGAGCCCAGCGAGCCAATGTACGCTCGAGGGAAGTCATCGGTCGGTATCACCGCGAGCGGGGCGCTCGCGGCAGTAGCGGCCGTTGCCGAGCCGCCACCGTTGGTGGCCGTCACCACCACCACGAAGGTGTGTCCTTCGTCCTTGCCGTAACGCGGCGTGTAGCCCTGGTTGGTGGCGCCCGGGATCGCCGCGCATTCCGCCCCCGAGCTGTTGCAGCGCTCCCACTGGTAGCTGTAGGTCAACGGGTTGTTGCTCCAGGTCCCGGATGTGGCGGTCAGTTCAGTACCCACGACAGGGCTCGTGCTCGAGAGCTTCGGGGCTTGCTGGTTGGCCGGCGCGGTGCTCTGCGCAAGCGGCGTCGACGCGCCCGGACGCGAGACCGACAGCAGACGCCCGCCCGTCGGGTCGCTTTCAGTCGTGCCGTAGTGCAGGAGCCACGGCTGCTGGCCCGGCGCAGTGACGGCCGTGATATGCCCTTCGGGATCATAGCCGTAGGTTGTCTTCAGCGCCGGTTCGATGCGCGGGTCCCACGCCGCCCGCAGCCGCCCCGGCTTGTCATACGCATACTGCGCGACCACCGTGGTCTGCATCGCTTTGCTCGCTCGGTTATACGCCGTGAACGACACCTTCATTAGACGCCCCGTGTATTCGCCCCATTCCGACGGGGCTTCGCCGCTCGCGGTCGTTTTCGACGCATAGGTGAACGTGAGCGCGCGACAGCCCCGCACCAGGGTCGTGCAGTTGACTCCGGCGGGCGGCGGCGCCAGCGCCTCCGTCGGCTCGGTCACCCCTCCGACCGTCTGGAACTTGTACGTTGCCGCGCCCGGATGCCCCGGTTCTTCCCGCGATACTGGTGTCAAGACTGTCCCGGAGCCGCCTTCGGGCACCGCGAACTTCGTCACATCGCCGCGCTGGTCGCTCAGCGCAAACGCCGAGGCGCTTTCTTCTTTGAGGGTGAGATTCGAGTCTCCCGTAGGCGCTTGGAAGCTGGACCCTTCCTTCGTGAAGATCGAGTTCTGGCCCGTGGAGGCCGTCAGGACCACACTTCCCGTCGGGAGCTTCGTGAGCTCCTCATCGCCGGTCACGCTCAGGCCCTGCCACTGCGGCCCAAACGGACTTTCGCTGCCCACACCCACGAGCCGCGAGTCGTAGCTGCGCTGCACAGACAAGCCACTCCCCGGCGCCGCCATCGGGGCGTCCGTCGAGTCCAGCGTGAACGCACCGGACGCGAGGTCAACCGACCCAGGACCGACAGGCTTTGATTCCGAGCTGACGAACGTGACCGTGGTGTCTGTCCGTGCGGTTACTCCCGCACCGCTTTCTGCTTCCATCACGACTTCGTGCTTGCCCGCGGCGTATTCTTCGCTGTTGAACTCCCATTCACCCTTCGCCGTGCAGGGTCCGCTCGGGACCGAGCACGAGCCGTTCGGGTGCCCGACTTCCTTGCCGTCAATGGAGAGCCTGATCGAGGCGATGCCCGAGCTCGGGGTGCTCCCCGACCCCTCGCTCGCGTCCACCAGCAGCCGGTCGAGGCCGAACCCGACTTCGTTGTTCGCAGGCAACCCAACCAGATGTACTTCATACGCGAGTTTGTCGTCGACTTTCACCTTGCCGGTCGCAGTCGTCGTGAGGCCCACGCCATCTTCGACGGTGCCTTCCACCGTGTCTTCGCCTTCAGGCAACCGCCCCAACTCGCTCTTTTGCAACTGGGGAAGCGTGTAACTGCTGCCACCGATGACCAGCGGCGCCCCACCGCATTTCGCTTCTTCGCACTCATGCATCTGGATCGCGCCATCCGCCGGCTTGTCCAGTGCTTCACTACCCCAGCCAGCGTCAATCGGAGAGCGCCAGGAGATCCGCGCGATCCCGACGCCAGGGTCATGCCCGTTGAGCGCGGCCGGATAGTCGTGACCGGTACTGATCCAGCGGCCCGGCGCCATCGCGTTTGGTTCGGTCTTCCCTTCTTCCCCTTTGAACGTTTCGTCCGTCGTGTCCCACGCGGCCGACGGTGTTGCCGTCTGCAGGATGCCGATCTTCGCATTGACGAGAACCGCTTCGCCGTCTTTAGGGTCGCCAGTCACGCTTTCGCGTAGATCCTGCTTGTAGACCGCTTCGCTTTCATCGTTACTGCTCGTGACCGTGCCACCCCCACCACATTCGGGGCTGCAAAGCTGCGTCGCTACTTCCCCGTAGTCCCCTTCTCGCCATACGTGCTCAACTTCAAGCGATTTCGAATGCGTATTCAAGATGCCTAGTACGTCTTCAGGACCTTGCCCGAAAGCCGCCGTGGTGGCCGTCAAAGAGTAGATCCGGGATTCCCCCTGAGTTTTGTAGTAGAACGTGCCGTAGTCCCCGGCGGGCGCTTCGCCTCCCATGAGGTCGTACGGGGAGGGGAAGGTGTCTTCGTCGTAATCTCGTTCGCCAACGTGAAAAAACGACGAGTCGTCGGTCGTGAAGGCCCACGTCTTCCCGAACAGGATCTTGCCCTTCCCTTCCACGTTTTCTTCGACCGTAGGGTCAACCGCGATCGGGTAGCGATACCCGCCCGCCCGATCGGCTACCGTGACCTTGATAAGGTCACCAGCGACCGTCGTGGACGTTGCGACCGGCGTACCTTCCGCATCAACGGCGCGCGGCGGCGACACCCTGGCGATGACCGTGTCACCGTCCACGACGCTCGCCCCGCCCGACCTGCCGGACACGAGACGTGAGCCCCGCGGCAACCCAACCCGGAAGACGAGCTGCGCCGGGCTTTCCGGCGAACGCAGCATGGAATCCATCTCGAAGCCATCTGCGACAGGCTTGACCAGCGTATCCACGCTGGTTTGTGTGTTCGCGTACAGCACGGTCGCACCGTCAACACTGCCCTCCGAGCCAGTCAGCGGCAGACCCTGCACGTCGACGGGCGTCAATGAGATCCCGCTGGCAGCCAGCGCCACACCATCGCTCAGCCGTCGGGGGATACGCACGCGAACCGCCGGCATGCTCGAAGCAAACCCGTCAGGGCCAGCCGTCAACCCAAGATCCACCGGCACCCGCCGCCCCCGTGAGACTTCCACCGCCATCGGCTGCGTCGAGACGATCAGGCCGTGTCTACGGCCAGGAAGATCGACCTGTGCGGCGTTGTCGGCCGGATAGCCCACGATCCGCTGACCCGCAGGCAGCCGCAACGGACCGTCCTCCTCATCGTTGACCACGCCGGGGAAGAGTTCCCGTGCCACCCTGAGCGCCTGCGCCGTAGTCAGGTGCCGGTACGCCGTACGCGACAGTTCACGCCCTACAACGGCCTCCGGACTACTCCGACGCGCCTGCTCAACATCCCGTTCCTGCTGGCCTTCGTCCAACACCTGCATGCTGGGCACAACCAGCGAACCACCCAGCAAAGCCATACTAGGCATCGGTGCAGGTGGCGCCTCAAGCACCGCCGCCGAGCACACAACGGAGGCACCCGCCAACCAACAGCCCACGCCGACACAACACAGCAGGCATGTCCCGAACAGTCGCACAGCAAGCCTCATGAAGTGTGCCTCCAGTACGCGGGTGCCTAACCCGCTGGCCGGCACCGATCTACAGAAGAATTGTGGCCCACCGTAATCGAGGCCAGGCGGCTTGTCTATGGTCCATTTTCACGGTTTTGGCCCAGTGACACTAAGGAGTCAGAGTAGGTTCCCGGACGTCTAGCGGGGCGAGGTAGTCATCGGTGCGGAAGCCGTGCGTGCCCGACCTCCCAGCCGCTGTCAACCACTCGGTCGGCAGCCCGACCAGGTCTCGCTTGCTCGACGCCCCGAGCGCCGGCAGCAGGCTTTCGGCGTGCTTCTTGACCGTAGCGACACTAATCTTCAATTCCTGTGCAATCTCGCGATAGCCCTTGCCATCGCTAAGCCCCTCAAGCACTTGGACCTTACGTTCAGTAAGGATCCGCTCGTCCCGGTCGGCTCGCTCGACTCGATCACCGTTACCGGATACAAAGATACACCCGCCCTGTGCCGTGAGATGTACCGCAGCAAGGACATCCTCCACCGCGGCGCTCGAGTCGACACAGCTAACGCCAGCAGCCAACAGCAGCATCCCGTAAGGAACAGTCGGCTCGCGTGCGAGGACAACGATCCCAACCCCCGGACGGAGCACGCGTGAGGATACCGCGCGTCCAGCCGTTTCGTCGAGAATAAGGACCCGCCGTGCCGGATATCTGCCAGCACGCCACAGCCTGGCGCCATCGCAATCGCCAGAGACGACACGAATCCGGCGATCATCGCGCAGCACGTCCATGAGACCGCGAGCCAGCAGCGGTGCAAACTGCCCGAGCGCGACAGTCAACGTATCGCGGCACGCACGCTCAGCCTCGACCACATTACACGCGACCGACGGGTCAATACCACCCACGACGGCCGATCCCAGCTTACTTTCATCCATACGCTTGCTCAATCACAAGCAGCTCGCACAGCCGAAAGTCGCGCCAACCACACATGCCCGGTGATCAATTCAGGCTGCCGCTTGCAGACACGTCAATCCGTCGTGGAACATCGGCCGCCGCCCGAACGGTAGGCTGGGGAAGCGACTGGCGATTTGCTCGCGTCTTGATGACAGGCCCGTCAATTCACCGGCCCGATTGTCCACAACGCAACCAGGCGAGCCGCGAAGTAGGCCAGAATCATCACAGTTCCGACGCTCACCAGATACAGGGCGCTAGAGCAGAGAACTGCCGAGCGCCGTTTAACGTCAAAGGGGCGAGCGTGGCGGCGCTCGATGTCACGCTCGCGGGACCGGGCTCGACGCGCGACCGCGGCTGCTCGCCCGGGCCAGCCCTCGTGTGGTTCTGGCGTGGAGCCGATCGACCGCCGGTTGTCACGTTCGCATGTCGGGCCTGCCGGTCGCGTGCTGGGTAGGGGGACAAGGTTAGTCGTCATTGTCAGTCCTTTCTTCGTTCCCTTTTGGTCGGGCCGAGATGCGCGAAGAAACCGCGCGCTAGTGGATCACCGCTTGCGCTTGCGCTTGCGCGTATGTCTCGCCTAGAGTCCCGCGGATCATCCACCACCCGTGATGTTGCGCTTCGCGGGGTGAAACACCATCGTGACTAGCGCCCATCACTCCCCCTTCTGTTGGCTTCTCGTGCTCTGCGCGCCCACAAGGGCAGCAGCCTCCTGCGGCTGACTCGCTGCGGAGTACCCGTCTTGTTGCGAATATCCGCTACCAGGCTCCCGAGCGCGGGGATGTCACGTGGCGGCATATCAAATCCGTCCGCGGCGGCGGCGTCCTGCAGCCTCACGAGTTCGGCCGCGTGGACGGACTCCAGCGACTTCAAGATAAGACTCCCCCAGCGCCCAAGATCGAGCTCGACGGCCGGCTGTTGCGGGTCATCGGCCAGGCCAATCGTCTCGAGCAGCGTGCGCGCGGCATCAAAACGAGCCAGCGCATCGTGATAGGTCTTGGGATCGACGATCGTTTCAACCTCGATCCCGAGAATCACAAGGCTCGCCCCGAACTCCCGCTTGACGCCCTTGTGCAGATAGCGCACCAGATGCCCAGGGATCCTCGCCTGACCAGGATTCACCGCGTTCCTCCCGGGTCGGCCAGTCGGCAGTCGGCCGGCCGCCGAGCGGCCCGTGGCCGGGCCTCTACGGGAAGCGGGAGCTCGTCGAGCAGCTCCCCGGCCGTTACACCGAGCCCGCGGCAAAGCCTCAGCACGATCGACAGACGCGGGTCAGTGAGCTCGCTGCTCAAACGTTGGAGCGTCCACATCGAGACATCCGACAGGTCCGCGAGACGCTCACGGCTCAGCCCTCGCTGCTTTCGCAAATCGTCAACGCTCGCCATCAGCAGTGCCGTGATCACGCGCTGCTCGGCGTGCGCTCGTGACCGTGCCGGGTTCCGTGGCGGCTTCTCGCGTTCCAGCGGCAGCTCCAGCTTGCGCATTCGCCGTCGGGCCGCCGAGCCTGTGAAGCCGATCGATTCGACGAGCTTGTTGATCGACCCGTCCCCTCGGACATACGCAGCGTGGATCGCTCGAACCTTCTCGTCGCTCAGCCTGCGCCGCTCGAGCTTGGGCATGCCTTCTGCGAATAGTTCGCTGAGGATCTTGTGGGCCTGTGCCTTGGTCAGGTTGAGCGCGTCGCCGATATCGGCGGTCCGCTTTCCCTGCATGTAGAGCTGCGCGACGTCGCCCGCAAGCTCCGCGCGCGTTCGCTGGTCGGTCCGGACGGCTAGTCCCGGCACGCCTCATCCTGACCGGCGCCAGCGGAGGTATTCGCCCCGAGCGCCTGCCGAGGCACGACACGCGCGCCGCCCAGAAATGAGGTGAGCAACCGGACGTTCTCGGTCACGCTCGCCCTGTCACGGGCCGCTGTATCGCGCGGACTATGCGCTCAGAGCAACAAGCGCTCAGAGGCACAGCGCGGCGCTGCTCACCGCCCATTGGGTATCTCACCGTCGCGCCGGTATCCCAACCGGGCCGAGATCTGGTCGGCGGTTGCGACCAGGTGCGGGCCGAGCGCGTCGACCAGCTCCTCAAGTGAGATCACTGAGGAGTGAGCGGCCATGTGCACGGCGGCCACGATCTCGCGGGCCTCGTTGCGCACGGGCGCAGCGATTGCGTAACGCTCGGCGGCCATCTCTTGATCGCTAGCGGCGAAACCTGTAGCTCTGATCTGCTCAAGCTCCTCGCGTAGCGCCTTCTTGCGGGTGATCGTGTGGGGGCCGCGTTTGGCGAGCTTCATCGCGCGGATCAGGTCGCGCTGCTCGGGCGCCGGCAGGCTGGCCAGCAGCAGCTTGCCCATCGCCGTGCAGTATGCCGGCACGCGCGAGCCCGTGTGCAGCTCCAGCTCTACCTCGCCCGGCCTGCGGCGGAGGCTTCGCACGCGGTCGACGTACAGGACGTCGCCGCCGTCGAGGACGCCCAGGCTGGTCGTGTAGGAGGTGCGCTGGCTCAGCCCCTCCAGATAGGGGTGGGCGTGCTCGCGCAATCCAGTCGCGCTCAGTGCCGCCATCCCGAGGTCGGTCACCCGCAGCCCCAGGCGATACTTGCGCGAGCCAGCATCTTGCTCGAGATAGCCGAGCGCGACGAGCGTCGCTGCGTAGCGATGCGTCGTCGGGCGGGACATGCCGAGCTTGTGGGCGATGTCAGCGATGCCGAGCACCGGGCGCGTGGGCGTAAAGACCCCCAGGACCGCCAGCCCACGCTCCAGCGACTGCGAGAAGCCCGGCCCGCGCACGCTCGGCCACCAAGACGATTCCTCGGCAGGCGTCGTGGAACGGACTCGCGCGCTCATCCGCGTTGCCCGATCGCCTCGTGGTTGCGCACCGAGTCGAACTCAACGACCCCGCGAGCGAGCGCCCAATAAAACAAACGCGCCGCGCCCCGACCATGCCCGAGATTGCACATCAAACCTCTCCCACCATCCGCGCGCACGGCTTGAGGGTCATCGCCGCTGCCGCTCATCCTGCCTTCACGCCAGGGATGGGGCTCCAACCCAGGCAGTTCCGCAGCGCGACCACAGACCACCATCGCGCACGCGAACGCGACCCGGGCGGGCGGAACAGCTATCCGCCGATCCTCGACGCTCGCGAGGAACTGTGAGCCGAAGCGATACCCACCGAGAAGGTGTACACGCCGATCCGCGGCTTGCAAGCTCCTCAGCCATTCGCGGCAGATCAGCCGCTGCATGATTGCCTCCCCATCCATCGTGGCGAGCGCCTCAAGCTCAGCCTCATCCAACCCCGCTTCTTGCAGCGCTCTCAGTTGCTGCTCGAGCGCCGCAAGACTCGCCTCGGCCGCGCCGGCTCGCGCGACCGCGACGTCGCGCTCGACGCGCGCCACGCGCAGCTCGCGCTGGGCCTCGGCCGCTCGCTCCTGCGCGCTCTGCAGCCGCTCCTGCGTGGCCGCGACGTGCCCGCGAACATCCGGACGGCTTAGCTGCAGCGCAGCGATCAGGCGCTCGACCGTGTCTTCCCCGCGCCCCCCTCGCACCAGCGGATGCTCAAGCGGATCACTCTCCCGCCCCACACCGGGCCAAAAGACCCGAGCACACCCATCCTGGACCAGGAGCTCCGGCCCGAGCGCGTGCGCCAGCCGCCGCGAGGAAGCACTACCCATGAGCACGTAAACCGGGATATGCGGCTCAAGCGCCGAGCGAACAGCGGAGGGGGGAAAGCTCGGCTCGCTAGCACCCTCGCCGAGCGAAAGCACGACGATCGGGTAGTCGCGGTCCAACCGTCGCAGATCGACCGTCAGGCGTCGGAGGTCTTTCGGCGTCGCCACGGTGACGAGCAGCCCAGACTTCTGTGCCATGCGCAATCGCGCCCGCATCTCCGCCTGCTCCGCCGGAGAGAGGTCATAGATCGACTCGGGATGCTTGGCTGCGAACTCTGCAGCCAGCCGATCTAAAGCAGCCTCACCGTAGACCCCTCTGCTGTCATGGATAAACGGGTGCCAGGTCGGTGAGCAGTCGGCGTCGACGCCCGGCCACCACACCCTCGCCGCGCCCTTGTAAGCACCGAGCTGGCGTGGCAGGAGGTCGTTGAGCGTGCGCGACTCCCGCGGCTCGATGACATAGATCGGGACGCCCGGCCAAATCCTTTCCTGCACGCGCTCGGAAGCCAGTGCCGGATCGCGCGTACCCGGGCGGCATGTCAATCCCACGATCGGATACCTGCGATCCGGTCTCATAATCTCCGCGTACAGAGCGTGCGCCTGCCGCTCGGAAGCGACCCTCAACACCCGACCAAGCTCTTCTGAGCTCGCGCCTGCAGTGTCCGTCTCCTTTCCGCCCCGCCACGCCGCAGCGCAGCCAGAGTCACCAGCCACAACCGGCAACCTGATCCCCCCGCTCGCGTGGCTCAGTCATGGATGTCCACCTGAAGGTGCTTAGCTGACAACGGATTACAGATGACCCGGGGTGCGGGACGCTGCGGGCTTTCGACAGGGAAGAACAGCCTTGGCGATCCGCCCAGCGAGCGCGACGATCGTCAGCCGACGATGGTCGACAACCCCTTCGCGCATGAACGTCGGTAGCCCTAGTGTCCGGTCGAGGCTTCCTGCGCCAGCCTTCAGAGCGCACTCCGGTATCGCCTCCCCCAACCAGGCTGCCGGCAAGGGCGTCTGGCGCCGCTGTATCATCCGAGCGCCGTGGGCGCGTGTCATCCACTGGCGAAGTCAGCCCGACAGCCCGCCTGCCAAAGATGCTGGAAAGAGGCGTCACAGTAATCAACAGCTTGAGCGTAGTGAAAGCGTGAGGGTTACCGGCACGGGCGTCGAGCGGCGGTGGTTCTCAGCACTCCAAAACGCCAGCAACCAAGTGCGCCGTGGAGGGCAATCAATGAATACGAGTTGACGGTCGGTTTGTCCAGTATTTCGGGCTAATTCGTGTATCCGGCTCCAGATTTTGTTAGCCCGCTCCGAGCCGGCTACAAAAAGCGGTAGCCAGCTCGGAGCCGGCTCTGAGCCGGATACCTGCGGACATGCCGGCGTCGAGCTCTGAGAAGCACTTGGCCACCATTCGCGGGGGTCACGATCACGCTTCGCCATCGCGCTCGCTCGATCCGGCGAGATGCCGGTCGGACCGCCCGGGTTGCGAGCGTCGCGCGGATTACGCTCTTCAACTCAAGAGTCGCGAGCCGGTGGCCGGGACAGCGCTTGTGGCCGCCGCCCCACGGCAGCCAGGCGCTGGGCTCTGGCGCACCAGACAGGAAGCGGTCGGGAAGGAACGTGTTGGGAGTGCTATACAGGCTTGGGTCGTGGTGAAGGAGATAGATAGACGCGAGTAGCTGCACTGGTGGCCGAAACGTCCAGCCGCCTAGCTCAAATGGAGCGGCGACGACACGAGGGATCGCGAATACGAAGACGGGCCTATGGCGAAGCACCTCGAAGATCGTTGCTTGAAGGTACCTTTCTTCCGAGCCGACATCGATCTCCCTTGCGAGTCGTGCCTGCGCGTCGGGCGCGTGAGCGATGAGCTGTAGCGCCCACGCTGCCTCGGACGCTGTCGTCTCATGTCCAGCGAGGATGACAGAGATCAGGTTGTCGCGGAGCTGGGCAGGAGTCAAAGGCGTGCCGTCTTCGTTCGTGGTAGCGAGAAGCCGTCCCAGCACGTCGTCGGTCGATCTGTAGGGCGGGGCCTCGATCAATGCGCGGATCTCCTCGTCCACCCGAGCGCGCTCGTACGTAAAGCGCCGCCAAATGCCTTTCCATAGTGGTAGATGGCGAAGACGTGGCTCTACGAGGACAAAGCTCGCTGTCATATCGAGCATCCGGAGCATATGATCGTGAAGCCGCCGAAGACGCTCGCCGTCATCTCGAAAGACGGTGCCCAAGATGATGCGAAGACTCATGCTGCGCACGCGCGGAAAGACAGCAAACGAACGGTCAAGCGGCCACGACGCCACCTCGGCCTCGATGATGTCGTTAATGCGGCGTGCGTCCTCATCGAGCGCCGACGCGCTAAAGGAGGGGAGAATGGTGCGCCGACCGCGCATGTGCTCGTCGGCATCATCAAGCATAAACGAGCGTGGCCCTACAATCGGGGCTATCGCGTTTCCGCCTGCGCCTGGTTGAAGTACAGAGCTTGGGGCGGCGAGCACGGCGCGTATGTCTTCCGGGTTTGAAAGAAATACGACAGGCGGTAGATTGACTGGATATAGTGTGAAACGGTCCCCAAGGTTGCCGCGACACCAGTCAAACAGGTCGAGCGGTCTCAAGCGACACGCGAGCGTCTGCAAGGAGCCGGGAATCGGGGGGGTTGGCGGCAAATCGCCTTTGATGCGGACTAGGGCTGCGTGTGTGGCTTCCATTGCGATCGTGTCTCCTTTGTTGGTTGGATCAATATGCGCGAGTCTTGTTGGCGATCCGCCATAGCCGCAGGACGGGCAGCAACACACATGTGAGAGAGCCTCCCGCCTGTGCTAGTTGCCGGGATGCCGTGCTGAGTGACGACGTGCGAGCACTGTCGCGCGAGAGGTACATCGCCACCATCGAGGCGGTAACGACGGTGTGACGCTCGCCGTCGAACAGGGAGTGTGTCTCTGAGAGGCAGCGCCGCGCGAGGCGACTGATCTGCCTTGTGGCGTCACCCGGTGATTGGTAATAGGCGACGTAGCAGTGATCGCCGCGTCGAACATCGTCAAATTGATCGACGAATCCGTCGAGCATCGTTGCGAGCGCGCCCGTCCACGGAAAGTAGGCGCGGTAGGTATCCTCGATGCGACCAGAGGAGCAGCGTGCCTCGGCGGCAAGGGCAAACAGGGCGTATATCGCGAGATTGGCGCCTGCGGCGGCGGCGATCTCGAACCATGCGACCTCGTACGTGCCGGGGTATTCTCGAGCGACCCAATCTCGCAGCTTGCCTGGTATTTGTGTCAGCTCAGTTGCATGGTTAAGCGCTTGCACACCAATTCGCATAGCCTCCCTGCGCAAGACCGGCGCGACCTTGTGAAATGACGGCAACGCACGACAGCAGTCGCGGCACGTTTCGACGAGCGACCGCACGTAGCCCCCATCGTCGAGTCGGGCAGGCCGCCCGTAGTAGTCGTGAAGCGGACCGGTAGGGTTAACCGCGTCGACGAGCGCGAGATGCATTAGCAGTGTGTCATCAGGTGCGAGCAGAGTCCGTGTCTCGCTGAGACTGTCGAGGAAATCCCACAAGACCTGGTAAGTGGTAAGTAGTTGCAGAAGCGGGCGACTACGCTTTCGTGGAATCACGGAGAACAGCGCTGCACCGTGGGTATTCCCCCGCTTCTGGTCGAGAGCACGCAGCGCAACTTGTCGAACGCCGCCTGCGGGAATGCGGAGCGCTTGGGCGCGCCAGTGCCGAAGCTCGAGGACGGCGAGTGGGAGGCCCCATGCAAGCTCACGCGCGACTGCTCCGCTAAGCGCGCGGAATTGTCGGGCTGTTAGTGGCGCTGGATCGCCGGTAGTCCCTCCAACAATCGTCTTATAGTGTGGCGCTGCTGGCTCTCGGAGCTGCTTGGACCGCGAGGGAGCCGGGCACAATAACGATTGTAATGGCGAGGGCTGCTGCCCATGCGAAGCTGAGGATGACGGCTGCGGTTTCGACGCCGAGGCTGATCGGGAAGCCGGTGACGGCGGCGAGGGCGTGGCTGAGTAGGAGCTGTCCGGCTATGCCGAATATTGCGCCCATGCAGCATCCGGTTCCGAGCATGAGGACGTTCTCGAGGCACAGCCACTGCCAGAGCACGAGTGGGGTGTAGCCTTGGACTCTGATCGCGGCGATTCGCTCGCGGCGCTGCCAGATCAGCGAGGTCATCGCGCCTGCCAGCGCGAGCCCGCTCGCGAGAAGGACCAGCAGCTTGATTTGGTTCAGACGGGACAAGCCTTGGTTGATGACGGCGTAGTCGCGGGCGCGTCGTTCTGATGAGGTTTCTGCTGCGAGTCCGCCGCTCGGGCCGAGTGCTCGTTGAACGTCGTTGCGAGTGACGGACAGAGAAACCCCGGTGTGCGTCTGTATCTCATAGGCACTTGGGGCGTTGCTCCCCCATGCCCGGGCGTATTCCGTGGAATTGAGGATCACGGCACCGGGCGGCCATCCGAGGTTTGTGCTGAGCGCGGCGACGCGAAGCGTTGTCAGGCGAGGGGCTGGGAGTGTGAAGCTATCACCGATGTTGAGGTGGTTTTCATGGGCGAGTGCTTCGGATAGTACTGCCCACCCGCCGTCGCGTATCCGGGCGCTTGCAACATCGAGGCGACCGGATATCAGTTGTCCGGCCGGGATCGGGGCGCGGCTGTTCGCGGGTGGGGCGAGCACCCACACTCGTCGGTCGCCCCAATCAAAGAAGCTGCCTCTGTAGACGCCGACGCTAGCGACACCGGGTAGGCGCGCGAATGGTGGGGGCGAGGCTTGCACGAACGGGATTGTGGATAGCGGGCTGGCTTGGCCGCTGGGACTGACCCATATGTTCGCGCTACCCGAGACAGCGTTTGCTGATGAGTCAAGGCCCCGCCGGAGACTCACCTCGGCGCCTCCGATGGATATCGTGCCGAACACCGCGACGCCGCTGAGCACCGCGATCGCTAGGGCGCGCACCCTGACTCGCGATGCGCTGAGAGAGTCAACGGCAAGCTCGGTGGCTGCGCCGCCAGCGAGACGTTGGACGCGCTCGAACGCGAAAAGGACTGCGTGAAACGCTGTCGGCATGAGCGCTAGAAGCGCGATGATTAGTGTGGCACTCCCGAGAAACGCATCTTCTGGGCGCGCGAGGAGGACGATGAGGGTAACTGTGGCGCAGCTTGCAGCAACGAACAATCGGGAAACAGTCGCCCAGCGTGGGCTCCGCTTGGTAGATGTCCGCAGCAGTAGCTCGCGCATGGGCCAGAGGACGCCCCCCGCTGCGGATGCGCATCCGGCAAGCGCAGCGAGAATGACGCTCCGGGCTGTGATGATGCGACTATTGCCGACCGGAAACGCGGAGGCAAGGTAGCCCGGCGTGCGATCGAACGCCGCGATCGAAAGCGCATCGCCGAGTGCCAAGCCCAGCACGCACCCCAGGATGGCTAGCACAGCGGCGTCGAACAGCAGGATCTCCAAGGTGATGCCGTAGCTCGCCCCGTGCGGCCACAGTTCTTCGATGTGTTTGCGGCGCCTCGGCACGGTCAGGAGGATCGCGGTAAACGCAAACAAGAATCCAACTAGCGCACTGATGACCGAGAACAGCGTCTCGCTTTGAGTCTCCGGATTGGAGGCCACCGCAAACAGCCGTGAGTCGAAATCAGCGGGCTCCACGTTGACGTTCGCCTGGCGAGCAAGACCCTGAAGCTCATGGTTCACCAAAGCCTCTCGCCCAGCGGTGACGCGCACGAATATCCGCGAAATCCTGCCGGACATCCCTGTGATTTTCTGAGCGTACGCGATCGGTGCGACCGCGACCGGGCTGCCAATGAGTGCCCCGATCTGATGTTCGCTCAGAGTCGCGGCCAACAGGGTACGCACCACCCTCGCCCCGATTTGGATTTTGATGGCTTCCAACGAGCTAGCGCCGATCTTTTCGCCGATCGGTTGCGGCAGCACGATCGCGTGGACATGAGCGAGCGGCCGTGTGCTCAAGCGTTGGACGACCGGGCCTCCCGCCGTAGCAAACTGCGGAGTCGTGCCGAGAAGATCAACGGCCTGCGATCCCTTCGGGCCGATCACCGTGGCGGACTGTTCGAGCACGGGAGCAGCACCCCGCACGCCCGGCAGCCGCGAGACTCGCCCAAGGAGCCGTTCGTCAAAACCACTAGGCCCTCGAGCATCAATCTGTAGCTGCTGATGACTTCCAATAATCTCGTTCGTCAGCTGCTGCACCGAGCCGCTAAGACTGGTAGACGCAACCTGTGAGGCAAACAACAACGCCACACCAACCGCGATCCCAACAACCGCAAGAGCTTCCTGAACAAGCATCGCACGCGAACTCAAGCGCGCCCGCCACAACCGCAACAAATTGCCCAACGTCATCAACACTAGCCCACGCCGCGACCAGCCCCGAACGGACGCAGATGCCCCTCCTCAAGCTCATAGGCGCGATCGGCGAAAGCGGCGGCCTTCTCGTCATGGGTGGCAAGAAGCGTCACGGTCCCACGCTCCGTACATAGCTCTCGCAGCAGCGCGAGGACTTCACTTGTTCGACGCGAGTCGAGGTTGGCGGTCGGCTCATCAGCAAGCACGATTTTGGGATCGAGCGCTAGGGCGCGTGCGATAGCGAGACGTTGTCGCTCTCCCATCGAGAGCAGTTCGGTTGGGTGGTCGAGGCGATCACCGAGGCCGAGGCGCACAAGCAGGGGTTGTACGACGATCTCAGCGTTCCGGCGGTTCGTGAGCCACAGCTTGAGACAGGCGTTTCGAATCGCGCGATCGCCAGGAAACAGGGCATCGGCTTGGTCAACGATCCCGAGGTCGCGCAGACGATAGTTGTCTGCATCCCGGCGCGACATGCCCGCGACGTTCCGGCCGTTGACGAAGATGTTGCCGCTATCGGGCTTGCGGACACCGGATATCAGCTCCAGCAGCGTCGTCTTGCCTGAACCACTCGGTCCGAAGATCACGACGAGCTCGCCCATTTCTACGCTCAACGAGACGCCGTCGACCGCGCGGATAGGGTCGCCCCCGCCGACTTGGTAGTGCTTGACGACCTGTTCGAGCTTTAGCACGCGCGGGTGCTACGCGGAACGCCCCCGGTCGCGCGACTAGCCCGCGCGAGAGCAAGCTCGTCGGCGTGAGCCTGGTGGTCGGCCATGAGTCGGAGTGTGCGCTGCTCGAAGACGAGAACGCGATCGGCCATGATGGCTGAGTCGAGGTCGGAGACGCTATACAGCGCGCCGAACCCGAACTCGTGCGCGAGGGAGGTCAGGAGATCGCCGGCTTGGAGTGTCCGGCTGGCGCCGAGAGCGTCGAGCAGATCATCGACGACGAGCAGCTTGGGGC
>Ga0302325_10010087_pt1 | contig 20519 bp, 21 predicted proteins | sample Palsa_T0_2_FD_201948 | JGI IMG/M metagenome (GOLD analysis project Ga0302325, IMG submission 201948) | Peat permafrost microbial communities from Stordalen Mire near Abisko, Sweden - Palsa_T0_2 | ecosystem: Environmental > Terrestrial > Soil > Palsa > Peat permafrost | place: Sweden: Abisko...
GAGGTGCCGGCGCAAGCGACCGAGTTCATCTCGTCGAGTCTGAACTTGAGGCCCTGGGCGTGGGCCATGGCCACGAAGGGGGCCACGCTCTGAGCGAGATCGACCTGGGCATAGTCGCTCAGCAGGTTGGCGATGGTGGGATAGGCCGGCGAAGTCTGGGTGACGTTGCAGCCTCGGAGGGGATAGCGGTGGAAGGTGACGAGACCCAGCCCTGGCTCGCTGCTCAGGAACTGGCTCAGCCCTCCCGTCATCCACCCGAGGTCGGCGAAGGCCGGGCCCGCGACCGGCACCGGCGGGATCGCATGCCGGATGTTCGAGAACTCCTGGATGAAGTCGGAGACGTTGTATGAGGGGGGACGTCCAAAGCGCTCTTTGCCGCTCGCGGTGAGATACCAAGGCAGCGCCCCGTAGAGATCTCCCTCGTTGCCGATCTCGAACGCTTCGATCGAGCTCCCTAAGCCGGCGAGGAGCGCTCGCGCTTCCACAGCCGCGAGCGCGGGACGGTCGAGCTGCATGTTGATACCTACGATCAGCCTCGCCCCGAGGGCGTTGGTCAGGGCCGCGGTGGTGCGAATCCACCCCTCCGTCAGTGGGTAATCGATCCCGCGCGGGGGGAGCACGCCGGGAACCGGCCACCAGCTCTGGTCGGTGCTGTCCCCGCCGATCCTCAGCACCGGCGCCTGCCCCGGGTTCAGGTTCTTGATCAGCTGGATGAGGACAGGGTTGATGGCGTCAGGGTCGCTACCCGTGTACTTGTGCACGGCGTAGAACTCCATCGAGAGTCCCAGGAAGCCGGGCTGGATCGTCGCCGAGGTGGGCGCGCTACCGACCACCGGATAAACGGAGCTCGCCTCGGCTCGTGCCGCCCCTGCCAGTAAGAGCAGGCAGGCCCAGGCCAGCGCCAGCAAACGAGGGTGCCTCCACACGCCGGGCATCCTCGCATAGGTGGGGGGAGCTCGGCCTCGGTTTGACGGGTGTCCGGCCCGGACACCCGGCTCAGCGGTGTCGGGGACGCACTCCGGCTTGACGGGTGTCCGGCGTTCTCGTCAAGCTTCGTGGCATGGAAGCATCCAGGCGCGTGCCTGAGGAGAGCTCCTCGGCGCAGGAGGGTAACGGGGCGAGCACGGCTCGCTTTGCCATCACCGACCTGGTGATCATCAGCGGGTTCTCGGGTGCCGGGAAGTCGACGGCGATGGCGGTGTTCGAGGACGAGGGTTACTTCTGCGTCGACAACCTGCCCTCCGAGATGATTCGCTCGCTCGCCGAGCTCTTCCGGCACGGCGGGTCGAAGATCGAGCGCGCCGCCGTGGTCTCCGATGTTCGCGCCCGGAGCTACTTCGAGGGTCTCGTGGAGATCCTCGACGATCTCAATACCAGCGGGGTCAACCACCGCCTCCTCTTCCTCGAGGCCGACGAGCAGACGCTACTGACCCGCTACAAGGAGACCCGTCGCCGCCACCCACTCGCCGAGAGCGGGAGCGTGGCGGACGGCATCGCCCGCGAGCGCGCGCTGCTCGCGCCGCTGCGCACGCGGGCCGACGTGGTCATCGACACCGGCGCGCTCACGGCCGCCATGCTCAGACGCAAGCTCGCCGACGAGGTCCTGCCCGCTCGGACGACCGGTCGCCTGGCCATCACCGTCCAGAGCTTCGGCTTCAAGAACGGACCGGCCCGCGACCCCGATCTCCTGTTCGACGTGCGCTTCCTGCCCAATCCCCACTACGAGCCCGATCTGCGGCCGCTCACCGGCACCGACCAGCGGGTGGTCGACTACATCGATCGCGACGGCGCGCTGTCGGTGTTCTACGACCGCCTGCACCCGCTGCTCGACTACCTCTTGCCTCAGTACCTCGCCGAGGGCAAGTCGCACCTGGTGATCGCGGTCGGCTGCACCGGCGGCCGTCACCGATCGGTCGCCGTGGCCGAGCATCTGGCCTCGCGCTATGGCGGCTCCAGCGACTACCGAGTCGAGGTCTCGCATCGCGACGTCCACACGCCCGAGCGCCGATGATCGACCACGTCGGCTTCGAGGTGTCGGACCTCCCGCGGTCGGCTCGCTTCTACGACGCCCTGCTCTTCGCCCTCGGCGGCCGCCGCACGTTCGAGAGCGAGCACGCCGTCGCCTACGGCATCAACGGGCCGCTGCTGTGGATCGTCGTGCGCGGACGTGAACCGCAGCCCGGTTACGGCCACCTGGCCCTGCAGGCGACCGGCCGTGCGGCGGTCGACGCGGCATACCGTGCCGGTCTCGCCAACGGCGGCTCCGACGACGGGCCTCCTGGCCCTCGCCCGCAGTATGGACGCGGGTGCTACGCGGCCTACCTGCTCGACCCCGACTCGCTGCGCGTCGAGGTGGTCAGCCGCAGATAGCTACGCCACGGCGCGGGCCGCTTGGCGCTCGGGCGAGACCTTGACGACGTCCCAGACGAGGCCCAGGCGCTCGAGCACGAGGATCAGGTACCCCGAGGGGTCGAACTGCCAGGACTTGAGGCCGTGAATCGCCGAGGTGGGGAAGGCGTGGTGATTGTTGTGCCACGCCTCGCCGAAGGTGAAGGGCGACAGCCACGCGAGGTTGCGCGACTCGTCGTCGGTGTCGAACGGGCGCCGGCCGAAGCAGTGGCACAGCGAGTTGATCGAATAAGTCACGTGGTGCACGACGAGCATCCGCACCAGCCCGCCCCAGAGCAAGCAGGTGAGGCCGGTCTTGAGCGTATGCCCGATGGCAATGCCAAGGCCGAAGGGGACCGCGAGCCCGAGCGCGGCCCAGAGCAGGAAGGTGCTGTTGATCCGCTCGATCACGGGGTCGGCGAGGAGGTCCGGCGCGTAGCGCTCACGGCACCCGCGCTGCGTGTGGATGAACAGCCAGCCGACATGGGCATGGAACAGGCCCGCGAGCGCTCCCCGGAGTCCGGGGGCCCGACCGACGTGAGGGCTGTGCGGGTCGCCGTCCCGATCCGAGAAAGCATGGTGCTTGCGGTGATCGGCCACCCACGAGATCACCGGACCCTCGATCGCGGCGGAGCCAAGGGCGGCGAAGAAGCCGCGCAGGAACGGCGAAGTCTTGAAGCTGCGATGGGTGAGCATGCGGTGAAAACCGACCGTCACCCCGAGCCCGGTGCAGATGTAGACGACCACGAACACGATCACATCGCTCCAGGTCAGCGCTCGCTGCCAGGTCTGCCAGATGGCGATCCCGAGACCGACGAAGGGGAGGATCGTGATCAGCAGGGTGATCGTGCGGTGGGCCGACTCGTTGGCGACTGGTTCGACGTCCTCGGCCGTGATCTCGTGTGCTTCCATTGCGGAATGCATCCTAGTCACTTTTCCGGTCGGCGCGTTGCCCATGATCGCGTCCGGCCCGTCTTCGGTAGGGCAGGGAAATCGGATCCGAGCCAGACCGCAGCGTCGCGCTCTAGTAGCCTTCCGGCGCTTCGAGGCTTCACTCGGGTTTCTGTTGGGCGGAGGGAAGGAATTTACGCATGCCTGTACGTGTCGGAATCAACGGGTTTGGAAGAATTGGCCGAAATGTGTTTCGGGCTGCCCACGCGCGCGGCGCCGAGCTCGAATGGCTCGCCCTGAACGATCTCGTCGACCCGCCGACGATCGCTCACCTGCTCAAGTACGACTCGATTCTCGGCCGCTTCCCGGGCGAGGTCGAGGCGACCGATACGGGGCTGCGGGTCGACGGCACCGACATCCGCGTCACCGCTGAGCGGGATCCCGCGGCGCTCCCCTGGGGCGAGCTGGGAGTGGATGTCGTGATCGAGTCGACCGGGCTGTTCACAGACCGCGAGAACGCGGCCAAGCATCTCGAAGCCGGCGCCAAGAAGGTGGTCATCTCGGCCCCCGCCAAGAACCCCGACGTAACCGTTGCCCTCGGCGTCAACTTCGACGAGGAGTACGACCGCGACAAGCACCAGGTGATCTCCAACGCCTCGTGCACGACGAACTGCCTGGCGCCGGTCGCCAAGGTCCTCAATGACTCGATCGGGATCAAGCACGGGCTGATGACGACCATTCACGCCTACACAGCCGACCAGCGCCTCCAGGACATGCCCCACTCGGACCTGCGGCGCGCGCGCGCGGCCGCGATCAACCTGATCCCCGCCTCGACCGGAGCGGCGAAGGCGATCGGGCTCGTGATCCCCTCTCTGAACGGCAAGCTGAACGGCATGGCGGTTCGGGCGCCGGTACCGACGGGATCGCTCGTCGACCTGACGGTCGAGGTAAGTCGCGAGACGACGGTCGAGGAGGTCAATGCGGCCTTCCTCGCGGCCTCGCAAAGCGCCCCTCTCCAGGGCATTCTCGAGTACACCGAGGACCCGATCGTCTCCTCCGACATCGTCCAGAACCCAGCCTCGTCGATCGTCGACGCGTCGCTCACGGCGGTCATGGAGGGGACGATGGTCAAGGTCGTCGCCTGGTACGACAACGAGTGGGGCTACTCGAACCGCGTCGTCGAGCTGGTCCAAAGGTTGCTGTGAAGACACTGCGGGACCTGGGCGATGTCGATGGCAAGCGGGTGCTCGTCCGGGTCGACTTCAACGTGCCCCTCGGCGACGGCGCGGTGGCCGACGACACGCGGATTCGCGCGGCTCTGCCCACGATCGAGGAGCTGCGACGGCGTGGCGCCCGCCTCGTGCTCGTGTCCCACCTCGGTCGCCCCAAGGATCGCGAGCCCGAGCTCTCGATGGGGCCGGTATCGGAGCGACTGGCCGAGCTCACCGAAGCGCAGGTGACGCTGGCGCCCGCCGTCATCGGTGACGAGGTCCTGGCGCTCGCCGAGGACCTGACCCCGGGCAACATCCTCCTGCTCGAGAACGTGCGCTACGAGCCGGGGGAGCCCAAGAACGATCCCGCGCTCGCCGACGCGCTCGCCGAGCTCGCCGACGTGTACGTCAACGACGCCTTCGGCGCCGCCCACCGCGCGCATGCGTCGACGGAAGGGGTGGCGCGGCGGATCCCCGACCACGCTGCGGGGCTGCTCCTCGAACGCGAGGTGACGATCCTGCGCGAGCTGCTCGACGAACCCGACCGCCCGCTCGTCACCGTCCTCGGCGGGGCCAAGGTGAGCGACAAGATCGCCGTCATCGAACGCTTCCTCGAGGTCGCCGACACCATCCTCATCGGCGGTGCGATGTGCTTTCCGTTCTTCGCCGCGGCGGGCCACACGGTCGGGTCCTCGCTGTGCCAGGACGACGATGTCGAGCTCGCGCGGCGTGTGCTGGCCTCGGGCGAAGGGCATCGCGCTTCGCTCGAGCTCCCGACCGACCTCGTGCTCGCCGACCGGTTCGCGGCCGACGCCGAGACGCGGGAGCTCGACGGCGTCGATGTCCCGGAAGGATGGATGGGCGTCGACGTCGGGCCGCGCACCTCGGCGGCGTACGCTGAGGCGATCACCAATGCGAGCACCGTGTTCTGGAACGGCCCGATGGGGGCGTTCGAAATCGAGCCCTTCGCCGCCGGCACGCGCGCCGTCGCCGAGGCCGTCGCCGAGGCGCCGGGGAAGACGGTGGTCGGTGGCGGTGACTCGGCTGCAGCGATGCAATCCTTCGGCCTGGCGGACCGCGTCACCCATCTCTCGACGGGAGGCGGCGCCGCCCTCGAGCTGATCGAGGGTCGGCCGCTGCCCGGCGTGGAGGCACTTTCTTGAGCCCTGCTCCCCGGGTCCCGATGATCGCCGGGAACTGGAAGATGCACAAGACGGTCGCCGAGGCCGAGGCCTACATCCAGGCCCTGCTTCCGCGCGTGTCCACGACCGAGGGCGTCGACGTGGCCATCTGCCCGGCGTATACCGCCCTCCAGGCCATGGTCGACTCGACCCGTGGGTCGCGAGTGGCCGTCTATGCCCAGAACATGCACCATGCTCCCGAGGGCGCGTTCACCGGTGAGGTGTCGGCGCCGATGCTCTCAGAGCTCGAGATCGCCGGTGTGATCCTCGGCCACTCCGAGCGCCGGGAGCTCTTCGGAGAGACCGACCGCGCCCTCGGGCTCAAGGTGCCCGTCGCCCTCGACGCCGGACTGCAGCCGATCCTCTGCGTCGGCGAGACCGAGGAGGAGCGAGACCGCGGGGACACGGAGCGCAAGCTCCGCGCGCAGGTCCGGGAGGATCTCGCGAAGGTACCGATCGAGCGACTGGGCGAGATCGTGATCGCCTACGAGCCAATATGGGCGATCGGCACCGGGAGGGTCGCGACACCCGAGCAGGCCCAGGAGGCGATCGCGTTCATCCGCGCCCTGGTCGCCGATCGATCCCGTGAGGAGGCCGAAAGCGTCCGCGTCCTCTACGGTGGCAGCGTCAAGCCCGACAACGCGGCCGAGCTGCTCGCCCTCCCGGACGTCGACGGCGCGCTTGTCGGAGGCGCGAGCCTCGACGCCGAATCGTTCGCGACGATCGTCGCGGCCGCGGGAGGGCCGTGACGGATCTGGCGCCGGGGCCGCGAACGCTGCCGGCGCCGTCGGCGGCGTTGATCGTGCTCGACGGCTGGGGACTCGCCCCCGCCGGCCCCGGCAACGCGGTGTCGCTGGCCCGCACGCCCGTGTTCGACGAGCTGTGGTCTTCCTACCCGCACACCGAGCTCACCGCCTGCGGGCGCGCGGTGGGCCTGCCCGAAGGCCAGATGGGGAACTCCGAGGTCGGCCACCTCAACCTCGGTGCGGGCGCCGTCGTGGTCCAGGACCTGACGCGCATCGACGAGGCCGTCGCCCACGGCGAGCTGGCCGCGAATCCGGTGCTGAGAGCCGCGTTCGGCGAAGCCGAGCGGGTCCATCTCCTCGGCCTCGTCTCCGACGGAGGGGTCCACTCGGGGTGGAAGCACCTCGAGGCGCTGATCGGGCTCGCCGCCGAGCTGGGCGTTCCCGACCTGGTGCTCCACGCGTTCACCGACGGACGTGACACGTTGCCCACGGCCGGCGCCGGCTACCTCGAGACGGTCGAAGGATGGATGGCGGCCGCGGGCGTGGGAAGAGTCGGAAGCGTGGTCGGGCGCTACTTCGCGATGGACCGGGACAAGCGCTGGGATCGCATCCAGCGCGCCTACGACCTGATCGTGCACGGCAACGCCGAGCACCACGCGGACACGGGCGCGGGCGCCGTGGCGGCGGCGTATGAGCGCGGCGAGACCGACGAGTTCGTCGAGCCTGTAGCCGTCGGCGCCGAGGCCACGATCCGCCCCGGCGACTCCGTCTTCGCCTTCAACTTCCGCCCCGATCGCATGCGCGAGATCACCCAGGCCCTAGCCGACCCGCCGTTCTCGGAGATCGATCGCGGCGGTGCGCCGACCGTCGAGCGCTACGCCACCATGACCGAATACGAGGAAGGCTGGCCCTACCCGGTGGCCTTCCCCCCGGCGCGACCACAGACGACACTCGCCGTCGTGCTCGCGAAGCGTGGTGAGCGCCAGCTCCACGTCGCCGAGTCCGAGAAGTATCCCCACGTCACCTACTTCTTCAACGGCGGCGACGAGGCGGAATGCCCCGGGGAGCGGCGCGAGCTCGTCCCCTCGCCCCGCGACGTCCCGACCTACGACCATAAGCCCGAGATGAGCGCGCGCGAAGCCGCCGCGGCCTTCGTCGCCGCGTGGCGCGAGGACGCCCCCAAGTTCGGGATCATCAACTTCGCCAACCCCGACATGGTCGGGCACACCGGCGTCATCCCCGCCGCCGTCCGCGCCATCGAGACCGTCGACGAGTGCCTGGCCGCCGTCGTCGCCGCCATCCACGAATCCGGAGGCGCCTGCATCGTCACCGCCGACCACGGCAACGCCGATCACATGCTCGAGCCCGACGGAAGCCCAAACACCGCCCACTCACTGAACCCGGTGCCGTTCATCGTGACGGTGGGCGGGGTGGAGCTGGAGGACGGTGGGGTGCTGGCGGATGTCGCGCCGACAGTGCTGCAAATCCTGGGAATGGATCAGCCCGCCGAGATGACGGGCCGCTCGCTGCTTCGCGTCTGAGGGGGTCTGGGGCCCTCGCCCCGGGAGACGCGCGTCGGTTGGTGTTGTTCGTCTCGCGTGAAGGGTGCGAACGCAAGTCTCCCGGGGCGAGGGCCCCAGCCTCCCATCGCCCTCGCGCCATGGGCCGGTTAGTCCGCTCGCGAGGGGCGCCGACCGCGAACGTTGTACGCAGGTGCGGGAAAAACGCGACTCTGCGTACAAAGTTCGCGGCGGCGGGGCTGGCGCCCGGCGCTCCGCGCCCCGAGCCCGGCGCCCCGCACCGCGCCCCGCGCCCCGCGCCCCGCTAACCTTGACAACGAGCCACTTAGATTTCATACTGCGTGGCAGCTAATAACCATCATCCCCAAGGGGGTTTGACATGGCACTTATTCGATGGGAACCGGTCCGCGAGCTGAACACGATTCAGAGCGAGATGAACCGGCTCTTCAACACGTACTTCGACTCGCCGACGCCGGCCAACGGCGGAGCAGCGCTGCGGCGCTGGATCCCGGCGATGGACCTGGCAGAGACCGAGCAGGAGTTCGTGCTCCGGGCTGATCTGCCTGGAGTATCGGAGGATGACGTCAAGATCGAGCTCGAGGATCGGGTGCTCACGATCTCCGGCGAGCGCAAGGCCGAGCACGAGGAGCGCAAGGAGGGCTACTACCGCGTGGAGCGCTCATCCGGCGCTTTCACCCGTACCCTGACCCTCCCCGAAGGGGTCGACCCCGACGCGATCAACGCGAGCTTCGACAAGGGCGTCCTCGAGGTGAGGATCCCCAAGCCCGTCGAGAAGAAGCCCCACCGCGTCACGATCTCCGTCGGCAACGGCGACGGCACGGCCAACAAGGCCGAGGCCGAGACCGAGGCCCCGGCGGCGATCGAGGGCACCCCGCAGGCCGCCTAGGCGCTGCGGGAGGCTGGGGGCCTCGACCCGGGAGACCTGCGTTCGCACCCACCACGCGAGCGCAAACCACGCCAACACAAGAACGCGCGTCTCCCGGGCGAAGCCCCCAGTCCTCACCCCAGCGCTCCCGCTAGGGTCCCGCCCCGTGTTCCGGGTCCTGAAACGCGATGGAGCGCGCGCTCGAGCGGGGGTGCTCGAGCTGCGCAGCGGATCGGTGCAGACGCCGGCCTTCGTGCCGCTCGCAACTAAGGGGGCGGTGAAGGCCCTCGAGCCTCGCGACGTCGAGGCGCTGGGATACGAGATGGTCCTGGCCAACACCTTCCATCTCTTCCTGGCACCGGGTTCGGACCTCATCAAAACCTTCGGCGGCATCGGCCCCTTCATGCGCTGGCCGGGGCCGGTGATCACCGACTCGGGGGGCTTTCAGGTGTTCTCGATGGGGCATGGGACGGTGGCCGACGAGATCAAGGGGCGCCGCGGGCACGGGGACCGCACGGGAGCGATCCTCGAGATCGCCGAGGACGGCGTGAGCTTCCGCTCCTACCTGGATGGGAGGGAGCGCTTTCTGGGACCCGAGACCTCGATGGAGGTCCAGGCCGGGCTGAACTCGGACATCGCGCTGGCATTCGACGAATGCACGCCGTTCAACGTCTCCCGCGATTACACGGCGCGCTCGACCGAGCGCACCCACCGGTGGCTGGACCGCTGCCTTCGCTGGCACGCCGACCACGGCCCCGCGGATCAGGCGGTGTACGGGATCGTCCAGGGCGGCGTGCACGAGGACCTGAGACGGGAGTCGGCCGCCGTGGTGGCTCGGAGCGCCTGCACCGGGATCGCGGTCGGCGGCTCGCTCGGGCAGGACAAGGCGCAGATGTACGACGTCGTCGCCTGGACCACGGAGGAGCTCGAGCGGGGCGCGCCGGAGCGTCCTCGCCATCTTCTGGGGATCGGTGAGGTCGACGACTTGATCGCGTGCGTCGAGCTCGGGATCGACACCTTCGACTGCGCGATGCCGACGCGCTTGGGCCGGCACGGCGTCGCCCTGGTCCCGTCCCCCGAACGCCGCTGGCGGCTGGATCTGGCCAAGGCGCCCAACCGTCGCGACAGCGGCCCGATCCTCGAAGGATGCCCGTGCCCAGCCTGCGCCGCCGGCTTCTCCCGTTCCTACCTGCACCACCTGCTGCACGCCGGCGAGCTGACCGCCATGCGCCTCGTCACCCTCCACAACCTCAGCTACATCGCGAGGTTGATGAGGGATCTCCGCAGCTCGATCCACGACGGCACCCTGGCCCAGACCGCGGCCGAGCTCAGGGCCGGAGCGCCGCCCGGCGCTACTTCGTGTACCGGTTGATCACGCCATCGAGGTCCTTGATCGCCGACTGGACATCGTGGGCGGTGACGTTGCGTGCTCGAACCACCGTGTTCGAGGTGCTCGTGACGATGATCACCGCGACGACCACCGCCAGGACGAAGGCGATCGCCAACAGCAGCAGTCCGAGCAGCCGCCGCATGGCCCGGCCGCCCCGTGAGGGCGCCGGCGGGGCCGGCTGGCGTGCCGCTGCTCGGCGAGGAGCGCTCGTGGTCGGGGGCTCCGCCGCCGCCGCTCGCCGGTTGGGCGCCGAACTGCGCGGGGCGCTCACGACCGGGGCCGGGATGGCGCGCGGGGCGACCCGCGTCGCCGCGGTGCGGTCGTCTCGCTGGGGCAGGACCCGGGTGGAGGCGCCCGTCCCCAAGTGAGCGGTGGCAGCAGTCTCGGGCTGCGCATCGACTCCCTTCGCTCCCGCCTGAATCGCTTCGGCAAGCGCGAGGCCGTCGACCGGACGCGCCTCCTGGTCGATCTCGAGCGCCGTCGCCACGACCCGTGCCAGCTCCGGGCGCACCGCCGGGTTGAGCCGGTTCAGCGGCGGCGGTGACTCCCGCTGCTGACGGAGCGCGAGCTCGGAGAGAGAATTCGCCTCGTAGGGCAGACGGCCCGAGAGGAGCTGGTAGCTGACGACGCCGAGCGAGTAGATGTCGGCGCGCGGTCCGGCCTCCTCGCCGCGCGCCTGCTCGGGCGCGAGGTAGGCGGCGGTTCCGAGCACCGAGCCCACCTGGGTGATGCTCGACTGGTCGGTGGCGCGGGCGATGCCGAAATCGGCGAGCTTGACCACGCCCGTGTCGGACACGAGCAGGTTCCCGGGCTTTACGTCGCGGTGGACGACCCCGTTCCGGTGGGCGTAGTCGAGGCCGCGGCAGGCCTGGGTGATGATCGACACCGCCTGGTCGACGTCGAGGTGGCCGCGGTCGCGCAACAGCTCGGCGCAGGACTGGCCCGAGACGTGCTCCATGACGATGAAATGCTGCTGGGCCGACTCGTCGAAGCCGAAGTCGAACACCTGCACGATGTTCGGATGCACGAGGCGTGCGGCCGCGAGCGCCTCGCGCCTGAACCGCGACACGAACGACTCGTCCTCTGCGAGGTGCTCGGCGAGGAGCTTGACGGCGACGTAACGCTGGAGCCGCTCGTCGAAGGCGAGCTGGACCGTCGACATGCCACCGATGCCGAGTCGGCGCTCGAGCCGGTATCGCCCTGCGATCTTGGTGGTGTTCGTCGTCACTCGCGAGTCTGTCTAATTGCCTTGACCGTTGCCGCCGCCCGTGTCGCCGGTTCCCGTATTGCCGGTGCCGCCCTCACCGGTCGGGGCCCCGCCGCCGGCACTCGTAGAGGTTGTACCCGGCGTGGACGTCGTGGTTGCAGGCGTGCTCGGCGTCGTGGGGGCCGTGGTAGTCGTGTTGGTGGGGGTCGACAGCGTTGAGGTGGTGGTCGTCGAGGTGGATGTCGAAGTGGTGCGCGGGTGCGTGACCGTCGGTGTGATCGAAGTAACGGGCCCGGTGGTGACCCCGCTGCAGTCGCTCCTTGCGAGCGCGCTGACTGTCTTGGCGCCGCGGCTCAGGTCGGAGACGAGCGTCGGATCGACCGATCCGGGCAGGTTGGCGATCTCGGTCTCGACGTTTCCGATCAACGTGTCGGCGCTCGCGCAGTGACCGCTCGTCACGTCCGCAGATGCGGCATTGAGGTCCGCGGTCAGCGAATTCGCCTCGCTGGCGGAGAGCAGGCCGGAGCCGGCGCCACAGGCGGCCAGGAACGCTGCGGCGAGCCCAAGCCCGCCGGCCAGGAGAGCTCGGGGGACGTAGCGCATCCGATCGCTGATGCTACTGACCGAAGCTCAGCCGCTCGGCGAGCGAGTCCGGCAGCCGGGCCGCCCGAATCGCGCTCGCCGCCCCGGCGACATCATATTCGGTCCGGCGGTACACAACGCTCCAGTTTTCAGTGTCAAGCTCGAGCCAGGCGGCACGCGGGTCGCCGTCGCGCGGCTGGCCGACGCTCCCGGGGTTGATCAGCCATTCGCCTTCTGTGATCTCGAGCTCATCGTCGGCGGCGTGGGTCTCGCCCGAGGCCGCCGCCCCCTCGAAGCGGGAGAAGGAGAGGGCTATGTGCGAGTGGCCGATCAGGCAGACTCGGTGTTGCTGCGCGTCGAGACAGAGCTCCGCCTGGAGTGGTGAGAGCACGTACTCCCACACAGGATCGCGTGGGCTCGCGTGGAAGAGGCCGACCTCTTCGTCGAGGTCGGCCGGCTCGAGTCCCATCAAGTACTCGAGCGTCTCGGGCGTGATCGTCGCCCGTGTCCACTGCGCCGCCAGCGCCGCGCCTCGCGAGAACTCCTCGAGGGGCAGATCGCCCCGGACGCCGAGATCGTGATTGCCGGCGAGGCACACGGCGGCGTGGCGGCGCGCGAGCGCCACGCAGGCATCGGGCTCGGCGCCGTAACCGACGAGATCACCCAGGCACCACATCTCCCCGCAATCGGTCGCTTCGATCGCGTCCAGCACCGCCTCGAAGGCGTGGCGGTTGCCATGGATGTCCGAGACGACGGCGATTCGCACCTTCTACAGTCCTCTCCCATGAGCGACACCCGACGTCCGCGCTGGCTCCCGGCGCTGCTGGTCACGCTCGCCGCGGCCGAGGCCGGGGCGCGCCTGCTCTCGCCGAAGACGCGGACGATCCAACCTGACCAGATCGAGCCTCGATCGTACTTCACATCCGAGGAGATCGACCGGGGTGCGCGCTTCGCCCGCGGGCAGCTCGCGCTCGGGTTCGCCGGCACCGCGCTCGACCTGGCCGCGCTCGTGGCCCTCGTCAAACGGCCGCCGGCTCTCCCTCATCGCCTCGCTCAGCTCGGCGACGGACCCGCGGCCGCCGCCGCCGCGGCCGCCGGCCTGTCGGTCGCCTCGTCCCTGGCCGGCCTCCCGCTCGCGGTGCTGTCCCGGCGCCGAGCGCTCGAGGTCGGCCTGGTCACGCAGTCGTGGCGTGGGTGGGTCCTCGACGTGCTCAAGCAGACGGCGATCGGGGTGCCCTTGACCGCCGCGGGCGGCGGGCTCGTCGTCGCGCTGACGCGGCGCTATCCGCGCGGGTGGTGGGCTCCCGTGGCGGGGGGCTCGCTCGGTGTCGCCACCGTGTTCGCGGCGCTCGGGCCGGTCGTGCTCGATCCGGTGTTCAACAGCTTCACACCGCTGCCGCCGGGGGAGACCCGCGACGACGTGATCGAGCTGGCGGGCGCGGCAGGGGTGCAGGTGGGGGAGGTGTACTCGGTCGACGCGAGTCGCCGCACGACGGCGGCGAACGCGTATGTAACCGGGCTCGGGCCGACTAAGCGGGTGGTTCTCTTCGACACGCTGCTCGACCGCTACAGCCGCGATGAGATCAGGCTCGTGGTCGCGCACGAGCTCGCCCACGTCCGGCACCGCGACGTCCCCCGCGGCCTTGCCTTTGCCGCGGTCGTCGTACCCGCCGGGGCCTTCGCCGTTCAGCGCCTGAGCTGGGCCCTCGCGCCGAAGCGCCAGGACTCGGCGGGCGCGCTCCCGGCGCTCGCGCTCTCGGCGGCGCTCGTGGCGGCGCCCGTCGGCGTGATCTCCAGCCGTCTCTCGCGGGCGCTCGAGCGCCGCGCCGACGCGCTCTCGCTCGAGCTCACCGACGCTCCCGAGGCGTTCATCTCCTTCGAGCGCCGGATCGCGCTGCAGAACGTCGCCGACCTCGACCCGCCCCGCCTCGTCAGCCGGCTGCTGGCGACGCACCCGCCCACGACCGAGCGCATCGGCGCCGCCGTGGCCTTCCAGAGGCGAGAGGTCAGCTCTCCGAGGACCCGCCGAACTCCGGCAGGTTCTTGATCCCCTCGCGCGTGTTCCACTTCGAGAAGTTGTCCTCCATGGCGTCGATCAGCTCACGCATGAACTTCGGCGACAGGTTCACGCGCGAAACCACCACGCCCGGGATCTCCTCGTCCTCGACCTCGTGATCCACACGGGCGAAGGTGATCGTGAACTCGTAGTCCGAGTGACTCACGTTGGCGAAGTTCGCGTACACGCCCCCCATCATGTCCGGGGAGAAGTGGATGTTTATGTGGCGCTCGGGCGGATTGGGATCTTCCATAGGCCACGTAGTATCCCATCGTGCGCATCGTCGTCGTCGCCGTGGGTCGGCTGAGGCCGCCATTCGCCGACGACGTCCAGCATTATCAGAAGCTCCTCGCGCGGCATGTCCGCCTCGAGCTGGTCGAGGTCCGCGAGGATGAGCAGGTGGTGCGGCGGATGCCCGAGCGCGGGTTCGTGTCGCTCCTGCACCGCGACGGAGAGCAGCTCGACTCGATCGGTCTCAGCCGCTTTCTCGAGCAGCGGCGCCAGAGCGGGCGTGACCTGTGCTTCGTCGTCGGGGGTCCTTACGGGCTCGAGCTCGAGACCGTCGAGCATCGGATCTCGCTCGGACCCCTGACCCTTCCGCACCAGCTCGCCCGGGTGGTCCTGCTCGAGCAGCTCTATCGCGCCCATAAGATCCTCGCGGGCGAGCCTTACCACTACTGACGGGGGACGCACGCGCGCAGGTAGGCTCAGCGCGTGCCAACCCCGATCGAGCAGGCGGCTCACCACCAGATCCGCGATCAGCGCCGGCGCGCCCGCCGAGAGCTGGTGCAGTTCGTGCGCCGCCTCTCGATCTTGCTCGGCGCGCTCGCGGTGATGATCGTGGTGGGGACGGTCGGCTTCGCGATCATCGAGCACGTCTCGCCGGCCTATGGCTTCGTCTGGACACTGGATACGGTGACCACGCTCGGCACGATCCCTGAGCCCCGCGACGGAGCCGGTCGCGCGCTGCAGATCGTTCTCGAGGTGTTCGGCATAGGTACGCTCTTCTATGCCCTTGCCACCGTCGCCGAGTTCTTCGTTTCGGGTCGGCTCAGCGGACTGATCGACGAGCGCCGGATGCAGAAGATGATCGACTCCACCACCGACCACTACCTGATCTGCGGCTACGGCCGCGTCGGCCGCCAGGTCGTTCGCGACCTCCGCGCGGCGGGCGCGCGTTACGTGGTGATCGACGTCAACCCCGACAACCGCGAGCACGCCATGGCCATCGGCTTGCCCTACATCGACGCCTCGGGCTCGGACGACGACGTGCTTCTGCAAGCGGGGATCGAGCGCGCCCAGGGCGTGATCGCCTGCGCGGACTCCGACGCCGAGAACATCTTCATCACCCTGAGCGCGCGCGAGCTGCGCTCCGACATCCTGATTGTTGCGCGTGCCTCCGCCGAGGACTCGGAGAAGAAGCTCCTCCGAGCCGGCGCCGACCGGGTGATCTCCCCCTATAAGACGTCCGGCTCGGAGATGGCTCGCGTCGCTCTCCATCCCCAGGTGGCGATGGCCGTCGCCGCCGCCGACTACCGGATGGAGGAGATCGACGTGCCCGAGCGGTGCGTCGGAGCCGGCCAGACGATCGACGACGTCCGCGGTGCCGCCCTCATCGTCGCCGTGCGCCGTCCCGACGGGCGGCTCGAGACGCAGCCTCCGCTGGACACCGTGCTGAAGTCCGGAGACAAGCTCCTGGCGCTCGGCACCCCCGACGCCATCGAACGCCTCGAGGGACTCTTCCAGCCCGTGGGCGCGCAGGCGACGTGAGCGCGAGAGACCCGCTCGGAGAGCTCCGCGTCGCGGTGCACGATGCGGCGGCCGCGGTCAGCGGCGCGCACGGGCTGCCCGTGCCGCCCACGCTCGAGCAGCCCAAGCGCGCCGCGCTCGGTGACTACTCGACCAACGCGGGGATGCTCCTCGCGCCCGCGCTCGGGGTCCCGCCCCGCGAGATCGCCGAACGCGTGGCGAGCGAACTGGCCGAGCGCCTCGGCTCCTCGCTCGACCGAACCGAGGTTGCCGGACCGGGATTCCTCAACCTATTCCTCTCCGATTCCTGGCACCGTCGCGCGGTCGCCAGCATGGTCGCGGCCGGCGAACGGTTCGGGGCTGACGGGGAGGAGTCTCCGGAGCGCATCCTCGTCGAGTTCGTCTCCGCCAACCCGACCGGACCGCTGGTCGCCGCCAGTGGCCGCCACGCTGCCTACGGGGACGCGCTCGCGCGGATCCTTTCCTTCCACGGCCACGACGTGCTGCGTGAGTACTACTTCAACGACGCCGGCTCGCAGATTCGCCTGCTCGGCGAGTCCGTCCGCGCCCGTGCGCTCGGCGCACCAGTGCCCGAGGGGGGCTACGTGGGCGACTACGTGTCCGAGCTCGCGGAGCAGATCCCCGGCGCCCCCGAGGCCGACCCGGCCGAGTTGGCGGCGCAGGCGGTGGAGCTGCTCTTCGCACAGATCAAGGCCACCCTCGACCGGTACGGCGTCCACTTCGACAGCTTCTTCAGCGAGCGCGTTCTCCACGAGGGATCGCCGAGCGCCGTGGAGCGGGCCCTCGAGCGGCTGGTAGAAGGTGGTCACGCATACCGCACCGAGGGTGCGCTGTGGCTGCGCACGACGACCTTCGGAGACGACAAGGACCGGGTGCTCGAGCGCTCGAGCGGCGCGCCGACGTACCTGGCGGCGGACGTCGCCTACCTGCTCAACAAGCACGAGCGGGGGTTCGAGCGGCAGGTAAACCCCATGGGCGCCGATCATCACGGGTACGCGGTCCGCCTGAAGGCGGCGTTCGCCGCGCTCGGCGGCGACCCCGAGACGATCGAGGTGCCGCTGCTCCAGTTCGTCCATCTCGTCGAGGGAAGCCAGAAGGCTGCGATGTCCAAGCGGCGGGGTGAATTCGTCACGCTCGACGAGCTGCTCGACGAGATCGGCGTTGACGCCACGCGCTTCTTCATGTTGCAGCGCTCGCACGACCGGACGGTCGACCTCGACGTCGAGCTGGCCGGGCGGGAGTCCTCGGAGAACCCGGTCTACTACGTGCAGTACGCACACGCCCGGATCGCCTCGATGCTCGAGCGGGCGGGGTCCGAACGCGTCGCGGCCGCGCTGGACGGGGCTGATGACTGGGAGGTGGGCGAGCTCGAGGAGGCCGAGCGGACCCTGATCAAGCAGCTGGTCGCGTTCCCCGAGGAGATCTCCGAGGCGGCGGAGCGGCGCGCTCCGCATCGTATCGCGACCTACGCGCTCGAGCTCGCCCAGGCCTTCACCGCCTTCTACCGTGACTGCCGCGTTGTGGGCGCGACACCGGCCGTCGCCGAGTCGTTCAGGATCGCGCTTTCGGTGGCCGCCAAGCAGACGATCGCCACGGCGCTCGGGCTGCTCGGGGTGAGCGCGCCCGAGGTCATGTGAACCACGGTGCGGTCAGATGTTCCGGACGTGCCGGCCGATCGCGGTGTCGAACTCGTAGCCGAGCGCGATCCACATGCTCCGCGCCCGCTCGTCATCGCGGCCGACCAGCGCGGTGACCCGGCGCGCGCCGAGCGCGTGCAGGTGTTCTTCGCCGGCGCTGACGAGCCGCCTCGCGATGCCCCGACGGCGGTGCGCGGGCACGACGGCGAGCCGGTACATGTTTCCGCGCCACCCGTCCCAGGCGGCGATCAACGCGGCGACGATCTCGCCCTCGTCCTCGGCGACGAGCAGCGAGCCGGGATCGTGAGCGAGCAGCTCGAGGAGGACGTGCTCATCGTCCGGGGTCACCGCGTGGCTGCTGCGGGCGCCCTGCCAGAGCGCGAGCACCGCAGCCAGATCGTCGCGTCCGGCAACGCGGATCACGGGCGACGGGCTCAACCCTGGTAGCGGGCCAGTTCCTCGTCCAGGCGCTGGGCGTCGGCGGCGTCGAGAGCCGGTTCCGGCGCGACGGCCAGAGCCGCAGCGGAGCGGCCCCGGCGCCGCCAGCGGGGAATGAGAACGGCGAGCGAGGCGAGTCCCGCGAGCAGCACCACGGGCGGGAGGATGTAGAGGACGGCGTTGAATCCCTTCGCCTTGGGCACGCCGAGCACCGCCGGCGAGTACTGGGCGACCATGGCGTTCTCGATCTGCGTCTTCGTCTCGCCCTTGGCGACCAGCCCAGCGAGGAACGAGCGCTCCTGCAGTGCCTCCGGCGACTGCGAGACGTCGAGCGGCTCGTGGCAGAGCACGCACATGAAGTCAGGCATGATGGCGTTCAGCGACACGCGCCGGGTGGGCGCCGCGGCCGCCGGGCCCGCGACCGCCAGCGCCGCGACGGTCAGCGCCAGCAGCATCGCCGCGGCCGCGCGCGCCGGGGGTCGCCGACCCTGGCCCGAGGCGCGAGTTCGCCTCCAGGCGAACTCGCCGAGGGAAGACCGGATGTCTTCCCCGACGTCGAAGTCCTCGCCTTTCACGAGCGCTTCGCCAGCAGCGGCGCCAGCGTGGTGTCGAGCCAGCTCCGGCTGACCTGATAGCGCCGGATCGCCGCTACCCGGCCCTGGCGATTGATGATGTATGTCTCAGGGACGCCGGTAGTGCCCCAGTCCTGGGTGAACGCGTCACCGACGCCGCGCACCACCGGATAGGTGATGCCGTGGGCCTTGACGAACTGCTCCGAATCCGGAGCTGCGTCCTCGTAGGTCACCCCGAGGATCGTCGCATCTCGCCCGACGATCTGCTTCTGCACCTGCTCGAGTACCGGCGCCTCGGCCGCGCATGGGGGGCACCACGAGGCGAAGACGTTCACGACGACGACCTTGCCGCGCAGGTCGGCGAGATCCTCGTCCCCCCTGCCGCCCAGGACCGGCATCGTCAGGTCGGCGGCCGGGTCCACTGGATGGAGCCCCTTCGCGAGCTGCGCGTCGAGCGAGGTATTCGTCGTATCGCGGGCGACCCCGAACACCAGCAGCGCGAGCACGCCGATGGCAACAAGAGCCACAAGTCCCGGGATGGCAAGGCGGCGCATTCGGCCCCGAAGGGTAATGGGCAAGCCCCTCCCGCAGTGCCGATCGCAGGCCCCGGCCCACCGAGATGTACGCATACAATTGCGCCGGCGCGGACGTAGCTCAGTTGGTAGAGCGCGAGCTTCCCAAGCTCGAGGTCGCGGGTTCGAGGCCCGTCGTCCGCTTGGAGAAGGGCCCGGCTAGGCTGCAGGTGTGTTCCGGACCACCGAGCCGCTGCGGGCGGCGCTCGTCGAAGCGCTGCCGGAGCGGCCTTTCCATGTCGAGCTGTGGGACGGCACACGCGTGCCGTCGAGTGACGGGCACGGACCTACGTTTCTGATCAGGTCGCCACGCGCGATCGCGCACGTGCTGCGCTCCCCGGGCGAGCTGGGAATCGGTCGGGCCTACGTCACGGGCGTTCTCGACGTCGACGACATCGACGCTGCCATGCGGCTGGTGGACGAGTGGCAGGAGCCGGAGATCGACATTCGCGCTCGGCTGCGGCTGATGGCGGCCGGGGTCAGGGCGATGGGTCTCGTCCGTCCGCCGCGGCGTCCCGCCTCCGAGCTCGTCCTGCGGGGGCGACGGCATACGCTCGGGCGCGACGCCCGCGCGGTACGCCACCACTACGACGTCGCCAACGAGTTCTTCGAGCTCTTCCTCGATCGCTCGATGACCTATTCCTGTGCGATCTTTTCACGCGGGGCGCAGACGCTCGAAGAGGCGCAGGTGGCGAAGCTCGATCTCGTCTGCACGAAGCTCGCGTTGACGCCGGGCGAGCGCGTACTCGACCTCGGCTGCGGCTGGGGCTCGTTCGCGGTCCACGCGGCGGCTCAGCACGGTGTTCGCGTTGTCGGGATCACGCTGTCCGAGCCGCAGGCGCGCGTGGCGAGGGAGCGCGCGGAGGCGGCCGGCGTCGGTGATCGTGTCGAGATTCGGGTGATGGACTACCGCGAGCTGCCCGATGAGCGCTTCGACGCGATCGCTTCGATCGGAATGATCGAGCACGTCGGCGAGAACCGGATCGATTCCTATGCCAGGGTGCTCGCGCGGCTCCTCAGTCCGGGCGGACGGCTGCTCAACCACGGGATCGCGTACGTGTCGCACACCGACACCGACGCCGGCGACTTCTCGGAACGGTACGTGTGGCCGGATGCCGCGCCGCTGCAGCTCTCGGTGGTACTGGGCGCGCTCGAGCGCGCCGGGTTCGTCACTCGGCACGTCGAGGATTTCCCGTTGGACTATGCGCGCACGCTCGCCGAATGGACAGCTCGCCTCGACGACCACCTCGACGAGGCGCTCGCCCTCGTCGGCCCGGAGCGCCTACGGGTATGGCGGCTCTATCTGCGGGCGGCGCGGATCGGGTTCGAGACCGGGTTCACGTCGGTCTATCAGGCCCGCTGCGAGCTCGCGGTCGCTCTCTCCCCGGGTCCTGGCGGCCCTTCGTCCGCTGCTACGGTCCGCGCTCCTCGTCCTCACGCGCGACACGCACGATCGAGCTGACCGCGCGCCG
>Ga0302325_10010090_pt1 | contig 20517 bp, 22 predicted proteins | sample Palsa_T0_2_FD_201948 | JGI IMG/M metagenome (GOLD analysis project Ga0302325, IMG submission 201948) | Peat permafrost microbial communities from Stordalen Mire near Abisko, Sweden - Palsa_T0_2 | ecosystem: Environmental > Terrestrial > Soil > Palsa > Peat permafrost | place: Sweden: Abisko...
TACTTTAGTTCTACATATGCGTTCTCCTTCTTGTTCTATTGCTTGGTTTCCTAGTATCGTTCTTGTAGGGTTTTCTTCTGGCTGAGGTCCGCCCCCCTATAGTACTAGGCGACCTTAGAGGAGGAGTCTCCTATCTTGCACAATTAAAAATCGCCGCAAGCTTAAGAGGCATAATTTTGAACATAATAGCGTATACTAGGAGTAAAGACAATTGTTCCCGCGTATTTGAATTTATAAAAAGACGTTGTGTTAAGAGGGAAAGGGTGGGTTGTAGATAGTAGGTTTAAGAGGGGGGTTGCGCCTAAGAAGAAGTTTTTAGACTCTATCTCGTTTAAGCTTAGCGATTGCCTAATCGGGTTAGCAGATCACGTTTTAAATCACGTGCAAAAAATTCGACTCGAATCGAATCGAATCGAACACCCCCCCCTATTCGAGTCGAATCGAACTTTAATTAGTCTAATTCGATTCGATCGAATTATAATTGGTCAAATTCGATTCGATTCGATTCGATCGGAGCTCTACCGAAGAGCTAAGTGGAAGAGAACAATGACTGAAGCTGGGATCGAGACGATAAATATTGTCGAGGCTCTCTTCAAGAACAATGGATACGGTTGTAGAGATGAAATTATGAAAGACGGGGGCTGGGCGAGAGTAATAAAGGTGCTGCATCGATAAGTGCTTGCTACCATGCTTAGGAGTGTCTGAATGTGTTCACGGCCAGAATTCTCCTCGCTATCCCGATCTCGGGGGAGCATCTGCTTTCAGTCTCGATCATCTGCGTTCAATATCGTGAGCGCGCCTTTCCACAACAGCTGGATTGCCCCGATATTGTTTCTCTCTTATAATCTTTATTGTCTTTTTCTCGTTGCGGCGGTTTTATAAGATCTTTCTTATTGGCGCCCTTTAGCAACCGAGTAATATTATATATAGTTTCCTTAAAACGCTTATGAATTACAGTAGCAAGTTTTAGCAAGTCTCGTAGTGACAAGGACTTATAGTATTTTTATAGTATTTTTAGGGTTCGACGATTATAACGAAAAACAAGCACTTTAAATATGAGTTTTTAAAGATAAAGCGTTAATATACTTAGCCTTTAAAAAGCATCGAAAATATTAAGTATTTTACTTATAGTATTTGCAAATATACATGCAAATAATATAATAAAATATTCTTCGAAAAGTCCATTTATTAGCGATTTGACTTGAAATCTAAGTTTATAGTCTATTAAAGCAAAAGAAAACCCGTCACGAGCGCCAGATTCATAGCCCAGGAACGAGCGTTGGTTGAATGGTCCCAATTACGACTATTCAAAGCTAAGGAAAGAAGAGGTTATTTACAAAGGATCGGTTCGTACAAATACTCGAGTTCTGCCGCTTTACACCGCCTATGCTAGCCGCGCTAGTGCACGTGACCACGTGACACACGTGACATGGAATGGAATGCTAGAACCGTAATAGAAGGTGTCGTTTATAAATATATAAAACTTATCTAAGGATGAATAGTGTCGGTCCACCTGTAACGCGTAGCACCGTCACGTATTCGTGGAATGCTATTTGCGTTGGTAGGTAGATGATTGATTAGGAAGGATATTAATACTATGGTGTCGATATACTTCCTCAGCTACCTAATCCGGACTAGTGACTAGTGCTGTCACATGACATAAGGTCACGTGACCTAAAACTAGTGAATGCAAATATACCAACAAACAGATTTAAAAGATTTTGATTTGCTTTATTATAAAGCTTAATATTAAATATAAAACAGCCCAGCAGTAAAAGAAAAGGCCCAGCTGCTTGTTATAAACGTAATAGCATAGTGGATTAGGCCTTTAAGGTAAGAGGAACAATAGTTGTAAAATTATTAAACGTGTTTCTAAAGATCTTAACAGCATAAGATTAAATAACTTACTTAATATATTAATATATAGCGGCTTTTACGCTCCTCTTATAGGTCCCGGGGTTAATTGGCACTGCTTCCATGCATATTACATGAGAATTTATTAAAAGAAGCATTATTAGAGTAATATCGATCCTAATAATTCCCCACTTTATAGAAGGTCAGCGGAAGATTGTGAGAGCAATGCTAATCTTCGGAGCGATACTGCTCTCTATCTGTTTAGAATTAAGAATGGATAACAGCGTACTCTTAGAGATGGATTTGGATGCAAAAAAGGTGCCTCTGAGATAGTTCGTTGTTAGCTTCTACAGCGCAGTTCTGATTTCCTCTAAAAACTATGGATCGGATGGAGGAAAAATGACCAGCACAAAAGTAAATTAAATACCTCCAGTGATCAAAGTAACGCACCAGGAGATCATCCACTGCCTATACCGATTCGATTCCCGCTAGAATCAAAAACAATCTCCTTGAAAGCAACCAAGAGACAATCTCACGAATAAAGACTTTTCATACCTTAACCAATCTAGCATTCTTCCTCTCATTCTCAGAATCTCAACCTCAGACCTGTGACAGCATCTTGCTTTACCAGTTCCTCCTGACTCTCACCCACCGGCTATATCTCACTATAAAAACTCTCGGATTGTACTTAAAAGGACCGCTCGAGATTCGAGATGGCGTGGTGGACATTGATATACTTCGCCGGGTATCCCGATAACGGGGCATTAGCAGCGGTATTAGTGTTTGTATTGCTGACTTTATCAATTTCTGCCAAGGAAATAACTTTCGATAGCATAGATAGTGATATAAGTACAGTGGAGGAAAGCTATTACCGCTCCAAGAGGCGAGAAGTCATTGAAATCGTCTTCCTTGCGTTTAAGTGCTTGGATATAAGCTGCGAGAGAGACATCGCCAGCCTCGCAGCTAAAGGAGATGGGGGTGAAGGAAGCGGCCACCATCGAAGCACCTGAGACTCGTCCTGGAACCCGAGTCTTAGGACCGAGCTCTCACGATTGTAAGCGATAGCAAATCTGACTCTAAGCAATAACGAACCCGCCCAAGAAATCAGGACAACACATCTATAGTAAGTTTCGAAACCGGCTTCTCCTAGAGACTCTGTCTAAGACTCTGCACAGCGCATCTCGACCCGCCCCGGGAAGCTGGGTAGTAGGAGTCGAGGCCCCGTTAGCTGACATAGTCTCCGCACTCCTGAAAGGCACCCCGACTCCCTCTTCCGAAATCACTGCGGGACTGGTAAGAGAGGCTATGAACCTCGATTCTGCTAGCCACGCAGCAGCTGATGTCGACTTGTGCGATGCCTTGGAGGACACTGCGGGTCCTTCAATTCCCGCCTTGGAGATAGTAGAGAGGCTAAAGGAACTGAAGAGAAACACCTGGGGGTATCAAGCACCGAACGAATGTTGTGTGGGTTTTGTGAAGGATGTCTTGCGTAAAGTGTGTTCTAGCTGATAACCTCATATATATAGGTATGAATCCAGGACAAAGATAATATTTAACAATAAGTCCCACTCTGATACCTGGCGGGAAGGAAGCGTCCGGTCGGACGGTCCGGAAAGAGCTTGTTGTACGGGTCAGTGATCATTTCGGTACCGCTATTGGAATTAGGGTCCGTTAAGATTCTATGTGGTGATCTGACGAGTAGTACTTCATGTCGAGAGGACTTGAACACTGCACAACATTTCTTTAGGGGCTTATGTGCAGTGTGCCAGTGTGGGCATCGATAAGCTCGATAACGTATCGATAACATATCGCGCTAATTGGTCGATAACCGATAAATATTGGTAATTATCGATAATGGTAGGTTTAGGGGGTAAGATATGGCAGAATCACTTACAGCGCACCAAAGCCTATATTTATAGCCTACAAAAGCCTAAATTTATAGCGCACAAAATTTTATATTTATTATATATATTATACTTATTACTAAGTTAAGCTTTAATAAATTATTATTAATAAAAATAATAAATATAATAAATATAATATATAGAGTTAAGGTAGTAAATGTAGTGAGTGGAGTGTAATAGGCGCAATAAGTGCGGTGAGTGAATAAGTGTGACGGGCCTACAAGAGTAGCCAGGATACGCTTCACTGCTCCGTCGCGACGGTTCGCCAAGAATGCCGAGTCGCGTCATGTCACGTCATGTCAACCTTTTCCCACTCATCGATCATTCGACTGACAGTATCCTCTTCCTCTTCTTGCCATTCTCAGCTTCTTTCGCCATAACGGCACAAAGGCTGTCTGCAAAAACACCCTTGGGTGAGAGAATTCGAGAATTCGTATTGCGTTAGGAACTCATCCCTCCTGTGAAGGCTGCGATTCGTTCAGCTGCCGTTCGAGCCTCGATGTGCTAGGTACCATGTCTGCTCGAGCCATTGACTCTATGGACAAGACCAATTCATCCGGAAATGGCTGCCGTATGTAATTAGTCCTGTTTGAGCTCGTGAGAAGAATCTTGACTCCGGCTTGGGTTTTCTGCTCAGCCGAAATCCTCAATAACTTCTCGACAACGAAGCCCATGTCGTGCTCGAATTCCGTCCTCTCATAGTACCCCACGCCGTCGAGCAGGCAGAATAACACGACCGACCGCGGCAGCTGACTGACAAGCCACTGGAAGAGCTTGCACAGCTCGTCGACATCACCGAGCTGGATGAGGTGCTCGTCCAGCTTCTTGCTAGCGAGCAACCGTGTGTCGAAGTCGAATTGGCACAGCAGCTGGCAGACGAAGTTCTGGATGATCGCGCGGCCGCCGGTGTGCTGGTCCGTGAAGGGATCGGTGTGCAGACCACAAAAGAAGATGAGGGGGATGAAACGCGGAGCCCTGGCCTCGAGCGACTGGACGAAGGATGAGCAGAACAGCGAAAGTCCGGAAACGTATCGTTGGCCCTCGTACTCGCCGTGCACGAGCAGCTGGGATGATGTACCAGCCACCATCCAGTCCTTGAACTGGGTCGACCGGATGAGCTGTTCGGCCCGCGCCTGCTCGTTACTCGGCACCCACATCTGCCGCCTTTCGTTGATGCGCTTCCGATCGTCACTTGCCGCGTCGGGGATGCCGATCCAGTCGAGAAGCTCTTGCGGTTCTATGTACTGCTCTAACTCCATGGTACTGTCATATGGCGGAGGGTTTGGCGAAGCTGGGCGCGAGAGTGTCGAGATAATGCCGAGAAAAGTGGCTCGATCTTCACAAGCACGCCTCAAGTGTCAGCCCTTCCTGCGAATAAATGAGATGACTTCGCTATTCTCACCTTCTCTAATGGCTTTTTTGGTGGCCGCAAGTTCGTATCTGTTGGCCTTCAGTTCCTCCAGAAGAGGGTCAACGATTGACATGAATATGTCCTTAATATGACCCGTTTCTTTGTTGAAATGCAGTTGTAAGCTTCTGAAACGCGACGTGGTAGGAGGTGAATTGGAGCTGATGAAGGTCATTCTCTTCACTAACCTTTGAAAACCGTCTGGAATCCTTGGCTAATCATCCACATCTGCGAATTCTTCGCCTGGCGAATAAGCAGGTCGCTCTTAGACTATACTTTACCTAGCGTGTCAAGGGCTTCTTTCTCGTAGTCATCCCTCCTGAGGATGGAGCCACCTATTCGTTTTACTATCGAATATCAGTAATGGCGATAATTTCAGAAATGGCTCCACAAGGTGCGATGAGCAACACGAAGGGAAAGAAACATGCAAAACTCACGAGCAGATTGAATGAGAAATCCAATGACAGACTCAATCGCGGCGAATGCGGCGACAACCAGCTCGATCGAGGCTTCGTCAATATTATCGTCGTCTGGAAAGGTCTGGAGGAAAAGCTCAATCTCTTGAAACATTATATCAATGTTATCGAATGAGCCCTCCATGGCTCTTCTGACTTCTGCGGCTTTCTTGACTGCCTGATCTCGAACAATTATCTGTGAGCACAGGTTCTCTAGCCATCGAACTTTCCGAAGAGAGCAGGGTTACCTCTAGAACAATCTGAATAGATCCCACGACAGGTGTTACGAACATACAGCTTGTCTCCGGCACAAGATTGGTCAGGTCCAGGAGAACTGGAGCGCCATAATCGGCCATTGCGCGATATACCCTTCTGACAGCGCCTTTTATGCCCTTCTTCTGGAAATAGGATTGCTTGGCCTTTTGCAATGTATCAAAAACAGCGGTCCAATTTTTCTTGTCCCGGATGCTGAATCCCGCCTCAACCCGACCGTCCGGCTCCTTTGCAGCTTTCGGGTCCGCCGTGAACTTGTTCATAGCACGGACAAAGAGGGAGTCCCAAAATTTCAAGGCATTGGCAGGTTCCGCAAGTGGTCTTGGAGAAAGTTGGACGTCGTCTGCTCGCGGCGTGGTGGAAGGCTGCTGCTGCTGCGACTGCATCGTGTTGTCCGGCTGTGGTGTTGGCACTGCTATGAAGCTGCCACGGGCCGGGTCGTACCGGGCGGGAGGCGTTGAAAATGCGGGGTGGTACTTGTCGAGGCGATTGTCGATGAAGTCTACTGCTAAGGACTGTAGTTGCAGGTCTGGTATGTACGATTTGGATGGCTCCATCTGAGTGTTGAACGATCACTCGCATCCGGAAGCGGAATGAAGAGGGGATTTCTACAAGGCTGTGCGAATCCCCTCGTCGATGACAGATGCAATCCTGTCCTGGTGGGGAAACTGGAGGCTGAAAGCTGCCGTTCCAGCCTCCAATTGCTGACGACACGTACGAAGTAGCGGGATGTAAACCTCGAATAGGCTTCGCTCCCTGCCAAGTTGGGGGCGGTTTCTTCGACTTACGCGCCGGAGCTGAATGCTATCCCCGGCGACTGCAGCATGCAGAATGATCTTCACACAGCTTACTAGACGCCACACAACCTCGTGAAATGTCAATTGGACATGGACCCCGGCCGTTTCAAGCTGAAGTCTGCAGATTTGAGGGATATTGACCAAGTGGGATTTCTGCATGGATGGGGAGGGGTGTTGCTGAGAGATTCAAAAAGCCGCTCTTTCAAATCACTTGTGGTAAGTAAGAAATCATCTCTCGGCGTCTACTCTACAGGACTTTGAGAAAGCAAACTGACCGGTTTCTCTTCCGCTTGTAGGTGACCTTGGGTCGGATGCTAAGCAAGTAGAGATTGCATTGCAAACTAATTTCGCCCTTGCTAACAGATGGGGCTGCATTCTTCTTCTCGATGAGGCGGATGTGTTCTTTGCTGAGCGCTGGCGGGAAGATTTCAAGCGAAATGGACTTGTCGTAGGTGAGTCTACTAACATCCTCAAGCCTGACCTTTTTTTTTTTTTCTTTAAGGGAGCACCGAGTTTGAGCACTATGAAGGGTTCACTTGATGCATCCTTAGCGAGGACCATGGGACTCTCAGGCATGCTAACTCGCGTTCAGTCTTCCTCCGAGTGCTGGAATACTATGCCGGAATTCTGTTCTTAACCACTAATAGGTATGTGCCACACAAGCTCTTGCCTCCTGTTGGGCAGACTAACACTTTATAGAATTGGCGATTTCGACGAAGCTTTTGCTTCCCGCATCCACATGAGCCTCCACTACCCAGCGCTGGGCAAGATCGAGACGATCAAAGTCTTTAAGCTGAACTTGGGTATGATTAAAGATAGGTACGAAGGTAAGCGAAAGATTAAGATTGAGGAAGACGAGATTATCGAGGACATCGGTGAATACTTCGTCAAGAACAAGGAGGCACGGTGGAACGGACGGCAGATCCGCAATGCATGCCAGACAGCTCTAGCGCTCGCCGAGTTCGACGCGCAGCCGCCGGGCAAGAAGTACGACCTCAAGACCAAGTCGACCGCACAGGTGAAGCTCAAGGCCGAGCATCTGAAAATCGTCTCCGACGCGTACCTCGAGTTCATCCAGTACCTCAAGGTCGTCCACGGCACCGACGCCGACACCCACGCCAAGGAGTCGGGCACCCGCGCGCTCGAGACCGTCATCGCGGCCATCAAGGCCGGCAAGGGCATCGCCACGGGTAAAGATGGGGAGAAAGAGGAGAAACCACTCAGCAAGTTCAGGCTGCCTGGGTCGCAGAGTTCCTCGGGAGGGTCGAAGGGGCAAGATGAATAATTGTGGCGACAGGCATTTGTGGCAAAGAGGCGGGATCGCCGTCGGCGTGCATGAGTTACGGCTGTAGACAGTTTTAGCACTAACATTGTTCAAAAAGTTTCCTCGGCAACCACAACGTATGTAGCAAGGATGCTTTTGGTTCCGAATTTGTAACGTTTCAACCTGAAAAGGTACATTCCCAGATTCATCACGTGATGAGGATCTATGTCATCATTGCCGTCGTGGGTTACCGAGCTTGACCAAGGGATGGAAGAGAAGGATGCCCTGATGGATCCCTAGGCACTCTAGTTTCATTGTACCTGCCCATCTGGTGCATTCACAGCCGTGAGCCCATCGGTTGAATATCTTTGTGGATACTATAAACATACTCAGAAAAATACTCCCCCGTGCGAGTAAACAATGTGAGCTGGGAGCAAAGGGGACGCTAAGCGAGCGCCACATGCACTTGCTAATACCTCCACCATAAATCATCATCCTATTTATGTAGAGAAGCGGCTTCGCCTAGTTATTTTCTGTTACTAGAAGGATCTAATTTATATAGAGCATTGATTTGATGATATTAAATGTAGCCTAAAAAGAATATTTCTCAAGAGTCGTCACCTGGCTCTGTGCTAAATGTTGCCATGGCCCTTAGTGGAGCTGCCTGGCTTGACCCCGCCTAAGTCAGGCTATTCGTAAAAGCCTGTCTTCTTAAACTTTTCACCTCCCATTTCTTACTTGGATTTCTAGAATCTGGAATATTTTTGTTTTTGAGTTATAATCATTGCTAGTACCCGCCTCTGCCACCTCTAGGTTTCGTTGTCCTTAACAATGATAAGCTGTTATCCATTTTCATCATGAAGATAATATCATCGCTGGAAAACAAGTTCTCAAAGAACAAATGTTTCAACCTCTTCCCCAATTTCCCTGTCGAAATCCGTAATCATATCTGGAGTATCAGTGTCGAGGATTACCCTGCACGAATCGTCGATCTACGAAAATACCGCCGACCAATCTCTTCCGAAGGCCCACCTTCCTCGATGGCCACCGCCCAATCCAGCCTCACAGACATTCACATCCAAACAAGCACAAGTGACGGGAAGGAAGTCGCAGGGTTTAAATCACGAAGCCCTGCTCCAACACTCTTATACGCATGTCGAGAGTCAAGATATATCGCCCAGAAGTCATATACCGAGGCCTTTGGGAGTGCCTCAATGCCTGCCGAAACCTGAATCGATTTCGAGAAAGACATGCTCTATCTATCTTTTGAGTTCCGCTGTGCGGCAATGGAACACCCCGAGAAATTTAACGGAACCTTCAACAGGACGGAAGGAGCCTCACGGATACTTCTACAATGAACTCCGCTCCGACATTCGGAAAGTCAAGGAACTCGCCATCAGCGGGCTCTGGACTCTAGGCTGGGATCGCCCGTTCAGGAAGGTAATTGAACTATGTCAGATTGCAGAGGAATTGGGAAATCTGGAAAGAGTTACGCTGGTGGGTGCGAAACATAAGCTAGATTGTACCGCTGATTTGGCGTTTGCAGACGAGTCGCCGTATCTCTTCTTCGAAGTTCGAGAGCGAGATCCTGAGTATGAACTTTTGATGAGTTATAGGGATTTTATTAAGCCTAGAGGAGTGATCGGAAAGCTTGATACAGGCTGCTAGAGACGTTTGGGGTTTGTGATCGAGCATTGTTTTTGCAGGGCCAGCGAGCTGCCAGGGACGCCTAGAGACGCTTTGGTTTGGCACCCGCTTTTGCTGTATACCCTGTGAAGGAGCCCCTGTACGACGGTATATTGCTCTGAGAGCAGGTCACTGTACCAACCGATCCTTTTATAAGGCATATATGCCTACGCGCATAGCACATTCATTTGTATTCTCTTTTGTATTGACAGATCACAAGCTTTATTATGCCTTGTCATCTGGGGGGGGGGGGGGGTGTTGCAGTTCATAGTGCGGAGCATTCCGGCGCTAGCTCACCGCTGGCATATTTTTTTATATATAAACGACGATCCCTTATTTCTAGGAAATCAGTCAATTCTTCTTGCAGAGCTTCGCGTACGCCTTTCTAGTGCGCGACAGATTCAGTTTAGCATGGAGGCGTTGAAGTTGTTAGTTGCAACCTAGCTCCCTTCCAAGCTGCCCCGCCTAGTGACAATGCTTGAATTTGAAAGGCAGATTTCTGGAGGAAGCCAATCAAGTGTTGTGGGAAGTCAACAAGTGACGCTAGAGAGCCAGGTGGGAACTTGGGAGTGTTTGAAGATACGACATTCATGAGGGTATGCTTTCTTACGTCGATAGATAGTTTTTATATGTACGGTCTACGATGTTTTAGCAATGGCGTTTCGCCCATGTGTACGCTTTTGTGTACAGTCCCATCTTCGAAGAAATCCCTTGGCATATATGCCACACTCGTGTCGTTTACCTTTTGAGCCCTTGAAATTGACGGTTTTCTTGATCTCCATTATAGGATAAGAGTGTGGTAATGGTCTGCGAAGTGATCAAGCGTACTTCCAACTGTACCGAGTGAGTTCCAGAATTGGTGTTGAAGAATGTTGAGGAAGTTGGAGCCAGTTTGATAGAAAGGATCGCGTACTAGGAGGAAAGGGCTTGTGATTGGAATGATTCAGTTGCAACTAATGGCTTTGGTGCAATTAAATTGGGTATTGAAACAAGACGTTATTGGCGCGGGAGTCATACCATACACCAATCAGGGATGAAGATCTGCTGCGGCGAGTCTGCAGGGACCAGAGATACCTGCGAAAGAAAGGAGGCCGCTAAAATCAAGCCTCCAAATCTCGGTTGATAAGCGAGCCCCTTTCGGACCAAATCACACGATAACTAGTACCGCAATTCTAGCGCATCAAGTATATCTATAGCGTCGACATCTTCATGGAGAGGGCTCGAGTCTCGAATAAGGCTTAAATTGCGTAGAGCTTGCAAGTTGAAAGAGGGTGAAGTGTCGAAGTTTATAAGCTTGAGAGATGCTAGTAAGCTTTGGATTGTGATTTTAACCTTCTCTTTCTTAATATTGACTATAAGAGTAGACCAATAGCGTAGTAATCTTGATCGATGTCTTAATCGATGTCTTAATCGACTCCTTGATCGTGAACGTGAACGGTAACGACAGTAATGATGTCGATGTCGATGTCGACTTCTTGGTGGTGATCGACTGCGGGAGTAGCTACGAGATTTACGCCTAAATCGGGCCTTCTTCTCCTCTTGTTTTAACTATATAGAGCGCTCCCGTTTAAGCTCTTTAAGAGAGATAGCTGCAGATTTGTTCTTTACTTGCAATGGCGGGTTTTGGATAAATATGCCATCCTTATTACCGGATTTGCACTTCTTAGCCTAAATTTCACGAGCGCCAGATTCATAGCACAAAGTACGTTGGTTGAATGGTCCCAATTACGACTATTCAAAGCTAAGGAAAGAAGAGGTTATTTAGAAAGGATCGGTTCGTACAAATACTCGGGTTCTGCCGCTCCACACCGCCTATGCTAGCCCGCGCTAGTGCACGTGACCACGTGACATAACCTAGAACCGTAACACTAAAGATTAAGCTAATTCTTAGGTATTTTGTAATAAATACCTTAATTTACTTAGCAAATGCCCCCTTTGTTTTGATAGCGGCATAAATTTGACTTGTACTCTTAGCGGATGCTAATATCCTGTAAATACTCTTCTTAAGACCCTTAATTAGCTATATTAACACGCTATTGTGCCTTTAAAAGCCTTGTTGTCGATGTCGACTTGGTCTTTTTAACATTTAATATAATTATCTTTAGCAAAGCCTTTGCTAATATAGCCTTCTCTTTTATAATAGCTCGATTATATAGGGGGCGAATATTAGTAAGATTTATCTTAAGGCTATATATAATTTAGATGCTAATGCTATTTTTCGGTAATATAAGAGACGCTTAAAGTCTTTTTAAGCAAATGGCAAGATATTAGTATAATCGGGAGTCTTTTTGGCACTATAAAACCCGAACTACTTTATAAGGTAGCGGAGGGGGCCTTATATCGAATCCTTCTCTGTTATCAAAGCTAATTCCTCTTTAAAAAATAAAGAATAGGCGTAGAGGGTGTACTGCTAGGTTTAGGAGTACTAGCAGTGAAGTTGAGCTTAATTCGTGGTCGTGAAGCAGAGGGCTTTGCAAGGGGTGGAGGTGTACGAAGGTAGGAGGTGCAGAGGGACGGCGCTTTCGTGGTATATTCAAGCTTTAATATTTCCTATTTAGGAAGGTCAAAGGCGTGGTGGTGCAGGGCAAAATGTGCAGGGCAAAATGTGCAGGGCAAAATGACAATTTCTTGGTGTTTTGCAGCGTTTTTTGGTGGGGGCACTACAGAAAAGTCTGAAATCGGTTAATTTTTGGCCATAATCGCATACAGTAAGTTGAATATCACTGTAGGGTGGAGGCCGTTGCTAGCGCCGGGAAATCTGGACTTCCTTCCCCGCGCCGGTTCTGGACGCCAACGCAAAATGTCACCTGCCAAAACTCAAACTTCACTTCTATCTCAACGACATGTCCACCGGTGACATTGAGATGGTGCCAATCCAATACCCGAAAAGATGATACCACGGCAATGAGGTCTCGTACAGGGTGGTGAGTCTTAAATGGCCCGGCTGGAACTGCCCTTCTGGAATCAAGAGTGAAGAGTCATGCTAACTTCCGGCCTGAACAACAGTCAGACTTGCCGCCAACGAAAGCTGAAATGCGACGAAGCAAAGCCCGTTTGTGGCCAATGCCGTAAAGGCTCACGCGGGTGCCAGCCCAGTGATGGCGTGGTGTTCCGTCACCAACAGAATGCCTCCATGAACGGGAGTGGGGAGGTGGAAGATGGCGGTGGAAAGTTGGGAGGGTTTTATGCCTACCGAAATACCTTCAACGAACACAATGTGTGGGTAGAGGTGCCAAAAACAGGTATGCAGATCTCGGGCATCGGTTTAGAAGGCGCGCAAGTTGATGGATACCTGGAGTGACGTTCCTCAATATTACGGACCCGTTCAACATGGAAGCCACCCCAGAAGCAGATCCCGAACCCGATCGAGCAAATTCGACCCCTATAATTGTACCCCAGTTGGAGGAAAGGCCGGCGGACAATTACTTCAACATGTCATTCGATCAAGCTCCTGGTCTAGAAGCGCTCTCTGCGGCTGCAACAAGCAATTTTCAGTACGTTCGACCACTGTCGGTTCCGGACCATTCACCGGGAGATATCAACGCATCACCACACTCTTCTAACAATTTAAACTTTATACTGAACCCTACGGACACTGATGGATCAATTGGTACGCCTTTCCACGCGCAGATATATAATGTTAAAGTTTGCATGCGCTGACAGGTCAGGTATGGCGTCACCAGCGATCGATCCTACGCTAATGGCCTCTCCCAAAACGCTCAATGATCCCATACAGGTTGAGGACCACGAAGTTGCATACCTCCTACGACATTTTGGTGAGACTGCCGGCCAATGGTAAGCAAAACGAAAGACCTGCTGCTCGTTGATATTCTGACTGGACCAGGATGGACCTCTTTGATTTAGGCTGCTACTTCGCACACCAGGTTCCTGTTCAGGCTCTATCAAATCCACTCCTCAAATTCTCGGCTTGTGCATATGCGGCAAAGCAACTTGGGAGGGTTCGGGGAAGAAAAGCTATCATTGGTGGCATTGTGAGCCAACAAGCCGCAATGGAGCAGTACCCTCATCCCGAAACCGTTGACTGGGCTTATATCGGAGCCAAATACTATGATAAAGCAATACAATTACTAATGGAGGAGCTTTCACATTCGGGGAATTCGGAGACTCCCATGACCCCTGCAACAGCGGTAGATGAGACATTCAGCTCTCGCGGCGCGCGTCCGTCACCGCAGAATGGACGGCAAACACCCGGAAATAAGAGACGACGCCTCTCACGACAACCATCACCTAGCAATGCCGACGAAACTCTGGCAGCAGCCGCGATATTGTGTGTATACGAGTTTCTGGACAACGCAAACAGTGCCTGGGCAAGGCATCTCAGTGGTACGAAATCATTATTCGACCTGGCAGAGAAGGAGGGAATGATGCCAGTTCAGTCTCCCACGAGTCCAGGAGCAATGTCTCAACGGATCACACCCTCTAGAGGCCGAAGAGCTACCTTTTGGAATTTTGCTCGGCAAGATTTCCTTGCAGCGTGTAAGTCTTGACATCTTCTAGCTAGAAGGACCTGTGCTGATCCAGCCCAGTCATCAACGAAGGCCAGACAAGATTAAATACTGAAGATGTGGGCCTTTGGAGGGCTGCCGGGCTTCAACTCGATGAAAGAGGATTCGTTGTTCCAAGCAATACTGAAGAGTCACAGTATCCCGAACGGCAAATTGGGATGCGTGAGGACATGATTTCGAATGCTCTCATATGGTTAATGTCAAAAATTATTAACTTCCTGGCTTCAGGAGATTCTATCGATCATGTGTTCCCTCAGGATCGATTGAGCCCTACTGGGATACTAGGTATTAACCAGATGTTGCTTCTGGAAAGGTGGAAAGAACTAGAGAAGGAACTTGAGATCTGGCATCAAGGCCTCCCAGACACGTTCAAACCCTGCGCTCGTCTTCATCCGATCACCGATAGAAGCATTTCACCAGATTCTCCCCGAGCTCTCTTCTCTGAAATCTGGTATAGCGTCCCGATGTGTGCCTCGACTATGCAATCATATCACATGGCACGAACCATTCTGCTGATTAATAGACCCCATGAGTCGACTGCCCGTCGCTCTACGCTGTCCAACCGACTTCATTCATATCGTGCGATTGAGAGAGAGGTTCGTTATCACAGCCACGAGATATGTGGTATCGCTCTGGGCAGACCTGAAGGGAGTGTGCGAATACATCAAGTCCAACCACTTTTTGTTGCTGGTCAATGTTTGACCGAGACTCGGGAACGGCGCATTGTTTTAGACCTGTTACGTGGCATCGAGTCTGATTTGGGCTGGGCAACAGACTATCGCGTAAGGCAGCTGTTAAAAGAATGGGGTTGGACGGAAGAGCCAAGTTGAATGTGCCTGCATTAGACCAAGACACGTACCCTTTGATGTCCAACTCACGAACAAGCAGGATCCGTAAAGAATGTTCTAAGATCGCCCATATTCCTCCAGATTTCACTAACCCAAAGATTCTGATTCATTTCCAAGAGTCATGTGAAAGATCCAGAAAAGCCCAAAGCATCAGCAGTGCCATCTTTTGCCCAAAGAATACCGGCTGGTTCGAAAGAAAGGCATTTATCCAACAATTATCTGCTTTATTATTAGCACCACAATTCTTTCATCTGGATTTTATATACGCACGAAGTAAACCACATCATCTCATGGCTAGGATTGGGCGTTTTCGCGAAAGCATGGGCAGAAACCGGAATCGCAGAGATCGTCAAATCCAAATCGACGAAGCCGAGCTATCATCTCCAGCACCACGTTTTCATCGTTGGAATCCCTCGGTCAGAGCACCACCATCTCCTCAATTTGGACCACCCTCGCCATCAATCGATGACGGCAATTCCACCTTCAACAGAGATAACCCCTTTCAACGACATCCACAGCCGCCACAACAGGATCAACCCCACCAACAATGGTATCAAAACGACAGAAAACAGCCTTATCCCTACACTCAAACACCGCAAGGGATACCTCTCTACATCTTCGTCCAAAAATCACAACGACTCAAGCAAAACCTCGTTCGAGCTTTCGACCAGGCGCTTGCGCAGATCGAGCAGTGGTATCCAGATGCGACTGCAGGGGGAGATTTGATGGAATGGCAGCCGGAAAATGAAATCGTGATCCCACAGTCAGACCACACCGTCTATACCTATGGACTGCCGGTTATGCAGATGGGGGAACATGGAAATGCAGAGAATCAAGTTCAAGAGTCCATGCTTGGGGCAGCTCCATCAGCGAGCGGGGGACTGTAAGCGATGTTGGGGTGTCCACGAGCAAAGCTTGCTCTGCAGCGGATGAAACATGGGATGGTGCACCAAGGACAAGGAGGTATCCCGAACCCGAATGTGCACCACTAATAAGCTACAGCTTAGATGCGCGTTATAGAATCGACTGAAATCGTACTGCGGAAACAGAAGAGCAAAATGACAACGCCCAAGCTCGCAATGTGTCTAACCGCCGTGGACTCGTGGATTGAAAATCTGCACGGAAATCAAAAAGTTATCAGGGATAAACCTGTCTTTTACAACATCTCAAATCTCCCGCGTTTCTCCAGACCATGGATCTGGGTTTTTTCCCCTCCGTGCAAATCTGGGCGCAACTGTTTCATTATGTTCCTCAAGGCCTCCCTGCCGGGGGTTCCCTGTCGAGCCTGTGTTTCCTTCTGCTATTGTTTTCGCTTCTGCATGTTCCACCAATGCTGATCCATTGCGCAAAGATAAGACTTAATTCTTCACGGCGGGGAACGGGGAAGCGCATCCCCAGCCGTCTTTCTGTCGTATTAGTCAGGCCTTAGGAAATGCACCAGCAGGTGACAGAATTATCGAGACACCGAGTTTTACTAAATACCCAATAACTTCACAGCGCCATCCAAATCAAAAATTCTAACTTTATAGAATTATTGTTTGCACTCTGTTCTACAGTTATACCTACTTTTTATACGCCTTAATGTTTCGCGTGGCTCAAAGGAAAGGTGGGTGTGTTTTTGAGTGTCTCGGCTATTCTGGCAACCCCTGGTGGTGTAGACAGAGCTCATTCAATCACTAGATTTGCGGAGATGAAACGCGTATGAACGGGCTGCAAAGTGAGAAATTGATGAACCTCGGACCTTAGCGTTAATTGGGACCGTTAACTTTCCACAAAAATGGCGTTTTCTAGAGGGCTTCCATACCAAAGTTGCCGATAGCGGCAGGGGCTCACCATTCAAGCCAAGGCGGATGACTCCAAGTGGGAGGGAACATGTGCAGATTGACACTTAGCAGCAATACTGGAATTGCATGTGCTATCCATGTTTTGTTTTCGTGCGCACAATGAGTTTGTACTCCCTGTGCACCCTGCGTACCGAATATCTGGAGATTCGCTTTTATCCAGTGAGACGTTTCGGGTGCAGGGTCAAGAGTCGAACCCAGTTAATATGCAGGCCAGCTGTCAGTCTACCAAATCGCAAGTGCTATATCTTCTGAGTCTAGTCCACTTTTCTGCCGTCAGACTTCCAAAGCTTAATTCCAAATATTTTCCTATCTTTGTCAAGTCTGACAGTTCCTACTCTCTCACGCGCTTTAAATTCATAACTCTATTCTTTCAACACAAGAAACACATTTCATCTTCAGGTTCACAACAATGGCATCGTCGGCGTCCGACACCGAAAAAGCGACCTCCACAAACCAACATGAAGTCCCCTCCTTTGAGGTCGACCTCGACGAAATTGGAGAGACAAACGGCTACGTTGTCGATGTCTCTCTTATAACCGACAAATCTCTCGTAGATCGTCTCAAGCTCGCACCAGACGGCCACACAATCCTCATCCCGCAACCAAGCGATGACCCAAATGACCCATTGAATTGGAGCTGGTGGAAGAAACATGTTGTACTGATCATTATCAGCATGACTGCTTTCTTGCCTGATTATGGGAGCGCCACTGGCGCTGTGGCGTTGATTCCTCAGGCGGCGTGAGTTCAGACCCTTTTTCTGAAATCCAGCCTTCCCATCGTAATTTCTGGTTCTCCGCACGTGGTGACGAGAACGAAGCTGACAAGTCTTTTGTCAGGATTTGGGGGAAGACTGAAGATACGATTAATCATTCGCAGGCGGGTAATGTGTTCATGCTTGGCCCTGGTGGGTTGGCGACCATTATCCTCGCGGCGTATTTTGGTCGACTGCCGGTTCTGTTCTATTTTGTGATTTTTGCCTTCTTGACGGCGGCTTGGTGTGCAGCTGCTACGACTTTCGAGAGTTTCATGGCCGCAAGGGTGTTAAATGGATTCTTTTCAACTGTTGCTCAGGGAGTAAGTCAAATGCTCTTGAACCAATCGGGGAAAGACCTAACGATTGTCAGGGTGGGCTCATGTTCATCAAAGATATCTTCTTTTTCCATGAACACCCGTATATTCCCTTTTCCATTGTTAAAAGGAATATTGCTAACTCAACTCTAGCCGTAAAATCAACGTCTGGGCCGGATTCGTCATCCTCTCCCCATACTTCGGCCCCCTTTTCACGGCCTTCATTCTCAACGTCACAAAGTGGAACTGGGGTTTCTGGGTCCTCACCATCATGACAGCTGTCTGCCTCATTTGCATAACCTTATTCGCCGACGAAACATTCTACAACCGACATATCCCCGCCGCTCAACAACCCGTCCCAAAGTCACGCTGGAGAAGACTAGTAGGCATCGAGCAATGGGAGAGCAGGAAGCAGAGAAGCACGTTCTGGGAAGCGCTCATGAGACCGTGTAAAGTGATTGCGAAGCCGACGGTGCTATTGAGCTGTACTTATTATTGCTTTACTTTTGCGTGGGTGGTGGGGATTAACACCACTCTCTCTATCTTCGTTACTCCGCTTTATAACTTCGGGTTGAAGCAAGTTGGTATGCGCCCCCTTCTTCCTCTCGTACCCAACGCAGTCAAATCAAGTTCTGACTATTTATTTCAAAGGGTTCTTCTACTTCACCCCCGTCGTCGCCGTCCTCCTCGGCGAGCTCGCCGGACACTGGCTCCACGACCTCGCCGGCCGCATCTTCATGCGCCGCAACGGCGGCGTCCTCGAACCCGAAGCTCGTCTCTCGGTCATTTGGCTTTCCACTCCCTTCATGATCTCAGGCCTCGTCCTTATCGGCTTCTGCCTCGAAAATGGCTACCATTACATGATCACGTCCCTCGCCTGGGGCCTGTACGTCTTCGGCATCATGATTACCACTGTGGCGATCTCGAGCTATAATTTGGACTGCTATCCGGAGGGTAGTGGTGAGGTCGGGGCATGGCTTAATCAGAGCCGCACGCTCGGGGGATTTGTGATTAGTTATTTGCAGGTTAGGTGGGCGAAGGCTGGGGGGACGGAGAGGAGTTTTGGGGTGCAGGCTGCGGTTGTCTTGTTTGTTTTTGGCATTGTTATCTTTCTGCAGATTTATGGGAAGAGATTGAGGACTTGGAGTGGAAGGTTACATTTTAAGACAAATTAAGGGAGTAGAGTGGTTTCATTGGTTGATAGAAGGTTTGGTTGGTGAGGTTGAAATACCCTTGATGATTGTGTGATAATGTATGAGGAAATACGACAAGCATTTTCAAGTCATTATGAAAGGCTTTGATGAACCTCAGTGTGTCAAAGGATTACTCAAGTTAATTGAGCTAGACAATGGAATTTATGAGATGAAAGTGTATAATCTGGATTCTTGATTGTTCAAAAAGTTCTCCACCTTACAAGGAGGGTTATGGTGATTTTTTGCAACCCCCTTTCGTACATAAACGAGCCGCATTCTTCGCTCGAGCATTACAGTAGGCTTCTCTTCTTGAAAATGCCAGCTTTTCGAGAAATTCAGTACAATTATTGTGAAGCCCCAAGTTGACCTATTACTCAGAACCAGTACCAATGACACTTTAGCCCCTTCAGCTCTTCGTCGAACAGTGTGCTTAAAACCCCTTGATTGACTCACGTGACTATTTTACTTAATTTTATTGATTAGTTATTCAATGATTATCGATTTAATTATGGCTAGCACATTGGGGGGTTGGTTTGACACACTGTCGATGGTTGATGGGGTGATCTTGAAGCCTTTATTCATGTCGTTTCCTGGGAGCAGTCTTCCAAAATCAAGCCAGCTTGCCACGAGGAGTGCACAATATCCACTCCCAATTCCGAGCGCCAAGCCCACAGCCAATCCCATACAATAGTTACCCTTTACTTCATTTCTTTTTTCCATCAATCTCAAATCATCACCCGATGTGCCAGCGTGCACTTCACATCATGCTCGTCATCTTCGTCGCGATCGCAATATCTTCTCTCTTCACATTCTTTCGTCCCGCGTGCTTAGCAAACACCTTTGATACTAACAAACTATTCAGCACATTCTGCTCGCTACATTATCATAGATGTATATATCTTCAAGTTCCTCCTTGCTCAAGTCTTGTGGAGATTCATCCCCCGTGATCACTTGAGCTCTTTCCGGAATGACTCTGGTGTTCTTCTTCTCTTCGGTCTCCTCTTCGATGGGAACCGAGGTACTCTGGCTGTATTAAAACATTGCTGCAGCCTTCAATGTCCGAGAGAGCCTACCGGCAGAGAGGGCAGGCGCGTTTATGGCTGAGTCGTGTGCGGCAGCTGCTGGTGAGCTCTCCTTTTCTTGAAAACGCGGGGTTTGCGAGGGCTTTTAGTGAGCTTGCCTGTAGATTTTTTTTCTTGGCGGAGAGAGTGCGACCGCCTTTTGTGATGAGGGGTGGTGTCATTAGGGTCGATAAGAGCCAGGAGGACCAAAGCCAGACTTGTTCATGGGTAAATCCGGTCGAATATTGAGGGTATAATGGTAGGATACCCATTCGGTGGAATTATATCTGGTCGGATACCCAGATCTTGGTCCGGATGGTCGGATTATCCGGGGGT
>Ga0302325_10010091_pt1 | contig 20513 bp, 24 predicted proteins | sample Palsa_T0_2_FD_201948 | JGI IMG/M metagenome (GOLD analysis project Ga0302325, IMG submission 201948) | Peat permafrost microbial communities from Stordalen Mire near Abisko, Sweden - Palsa_T0_2 | ecosystem: Environmental > Terrestrial > Soil > Palsa > Peat permafrost | place: Sweden: Abisko...
CGGAATTGCGTGGCCAAAAACGTCAGCGCCAGCGGAAGATACTCGCCTTCGCGGAACAACGTGTCCAGGCTGTCCAGCGCGCGCTTGCGATCGCCGCGCCCCAGCGCCCCCACCAACGCGAAAATGGTGGATGCCTGAGCGTTCGGTACCAGGCGAAGGATATCGTCAGCCGTCACTTTGCGCGTGCCCCCGGTATAGAGCCGCAGCTTTTCGATTTCGTTCGAGATGCGGCCGGCGTCGGCCGCCAGCGACTCTACCAGCAGGCCGATCTCTGCGAGGCCAATTTGCAAGCCGGCTTCCTTCACCAGGTCCTGAGCCAAGCGCCGCGCCGATTCAAGCGTGTACGGCTTAAGCTCAACCACCTCCGGAATCGCGGAGTAGAACTTCTGCACGCGTTCGAGTTTGGCCCGGTCCTCACTTTCAAAATCGTAGCGCGTGGCTTCGAAAACCAGCACCGTGCCGGGAGTGGGGCGCTTCAGATAAGCCGCCAGCTCGGCCGCTGTGGAATTTTCGTCGTCACTCGCCGCCCGGCCACGCGGAAGCGCCGCCTCCGCGCCCGAAACCCACACCACGCGGTTGGGGGCAAACAGCGACATGGAACGGGCGTCGTCCAGAACATTGGCGAGCGTGGTGGCTTCCAGATCGTGCCGGCTCAAACCGGTCTCACGATCTTCCGGAGCCAGCGCCTTCGCCACTAGTGCACGGCGGCAGGCGCTGAGTTGATAAATTTCCGGGCCCAGGAACAGATAGACCGGCGCGGGCGGGGCTTTTTGGAGGCGTTGCAAAAACTGATCGGGACTCAAGGCCTGCCTCAAAAGTTATCCAAAATGGACGTGACCAGGTCGCGCGCTACATCCTTGCTCAAGCGTTCCACCGCGGCGCCGCTCTCATCGAAGTACTGAATGTTGTTGGTGACCGACAGCTCGTAGCGTTCACGCACGTCAAAAACCGGCCGGGCGAAGATAACTTTGCCGGTCGACCGCTCTACCAGGCTCACCTCCATTCGCACAAAGATTTGAAGGCCGCTGGTTCTTCCGGTGGCCTGATCGATCAGGGTGGGAAACGCGGCGTAATTGAGCACGCTGCCGCGCAGCACCGCGTCGGCTTGCGTGGGATCGTTGACGATCTGGTAGCGCGTGCGGGAGATCAGCTCGCGGCTCAGTGCTTCCGGAAGAAGGTCGGAGAGTTTGTAGCGCACCGTGGCGTTCGTAAACGGCGGCACGGCTATGGTGTGGACTGTTTTCGGAACCAGGTTCGCTTGTCCAGCCACATGATAGCCGCACGAGGTTATGGCGGGACAAACCGCCGCAACCCCGGCAATCACGAGCCACGCGCACGGTCTACGCCAAATACTCACGTACCACCTCCCCGCCATTTTCGGCCGCGATTTGCAGATTGTCCGCCGCCAGCCAGAACCACCACGCGCGCGGTTGATTGCGATCCTGCGCGATGGAGCCCACGGCGATTCCGCCCTGTCCCGCCACACCGACGTTGGTAGGCGGCTCGTGGTCTTTCGTGCGTACGTCGATGTTGCTCGATCCAAGAGCCTGGAAAATGCCGTCCATTCCCGGATCCTCTTCAAATTCTATCCATACCGATATGCTGTAGCCATGGAAAACCGGGGCTTGCAGCAGACGCAACGACGGCATGGGCGCGCCGGAAGCGGCCAGCAGGCTGGCCAGGTGCCGGTCGATCTTCAGCTCGATGTCCTCCAGCGAAAGCGGCGCATCCGCGCCGTATTGCGACAGCATGTTGAAGCTGACTTGCGCGTCGAATACAGCTTTCGGCAAGGGCTTAAAGGAGAGTAAAGCGACGGCCTGCTTTTGCAGCTCCTCGATTCCGGCTTTCCCGCGCTCGCTGACCGGCTCAAAGATTTCGATCACCGAGCGTCGGATGGCGCGGGCCTTTTGCAAATGCGTCAACAGGAGCGCGATTGCGATGGCGGCCGGGTGTGCGATGGTCTGAACGGGACCCTTGGCGCCGGAACCGCCAGGTTCCGTCACACTTTCCACCATGGGAGCGCGTAAGCGGGACTCGGCCAGGTCCTCCAGCGCTCCGGTCATATCGATCACAACTGGAGCAGGCTTTGCGCCGCGGATTTTGTCATAAACCTTGTGGCCGGACTTCTGGGTCGCGGCCAGGATCACGATCTGCGCCGAGCCGAGTTCGACCGATTCAATGGAGTTCATGACGATGGGCTCGTCCTTGCCGATCGCAAGGATGCTGGCGGGTTTGCTGGAATCTTCCGATTCGAAAGAGGCGACGAGGTTTATGTTCGCCGGAATCTTGCGAGCTTCCAGGAGTTCGTTCACTTCTTTTCCCAGGAGCGTCTCGCCGCCGATAATCGCGATGGAAGCCCGGCGGCCGGTGTGATGAGTGTGAGTCGTTTTCATTTCCAATGCCCCGTGCTAGCTTAACGCTCCGGGGCTAGTTCGTTGCTCCGCTGGTTTGCTGCCGATAGAGGCGCTGGCGGCTGCGGCCGGAACTTGCGCCGGATGATGCCGGCGGCGCGAATCACCATACCCGTGCTGACATACAACGTAGCAAGCGCGAGCAGGACCGGCTGGGAATAATTCCAGATCAAATAGATGAGCGCGCCAAACAGGATCACCGTAAGTGGGGACCGGGGACCCAACAGGTGAATCTCCTTGAAGCTGGGATAGCGCCAGGTGCTGACCATGAGAAACGAAAGCAGCGCGATCAGGCCGAGCCATAAAGCCGAAAGAATCCACCATTCCACGGGCACGCTGTCGTTGGCATAAACCACGGCCGCCACCAATCCCGCCGCCGCGGGAATCGGCAAACCGACGAAGTATTTGCGATCTGGCCGGCCTGGATTCTTGGGCACCGGGTTGGTCTGGACGTTGAAGCGAGCCAGCCGCGCCGCGCCGCACAGCAGGAAGAGGAAGGCCAGGAAATAGCCAGCACGGCGATCCATCAGGAATCCGCCTGGCATCACGAACTGCACTCCCCAGGTGTAAGCGAGAACGGCGGGCGCGATGCCGAAAGTGATGACGTCGGCGAGCGAATCCATCTCACGGCCGAAAGCGCTCACCGTGTTCGTCATGCGCGCGATGCGGCCGTCCAGTCCGTCCAGCACCACGGCGGCGCCGATCGCCTTGGCCGCTACTTCGAAATGCGGATTGGGGCCGAGTTGCCCGGTTGACGACAGAAGCGCGCCTTCCACGGAGCGAAGAATGGCGATGAATCCGAGGAAAATGTTGCCCGCCGTAAACAGCGTCGGAAGCGCGTAGGCCGCGCGCCTCGGCCGGCGCGACTGCGGGCGAGGATCGAAGAATCGTTCTTTGAGTGTGAGGCGCGCCATCAATTCCGCCCCGTCGGCTCTCGGCGCCGGGCCAGAATGCTGGAGCCGCCCGAGACGCGCTCGCCGGGCCGTACTTCGATCTCCCATTCGGGGCCCAGGAAAATGTCGACCCGCGAACCGAACTTGATGAGACCGATGCGCTCGCCCTTGTCGACAGTGTCGCCCGGTTTCTTATTGAAGACGATGCGGCGCGCGATGAGCCCGGCGATTTGGGCGAAGCGGACGCTGGTAGAGCCGCCCGCAATGGTTACTATGTTGCGCTCGTTCTGCGAACTGGCCATTTCGCGGCTGGCGGCCAGGAACTGGCCCTTGGTGTATTCGACGTTCGCGATCCTGCCACCGATGGGAGCGCGGTTGACGTGAACGTTGAATATGTTCAGGAAGATGCTGATGCGCGTGCATTCCGCGCCGTCTCCGAGGATGGCGACAACTTTGCCGTCGGCCGGCGAGACTGCGACTGGGCCGTCGGGAATGGTGCGATCGGGGTCGCGGAAGAAGTACAGGCAGAAGAGGGCAAGCAGGAACAGCGGCGCGGCGAATGCGGCGTTGAGCAAGTACCAGAGCAAGGCCCCGGCCGCCGCGAAGGCGATGCCATAATAGATTCCGTCCTTGACCATCGTCTGCCTTTATTGTAGCGGCCAGCGGTGCGGGAACTCAGCATTTCAATGTTTACGATTTGATGTCAGCGCCGACGTGCGAAAAGAGCTCTGTCAACTTCGGTTAAGCCCAATACTGTTCACTTAGTATGGTGGTGCCAAGGTACACGCAGCTTAAGCCGCGTTTGCGTTCGGTATGGAGGAGACGCGACTAAAAGTCGATCGGGATAGGGGGCAGATCGCTCCGCCGCCCCTCCCACACCACCGAACGTACGGGTCCGTATACGGCGGTTCGAACGGTTATGCTATCGACCCTCGGCCAAGGAGGGAAGTCCAAGCGAGGCCAGATAAGCATTCGACAAGGCGCGATCCCTGCGGCCAGGTCAAAAACGATGCGCCAATATTTACGACGCTATGTTTAATTCGCGATCAGATTGATGGCTCCGATTCCGCCTTCGATGTCCAGGCGCACCGTGGTCTTGGCGCGGCCATAGGAATCGTTGACATACCGGCCTTCCCGCTTTTCCAGGCCCGGCGCGTGAATGCCCCCTATGCCGCCTTCCACGTGGGCATCAATGCCAACGTCTTTAGGGAGATAGATAGTCGCTTCGCCCACGCCCCCGCGAACGTTTACCTCGTAGTCGTTCTTCGGCGTACCGCGCAGATCCATCTTGAGCTCGCCGACACCCATCTCCACGTTTACTCGCCGCAGCGTCAGATCGCCCAGGTCCAGCCGGGATTCTCCCGCACCGCAGTTCACCTCCAAGTCCAGCGGCTTCTGATTGTTGAAACGCAGGTCCCAGGCATATTTGTGCGTCCCCGTGCTCACATGGCTGGGCTCTTCCACCACCAGATGCGATCGAGAGCCATCCGCGGTATAAGATATCTCCGGCCGCAGCCGCAGCCGGTTGTAGCTAAACCGGCCCTCCATCAGCTTCTCGGCTCCCCCCTCCACCCGCAGTTCTCCGGCGCCCATCTTCAAATCCACACGAACCTCTTCCGATTTGTCCATGTCGATGCTTCGCGTTTCCGTTCGCTCCGGCCCAGGCGGCCCAAAATCACGGCCACAAGCGGTCAACAGCAAGCAGCTCACGCTCAAAGCGGGGATAAGGAGGTGGTAAGAAGCGCAAAGGGTGCGCCGCGCTCTGTTTTGCGCGTGTCTCTCAAAATTTAGCATCCGCTGAATACCTTAATCCAGCATACGAGGGAATACATATCGTCTGTTCACTATATTTCGCTGTACGGGAGAAGTGCTAAGAGACTTTCCTTAGGCCCATGAGCACAAACTTCCATTTTAGTTTACATTCTTGCCTTAGTGCATTTCATTGGGGCCGTCTCGTTGCTAAACTGGGTCATCGTGACCGCCAGTCCTATGGGCTGCTTGTATTGCCGGGAGAAAATTGGTCCCTTGCGACGGCTAAGGGACCGGCACTTCTGCTCCCAAGACCATCGCGTCAAATACGGCACTTCTGCCCGTGCTGTGCGCGAAGCTGAAGACTTATATGGCTTTGACCATAAGCGCAGCCTTCCGGACGACAAGACGGAAAGGCGGGGCGGGACGGGAACCAGCATTCTTGTAGGCGCCACCGTGGTAGTGCTCGTGTTGGCGCTTTCGCAGTTGCCCAAAAACTCCACGGGCCCCACGGCGATTTCTCGCCTTCCGGACACCAATCCGCATCCCGGTCAAAGCGGCTTTGGACAGGTGATCGGCAATATAATCCAAAGCAAAACCTCCGGCACCTTGCGCGACGATTTTCACGCCGGCCTGAGCGGCTGGGAGGGTGTGCGATCCATCGGTTCGGACTGGAGCCAGGGTCAAGGCGTTGTTCGCCCCACGTCTTTACGGCTTTGGAAGAATTCCACGTCGCTCGCCAACTACGAACTCGAGTTCCTCGGACAGATCGATCGAAAAAGCTTGGACTGGGCTTTTCGCGCCGCCGATCTGCATAATTACTACGCCACCAAGCTGGTGATGACGCGGCCCGGACCGCTCCCCAACGCCGGCCTGGTTCGCTTCGTGGTGCTGGACGGGCGGGAGCGCGAGCGCGTGGAACTGCCCCTTCCCTTGACGCTCGAGCGTGGCGTGGACTACAGAGTTCGGGTCAGCGTGCGTGAAAACCGCTTTCTCACTTCCGTGAACGGACAACTGATCAGTTCCTGGATGGACAGCCGCATCAGCCGTGGCGGCGTGGGTTTCTTCTCCGAAGACGGCGAATCGGCGGTGCTGAAGTGGGTCAGCGTATCGGAGCGCGACAGCTTCCTGGCGCGCCTTGCTTCCCACTTTTCTTTGATCGCGTTCCCGGGAATGGCCTTCCCGGGGACCGACTTGCCGGCAATAGCTTTTCCGGCTGCCGCACCAGCCTGGAGGTGACGGCATTCCGCGACCGGCCTCGGCTGCTGTATTATTGTTTGTAAGCTTTTGAATGCCATGTTGCCCTCGTGTGTTGACCCTTGCTGTCTTTGCTTGGTTCATGCCGGCCCTGTCCATGGGCGTCTTGGCAGCCGCTAATCTTAAGCAGGCTGAAAAGTCCTTCAAGGAAGGGCTGCGTCTGGAGGCGGCCAGCGAGTGGAAGGAGGCCGAGGCAGCCTACTCGGAGGCCATTGAGGCCGATCCTAACAGCGGGGCGGCTTACTTTCATCGGGCGCGCGTCCGGTATTTCGCCGGCGATTATGCTACCGCGCTAGAAGACGCGGGCTCGGCGACGCGTCTGGATCCCGACAACGGCGAAGCCTTTCAGCTTCTAGGCGACCTGGACGGCCGGACGAAAAGCCTGCGCAAAGCTCTGGCCGACTACACCCGCGCTATCGAACTGGGCATCAACACCGCGGGCGTTTACAATAGCCGCGCTGCCGCGCATACCCAACTGCGCGAGTACGACGCGGGCGTCGCCGACTACACGCTCGGAATCAAGCTCCGCCTGGACGATCCGGAACCCATCCGGCAGCGTGGCGATCTCTACAATGCTCTCGGCCGTTATCGCGACGCCATCGATGACTATGACCAAAGTATCAGCCTGAAGGCGGACAACCCCGAAGCGTTCCTTGGCCGCGGCTTCTGCTGGGGCCAACTGGCGGAATATCATCGAGCCATTGACGATTTCAACAAGCTGCTCGCGCTGCGGCCCAACGACGCCAAGGCTTACACACTGCGAGGCGCCGCGAACTTTCGTCTGAACGACAACGAAGCGGCGGTGGCGGACTTCACGGCCGCCATGAAAATCCTGCCCCAGGAGGTGTATCTCTACCTGGCCCGCGCTGCCGCGCTGGTGAAGCTGGAACGGCATGCCGAGGCGCTGCAGGATCGCGAACAAGCCGTGAAGCTGGCGCCGAATTCAGCCGAGGTTTATCTGGCCCGTGGTGGCTCCTACCACCAATTGGGCCAGCACGACAAGGGCTTGGCGGATCGCAGCAAGGCCATCGAACTGGACCCCAAACTTCCCGAAGCGTGGTTTGCGCGTGGCAGCGCCTATTACTTATTGGGCGACTACGCCAAAGCGCAGGCCGACATCGAGCAGGCGCTGCATCTGCGGCCGAATTATAGGGAAGCCGCCGAAATTTTGGCGAAGGCCAAACAACGTTTGGAGGAGGCTAAGAATACAGCGCCCCCTCCCGACCCGCCGGCCAAGATCGAACCTCCGGCAACCGCGCCGCCTCCCGCTCCCGTAGTCCAGCCGCCGGCGCCTGCCCCTGCGCCCGTTCCAATCAAGGCCGCCGCACCGCTGCCCAGCGGAACCGCCCCGGAACACGAGGCCCGCGGCCGCGCATTCACTCAATCCGAGAAATTTCCAGAAGCGCTGGCAGAACTGAACCAAGCCATTCGGCTTGATCCGAAAGCCAGCCGCGCTTACAACGCGCGCGGCTACGTTTATCTGCGCCAGCGCGATTATCAGCATGCGCTGGCCGATTTCAACGATGCGCTCCGCCTGGATCCCTACTACGCCAACGCGTACACCAACCGGTCCGCCGCACGGAAAGCACTGGGCGACGCGGCCGGTGCGGTGGCCGACCTCAGTTCCGCGGCCAAAATAAATGCCGCGGCCAAATCCAAGACCGCGCCTTAAGCCTGCAACCAATCCGCCAGTTCGGCCGCCGGACGCCGGATGCCCACATAGAACGTTCCGAACAGCGCATAATCGGCGCTCACTTCGTCGAACCGCATTTCGTAAATCAACTTCTTGAAAACCACCGGATCGTCGGCGAACAGGTCCACGCCCCATTCCCAATCGTCGAACCCGATAGAGCCGGAAATGATCTGCTTCACTTCGCCCGCATACCTGCGGCCGATCAAGCCATGCTCGTGCATCTGCCGCTGCCGCTCCGCAATCGGCAGCCGGTACCAGTTCTTCAGTTCGCCGCGCTTGCGATCCATGGGATAAAAGCACAGATATTTGTGCGGAGGCATGTCCGGAAAAAGTCGCGGCGCCATGGCCTCGCGCTGCCGCGCCATCACTTCTTCGATGCCCGCCGTCCACTCCGGGGAAAATGGCGCGATGCCGCGCTCCGCGAGCGCGTGGTAGGTTTTCAGGCTGGAATCATAGAGCCCCAGTTCCACTACCGACAAGTAAGACGACGTCGGCTCCAGATAATCCCACAGCCTGAGCCCCGCCAGGCGCCGCTCCACCTGGTTCAGTTCATCGAAAGAGCGCCGGAAATGCACCAGGATCAAATCGCCCTTGTGCCCCAGCAACGAAAACGCAGCGCTTGGTCCGCTTGAGTCGCGCTCCATCTCCGCCAGCGACCCGGCCGCTTCTTGAGCGATCCCGGCACGCTCGGCCGGTGCAAGCTGCTTCCACGCGGTCCAGCGGACGCGCAGCATCTGATGCAGCAGGCTGGCGCCTTCCAGCGTCAGCGGAACAGCCGGCAAACTTTCAGCGGCGATATGCGGAGGGGCGTTCGTGATGACGGACATAGGGGAATCCTGCTGCTATTCTATCGAACACCGGACAGCGTATCGGTTTTAAGGAGGTCACGCTTCTGTAGCAAACATAGAGTAATGAGAGGCCGCTGAGCATGAAAAACACCCTCAATCCCTGAACGGTGCAAAGCAGGTAAGGATTAAATGTTCCGAACATGATTATGAGGGCTTGCGGAAGTATGGCTAGGCCCCCGGCTCTTGCCAAGACGGTCATCGGGTCGGTAGTCGTCTTAGCCCGGTGATCGCGAATCAAATGAAAGGCGGCAACGAAAAAGGCCAGTATCGCGGAGGAGATTTCAAGATATACGCCAATCTCGTCCGCCGTTGGCCACTTCAATGGATAACCTCAATGGATAATCTCCTGGACCAATGTGACCAGCGAGTGGACCCCTGCTGACAGTGCCGCCAGAAGGCCGACGATCGATATTATGCGAACAAACCAGGAGTCGTACTTCCTCAAGGATTGCGAAACGGTGTTCACCTCGTGGCTCCTCCGTATATTAATAATATCCTGCCGAGCCGCCTGATCTCAGTCTCGATCACCGCGACCTGAGAGAGAGCCGCGGCATTCCGGCTACACTAAAATTACGTGGAAGAAGAGGTCTTAGGAAAAGCTTACGATGGGCGTCTCATGCGGCGCCTGCTCGCTTACACACGGCCGTACAAGCTGCCCGTTTTTGCGGCCCTGATCCTGCTGCTTTTCAATGCCCTCCTTCAGGTAATGGGTCCTCTGCTCACCGCCCTGGCAGTGGATCGCTACCTCGCGCCCTCCGGGAAAATTACCCGAACCATCCTCGATCCGTATCTGGCCGCCAGCCCCTGGACCGGTCTCGCGCAGATCGCATTTCTGTACCTGCTGGTCGTAATCTTCGGCATGTTCTGCGACTTCGGCGAGCAATACATCATGCAATGGGTGGGACAAAAAGCCATGTTCGACCTGCGGCGCGAAATGATGGCGCGCCTGCAGCGGCTGGACCTGGCCTTTTACGATCACAACCCGGTGGGCCGCCTGGTCACCCGCATCACTACCGACGTGGACGCGCTCAATGAACTGTTCTCCTCCGGCCTGCTCATGATCCTGGGCGACCTGCTGATGCTGAGCTTCGTCGTGATCGTGATGCTCAAAATGAGTCCAGGCATGACTGCATTTTTGCTGGCAGTGATGCCGCTGGTGGTGCTGGTAACCATGCAATTCCGGCGCTCCGTGCAGAAAAGCTATCGCCGGATTCGCGTGGCCATCGCCCGCATCAATTCCTATTTGCAGGAGCATATCAGCGGCATCGCGGTTCTGCAGCTCTTCAATCGCGAGGCGCGCAGCCGAGCCGAGTTCGAGCAAATCAATCGCGATCACATGGAAGCCTACAAGGACGCCATCATCGCCTATGGTTGGTTCTATCCCATTGCCGAGTTTCTCGGAATGCTGGCGCTGGCGCTGCTGCTGGCTTACGGCGGGTTCCGCGTGCGCGGCGGCGCCATCCAGATCGGCGTAGTGGTGGCATTTTTTCAATATGGCATGCGATTTTTCCGCCCTATCCAGGATTTGAGCGAAAAATACAACATCATGCAATCCGCTATGGCTGCGGCCGAGCGTGTTTTCAAGCTGATCGACACGCCTGTCCAGATCCAATCGCCCGCCCAGCCTATGTCCTTTCCTCGCTCGCCCGCTTCCGTGGAGTTCGAGCACGTCTGGTTCGCTTACAAGGACGAAGATTGGGTGTTGAACGACGTCAGCTTCCGGATCGAACCCGGCGAAACCATTGCCGTGGTGGGCCACACCGGCGCGGGAAAAACCACCATCGCCAGCCTGCTGTTGCGTTTCTACGAAGTGCAGCGCGGGGTGATCCGCATCGGGGGCATCGATATCCGGGATTTTGACATGGAGGACCTCCGGCGCAACTTCGGAGTGGTTTTGCAGGACCCGCATCTGTTCACCGGGACCGTCGCGGAAAACATTCGCCTGGGCACGTCCGGAATATCGGACGACAAGATTTCCGAAGCCGCCGCGCGCGTGAACCTGCTGGATTTCGTCCAAACCCTGCCGGAAGGCTTCGCCCAAGCGGTCCGCGAGCGGGGCGCGGGATATTCCACCGGGCAAAAACAGCTCATCAATTTTGCCCGCGCGCTGGCGCACAACCCCCGCTTCCTGATTCTGGACGAAGCCACTTCCAGCGTCGACACCGAAACGGAATTGCGAATTCGCGAGGCGCTGGAGCAACTGGTGGAAGGCCGAACTTCCATCGTGATTGCCCATCGTCTCTCCACCATCCAGCGCGCCGACCGCATCATCGTGATGCACAAGGGCAAACTGCGCGAAATCGGCACGCATCAGGAACTGCTTGCGTTGCGCGGCATTTACTGGAAGCTATACCAACTGCAATACAAGGATCAGGAAATCGGCAGTGCCCGACTGGCCGAAGAGCCGGTGACCGGCGATTAATTAAACAGAACGTCATTAGCTAAGAAAAAGCCACAATAACCCATCTAACGCCGCGCCGGCGCTATCGCAAACCTCGGTTCCGTTGCATAAGCCATCTTACAAGGATCCTTTTGCCGCTGCGCAACGATTAACGGGACCACGAGAAAACAACTAGGAGCAACAGCATGTCATTCGTTACTGACACCGCCAATGATCTCGTCCGTCGCGAAACGAAACTTCCAGTCCCACAACTAGCTTAGCTACTGCAGTCGCCCGAGATCATGACTGTGTTGTGCTCGTTCTGGGAACTGGCCCTCGGTGTACTAGACGTCCGCGATCCTGCCGGCAATGGGCGCGCGGTTGACGTGGACGTTGAGTATGTTCAGGAAAATGCTGATGCGCGTGCATTCCGCGCCGTCTCCGATGATGGCGACCACCTTGCCGTCGGCGGGTGAAACCGCGACAGGCCCGTCGGGAATGGTGCGATTCGGAGACACCCAGGGGCAGTGCATGACGAACACCGCGCGACGAGCTACGCCGTAGCGCGTCGTGCGCGTCGGTCCTGCCGTGGTGGACAATGAATCATGAGCGGAATTCAATATGTCACCGACGAGAAGGGTCGCAAAGTGGGTGTCCTCATCGATCTGAAAATGCATCGGGAACTGTGGGAAGACATTGAGGATCTGCTTGTGTCCCGGTCGCGGCGGCACGAAAAGCGAATTCCTCTGGAAAAGGTAAAGGCGGGCCTCATCAAGAGCGGCAAGCTCCGGCGTGAGTAGCTATCGCGTTGCGTTAACCGCGAGCGCGGAAAAGGAACTGCATGGCCTTCCTTCAAAAGTGATTGCTCGCATTACGCCGCGTATCGAAGATTTAGCAGCGTCTCCACGGCCTCCCGGCTGCAAGAAACTCAAGGACGGCGACAAGGAATGGCCCATCCGTGTCGGCGACTACCGCGCGGTTTATGAGATCGACGACGAGGCGGAAATCGTGGATGTCACACGAATTGCGCACCGGAGGGAAGTTTACAAGCAGGTGCCGCATGGACACACACAGGCCCTGCCGCCGCGCGGACAATCAAGCATGAGCGGAGTTCAATTCGTCATCGATGAGAAGGGCCGCAAGGTCGGAGTTCTCAATCGACCTGAAAAAACACGGTGCCGTTTGGGAAGACTTCTGGGATGGTCTCGTGTCTGAATCGCGCCGGAAGGAAAAGAACATTCCTTACGAGCAATATCGCGCCAGCCGGCTGAAGCGCACCGCTAGCGCGCGGCAGGGGAATCCGCTATAAAATTAAGAATCGAAATGGTGCGCCTTGCAGCAGCGGTTTTAGCCGGTTATGTCGCAATCGGAATCCTGGTGGTTCTCACTGATCAGGTCTTCGGGGCCGCGATTCCTGGCTTCCGGGTCATCACGACACCGCCGCTCTATTATTTCGCAGCCGTGTTGTTGACCGACACGCTGTACTCAGTCGCCGGCGGATACCTGTGCGCCGTCATCGCGCGCGCCGCCGTTCGCAAGGCCACGCTCGGGCTGATGATTTTCGGCGAAATCGTCGGCGTCGTTTCCACCGTCATAGGTTGGTATGTCCAGCCGCATTGGTTCGCGTTCGCGCTGTTGGTGTTATTTCCACTGGCTGTATGGGTCGGATCCAGGCTACGGTCCGGAAATACGGAACCGGCCATGGTCGGCCGTGTTAGCGCCCGGAGTTGAAACGCGAATGGCGCGCTGGCGTCCATGATAAAACGGTAGCCTCAATATATGCCCTGCCTACTCCTGATCGTGGTGCTCGCGTTTCCCCGCGTGGCGATAGCGCTCCTCTTCTTTTTCACCCAGTACCTTGACCGGGCCTTCCACAGCATCCTGCTCCTCATACTGGGCTTCATCTTCCTGCCGTTCACCACGCTGCTCTATGCCTGGATGATCAATAGCCATGTGGCTGTCCAAGGAATCAACCTGCTCTGGCTCCTGATCGCCGCGCTGGTGGATTTGGGATCGGCCGGCCATGGGTACAGCCGCCGCCAGGCGTAGTTTCCGGATGACCCTTGACACCTCCTCCGACATGCTATACTGGGAACTCATTTGGAATTCATGATCCTGCTAAGTTATTGATTTTACAGCACTAACCTCTTAGAAACGTTCGATTCTCTTAGTTTTCAAAGACTTCCAAGAAGAGCGGTTTTCCCGGTGGAAAGCCCACAGTGAGGATATCTATGAAAGATTTTCTTTTGGTTGCCGGATTGTTGGCAGCACCCGCTACGGTGAGCGTGCAGCAGTACAGCGCGTCTCCGGCAGTGAAGCAGAACGATCCCAGATTGTCACGGTTACAGAAGTACTTCGGAGATCGCGACTGCCCTCTGCGCGAATCGGCCGGCGATTTTCTGGTTGCGGCCGACCAGAATCAGCTTGACTGGCGTCTGTTGCCAAGCATCTCGATCATCGAGTCGAGCGGCGGCAAGGATTACATCAACAACAATGTTTTTGGATGGGGATCAGCGAAGGAAAAGTTCTCGTCCGTTCGAGCGGGCATTCATTATGTCGCCGCGCAGCTTGGAAAATCAACCAGATACAAAGGTAAAGATACTGACAGCAAGTTGCAGATCTACAATCCCCTGCCGGAATACCCCCAACGTGTAAAAGCAGTCATGCGGGCCATCGGGTCCTGCTCCCAATCCAGACTGTTGGAGGTAAATTGAGCGCCAGCAGGCGCGTTAGCTGCCCTGCATCATGTGTACGCCCCAATACAGCGCACCAAAGACGATCAGCGCGATCCCAATCCCTAAAACCCAGCGGACGATCCGCTCCGTGTTGGACATGCTTTTATGGGCGTCCAACTTCAGTTGTTCGTCGAGGCTTTCAAACATAGACCACCTCCGTGGGAGTCCGGTTTTTGACGGGGCCACTGTGATTATATGCCCGATGCCTGGGGATTGGCAGGCTATTTTGTGGCTTTTTTGGGCCGTTAGCCGAGGTTAACCAAAGTCTTAAGCGCACTTTAGGGCGCCATTCGTTCCAGTTTTCTGTAGAATGTCTTACGTTCGATCCCAAGAATCTTGGCCGCGCGAACGCGGAGTCCGGCGCGCACCGGTCACAGCGTCGACAGGATTTTTCCGTGCCAGGCGCGCAGCAGCGAACCGACCTCCTGAAACTGGCTGAACAGCCTTTGACCGGCAGCTCCGTCTAACCCTGCTACAGTGGCTTCGATGCGCCGTGCGCCACTCACCGACGTCACCCGCCTGTTCTTCCGCGTAGGCGTCACCGTGTTCGGCGGGGGCGACCCCACCATCGCGATCCTGCAGCGCGAGTTTTACCAGCGCGGCTGGCTCAGTCCCGAGAAATTCGCTATCGCCTTTGGACTGGCGCGGCTCACGCCCGGAACCAACGTGCTGGCGTTCTGCGCGGCCGCGGGCTGGTATATCCTCGGAGTCGCGGGTGCTCTCGCCGCCGTGCTCGCCATCACCATCCCCGCCTCCGTGCTGGTGGTCTGGCTCACCCGCGCCTATGATTTCACCGTTCACTATCGCCTGGCGCAATCCGTCGCGAACGCATTGCTCGCCGCCGCCGTGGGCACCATGATCGGCGCGGCCCTGCTGTTGGTTCGCACACAATGCAAGCGCGGGCGATGGCTGAAGCCCGTCACCATATCGGCCGGCGCGTTTCTTCTGGCTTTCCTTGCCAGGTTGACGCCGCTGCAAGTGATCGGCGTGGCGGCGCTGGTAGGATTTTTCTGGGTGGAAGTATGAACGTCGTCGTTCTGTATCTCTTGCTGGTGAAGGCCACGCTGACATCCTTTAGCGGCCTGGCATCCCTTCCGATGGTTCGCAACGACTTCGTGGTGCGCCGAGGCGTGCTTACAGATCGTCAGCTCAACACGGCGGTGGCAGCCGGGCGCATCGGTCCAGGACCCCTCGGCATCTATGTCGTCAGCGTGGGCTACCTGGCGGATGGAGTGCCGGGCGCCTGCGCGGGCTGGCTCGCGATGATCACGCCCGCGTTTTTGATCATCCCCATGCTGCGCTTTCTCGGGACCCGTGCCGAACACGGGCGCGCCCGGGCGGTGGCTCGCGCGGTTCTCTTCGCCGGAGCGGGCCTGATGGCCTCCGCCGCGCTTCCGCTGGCCCGCGACGCCGTCGCCAGTCCACTGTCGCTCGCCATCCTGGCCGCAAGTTTCCTGCTCATCGCCATCGCGCGCGTCGATTCGCTGTGGGTCATGCTCGGCGCCGCGCTCCTCGCAGTAATCGCGTTCCAGTTCTGATATACTCGGCGTAATTGTGCATTTTCTATGCCGGATTTCCGCTTAGGCGACGTCATCGACGATCATTGCATCAAGTGTCGTCGCGTAACCAATCACGCCATTGTTTCACTGGTCAACGCAGAGCCCGCCAAGGTACGGTGCCGCACCTGCTATCACGATCACGATTACCGGCACGAGCAGGCGCCGCCGTCGAAGAAAGATCTGAAGAAGGCCGAGCTGTTTAAGGAAGTTCTTGCAGCCGCCGCTCCTGTTGGCGCCGCGGCCGACGGTGCGGCCGAAGATTCGCCCGCAGATCCCGAGCCACCCCCGAAAGCCGTCAAGAAAGCGGCCGCGCGCGGTAAAAAGGCGTGAGCGGCTCAACGCTCTCGGGCACCTGGGACCCAGCCCGTTATCAGGACCGGCATTCATTCGTGTGGCGCTACGGCGCCGGCCTGTTGGAGTTGCTGGCGCCCCAGCCCGCCGAGCGAATTCTGGATGTAGGCTGCGGTACTGGCCAGTTGACGGCTGAAATCGCGCAATCCGGCGCGCATGTTATCGGACTCGACAGCTCGGCCGATATGCTGATCGAGGCTCGCAAGAACTATTCGGATATTCCGTTTGCTTTAGCCGATGCCGCGGAATTCGATTTTCCGGAACCATTCGACGCGGTGTTCTCCAATGCCGCGTTGCATTGGGTGAAGAACGCCGATGGCGCCGCTGCGTCCATCGCCCGCGCTCTGCGCCCCGGAGGCCGCTTTGTGGCGGAGTTCGGGGGCAAGGGCAACATCGCGTTGGTACAGGCTGCGCTGCGCGCGGTCCTCGGCCCCAGCGGCGATGAACAATCTCCGTGGTATTACCCGAGCATCGCGGAATATTCCGCCATTCTGGACCGCCACGGTCTGGAAGTTCGCAATGCCAGCCTGTTTGACCGGCCCACGCCTCTCGAAGGCGAACACGGCTTGGACCAATGGCTGCGCATGTTTATTACCGGCACTTACCTGCGGCGGTATTCTCAGGAGCAAGCTGAGAGCATCCTCCGTCAATTAGTGGAACACCTAGCTCCAAAGCTCTGTCGCGATGGCGTCTGGACAGTAGATTATCGCCGTATTCGCGTGCTGGCCGTCCGCAACGCCTAAGGCATTCCGCCGAGCGACTCGGCGTCGGTTAGGCCGTAGCATCGGGCTAGCATGGCGCGCCCGGTTCTGTTGCTCATCGCCGCGATGACGGTGGGGATGAACCAAAGTCCCCTGATCTCGGGCCCGCTCGAAGCCGCCGGCGGATCGAACCAGCAGGCTCCTGGGATCGATCAATACGTGGTTTACAGCTCCGATCCGGCCGTGAATCGTGCCGGCGAATTGCTGAATTCAAGCCAGCCCTCCCAAGCGCTGGAGTTATTGCAAAGCGCCGTGCAGCGCCATCCGCGCGACCCCGGCGTTCTGATGCTGACCGGACTGGCGGCTTTCCGCTCGGATCAGGTCCGGGCTGCGCTGGGCTACTGGAGGCGGTCGCTCGATCTCGCGCCCAGCGACGCTCTCCGCGCAATTTATGCGGACGCCAAGCGAGAAACGGCCGCCGACCGCAGCAGCGAGAAGCTCTATAGCGTGCATATCGCTTTGCGCTACGAAGGCGGCGCGCTGCCGGCCGATGCGGCGCGCTCCATCCTGGCGACCCTCGAAGAGGACTATATGCGCATTTCGGCGCAGATCGGATGCGCCCCGAACGAACGTATTGTCGCGATCGTACAGAGCCGCGAGCAGTACCTGCGCGCCACCGGTGCCGCTGAATGGAGCGGCGGCCACTACGACGGACGCATCCATGTAGCCCTGCCCGGAGTGGCCCTGCCCGGAGAATCGGACACTGGGCCGCGCATGCAACGCGCCCTGGCCCACGAATTGGTACACGCCTGTCTCACCGGCCTGGCGCCCGGCTCCAATCCCTGGCCGATCTGGTTGCAGGAAGGGCTGGCGCAAAAACTTTCTGGCGACACGCTTCAACCGTCCGCCCGCGAACAACTGCGCCAACTGGCCGTCACGCGCGCCATCCCTCGGCTGGAAGATCTCGGGGTAGGTTGGTTCACCATGTCCCGGCAGGACGCAGTGTCGGCCTACAACCTCTCCCTGGCCGCCGCCGATGAACTCTATGCCGGTTATGCCGCTTACGGAATTCGCAGGCTCCTGAGCGATCCCGAAGCTTTTCCCCGCATCACCGCCGAACTCGACGAGAAACTCGGGCTGTAGGCCAGGTTCCCCGGCATCGCCCTTCACTGAACGGCCCTCACCGCAGGGCCCCTAGTACCTTCGCTGTAACTCTGGTACCCTGTAACAGTTGTTTGATCCATGAGTACTTGAGTACTAGGGGCGTTAGGCGAGATAATACAAAAAAGCGCGAAAATGCTTTGCTGGAATTGTGAGAGGCTGAAAGCCGACCGCGGTGGGGCGTGTCACGTCTGCCGGCAGGAGTTTATGCAGCCTGATGCCAAGCTGCCTAAGCGACCGTGGCAATTAGCCGGAGTACTGGCCGGCGTGATGAGTCTCTCGGCCGGCTTGCTGAGTCCGGTGGCGCCGCCCGCCCTGCAGTGGCGCTATCAGTCCAAGCTCGAAACCCGCGCGGCGCCGGTCGCCTACTTGACCACCATGGTGGTGGAGCAAACCAAACGCAAAGTTTACCCTTATTCAATTGTCCCGGGAGGCGCGGAAAATCTTCGAGAAGCCAAGCGGGAAATGGCCGAGCCCGCAATCAAAGCGCACTATGCGAACGTCAACCTCGCGCAATTGCAGCAAGTCAAGCTGGCGACAAATCTCACGGGCTACGTTTCGTACCGCTGGGGCGACAAAATTTATTGGACCAAGAAACGCCTCACGCTGCGAGCCGGCGAAACCGTATTCACGGACGGGAAAAACATCGTCCGCGGCCGTTGCCTGAACTGCTACTCCGCCTTTCCGATGCTGCCGGTCCGGCCCAACGAGCCTAGCGCAAACATAATGGATACGCCGGTGGAAATGCCCGTAACCGTCTATAGTTTTCCGAAGCTTCCGGTGCTGGCGCCTGAACTGCCGATTCCGCCCGGGGAGCTCACGCCCATCGTTCCGGCTATTGTGCCAACCCTGGTTTCAACGGTCGGCAAGACCGGCGGCATTTGGTTTCCACTGGTTCCGATTATCCCGCCGATCCACCACCATCCGTCCCATCCAGGGTCTCCGACCTTTCCCGTTGTCCCGCCGGTAGTCCCGCCAGTGGCGATTGTGCCGGAGCCGCACTACGGCTGGGCCCTTGCGCTGGGTTTGTTCGTCATGGCCTTCGGTCATTATTTGCGGCGGCGCGCTTTGTAAATGGCCTGAGGTTTTCACCCGAGCGACTCGGCAAGAAAATCGCCGTAGCATTGAGCAAGCATGGTGTTTCCGGCGCTCTTCTTTGTCGCGGCGATGGCGGTCCGGGCGGACCAGACTGCGTTGCGCTCGGGCTGCGATGCCCAAGACAGCATTGTCGCCAGCTTGCCCGCGGGCACGCCCGTGGAAGTCCGCTTCCGTCTGTCGGATGGCTCGGATTGCTTCAAAGTTGCTGCGACCATCGATGGGAAAGATGTTTTGGGGTACGTTCCGGCCTCCGCGCTGACCGGTTTGGAGCGTTACGAAAAGGAGCGTTCCTCAGCCGCTTCTGTGGATACCCTTCGCGCCCTCAATCCAGTGGCGACGGAGACGAAAGAGGCTGTGGCCCGAACCGGCGACCCCGCTCTCGATCGCGCTCAGCAACTGCTGGATGCCAATCGGCCCGAGCAGGCGCTGGAGCAGGCGCAGATCGCGATCGCGCGTCGCCCGCGCGATCCTAATGTGCTGGTGCTGGCCGGGTTGGCGGCTTACCGGGCGGACCAGCTTCGCGCCGCACTGGACTATTGGAAGCAGGCGCAGGATATTGCCCCGGACGAAAGGCTGGCGGCCGTTTACGAACGCGTGAAGCGCGAGGCCAATTCGGACCGCAGCGGCGACAAGCTCTATGGCATCCATGTGGCCCTGCGTTATGAAGGCGAAGCGCTCCCGGCCGAAACGGCGCGCGCCATCCTGGCGGCGCTGGACAGCGATTACTCCACCATCGCCGCTCAATTGGGATGCGCGTCGGACGAGCGCATCGTCGCAATCGTGCAAAGCCGCGAAGCCTACCTGCGCAGCACTGGCGCCGCCGAATGGAGCGGCGGACAATATGATGGACGCATTCACATCGCGTGGACTTCCGGATCGCAAGTGACGCCCCAAATGCAACGCGCTCTGGCGCACGAACTGGTGCACGCCTGCCTGACAAGCATTCCATCCGGCTCCAAGCCGTGGCCCTCCTGGCTGCAGGAAGGCCTGGCGCAAAAACTCTCCGGCGACACACTATCCGCAACAGCCCGCGAGCAACTGCGCCAGTTGGCGCAAACGCATGGCATTCCGAAGCTTGAAAACCTGGGCCAGAACTGGTCGCGAATGAGCACCCAGAACGCGATCGCAGCCTATAGCCTGGCGCTTGCCGCTGCCGACGCGCTGTACCTCAACTACGCAAGCTACGGAATTCGCAACATCCTGACCAATCCCGAAAGTCTTCCTCGCATCACCGCGGACCTGGACGTCAAACTAGGACTTTAAAGTTATTCAACCAGAGGGACAACCCACATGAGCAACAAGGCGTGGTTTCTGGAGAGCAAAGGGTCCGGCCAAGGGCCGGCTCCATACCGGCGAGAAACTTCGCTCGGTTTGCGGCGATACTGGGGACAGCTGCCGCAACGGAAGTAGGCCGTAAAGCCATTGGTGCCTCGATCCCGTTGGAGAGCATGGTCCCAAGATCCGCGCGCCCTACTGTGGCAACAACGCTGACCGTAATGGCAGGGTTGATTCCGATCCAAAGAGTGTCGTTTTCTGTGCGCGTCTTGGCCGCGAGATCACAGGCGTTACCGGGTTAGCGATTGTAGATGCGATCCTGGCGGGAGAGCGAGACCCGGCAGTACTGGCCGAACTGCGCGATCATCGCATGCATGCCAGCCAGGAAATCGTTCAGAAATC
>Ga0302325_10010092_pt1 | contig 20513 bp, 16 predicted proteins | sample Palsa_T0_2_FD_201948 | JGI IMG/M metagenome (GOLD analysis project Ga0302325, IMG submission 201948) | Peat permafrost microbial communities from Stordalen Mire near Abisko, Sweden - Palsa_T0_2 | ecosystem: Environmental > Terrestrial > Soil > Palsa > Peat permafrost | place: Sweden: Abisko...
GCACCCGGATCGATGAGGAGTCGACCATTTGCACGCCTCCATCGTAAGCTTTGGACACCGCTTCGAAAATCGTGTCCCAGACGCCGATCTTGCGCCATCGCACGAACCGGTTGTAGCAGGTCGTCGTGGGGCCATATCGCTCCGGTATGTCAGCCCAAGGCGATCCTGTTCGAAGCCGCCAATAAATGCCATTCAACACCTTACGGTCGTCCGCGCGCGCTGTGCCCCGAGGCTTATTCGGCAGCAACGGCGCGATGATCGACCACTCGAAATCCGTCAGTTCGTATCGGCGAGCGTGCATCCAAAATCCTCCCAGGATTTTGAATCACATCTCGCTCGCCAAAGGAATCCCCTTTATGAGTTTGTGACCTAGTGGTGGCTGCTTGCGCCCAGTGCGCCGCCGTGCCGCCCATCAACGCGTTTCGCGCATGAAGGGCGTAGTTCGCCCGGAAAGATAGAGTGCCACCTTTACCGTCAATTGCTCGGAAGGCGCCCTTTCGCCGTGTAAGGTGAAGATGAGCATCAGCACCGTAAAGACAAAAGCGACCACGGCTGCGGCGTTTCTCGGGTGGGCTCGGATCATGCCGATCGCTGCCAGAGCAATCGAGCCGCCAAGTGCGCATCCCAATACGACTTCGGACGGCGAATGGTCGCCCAGCACGACGCGCGAGATTCCAACGATAACGCCGGCGCAACAGCCAAGTGAGCCCGCAGCGATGGCCGCAGCTTTGGAAAATCTGCTTCCGATAAAGTAGCCGACAACGGCGAGCACCGACGTCGCGCTCATCGAGTGTCCGCTGATCCCGGTAAAATCAAACTCCTGCACACCGATACCCCATCCTGCATAAGCGACCTTCGTGCAGAAGACCAGAAAAGCGCCCGTTCCAAAGAGCCCCAACCACGCCAGGGCCCCGCGCCAAGCCCGGCCTGCCAAAAGCCATACCGCAATGGCCAAGGCTATAGGGACCATGACGGCTGCGTCTCCCAAATCTGTGATGAAAGTCCAATTCAATGAAAACTCCGGTTGAGCTGCCGCCGGTTTGGTTCGTGCCGGGGCGAGTTATTTCACGAAACCGAAGCCGCTGAACAGTACGAAGAAAATTCAGGCATGCTTAACGAGCGCGGCGGTTGTCTGTCAGCGCGAACGTCGATTTTTGGCGGATCAAGAATTGCCCGGGGACACGCCGATGAGGGATCGATGTTATGAGGGATAGATTGTGTTCTCGGAATAAATCCGTCGCAAATCAATCTGGCGCGCGGGACTCGGCGGTTTCGCCGCGCGGTTGCGGATGTCGGCCAAAGTAAAATGGTCTCGGGCGCCACCCACGACCCCGAGCGGTGTCCAATGTGGCGCGCAAGCGCTTTAATTCGACGTCAGAGCAATGCGATGAGTTGACAGAGGGATCGGGAATTATCGGGAGTCGCGGTTGAGTTTGTTCCGCGACGTCGCACAGATGATAGTTGATAAGCGAGAAAGGCGGTATGCAACCAACATCGAAGCCCCACAGGCGTTCTCGTCAGCGATCCAATGCATTCAGCATAGGACAAATGACCCCTCACAAAGATGGCTTGTCCGAATAAATCATTGAGACTAACCGATCAAGCGCCAACTGCGACCTCGTGCGCGGATTGGCGTGAACCCTCTTGGCAAGCTGGACAGAGGCTTCCGATGCGTACCGGTAGTAACGCAGCAGTTCCGGTTCCTCGGTCGGGACGTCATGGAATGCGCTTGAGAGCAAGGCGCTTTTCGGGTCGCGTTGCCATTCTGCCGGAAACAGAGCGATGTCGCCAAGAGGCTCGGCGGCGGCCTGATTGCCGATATTCCCGGCGGTGAGGGCACATCGCAACGCCATCGGTAATTCTGGCTTGGCGCCGCCCGCCAGCAAGTGATCGATTTGCGTAGCCCGCGGATTGATTTCTATGAGCCAGGGCAGCTTCGCTTTGTCGTCCAAAACGAAGTCGAATCCGCACAGGCCAGATAGTTGGAGATGCCCAGCAATCGAGCGCGCCGCGGCGATCATCGCAGTTCCTGCGACTTGGCGCACCGCCGTCGCACTGGCGAAGGCGCTTCGATTGCGGATGACTTCCACCGCTGTCGCCGCCAGAACCTCGCCACGCCAACACGCTATCGCGCAATTGGCAAGACGGCCGGGCACAAAGGATTGAACGCTGACACTCGCCACGGATGAGTTTTCAGCCGAGAACATCTGCTCGACGTCGCCGTTGATGATTAAGCGTTTGACGCGCATTAGGACACTTTGACGAAGGCGCATTTTAAGGAGAGCCGGCGTGACTTCTGCGGCGCTGCGCATCAGGATCACATCCCGGCCGCCCCAACTTCCATCGAGCTTAAGCACCGCCGGAAGCCCGTGCTTGCCCACCCAATCATGCAATTGTCGCCGACTCTCAATCGGATCAATTCGGGGAATATGGACATCGGGTAGATTCTTGAGACTCTGCAGAAACGGGCGATGGCGAAGACTGGCATGACAGGCTGGTTGACCAAGGGAAGTCCGTAGCAGCGCGGCAAGAGAAAACGAGGCAACGTCCTCACCACGTCGTGCCGTCTCTCCATAGAGCCAATGCAGATGGCTGACGATGCGATCGTCGCACGGAACTATCAACTCAGGTTGGAAGGTCTCAATAGCTTGACGCAGCGAATCGCGAGGTGCGGTGGGTCGATAACAAAATGTCCGATCGGGAGAACGCATCCGGTGGACCGGATGACCGTCAACCGCGACCGCGCCTACCGCGCAGCCTGTCTTGCGAAAGGCGATGGCCAGGCGGGCCACATTCGGCCATAACATGCTATGTGCGAGGAGGACGCGCGGTGTTGTCATGGCGCGGTTGCCGCGTGCGCGCCGCGCGCCAACCTCTTGAAGCTCTTGGGCCGACGCGACGTAGCGTAAGGCGGCCGCTCAAGTGCGCTCATCACGCGGCGAGAGGCGAACTGCGCGCCGAATGCAAAGCGCAGAAGCGGGCCAAAGCTATTGGCGGCGATCGGCCCAACAAAAAAGAGACCTTGGACCGAGGACTCAAAGCGCGCCGACAAAATTGGAGTTTGATAGACATGCGCAAGTCGTGAAAGCAGCGATTGGTCCAAGAAATCAAGGCGCCGAACGTCGACGCGATAACCTGTGGCGGCAATGATGTGGTCGAAGCGCGCGACAGTGCTTTCGCCATTGCGCCTCCGCATTTCAAGGGTCACACAACTGTCGCTGATGGCGGCCGAAGCCACCTCATAGCCACTTTGCACTGGAACGCGCCCGATGACCTTATCCTTCATAGGCCAACCTGCAGCAGGGCCTAGATGACGCCGCACAAATTCCAGGCGCAAAGTCTCGGGCATGAAATGGAAAAGCAGCGGCGCATCCGTGCACAAACGCGATTTCAATCCGGGCCCTAGGCCAGAGCGCGGATACCTGAGCCGTCGCCATAACGATCGCTCCCCCGACGTCGGCGGGCTCGCAAATTTCAACGCGTCGCACCGGCAAATCAATTGCACGTCACACCCGCACTCATGAAGCAAACCCGCCAGATCGATGGCGGACGCCCCGCCGCCGACGACCGCAACGCGATTGCCGACAACCGGCGAAAGATCGTGATGATCATAGCTGTGCGAAACAAATTGTGGGGGAAGCCCGCCCAACGCAGCTGGCAGATAACGGAAGTGGCCGATGCCAACTGCGACCACAACGCGACGCGCGCGGACGAAAGCGCCGTCGTCGAGGGTCAACACAAAGCCGCCGCTATCTTGCCTCACCGACTCGACGTGCTTTTCTTCCAGCCCTGAAACGAAGCGGTCCTGAAAAGCGACGCCATATTCAACAAAAGTCTGCAACTGGACGGGAAGGCGCTCGTCGTCATAAGGGATCGAGCGCTCTGCACAGAAGCGCGAGAGAGGATAATCGCCACTTGAGTCAAAGATATTCGATGCAAAGCCGTCGGATTTTAGAACCATGCCCGCAGGCATATGACTCCGCCAGGTGTCCATCGGACGACCGAAGATACGACAATCGACGCCAGCTGTCTGCAAGTGAGCGGCAAGCGAAAGACCGTACGGGCCAGCCCCAATAATCGCGACATTGGTACTTTGCGGCATGGTGGCAGCTTACTCAACGATAGCTCGATCTCGTATCACGAATTTACTGAGCTATTAGTGAAAATCAAACGGAAGAGTTAACCCACATTCACGGAAATAACCGTCGCATCCCGCGCCGAATTCGGCGGGTTTTCGTGCTTCCCGGTTAGCCCGAGCCGTTGTCGCACGTTCGCGACGACAGTCGGGACTTGCAGCGATCCCGCCAAGCGCTCAGAGCCTCGAATTTTTCATCGCCAAGATGCTCGTCTCACGCAGGCTTGATGGGAGTCAAGACAAACCTTACGCCGTCGCTGTCAATTTTAATCATGACGACCGTGGATGTTGCGAGCAACCAAAGGTTGTTCAATGGCAACCGAATATCGCGTTGGTGCAACGCCGCGCCCCTTCGGTGGTTGGATAGCGTCACCCCTCCCGCGAACGAGAAGCCAATGGTTAACCGACATTCCCCAGATACAAGAGGACGTTGTTGTTATTTTGCCCCGTCGCGAGCTTCCCGCCACACCCGAATAATGGGCGCCGTCGTCGATGATTGCGGAACCTTCATTCAAGCAGGAACGCTCTAACAGGCGATGAGAAGGGACGGTTTTTGTTGGCCGAGCGTCATCAATACTGGCGGGGTTTCGATCAAGATGCAGGACGATCGCCAACCGGATAGTGCCGGTATCGGCGAACCGAAATATCTGAGCGGCGATCGCGGCGACGGCGTAGCGTATCCATCAGCAAGTATATGACCGGCGCGCTATAGAGGGTGAACAGTTGCGCCATCAGCAATCCGCCGACGACGACGATGCCCAGAGGTTGGCGCAATTCGGAGCCAGGGCCGGCGCCGATCGCGATCGGTACGGCGCTCAAAACGGACACCAGCATTGTCATGGTGATCGGCCGGACGCGTTGCTTTGCAGCAGCGCGAATTGCTACCCTCGGACTGAAGTGTTGCCGCCGCTCCGCCTCCAGCGCAAAATCCACCATCATGATTGCGTTCTTCATGACCATACCCACAACGAGGATGCAGGCAATCGAGGACACGAGAGTAAACTGCCCTGCGGTCAGCCGGATAGCCAGCAATGCGCCAAATACGGTCGAAGGCAGGGTCGACAGAATGGTGAAAGGATGGATGTAACTTTCATAGAGCACTCCAAGCACAATGTAGATGGCGATGACCGCGGCCACAAAAAGGAATAGTTGCTTGCCGGTCGATTTTACCGCCTCCGCCGCTTCACCGCGAAATTCAGCCTTCACCTCGTCCGGCAGATGGGCCGCGCTCTCTGCGTTGTGGATCGCGTCGATCGCCTGGCCGATCGATACGTCAGTTTTGGTGTCGAAGGAGATGGTCGCCGACGGATATTGCGCGCTATGACGAACCCACATATCGGCATGCCCGCGCGACGGGCGCGTCAGCGCGGCGAGCGGCGCCTGGCCGCCATTGCTTCCCGGCACGTAGAGCTGTTGGAGCACCGAAGGGTCCGCTTGGGCCGCGGGGTCAACTTCCATAATCACACGAGAATAGTTGGTCGGGAGATAGAGCGTATTGACCTGCCGTTGTCCGAAAGCATCATAGAGCGTGTTGTCGACCGCGACCGGCGTGACGCCAAGGGAGGCCGCGCGAAGTCTGTCAATGGTGAGCCCTGCCTGCAGACCCGACGTCTCCCAATCGGCGACGACATCGGCCACTTCGGGCAGCGCGCCAATGCGCTGGAACATCTCGCGGGCAGCCTCGAGCACCTGTTCGCCGCTGGCGCCCCACATCGTATATTGGTAGCGCGGACTGGTCGATTGCACGCCCAAGTCGAGATCCTGCACCGGTACGAGGAACGTGCGGACGCCGTCAACCCTCGCCAAGCCATCGCGCAATCGTTCGATCACCAATTGGATAGACGCCCCTCGCTCTTCCGGCGGTCTTAGCGCCACGATCATCGCACCCATGCTGAGCGCCCCGCCGTTCCCTTCGCCAATCCATGAAGTGAGGCCGGAGACCGCGGGATCCTGTAAGATCCGGTCGATGACTTCCCGCTGTCGGTCTTCCATCGCGGGGAAGGAAATATTCGGACTAGCGATGGTGCGGACGAACATCACGCCAGTGTCTTGCGTCGGCATGAACCCCTTTGGCAGTGCGACATAGAGCCAGATGCTGGCGCCCGTGACCGCCAAAGTTGCGGCGAGCACGATGGCGCGATGGTTCAGCGCGAGATCGAGCGTGCGGCCATATGCGTCTGCAAGCCCTTTTGAGATGGCATTCGCGCGAGGCGGCTTCCATTGGCCAAGAAGGCGCCCGCACATCATCGGCGTCAGGGTCAAAGCAACAAAAGCGGACGCTGCGACGGCGGCAACCAGGGATACGCCGAATTCGCGGAGGTAGCGGCCGACCACGTCGGGCATAAACAAAAGTGGAATCAGCGCCGCGACAATCGCGGCCGCGATCGACACGATGGTGAAGCTCATCTGGCGGGCCCCAGCCAGAGCCGCCTGCATCGCCGTTTCGCCGCCGTCGATTCGGCGCATAATGTTCTCGATCATGATAACGGCGTCGTCGACCACGAAGCCGACCGCAATGGTCAGGGCCATCAGCGTCAGGTTGTCCAGGTCGTAGCCGTTCGCCTGCATTACGGTGAGCGTCGCCGCCAAGACCACCGGAATGGTCAGCGTAGGAATTGCCGCCGCCCGCCAGCGTTTGAGAAAAACCGCGAGGACAACCACGACCAGCGCGATAGCGATCCCGATTGTGCGCTCGACCTCGGCGATCGAAGCGCGGATGAGAATTGTCCGATCATAGACGAGACGAACTTTGACCGTTGGCGGCAGCCAGCGTTCGATTTGCGGCAACACGCTCTTTACCGCATCGACGGTTTCGACCACATTAGCGTCGGGCTGTTTGTGAACATAGAGCACCACGCCGCGATCGGCGTTGAACCAGCCGTCCAGTTTGTTATTGATGACACTATCGGTGACGGTGGCGACATCGCCCAGATGCACTGGCGCGCCGTTTCGCAAAGCTACAACCACATCGCGGTAATCGGCGGCGCGAAGCAGCTGGTCATTAGCAGTAATTGTGAAATTTTGAGCGCCGAAATCAATGGCGCCTTTGGGCAGATTTTGGGAGGCGTTGACGATGGCGTTGCGGATCGCCTCGAGCGACAAATTCATCGTCGCCACGCGCGCGGGCGAAACTTGAACTCGAACGGCGCTTCTCTCGCTACCGCTGACGTCGATGCGGGCGACGCCTGGAAGCTGCGATAGCTTCGGCGACAGCACGCTGTCGGCATAGTCGTAAAGTTTGTCCGGCGGAATCGCGTCGGAAGTCAGGGCCAGCACAAGGACCGCAAAATCAGCCGGATTGGCTTTATAGTAATAGGGAGGCCACACAAAGGCCTTCGGGAGATAAGGGCCCGCCGCGTTGATCGCCGCTCGCACCGCGCCTGCCGCGTCGTCGATATCCTTCGACAGGTCGAACTGGATGGTGATTTGGGTTCCGCCCGTCCCGCTCCAGGATGTCATTTCGACAATGCCGGGTATGGTCGCAAGTTGCCGTTCAAGCGGCTGCGCGAGCGCCGTGGCGACGGTGGCGGGGCTGGCCCCGGGCAGCGGAGCCCCGACGACAATGGTCGGTCTAGCAACCGCGGGTAGCGAGGCGACTGGTAGGCGAATATAGGCCACGACGCCGAGCAATACGATCGCCGCCATCACCAGGATAGTCGCCACCGGCCGGCGGATGAACGGGGCGGCGAGGTTCATTCGGCTGGCGCTCTGACGCTGCGAGGACGCCAGAAGCGGCGCTGCAGCGAGGAGAAGGCAAGATAAATCACGGGGGTGGTGTAGAGCGTGAGCACTTGGGAGACGAGCAGTCCGCCGACGATGGCAATGCCCAGCGGGCGGCGCAGTTCTGAGCCCGTTCCGGCTCCAAGCGCCAGCGGCAACGCAGCCAGCAAAGCCGCCATGGTGGTCATCATGATGGGGCGAAAGCGCAGGATGCAAGCCTGCCGGATCGCATCGAACGGGGACAAGTGATCCTGCCGCTCCGCCTCAAGGGCGAAATCCACCATCATAATGGCGTTCTTCTTGACGATGCCAATGAGTAGGATGATGCCGATCAGCGAAATCAGATCGAGAGCCTGATGATACCAGATCAACGCCAACAACGCGCCGACGCCGGCCGAGGGAAGCGTGGACAGAATCGTTATCGGGTGAATGAAGCTCTCGTAGAGAACGCCCAGCACGATATAGACGGTGACGATCGCCGCGAGGATCAACCATCTCTCGCTGCTGAGCGAGGCGTTGAACTCTGCGGCGGCGCCGGCCAGATTGGTCGTTACCGTCTGGGGCATTCCAATCTGTTGCTCGGTGGCGTGCAATGCGTCGACAGCTTCCCCCAGCGAGGCTCCAGGCGCGAGATTAAAGGAGATAGTGGTGGCGGGAAACAGCCCCTGATGCGAGATAGCGAGCGGCGTTGGGCGCCGCTCGATCCGCGCGAAGGCCGATAGCGGCACGGTTGGGGACGGCGCACTGAATGCGGCGCCAAGACCGGTCGATGCATCGCCGCTATTGGTTTCCTGCGCGGCGGATGGCGTCACGTAAATTTTATCGAGAATGCCAGGATCGGAGCGAAAGGCCGGGTCCACCTCCAAGATCACATGGTATTGCGTCAAGGTGGCGAAGACGGTGGCAATCTGGCGCTGACCAAAGGCGTCATAGAGGACCTGATCGACAGCGTCCATCGTCACGCCATAGCGCGCCGCGGCTTGGCGATCGATTGTAATGGCCATTCGCACGCCGTCGTCCTGTCGGTCGCTGGCGACATCGGTGAACTCGCCGCGTTGCCGCAGCGCCTGGAGAAAACGACTGCTCCAATCGCGCAGTTCTGCTTCGTCCAAATCCTGAAGCACGTACTGGTACTGAGTGCGACTGGCGCGTGTCTCGATCTGCAGATCCTGCGCCGGCTGTAAATGCAGGGTGATTCCCTGCGTGCCCCGCGCGACTCTGTCAATCCGCTGCATGATCTCAGAGAGGCTCGCATCGCGCCCCTCCGGCGGCCCGATATCGATGTAGAGGCGCCCGCTGTTGAGGGTCGGATTAACCGTGCCCACCCCAACGAAGCTGTCGACGCCGCGCACCCCCGGGGCGTCTGCGATGCTGCCGGCAAGAGCCTGCTGTCGCGCCGCCATTGCCGAGAAGGAGATGTCCTGCGCGGCATCGGTTACGCCAATTAAAAGGCCGGTGTCCTGCAGCGGCAGGAAGCCCTTCTGAATTGTGACATAGAGCCAGCCCGTTGCGATCACAGTGGCCATGGTGGAGATGAGCACGGCGACACGGCGCCGCAAGACATAGTCAAGTCCGACGACGTAGAGCCGGCGCAATGCGTCGAAACTGTCCTCGCTCCAGCGGTAGAGCGCGCCTGGCCTCCGCCCGGGTGGGTCACGCTTGAGAAGCGCCGCGCACATCATTGGAGTGAGCGTGAGCGAGACAATGCAGGAAATGATCACCGCTACGGAAAGGGTGATGGCGAATTCGCGAAACAACCGACCCACGATGCCGCCCATCAGCAGCAGTGGGATAAAGACGGCCGTCAGCGAGAGGGTCAGCGAGACGACGGTAAAGCCGATCTGGCGCGCGCCCTTGAGCGCGGCTTGCATAGGCGTCTCGCCGTCCTCAATGTAGCGTACAATGTTTTCAATCATGACGATGGCGTCGTCGACGACAAAGCCAGCAGCAATCGTCAGCGCCATCAACGTCAGGTTATTCAAGCTGAAGCCAAGCAGCGCCATGACGCCGAAGGCGCCGACCAAAGAGACCGGCAATGTGACGCCAGGGATGACGGTAGCCCAAAGCTTGCGCAAAAACAGGAAGATCACGAGAATGACCAGAACGCCGGTCAGCGCCAGGGTGAATTGCACATTGGCAATAGCCGCACGAATCGTAACGGTGCGATCGGTAACCACCGCCATCTTGAGCGATGGCGGCAGCAGAGCCCGCAGCCGCGGGAGCAGAGCCTGGATGGCGTCGACGACTTGGATCGTGTTGGCGCCGGGTTGACGCTGAATATCCAGTACGACGGCGGCTTTGCCTTGATACCAAGCCGCCTGATTGGCGTCCTCCACATCGTCGATCGCTGCCCCGACATCGCGCAGCAATACTGGGGCTCCATTGCGATAGGCGATCACCGCGCTCCGATATGTCTCCGCGTCGAAGAGCTGATCATTGGCGTCGATCTGAAAGGATTGCTGCGGCCCGTCGAGCGATCCCTTGGGCTGATCTGATGTTGTGGCCGCTATCCCGCGCCTTACGTCTTCCAGCGACAGGCCGAGACCGGCAATTTTCGCCGGATTGACTTGCAGACGAACTGCGCGGGTCAAGCCGCCCTCGATCGTGATGGCGCCGACGCCGGAAATCTCCGATAACTTCTGGACAACGGTAGTTTGCGCGTAATCGCTGATTTCATGTAACGGGAGCGTGTCGGCGGTGAGGGCAAGGATCAGGACCGGCGGATCGGCGGGGTTCACCTCATGATAGACTGGCGGACTTGGCAGCAGGGACACTGGAATCCAACCGGCGGCTGCGTTGATCGACGCCTGAACGTCCTGCGCTGCGGCGTCAACACGACGCGATAGGTCGAATTGCAGCGTGATCTGGCTGGTGCCGTAGGCGCTGGTTGAACTCATCAACTGCAGGCCGGAAATCGAGCCCAAATAACGTTCGAGCGGCGCGGTAACGGAGGTTTCCACGACATCGGGAGACGCGCCCGGATATGGCGTCACCACCTCGATGGTTGGAAAATCGACGTTGGGTAGCGCCGCGACTGGGAGTTCGCGATAGCCGAGCAGCCCCAACAGCACGACGGCCACGATCAGGAGCGTGGTCGCGATGGGGCGTCGAATGAAAGGTTCCGACATCCTGCATCAGCCGGCGCTGGGGGGCTTCTCGGCGGTGGCGTCAATCTCGACTTTGGCGCCATTCTCCAAGCGATAGTACCCGCTAGTCACCACGCGTTGGTCTTTCGATAAGCCGCGCTCGATCAAAACCCGTCCGTTCGCCACTTGATCGGCGGTGACGTTGACGCTCATAACTGTGTTGTCCGATTTCACCACCCAGACGAAATCGCCGCGTGGTCCGTGCTGCAGAGCAATCGCCGGAACGGTCAACCCTTCTGGCCGCGTATCCACGGTTATGCGGCCGTTGACGAAGTTGCCAGGCCACAGCTTGAACTCCGTGTTAGGGAAGCTCGCTCTCAGCTTGATCGTGCCGGTCGACTGATCAACTTGATTGTCCACGACCTCGACCGTGCCGCGATCGAGCTCTGTGCGGTCGTCCTGGCCAATTGCAACGACCGACGCCGCGACTCGGCCGAGCGTAAGCTTGGTTCTCTCCAGAGCCGCCGCGGCTAGCGTGAAAATGACGGAGATCGGCTGCAGTTGCGTGATCACGACAATCGGCTTGGAATCGCTTGCGTGCAAGAAATTGCCTTGATCGATTTGCCGGATGCCGACCCGCCCGCTGATTGGCGCGCGAATTGTCGTGTACTCAAGCTGCGTGCGGGCGTAATTGATCTGCGCTTGGTCATTGCTTGTCTGCGCCCGATACTGATCAACTAGGGCATGTTGTTGGTCGACCTGTTGTTGAGTGGCAAAGCTCTTTATTGCGAGAGTGTCGTAGCGCTGCATGTCGAGGACTGCGCCGGCCAGCAGCGCCTGGTCCTTTTGAAGCGTTGCGAGCTGTTGGTCGAGCAGGGCCTGAAAGGGGCGTTGGTCGATGATGACGAGCGGGTCGCCCTGTTTCACATCTTGGCCTTCGACGAAGAGGATCTGAGCGATTTGGCCGTCGACACGGCTTGTAATCGAGACTGTGTTGTAAGCCTGAACGGTGCCGATACAGGCAAGGTAAATCGGGACCGCTTCTTGTTGCACGAGGGCGACATGCACCGGCACGAGAGGCGCCGGCACGAGAGGCGCCGGCACAGCGTCCACCGTTTGGCTAGCATATCCTGCGGTGGCTTTGATAAACGAGCGGAACGCCGAGAATTCGCGGGCTGGCCATCCAATATACAGCATTGGGATGAGAATTAGGACGCCAGCGCCTGCCAACAGGCACGCGGCCCGCCGCACAGGCCGAGATTGAGAGAATAGTGAAGCTTGGGTGGGCGCCTCCAAGCAGATGTTCTCCAGATTGCCGTCGCTCGAACAGTCAGTGTGCCGAAATCGCGCTTGGGAGGCAAGCGTCGATGAAGAATTCTGATTAACATCCAACGCCAAGGTCCGTCCGCGACAGCCCGCGTCCGTGCGCCGCGTCGTGCATTAGCGACGATGTTCGCTTGAGTAATTTGCGAACAATAGAAATCTGCTAGGCTGAATTCCCCGTTAGGAATTCCCGCCATGATTTCCCTCACGCCATGCGAAGCGCTATTTACGGGCAAACGTTTAGAGCTTCGCTATGATGGCTACTTGCGGGTCGTCGAGGTCCACGCTGTGGGACGATCGAAGGAAGGCCAATGGCTCATGCGCGCCTGGCAAGTGCGAGGCGGCAGCGTCAACAACGAGCCGATCGGATGGAAGCTCTTGCGGCTCGATGAAAGCTCATCCCGCCACATCATTGAAGAGGAATCCAAAGCTCCACGTCCAGGCTACAAGAGGGGCGATCCGGCCATGCGAGGCGGCATCAAATGCGAATTCTAGGCGCAGCCGCACGCGCCTTCCGGAAGAGTTGGGAACAATATTAACAGGGCAACTGCTCGCCTAGTGCGACATCGGTGCGAATAGCCGCCTCGATTCCAGCACGATGTCGACGGCGGCCGCCGTCCGCCCTTGTTAGCTTCTATCGGCCGCTGGCCGCGCCCTTACCCCTGCGGACCTACTCGCCGGTTGATTCTGGCTGGCGATGTCCGGGCTCATTGCAGCCTCGGGCTGTACGCCTCCACGCGCCGCGCCGCGGCCCAATCAGGGCGCGAGCGCCGCCAAAGAGGCAAGTGAGACTGGCATGGGATCGATACGAGCGGTACGTGCGCAATCAGCCCCGCGCCGGCGTTGAGCCATTCTTCATCGCCGCTCATCATTATGCTCTTGACGCGGCATCGATCGTCCCGCGTCCCATAGTAGTTCATTCCGGCCAGGTTTGATAACTTCCGGGGGGAGGGGCGGAAGACCGTGCGTTCGTGTGCGGCTATTCGCATTTAAGGATCCGATGGCGGAACCACTCGGCGAGATCAATTTCACTTAATGCGCCCGCAGCGATGGCTTGCATCGTCCTAACGGCGTCGGCAGGTTCAAAGACGAGGCGATAGTCGTTATCCGCGAGAAACAGTCGCGCAATCACCCAGGCGGTTCGTTTGTTTCCGTCGACAAATCCGTGATTGCGGGCGAGTCCGAAAGCATAAGCCGCAGCGAGGCGTGCGGCGTCTGGGGTCTCATAGGTCGCGAGATTTTGGGGACGGGCGAGTGCAGATTCCACGGCGTTCTGGTCTCGCAAGCCGTCGCGTCCTCCGTGTTCGGCCAACTGGCGATCGTGGATGGCGTAGGTCACATCGGCGCCGATCCAACGCCAAGTCATTTGGCGAGGACTCTGAGAATGTCGCGGTCCTCAAGCATGATGTCCTCCGCCAGCCTCATCTGGCGTTCGAACTCGGGATTATACGGTGTGAGCCGGTAACCCCCATCTGGCGCCTCGGTGAGATATAGGGTGTCGCCCTTGGAGACCTTCAGTCGCGCCATAGCTTCCTTAGTTAGGATGAACCCCGAAGAGGATCCAACGGTGGTAACCTTGAACGTGAGCATTGGGACCTCCAAGTCGCTATATAACAAATATTATATAGCGGAACGACTGCGTGTGCAATTTTGTTTGGGGGGAATTTTTAGGATTCGGGTTGCAAGATGGAGCAGGCGAGGCAACCGCGCCGCAGAGACTCCGATCGCATCTGTCGCCGGCGCGCCGTAAGGCGAGGCGCAGGCCAGCGCGCAAGGCGTCGCGCTTTCTTATCCGCTTATTGCGTCTGGCTCGCCAGCATGGCGTCGCACAGGTCGCGTATTGGATGGGTTGGGCGCTGGGTTAATCCTGTCCAGCAAGGTCCGTATTTCTTTCACCATCGGACTGCGAGCCTCCGTTTCGCAGGCCGCGCACCATGCCAGCGCGTGAGCGCCGCCAAAGCGCGAGCGCGATCGGCACGGGATCGACTTGGACCCCAGCCCACCATGAGGCGTCATCGCCATACCGATGCAGCTCGCTATGGTGGGGGCGACACACCGGAACCGTGAACTCGTCGCTGACATTGCGCCCAGGGGCGCGAGACTGCGCAAAACGTAGATGATGCGGGTCGGCCGGCGTGCGTCCTCATAAGAGGCATGGATGCTGGGCGACCAATCTGCGATTATGCTCGTCGCGCAGGCGAAAGCTCTTGGCCGAGAGGCGCGGTAACCGACGGCTGTTTTTTCGCACGCAGACTCCGAGGCAAGTCACGAAGGGAATAAATAGCGACGCCTTGTGCTCGATTCATTCGTAGCCGCACGCAGTCAGAATCCGGCCGAGGCATCGGTAAGCGATATGGCCACGGTTGAGAGGGGCGTGTCGGGCTGAAGCAGGAGTTTACGGATCAGCCGATCGTCGGCAGTTACGAAACGCGATTGATTAGCTAGCGCGAGGGCCAGATAGACGCAGTCATACGCGGGATGGGAGATTGCGCAGGCGATGCGCGTCGCCGCTTGCATTAATCCCTGCATCGGCATGAGATCTACATCGGAGCGCTCCAGAAGCTCTGCGGCCAGATCCGCCTCTTCGGCAGTGAGTTCGCCGCGCTGGACCTTCTTCCGGAGGATATTGGCGCATTCGGCGACAAGCAGATCTGGAGCCACGAGCTGGGCGCTTTTCCGCAGCGCCAGCGCCTGCGACGTTCCCTCCTCCTCGACGACCCATTTGATCGCGATACTGGCGTCGATGACGAAAGTTTTCACCGCTCATCACGGCCTTCACGCAGCAGAAACTCCGAGGGCGTCTGTGTGCGGCGCGCGGTCATCGCGCGAAGCTTTGCGGCTAGATCATCGAACGAGGTCTCCGATTCCCCGGCGAGAACCTGCCGCAGAATTTCACGGTGCTCGGCCTCCGCCGAGCGGCCATGGCGCACGGCGCGGCGCTTCAGGCGGACGATGGGATCATCGTCGATATTGCGAACGCGAAGATTGCCGGCCATCTTTGCTTCAGTGCTCCCATTGTGAGCAATGGTAGCAATATCGATGCTTCCCACCAAGGGGGATCGTCAGCTAAAACAAGGGCGCAAGCTAGGCGGAAGCCAGCGCGCAATCGTTGCTACTTTCTTATTCGCGAATTGCGCTACGCTCACCGGCGTGAATCACGCACGTCGTAAGTAGAATGGGTTAGCTATGCCGTCACTCCTAACCGGCAATGTCCGCGCCTTTCGCGGCCTGACGCTGTGAGCCGCCGCCTGCTGCCAGGGCGCCCCCATCATCAGGGCGCGAGCGCCGCCAAAGCGCGAGCGCGATCGGCAATGGATCGACATGGACTCCGGCCCACCACGCCGCCTCATCGCCGTGCCGATGCAGCTCGTTATGGTGGAGGCGGCAGACCGGAACGGTAAACTCGTCGCTGACCTTTCGTCCTAGAGCGCGAGGTTGGGCAAAGCGCAGATGATGCGGATCGGCCGGCGTGCGGCCGCACAAGAGGCATGGCTGCTGGGAAACGAACTTGCGGTGATCCTTGTCGCGCAGGCGAATGGTCTTGGCGACGAGATGCGGCCGGCCGGCGGCCGGCAGTCCCCCCGCGGATAGCGATGAGAGGGCTTTGTCCGCAGTCGAAGGGCCCTCGAGCGGGGCAGGGGCGTCTTGAACGCCTTTCCCAAGCCCATCATTGACCGCGAGCTCCACTCCAGGCGGGCTTTGAGCCTCGTGCCCTTGTCCATCGCCGGAGCGCCCTTCGCCCAATGTCGCGAGTTTTACCCGGAACGCGGCTTCGACAAGTTGCGCATCATCCGTTGTCAGCGTGTTCTTGGCGGGCAGGCTCAAATGCGCCCAGGCGGCCGCATCGTCGGCCGACTGCAGGCGGTCAAGTTCTTCGGCCAAGCGATCGCGCTGTAGCGCCGATTGATCGGGGGCCAGTATGGGCCTGGCGGGTCGGACGGGCGGCGCTCGGCGTCCAGCATTCGTTGGCTTGGCTTGCGCGGCGGCGCCAGAAGCATATTCGCTCGCGGATCGCCAAGCGTCAGGGTCGGGAGGCCGATCGGTGTCGGGTTTGGCGACATCGCTTTTTGGGGCATCGCCTAAATCCGGCGCGTCGAGATCGTCCTCTCCGGCAATCCCAACCAGGGTGAAAAGGGCGTAGCGCCGGGCATAGGTCAGCGCCGCCCCCATGCGGCGCGGCGCCGCCATCTCGCTAACGCCACATACCGGCCATTCCGACGACAGCCATTCGCCTGAGGAATGGGCGAGAACCGTGGTCAAGCGGATCCATCCCGCCTCGGCGTCGATCGCCGTCGTCTGAACGATCGCGATTTCGAAGCCGCCAAGGGACTTGCGCACGATGTCGAGGCCGGTCGATAGCGCCGCATAGCGGAAGGTGCGATCGCTCTCGTAGGGGTTCTGGGAGCGGATGGTTCCAACGAGCGATTTTTCCGGATTGGCGAGTTCGCCCTGCGCCTTGGCGAGCGCGGCGGCGATCGCCCCTATCGTTTCACTGGAGCGCCGCATTGCCATCCTCCGCGGTAACAAGATCAAAGCTAACGGCGCCCGATTTTGAACGTTTGGCCCGGATACCGTGGCCAAAGGCCTCCTTTGCATCTTCGGGCATCAGAACCTTCAGCTCGATCTTGGCTCTCTCATGTTCGAGGAATGCGGGGCGGCTCGATCGAAACAAACCCGCCAGTTCCGCCCAGGAATTGGACCCGCTCATATCGACGATGCGCACCGCGGCGATTGGAGGCCGCGGCGGTTCAACGCCAAAGGGTCGAGGCGGCTCGCCCGTCTCGACGCAACGCCAGAATCTCTTTTCGGCCGTCAACAGCAGATGCTGATAGAGCGCATCGGCCGGAATGGTCATTTCGACCCATTTGCCGCCCCCGGTGATGATCGACAGCACGGCTGCCTTGGCGTTGGTCACCCACATATTGTGCTGCAGCTGGGCCATGTGCTTTTCGGCCGCCCCTTCTTCCGAGAACGACCATGGCAGCATGAACTTCGCCTCGAACACCGCGCCGATGCCCTCGACCATGCCGTCCAGGGTCGCCGCCATCCACCGGTTCACTGGATGGCGTACATGACGCTGGACGTCCGTGACCGAATGGCCCGCATTGCGCTCGTACCATGCCCGATTGAGCGGCTCGGTCACGAGGCCGAGCTGGACGATGAGGTTGGCGGACAGGTCCTCGGGTTCGACTTCGCCGCGCTTTTCCCGCCACAGGCGCAGGAGCGCGCTTTCATCCGGGCCCATGATGATGCGGGCGTCGGACCCGCCGATGAAATGGCGGCGGATACCTGTGGTTCTTGTTATAGACTGCGAACTCATGACTTTCTCCAATCGGGGAAATAGTGTTTGTTAGGGCGATCGAACTGGGCTTAATCGATCCATATGGAATGAAACATATCATCTGGCATGATTAAGTCAACTCGCTCGAGTCGGCCGCTGACCGGCCCTCAAATTCGCGCTGGACGCGCCCTTATTCGTTGGAGCGCGGAGGATCTCGCGCGCTCGTCGCTGGTCGGGCTCACAACCATTCGCCGAGCTGAACTTAATGAAGCAGAGACTTCTTTGACCTCGGCAAACGATCTAGCGATCCGCCGCGCTTTAGAGGCCGCCAGAATCGAATTCATCGAAGAGAACGGAGGAGGTCCGGGCGTGCGATTGCGCAAACCGGAACAGACGAAGAAGGGATAACCTCTATCCGGCGGGTCGAATCATTCGAGCGCCTTCGCGTCTGCTCGCTTCGAATTCATCCCAACTGAACGACAGACGGGAGTCGGGTTTTGCTCTCGTCAATCGCGTAAAGGACGCCGGCTGCCGAAAAAGTGGATGCATTTTTTGAAACGATACGCCAAAACATAAATCAACCGATTCGAATCCTCCTCAGCGCGCCAAGTCCGTTGCGCGTAAGCGCGTCGTCGAGTATTTCACGGCAGCGAAAAAGCCCCGTACCGCAGAGCAGCCGAGTTCTGTCCAAGTCGCGACTTTCGACGAAGCCGATTTCTTCGGACCGCCGCCTTTGATCCAGGGCGAGGACCCGGCGGCTTATCAAGCGATGCTCAAGCGCGTTTCGATTGCGGTACAGCCGAAGGACTTCCTCGACGAAATCTGGGTGCGCGACATCGTCGATCTGTCTTGGGAAACATTCCGCTTGCGCCGCCTCAAGGCGGGCCTCTTGAACACTGGCTTGGGCGAGGGGCTTGTCAGCGTCCTAGCGTCTCTCCGGTACCCCAAGCAAGCATCGTTGGCGGACCACACTCTGGTCGAGCGTTGGGTCAATGGAGACGGAGACGCTCGACAGAAAGTCGGACAACGCCTGACGGCAGGCGGGTTTTCAATGGAAGAGGTGGTTGCGACGGCGCTCTCGAAGAATCTCGACGATTTTGAGCGCGTCGACCGCATGATCGCCAGCGCCGAGGCGCGGCGCAACAATGCGCTGCGTGAGCTCGACCGCCAGCGCGCGACGCTCGGAGCAGCCTTGCGCGCGGCGGTCGAAGAGGCCGAAGACGCCGAATTCACAGACGTCGTAACCGGCGCGGCCGCGAACGGGTCCGAGGAATGACCAGTGAGCGCCGACGGCGCGCCAATCGCGCCAATGCTAATACTAAAGCGAGCACTGGCCCGAAAACGATGGCTGGAAAGGCGCGCGCTGGCGCCAATTCGCTCTGCCACGGCCTTTCAACATCCATGCTCGGCGACGCTCAATGGGGGCCGCAGGTGGAGGCCCTGGCGCGGGGCACCGCGGGCGAGGCCGCCGACGCGGAGTTGCTCGCGCTGGCCAGACGGATCGGGGAAGCGCAGATCGGTTTGACGCGGATGTGGGTCCATCGACGCCGCGTAATCGAACAGGCCTACGCAGACGCTCGTTTTCGGACGAAACGGCAGCTGGAGATTGATGGCAAAATGGAGTGGCTTTTTATTCGCGGAAAAGTGGCGGACGCGGAGGCCCTTCAGATCGAAGCCCAGATGGACGAGCCGATGACCGGCGAGAGGAAGCGCATCGAGATCTTCAGCTTGATGGCGCGCGATCTTGCCGCCCTCGACCGTTACGAGCGGCGCGCCCTGTCGCGTCGCAAATTCGCCATCCGGGCGTTCGACGCGTGGCGGATCGAGGCCGAGCGCGGACCCCGCGACAGCCCTGGCGCTTGGTGAGAGCGCGAGACGTCGCGCTCTAGCAGGCCGTTGGAAAAGTCGGAGGTTCAAGAAACGTCCCAGAACGAATTGGAATCAATGCGGGGTCCGATACGGAATAAAACCGAGTCCAATTTGCCTTTTTCAACAGCCTGCTAGAGCCGCTGCTACAAAGGGCTAGCAGAAGTCGTCGAAAGGAACAGGCTTTTGGCTTAGTCCGAGCGCCTTGCGATTTCGGCGTTCAAGGCGCGGGCGACTGCGGCTCCAAGCCAGCGACAGCCGCAATTTCGAGACGCTGCTCGATATCCGCCCCGACATCACGCCGCGGGCGGCGTCGCCGACAAAGGCTATGACGCGAAAGCCAACCGACAGGCGGCTCGCGACCGGCACATTTGTCCAGCCATTCCGTATCGAAAGAACACCGTCGTGAAACCAGCCTTCTTTTCGAAGGTTTTTTACAAGGGGCGCGGTTCGAACCGGCGGTCGGCAAAGGTCAAACGCTAAGCTTATCGCCCTAGCCTGCGAGAACGCCACGAGAAGTTTCGCCTCCCTCGTCGCGCATCCCTCTTGATCAAATCCATCCCATACGACCCAGCCTCTGCAAAATTCTCCGAATTGTTTCCCACCGCGGCGCTGAATACATGCCGCAGGGGGTCGCAGCCGCCTGAAAACTCACGAGACCTAACGCAATCAATGGTTTTCACTTTGGCAAAGTGACAACGCCACCTCGTGGAAGTCGATAAATCTTAAACATTAATAAAAAATTAACCAACTTTTCGTTACCCTCACGAACGCTCATGTTCAGTTGCGGGTGATTCTTCGGAGCGGCGTTGATTTACGATGTCTCAGCGTCCGCTCGTCAGCCACTAAACCAACATGAAGGGTGAAAAATGTCGACAACTCTTTCGTCGCCATCAGGGTTTAGCGCAAGCGACTTAGTCTTCAATGATAGTTTCTCCGGCACAATTTTAAACGCCAGTAATTGGAATACCTATATGACCGACGCCGCCTCGCAGGGGTGGCCGTGGAACGACAATGGTCAAGGGGGAAGCGGCGTAGGCGGAGTCAATGACGCTGACTACTTTATGCCCAGTCAGACCTCCGTAAGCAGTGGGCTGACGCT
>Ga0302325_10010093_pt1 | contig 20512 bp, 19 predicted proteins | sample Palsa_T0_2_FD_201948 | JGI IMG/M metagenome (GOLD analysis project Ga0302325, IMG submission 201948) | Peat permafrost microbial communities from Stordalen Mire near Abisko, Sweden - Palsa_T0_2 | ecosystem: Environmental > Terrestrial > Soil > Palsa > Peat permafrost | place: Sweden: Abisko...
TTATTATGCTATTAGCTTGCATTTGCGCCGACATGATAGCCTTGCCTGCTGCATTAATTTATTAAGGGAAATCACAAGATTTGATAGATACTTGGCTTGATGACTTAGAAGAATAAGATGTTATATACTTTGCGTTATCTAAAAAGGGTTAAAGTAATGATGTATATAGGTTAGTATAGCTTAACAAAGTATTTGATCTGTATATTAGGGATAAGGCAAAAAGGAGTAGACGGCTCCTAATTGTCAATAGCCATTCGTTACACGTTAATATAGCATTTATTAACTAATATAATCGATTAAAGATCCTTTTTTTGATTTTACTACTACATTTTACATATAAGCTATAGCCCCTCGATTGCGGAAATTTCTTACTACTATTAATATACTACAGCTAAGAGATTAATGCGATTTTGACGGATAGCGAAGGGGAAAGTAATATAACTAAACGGATGTTTTACAGATTATTTAAACTTGCATTTAAGAAAGCATTCTCTGTTGAGAATATTGAGTCTGCTTGGCAAAAGACAAGTCTCTAGCTATACGACCCCCTTATCGTGCTAAATATATTTAAAGAACGTCCAAATACTAATATTCTTGTTAATATTAATATACAAGATTTTAATAAAGTTAAAACTTTATATACTTTAAAGTCTATTCGGCATTTTTAAGCTCAATTCGCCAAAAATCTAACCAAGCAACTGCAACGGAAGCTCTTTAAGGCGAATATATACCTCGTAGTAAAACGCGAAATTGCAATATATAAAGTAAAGTGTTTTAAACGCGCTTTAGTTTACGAAAAGAAGAAGAGAAAGAAGCTTATAAGGCTTAACCTTTTAGGTGAGGAAAAATCAGGGCTCCCTTAGTTTTTTGGTTTAGAGGAAGTAAAAAAGGCATGTGAGTTTTAGGCTAGAAAGGCTATACGAGAAGAGCAAGAAAAGGCCGACAAAGCAGCTAAAAAGGCCAAAGATACAAAGGATAGGGAGGAAAAGAAGGCTAAGGAGGCTGCTAAAAAAGCAATAAAGGCTAAAAAGAAAGAGTTGGATCGTTAGGTTGCTCGAGAGGCTATTGCATGGGCCAAAATCGAGGCCGCTAAAGCATGCAAGGCTACTACTACTACTAAGAATGCTAAAAAAGCATCCAAAAAGGCTTCAAAAACATTTAAATCCACTCGGATTGTAATATTAAAGGTTAGGAGCACATTCTTGGGTAATTTAAGTACAAAAGACGAAGTAGAGGTAGAAGAGGTTAAGGATACTAGAGGGGTAGTCCCTGTGACGACAAGACGAGGCAGGAAGGTTAAATTACTAGTACAACTACGGATATAGCTAATCTAAATTGTACAAATCATTCAAATACCTCTATATAATCCCTATTTTAATTTTTAAAACAATCGCTTTTGATTTGATTTTATTATAATTATTTTATATTTGTAGTGGGGGGGGCAAAATCACCGTGCACTGACTAGGACCGTGCATTGAGTAGGGATTACGGTTAAGCAGGACCCGCCAAACTTGAGTGCCTACCTATTTCGTCACTTCCCCAGACGCAGCCGGTGCTCCTTACCTCCGAACCCGAGGCTAAGAGACCTTTCAATTACGAACACCTAGACAGCCTGCTTACAAGATAATTTCGCCAGCAGAGTCCTTTCCTTGATTTTGTTTCGGGGACGTCCTCAAAACATGGCCAAAAACGATTCCGACAAACCTCGAGGTCCCCCTCCAAGTGGACTGCCAGAACCGGAGAAGCTTCCACCAGCATTACAAAAGATCATAGACAGGGCAGATAAGGAGGACAACTTCTATGATGAGCTGTACGATGGAACGTAAGTTGATCGGGCCACCGATGGAGCATTTTTCAAGTCCAGTGCCATTTACAGCCTCAACACGCGACCTTCCAAGTGCTAATACTTCCTCTAGTGCGCCCCAGTCTACAGAAAGCAGCATTCGGTATGCAGCTTATGCTACTCGAATACGGACAGCTCTCCTCTCTGCGCAGAGATATGTGGCATATACGTCAGATATCGGAGAGTCTTTTCGACCTGTCGCCCACCCTAACCTCGTCAGAACCGCATATGGCATTTCTTGGGGATACATTATTGGAGACGTTGCCCATGAAGGCTACAAGGCATATTGCAGCAATCAGAGGACTATGCACCCCGAACTGCCTCGAGAAGCTACCTACGAACGATATAACGACGCGAAATCAGACATCAACGCAGTTGCATATAATGCAGGCGTTTCCCTCACTCCACAAAAAGTTACGCCTCTGAACGACTACCGGACTGTCATGGCACAGCGGTTTATTTTCCAGACAATTGCTTCCATGGGTCTTCCTGCCTTCACAATTCATTCCATTGTTCGATATTCAGGGCGAGCTCTGAAAAATGCCAAGAATGTTAGGGTTAGGACCTTTGGCCCAATAGGCCTGGGGTTGGCAGCTGTCCCCGCTTTGCCGTATCTGTTCGATAAGCCTGTCGAGGAAGCAGTTGAATGGGTGTTCCACAAGGGGTTCGAAACTGTGGGTGGGAAGGAATACGTTGGAGATGCCCCTTCCGTCGGCAGAGAGCAAGCTCTGGAGCAAAAGCATCGCAAGGCCCAGATAAAGGAGAAAGATTTGTAGGTGTTATGATGAGACGAGAAACAGCGAACAGAACATATTGGGTAGCATGGCGTTAAAGGGGCGAATCTCGACTTTCACTAATGCCACGGCATTGTTTATAGAATACCACTCTGTTAGACTACTGGCGGCTCCAATTCGGGCAATCGGTTGGGGTTACGAATGATGGAGGATGTTCCAAGTGTCTACTCCTGCATATATTCGCCCTATTCCAAAGGGCGTATTAGAGTAGCAAACCGGAAGCCAGGCTTTCAGACACACTTTACACTGATCATGCTCGGTGTCCTGCCATTTCCGAAACACGACGTACAAGTGTGGCAGTCAAGTACTGTAGGCCTACACGCCGGGCTCAAATTGTAGCCTTTCTTAGCGAGCAGCTGGTCCGTGATGAAGTTCCCTTCCACTTCCCCGGCCGATGATCTTGAGCTGACAGGTCATCATAAATACCGCGTGATCTCCTTCGTTGGGGATGTAGCTGTACTTAAGTTAAGTAGCTATCCCATCCTGTACATTTCTTTTCCCCATTCTAGAACTACTCTATTCAGATCAACATGGGAAAAACATCCAAGAACCAAGTAGGTATAGACCAAGTGAAGCGTGGTGTCGTTGAAATGCCTTGGCGCGATGATTTCGAAAAGATGATTTCGGGAATGAAGTACATCTCCCAAAATCAGGTTGCGAGCCTTTGTTAATTGGTGTTAATTTTAATGGCTCAAAGTCTAGTAGAATGCAATCCTTCAAAACCAAAGTCATGAGGCGACTCCAAGATTTCAACAACCAATAGATCGGCGATAACACCACACTCGAGTCTCTCAAAGCTCACAGCGCGGTAGTTGCTAGATCCATGATGGGGAAACTGGGTGAAACTGCCAATATTGAGACGCTGTTCTCCGGTGGCAGGGGGTGCAACATCTCATTGGCGATGGAGTATACATCAATCGCGAGTGCGTGCCATCCCCGTTTTAATATCTTCTATACCTGATAAGCTTACCATCCTATATCAGTGTCTCAATCGAGGGCGATGGCCTTCCGGGCGTAGCAATTAGAATAGGATCGACGGTTGCAGCTGGCGCGGTTGTTAATAGAAATGTCGAAGAACATTCTGTTGCAGGAGGCGTTCCTGCTAAAGTTATCAATTATTTGAGTAAATCTAGGCTATGGCGATATTAGATATACGGGTAGCGGCTCCGCTGGTTATCTGAAAAGCCAGGGCATAGAAAATTGTGTCTTGTGCTACGATCAGTCATCCTGCTACTCCACTCATTATGAAAAAGAATTGTGATTCAATTACACGGTATGTGTGATAAGTCGTCGCAATTTCAAATACCGAATGATCATTCAAGTCTTGCATTTATATCTGGATCCGTCTCTCTCTCTCTCCATTCTCTATCGCTAAATTTCCTGGGCCCCGTCAGTATGAACAGCCACTATGTCAATTCAACAAGTTCAAGCAAGCGTCGATCCTAGTCGATCTTTTATCTTCATCTTCAATTCAATCTTTGAGCCGTATCCAATCCGAATCTTTTTGCTCTACAGGTTCTACTGGGAATGCTGCCGTTCTTGCCCAGACCAGCCATTCTCCCGTCTTGTAAACCCCTTCCACTTTTTCAACCTGATATGTGCAAGCTGAGATTTTCTAGCATCCAAGAAGACGTATCCTTCTCTCCCGTCCAATACGTGCGCGCTGCTGGCATCAAATCTGCCCCGCTTGCCGAAAATTCGTCATCCGAGATGATGGAGATTTTGAAAATCAGCCTGGAACAATCGCGGAGTTAATCATGGTTCAGAATGACCCAAGAAGCCGCAGTGATTCATAGGGACAAATCTATTCACAGCGTTGGGTTGAGGGAATTTGCGCAGATTCTTCTACTTAATGACCTCTTGAATTGTCAGATATCAAGGCAAAGATAATTGACATTGACACCAAACACCTTCAAGAAAAACATCACCAAACAATTCATCGACAGTTTGGTCAACTACCATTGCGATCAGATTTGATTGTCAGCAAATTTCTCAAACAATGTCGAGCTCGGTGTACAGCTACCCAGACATCTTGAGCAATGAAGAATACTGGCTCTGCTGCAACCCACCACCAGGTGCCATTGATTTCTCACCAGTAAGCTCGTCACCCATTCGTTGGAAGTCAACTAATCGTCGTATAGTGCCTGAAGAAAATGCCGCTCAGCCAGCCAGCATGCACCAAATGCGAGCACTCTAAATGCAAAGAGTGCATGGATAGCAGGGACTACGCCATGGAAATAGGAGATGTCACAAGTACTACGGAGTCTAAGTAACTAAATTCTGGTGGTCTGAGATTGTCGATGGTGTAGACGAGGGGAGATAGCGTGCGTTGGTCGTGGAAGCTAGAGTGTGCAGTGCGGTCAGAGAAATGCGTTGCATTCACATGAGTGTTGCCTTGAGATGTATGTAGATCCGTTATGAGCATCGCTTTTCTCAGCTTTGAATACTATGTTTCAGGATCCTCGATATTCACAATAGAAGAATCGTACCGCCTTCCTAAATTGCCACATACTACTTGAGTTTCATCCTCAAACCTTAGACAATCAAAATATCTTCACATCAACACTCCGTAATTCCCGATTACTCAACATCTACTTGACGAATCGAACCTTGTTTAACGAACATTCTATCGGCCCTTCGCTGTCCTTGAGTATTCAACGTCAAATCAATAGCCCCAGTCCGAACAAAATCAATCCCAACTATCAACAAAAGACACTCACGATGTCATATTAACAAAGCCCACCCAAAACTTCAGCTCAACAAATGTCACAACCTCAAACTTCAAACACCTTTTCCCCAGGTAAATCATACTAGATCTACAGCTGCACTATCCAAAGCCAAAGCTAATCTTCTCCCTCCCACGTTTGTCAAACATCCCCTTTCTACCTTTTCACAGATGTCCTTTCCCTTCGCTGAGATCATCTAGTGTCACACTTACAGCTCGTCATCAACAACATCTTGCACAAAATGCCAGCCCAAGTGTTGGCATGCTTCGAGCGAGAAAGCGCTTATTCTCTTTCCTCACCGTGGAAACAAAATTAATACCGAGTTCTCTGATGCTGCATTGATTAGGCGTTCGGTTTTAGAAAAGTGAGGTGGAATAAGAGGGAGGGTAGACGTTGTGATTTGCGGTTAAACTTTCAATGAATTTTGCTTTGCTTTCAAGATTTCGTTTGGGATATGAATTTACTGTAGTAAGCGAGACTGAATGTGAAGATGTCTTAGCCGTGTGAATCTTTGGAACATGATTACAGAGATGCACGATTCAACGCCAGGCCTTGATCATGCTGTTCTTGAGCCATTTTGTCTATTTAAGTACGTCTTAATTCCTCCGGAGGTAGCCTAATATCTACACCTTGTCGTCCCAAACTCCAATATTAGTACGAAAAGGAGATCTCTTCAAAGCAGATAAAACAAAGCTACCAAATACTTAGCCATGTCATCCGAGAAACCCACTGACAAATCCTCCTTAGGATCCTACTGGCTCTGCTGTTTAAAGCCCGAAAGGAGCCAAAAAGTAAAGACCCAGGTCTCCATTGCCTCATTTCAAGTTTCACCCCTAGAGTCCACAGTTCTAACCCCATTTAGTGTCTCGAGCGCAACGCCTTGAATACGACAACTTTTACGGTCTGCAATCATACGAAGTGCAACATGTGCTTCATGGTTGAGCGGGATATGCTACCTAATGTGCAACCACCATCACCACCTAGGGCTTATTTTGAATTCTTTTGACTTCGAAGTGCTCTTTTGATTGTCTCCTGCTGGAAAGCGAAATTTGGATTGCGTGTTGGGATTGGTTCTGGATGTAGTCGAATGAACTGCGTTCCATTCAAATTTTCGAGAGAATGATTCCAAATGTGGACACTACATGTATTAACATAAAACCCTGTGAATCACCATTTCCATGCAAGGTATTTCGGGTGGTCCATCAAAAACCTCTCCTGCTATTTAAGTCCCTCTTGCATCCTCTCATCAAACCCAACACTCAGAACATCGATTCAAAGTCACAAACAGCGGTCAGAAAAAATGCCGTTCAACTCTAGTCTCCATTGGCTATGCTGCTACTTCAAAACCACGGGCGTCGAGGTAACTCTACCCCTTCCCTTCTCTAGCATCTGACCTCAGAAGCTAGTTAAAACTCTACTCAGCAGTGCCTGACTGATAATTTTGCCGTTCGCTCTACTTGCTCGGAATGCAATCACAAAAGGTGCTCCTTTTCTTACCAGCTGAAGGTGGTCGAGAGGATAGATCATCTTATCATACATCCGAGCAAGTTCAATCCGCCGCCGTGTGCAGATGATGGGGATAAGGTTCAGGAACTGTGCAGTATGAGTATTTGAGAATATAGAGCAGGCTTGCGTGGAGCTTAAAAGATGGAGAGTTAAGAAATGAAGTGCGTTTTATTCACAGATGAGTATGATCTGCGAAACTAGACCTTGTGTTATTGTGAAGGTATTCGGTCTCAAGATATAAATGATATGTAAATCGAGAAACTTCACTGATGCAGATACAACTTCAGAGACCATCATCGCTGTGACAGGTTCCTAGTTGCAACATTTCAGATAACGAGATAAGAGACGAGAAAATGTCAAGTTCAGAACCAACTGGCTACTGGATCTGCTGCATGCCTGCAGATGAAGTCACTTCCCCACATCCAGTGAGTCTACGCCGTCGTAAAATGTTGGGACAGTGTTGATATTGCTTTAGTGTCAGAAAGAGAACCGTTAACGCACCCGACATGTGACAGATGCGGACGTTGGATATGCGACACTTGCAAGATAATCCGAGAGAAACAGACTAGACGGAATACGAAATAGACGCCATGGTAAAGGCAAACGTTTGAGATGCACTAGCATCTTGATAGGAGGAGCAATCAGAGGCTTAGAGGGAGGTAGAGCTCGAGTTGGAAAGCCATTGCTATTAAAGCCTCATGAGAATTATACAACTTAACTTCATTTATCGTGAAAAAACGCCGCGGAGATGCTCCCCCTATTTATACCGCAATGCCCTTGAAGACGCCGCAGCGATATCGCTAGATAGTAGAAAACCCCCTTTTCATCACTCCATCTCATCCATCGAAGTTCATTCCAACCTCCCAATCAACCCCTTCCTAAGCTTCGAATTCACAACCCCGCCAACCCCAAAGGCAGGAACAATCCTACACATCCTCGCTGCAGCACTAATGCCCCAGTTCTTCTTCACGATCCTCCATCTATCACCCCAGCTTACACCTTGCCCTCGATTATACAGATCCAGACCCAAGAGATGCATTGGTGTGCTGAAGATTTGAATCGTTGCTGGAGCAAGGAATTGTGCGATTGTTTGTCCACTCAAGCTTTTCTGTATTTCCTGACTCATGCTCCGGCTTATGACTGGTCCGAGGAGAGGTGGGAGGTTGAAGGAAGCGAAGATTGTCATACAGTCTCGGAGGGTGAAAAGTGCGTATGATGGAAGGGGAACTGGTCGAGGAGGCCCACCCGGTCCGAAGAGTCTGGCGAAGGCTTGATCTTTGAAGAGGCAGAGACTGATGTTTGCGGTTGAAGAAGCTGCGAATTTGGCTGTTCCACTGGTGACGAGTGCGGCTGGCTTATTTTGGACGGTCGAGGTGAGGGTGTCGAGGGTATTGGCTGTGAGATATGTGCCGCCATATAGCATACATATTAGTCCGAAAGGCTTCGAGAAGATGAGGTTATGAGGTCGGAGGAGGAAGGTCACGAGAGATGTTTTAAGGGAGTTCTTGAGAGTTGCTTGCCCTGAGGCATTCTGCATTATTGCTCTGCAGATATCTGTCAGCACTGACTCGAGAAATAGAAGAGGAGAACTAACTTATCAATCACAGTGATGAGCGGAGCAACAAGAGTCGCAGCACAAGCTCCGGACACAAAGTCAGACGCCAACCGCAGACCCAGATTCTTTGTATTCCACACTCTGTGTTCCACCAAAGGTGTTTCTGCAACTTTTGAGATCGGTGACATGGTTCTTGAGCTAGGCTGGCTGTCTATCCCTTGAGGATTTTCCAGCCCTGGTGCTCGTGTCATCGTGAAATCATTGATTTTGTGCCAACTCAACTTCTTGAAGATATAGGTCAAAACGACCCCGCAATGGTTGAAGACTATGTAAAGGCTCTGCAGGTCAATTGGGGTGGTGCATACGCTTGAAAGATCGACGCTGGCCGATTTCGCTTTCAGTCGGGAATTTTTTTTCCCTGCTTATCGTGAAGGACGATAAGACATCAGATTTCACGTGACTGACCTACTCCTTGATGTGGGCATGAAATGCCACTTGGGGATGCCATGCTGGCTTGGAATGGGAGAGACTTGCTGGCTTGGAATGGGAGAGACTTGCTTGCTTTGGTGATGAGGAGAGAAGATATATTTTCCGACCTGGAGAGTTTCGAGACATCTGTTCATCTCCTGATTCAAGTGTGGGCCATTGCGGTCCGGCCTCTGTGATCAGCTCATATGGAGTAATCCACTTTTTCTTCCAGATAATGAAGAATGACGCAAGAAATGTTTCTACAAGTTGTGTTATCTGTTTTATAAAGAAAGAATATTGATCCAAACTGTTCGAGCGTGCTAGGAGTTCATGGTCCATGTGGATTTTCCAGATGTGCTGAGCTCTCGGATATCTTGATACACACCCAGGCCTTTCGGGGTCAACACGACCTCCAATTCGAAGCACACCTTGGCGTCTCACCTTTCAACTTTCAAAGATTCACGAAAACTACGAGCACGAAGTACTCTTACCCAAGTTCCCGCTCTTGAAGTCATGGCGGCTTAAGAACCTGCCCAAGTAGGTAAAGCCCGACTTAGTGCCGCCCCCTGTTGCACTATGCACGTGCTCGCCTATAACCGATGCAGAACTCATGATGCCCAAGACTTTTTTCTCATCATAATCAGGTCGGAAAAATTATATTATAAATTGACCAATTCGTTGCCGATAATGAGAGTTCGAATTGGAGATGATTGAGCTCATGTCTTAATACTTTTTGGCCCACATAACCATCTAGTATTCTTACCGCTCCAGCCGCCCAATTACCCCTCCCTCGTCCCGAGGCCGGGGACGGGATGGAGAGGCGCGTCTGGAGGGGCTTAAAGAGCCTTGTCCGCCTGGACATATCAGAACCATGTTATAGCGCGGTTGCATCTTGCTGCAGTGCTGAATACCGGCCCCAAATCCCTGCGCATTGGAAAGGGCCAGCTGGTAGCGTTTCACAGGCTCACCATTGTCGGCATCCCTAGTCAGCAAGCCTCCCAAGTCAAACAGCACAAAAACCTATGGATTCCCACATTCCGGTCCTTTCTTGCATGTCTGCGAGCCCCTGCTACATGGGATACCGACTTTTCCTTGCCCGTACGTCCAGCTTTCGACTTGGGTGAGGCTCGAGCTAGGCTCTATCCCTACGACATCCCTTGGTTGAGCAACGATGCAAGGGATTTGGATGCTATGATTCGATGCTATTGATTTTGTTGCACATCTATCATCCCCTGTCGGTTTTTAGGTGCCGTGTTCTGCTTTTTGGCTTCAATATCGATCCATGGGTGTGAGTTGGGGCTAGGCTTCTTTTTATTCAATAAATGCACGGCGCCAAGGGCGTTCCTAACATCTTGGAAATATTTCGGACTTTGTTGCAAGTCGCTGATCCCCTGTAAGCTCTGCTATCTTTGTCCAGTGACCCGGTCTAAGATCTGCTCCCATGGGACGGACCGAAGGGTTGGTAATCGAAAGCGTTTCTGACAACCCTTCCACACATCTGGCTTCCAAGACTAGGGTCCAAGCCCATGCGGATGAGGCTCTGAATCCAAGAAATTACGCTCCTTGTTATTGGCCTAGTACAAGGATTAAACATTGAATATTTGAGAGTGGCAAGATCACGAGAGCGTTACCATTGCAAAATTCTAAAATTTGTAGACCTAGAAGTTGGGCCTGGCTCCTTTCCAAGCATTAATTGGAATAGAATCAGAGCATATCGGTCCTCACCTCAGAAGAACTCAAAGCGAGTTGTCTCATGTGGATAGAAAGCTGATCCTTCTACGTTTTCGGGGTGGTGAGACGGCTCCTCTTATGTCTTGGCATCCAGCCTCATGCCTTGAATCTTCCCCACAAACTCGAAGCCTTCATCTTGGGCGATAAATGGATATCAGCTCATAGATTTCTTCGACTTTTGTTACGTGTTTCCTCGAAGTGGGTCGTCTCGCGGTCAGTCGCCGTCATGAAAACCCGAGGGCCTATTACTTCACCAGATTTGTGGGTTTCGACTCCGCTTCTTCCCCTCTTTCGCGAAGAGGGGCGCACCACATAACCTCAACACCACCAATTAATACCACCCAATTATCATCTGTTGCAGGTCGCGAAGAGTGTGGATCTCATATAAAGAAAAACGATTCGTCTATCGAGGCTTTGAGGCTCCCGAAAAGATACCATGCTCCACATTTGAGGTTTTGCGATCAATGTCAGCGACGCCACAACCGTTCTCAGAACTAGAAATATATACCTTGTTGCACATCGTACCAAAGTGGGTCTCTGGTTGTGGCGATATCGTTTACCCAGCCAACTTGAGTGAGAGACTATTCTGCCAAAAACGACGGCACATTTTGTCACTGTGCTCTCGCTCCGGCGGGGCCGATCAGCCAGCAATAGTAGACATTTATGAGTACACATGTTTGCCTACTGCGCAACTCAGTGTCACTCCGTTGGCTGCTGTCTAAACCACGATGACTTCTTTGAGCTGCGGCGAGCCAATACTTTCTAGGTCGAACAGGGCTCGACAATAGTGACGGGTTTCTCAACCATGCGGAATATCTGGAGTCGACGGCGTCTGGTGGGAGTGGATATTGATATTTCCTCCAAAATCAAGTAGTTCTTAAGCTGAGCTGCCACATTCTTAGCATACCTCGCCCTCCACCTGCGATAAGAGAAATACCTTTCAGGTACAAGACCATGAAGAGCGGCGGAGCATGCATCTTAACTTCGATTTGTTGCATTTCGCACCACCCCTGTAACTTTTTAGTACGCGGACGCCATTCTCAAGAGCTTGAAACCAGAGGACTGCTCTCATAAAGCCAGGTTTCCTCTAGGCACTTTTGCTTGCCCAGAAATGTCTTTTGCACTTGAAATACCTCCTTCTCGTTTAAGCAAGCGAGCTCCAAAATTCGAGCCAAAAAAATTGAACCAAGTTTCAAAATGGGAAGCACAAATGGCAAAACTATACTCCCTAACCTTGCCCGTAGGCAAGCTCAGGAATATAGAAACCGGCCCTGGCGTTTAGGGGGGTTTTTTGCGTATACGATTACTCCTATCACCTCGTACTTATGTAGAGGAAAGTCTTTATTTTTGTTAGCTTACTCTTAAGATAAGGGGAGGTTGGGAGTGCTTACGAATTAAAGGAGCCGATCCGTCGGTGCGAGGGGCGCACGTTAGTAGTTTAACTCGTCATTTCGGACGTTATACCGTTACAACATTCAAGCTTTGTTGTTGGTTGTGGCAGGAATCGCTTATTTGAATATATTAGAGTAGGCGCAAGAGGTGAATGTGGCCGAGCCGAGTAACCCAGCACTCAGGTGCACGACGTTAGGGTTCAGGCCCTATTATAGATTGCGTGAACGAAGTCGAATTCAGGAAAGCGCCAGTGCACTCTTTCTGAGTTCTTCCGATATCATCGAGGCTGGGGATGGTATCCTCTTCACGCAAGCAGGAGAAGCACTTGGCTGTCGAACAGCTGTGAGCTCGCTGCTTCGTCTTTATTGCGTGTTTGAAGAGAGATGTGATAATCCTTGGAGAGGCCCTCCATTCCAATATTAGGGCAAGACATTCCACCCCATGCTACAGATTAGGGCAGAAGAACTCTTCGATCCATGGTGCTGCCGCCAACATGCGTCATCTCCTACCAGAGTTTCCATCATGCGTCACAGCACCATGAACAGCACAAGAGCTCATTTTCTGTTGCACCCCGCAAAGAACGATCTACAGCCATATTCTTAATCTCAGGATTCTTTGTTACACATCGAACAACCCCTGTCACTTCTTAGCATCGGCCGCCGTTCTTATGGCGCGCAGTGTCTTCCGGCCCAGGAATAGTCTAAACTATGAGTTGGTTTGGGACACTTCTCAGTAGTTGCTGGATGTTCATTGACAGCCATCGGCGGCACCTCAAGCCAGATTCTCTATTGGTGAGCTCAAGTCTACTCCAGAAGTACGGAAATGGAATATTTTATACTAGTTAACTTCGAGTACTGTTTCTTTATGTCTTATCTATCCAGAGTTTACAACCCTGCTGGTTGCGAGATTTATCTTTCGGTGTACTTTCCCTGAGGAAAGGGCGGATGAGTATCAGATGACCTAACTCTGGCCCTTCATTCCTCGGATCCGACAGTACTCGAAACCCAGAGGGAGGGATAGGGGCGAGAAATGTAAGATTACTTGAATAAGCTCACTTATCAATATTTTCTAATTTGTTCGCGGTTGTTCGCGGCCACCTCTAGACTGGGCTCAAGCACTTAGCCGACGCCACGTGCCGTTCCTATTAGCACTGTTGCAGAGCAGAAGCCAGGGGAACTTGCGAGATGAGCATCGCCAGTGAATCTGCGAGCAATTTTTTGGGGGGTGAGTACAATGGCTTTACCAAGTCCTACCTTCCGGGCTTTTTATGTTTCTGCTCGTAGGCAACTACCGTCAGTACAGAACCATGGTATCTCCCTCTTGCATCGACGTCACGCTGCCCAAAGCAGCAACTACGATGAGTCCTACCACCGTAGCGGCTGCACAATTCTTTTTGTCACACATCTTATTTTATCGTTAATCAGCAGATCTCCTAGTTCAGTCCAAAAAAAAAATTTACTCGCGAATATATATCTATGTCTATATCTGCGATCTTTGACTCGAGACTCCACACAACTACGATATTCGACTTCTACCAAAATGAAATTCTCTGAATATCTCATTCTTGGCTTGCCAATTGTGGCCTCCGCTCATCCTATTATTGTCGAGCACACCGAAATCCCCAATCGTCGCATTCAGACCCATGAGGATCCAATTCACACCCTTCACCCCCGCGACAGCGTCACCATCGATCTCAAAAACTCCTTCTCCAACACCACCGTCAGCAATTCCCAGAACAACGCCAAGTTCAAAATAATCAACAATGCAAAGAACTCGAATATCGCAATGGGCGACCAATCCAACCATACCGCCAATTTCCAATCCTTCGGTGACAAGAATATGTTGAACTCAACTGGAAGCAATACTAGAGGTTGGAACACCAAGAATCATGACTCAAATTTGACCACAGGAGGGAAAGCGAAGAGGAAACAAAAGATTTTTGCTCCTAAGGAAGGAGAGCAGGTCAAGAGGGTCGGACGGTACAGAAATTTGGGAGTAAAGCAAACAAAAGACGGCTACCGAAATGACGGCAACGTGCCACGCACACCTGGTGCCCAGAGGCTCCAGAACGCCGCCAACTGTGAGCCAGGTCATTTCAGTTATCTTGCTGAACAGTGCGTGCCTACATCAAGGCAATACAAGCCGACGAAGTCCAACTCAACTGAATCGGCCTTGGACAAGAGAGCCCAGGTGAGCCTGAACCTCAGTGGAAATGCAAAGAATAGCGATTTGACACAAAGTGGAAACAGCAACGATGTTGGGGTTTTCGTTGCGGGACAAGGAGATAATATTGTCAATATTACTGTAGGTCTCGAAGCAGATAACTCGGTACTGGAGGACTCAAACAACAAGAATACCGTCAAAGTTTACATTGGGGAGAGAAATGATTTTGATTGCGCAATTCCACTGTTCGGGTAGTTGGAGAAAACAATACCACTACTGTTGGTTCGTCATAGTCTATCTCTAATTCGAATCTAAATCTATGCTTTAAAATTCTCCTTCACACTCGCCAGCGTGACGCTTCGAACACTAACCTGACTATCCACACTCTCGCCCTTCCCATTCAAAGCATACAACTCCTTTACCCCCAACGATTCCAAATACCCAATCGCCCTTTCATAATTCGTGCCCACCTGCGCAATCCCATGACTATCATCACTCAAAGTCAACAAACCCCCCATCCCCAAAAACTCTTCACAAACACTCCTTGTCGGATACGGCTCCTCAAGTCCCTTCCTCAATGCACTAGAATTAACCTCCATCAAACCCCCTTGCTCCACAATGACCTTCAAATTCCTCACAACTTTCTCCCAAACCCCCTTTATGTCCCTCAAATCCCGATTCGGCTTATCGCTCCACAGGCGAATCAGATCAAAGTGTCCCACAACCTTCGGGCTCAATGTATTCAACATCTCAAACTGTGCATCAAAGTAGTCTTCAAAAAGCCTCTCATCACTCCCTCCTGCCACCTCCCTCGCTTTTCGATAAAAAGTGACGTCGTAATCGATAGGAATACCGTGAACATGATGCACAGAACCAATGTAATAATCCACCAGCGGATTTGAAGCCAGTTCTTTCATGAGAGTTGCGTAGGAAGGACGGACCCACTCTCCTTCGAACCCGATCAGGATCTTGATTTGCCCGGCGTATTTCTCTCGCAACCTGGCCGCTTCGAGTACGAACTTTTCATGCCGAGGTCGCAGGGGTTCAAGTGATTCCTGGGAGATTTTAGTGAGTGGTATATGGGAAGGGGGAGGAGAGGTACTTCGTCGGGGTAGAGATCGCTTTCTGAGTCACGTGGCATGTGCTCGGTTAAAGCGAACGTCTGCATTCCGCGCGAGATGGCAGTTTGAATTATTTCCTCGAGGGAGTCTTTTGCGTGACCCGGGCAGAATTGCCCGGAGTGGCTGTGCATTGAGAAGGCCATGATGGGTCTGGAGTTTTAATGTGTGAGGAGGAAGGACGGAAAATTGTGGCGGAAGAACTGGATTTTGATAAGGGCTTTAGCCAAACTCCCGAATGGATTTCCGGTAAGAGTAGCTTTGCCGAGATACTGAAAATGGAGGAAGCGAATAGCTCCGAAGGGTTCAACTACGTGGGATCGAGAAGGCTATGAATGGATAAGAGAACGCGAGCACTGTAGACTCAAACCCTCAACCTCAGTCTTACGGCTTGCAGCAGTGGGAGGACCGCGGTTGTCATTGTGCCAAAGTAGTACATTGAGTTAGTCTCGCTTAGTTCTACAAGCTCGCTTAGCCAATAACTAAAAGGAGCAAAAAAAAAAGTTGTCAAAACTGCCACCAAGCCCTGCCTGCATCACCACAACGATATAAGAAGCAAAAAGAAATTGAAAAAAAAAGTAGGCGGATGGAATAATACTGTAGAAGCCCTGCCAATGCAAAATGGGCCAAAAATAAACAAGCATAAACCCGAAAGCTGAGGAAGAGGGAGAAAAAATTTACTCGCGAGTACCAAGGGACTCCTATAATCGCCACAATGGTTAGTAAGTGAAAGTAGGTTGTCAGGACTTGAAGACACTTACGAACCCTCAACCTCAGTCTTACGGCTTTTCAGCAGTAGGAGGACCGCGCGCTACCATTGCGCCAAGCACCCTGATGTTAGAGTCTGTCAAATCCAAGTTTGCTCTTGAATTTTGGCGAAAGCTCGATAGCATTTTCGAAAATTCTCTTATTTAACTACATACGACCATTCAGCTCCTGCGCCAACAATCCGACATTTTCACCCCTGTTTTATTAGTAACATGACGATTAACACGTGATACCACTTTTCTTCTGGAACAAATATGGATTGTTTTAAGTTTATATTAGGATTTTTGATTACGTAATTAGTCAGTTATATCTCACAAGTCTTAACTAGTCTAGAAACCTACGTGGTATTAAAGTGAAGAGTTTTCGATGAATAAAATCATCAAGATAAGCAAGATCGAGACTACCTCTAAATATTTGTATAGTTCCGAATCAATCTTCAAATGTTCAATAGACATTAGGGAGACACCAAAGCCGGGTTTACTGATATTTGCCACAACCAACCTTATAAGTGTGCGAGAGGTTCCGGGCAAAAGAAAAGCACGCGATTCCCAAAAGACTTAGTATATGCAAGGTCAAGGAATGTCTATTGCTCCAAAAGAATTACAATACACAAAGCCAAGATGGGACTAAAGTTCCAAACAAATTCGTACTCCGAATAGGAAAAGGTAGATAGAATGCAAAACAAGTGCTGTCTGGTTCAGCGGATCTGTCGTTAATGCTTCTGGTGAATCCCTTCCTCTCCAAAAACGATAAGGAAATAGATAGAAATCACAGTTTCGAAAGTCAACCAGCTGTAAGATTCAGTTCTTGATCGATAACCAATTTTTTGAGTAGTACGTCCTCGGGGCCGAACTCCTCGCTTGATGTATCTGTTGAATACTCAGTACAAATAAAGCTGAAACAATCGAGGCAACTTACAGAACCGATAGAACTCAGTTCGAAGCCTATTGAAAGCTTCTCTCAACATGTCATTCCTTCTGATCAGATCGAAGTTTGCCTCAACCCCCCAATCTATGTTAAGGGGCGACGATTCTCGAAAGACCGCAGCGTAGTTGGCTGTGGTAATCTCGTACATGTGCTTAGAGATCCCTATTACCAATTCGTGATCTACCATACGCATTAGCACAAGCAGAACATTCAAAATCAGTCACCATTGTCCCAAGTGTATTACGACATACCGGAACAACCTGGTTGCATGGTGTTTGGCCTCGGGGCTCTGGCATATTGCTTGTACACAGCGGCGCAGTCTCGGTATGTAAGGATCAACGACCACAAGCATGCCCAAATCGGAATCATATTCTTCTTTCCGGGCCCTTTCCCTCCATATATCAACCCATCCAACTTTTTATGGATGAAGAACTCCTCCTCTCGAATTGCTGTTTTGATGAGTACAACGATTTGGTTTTTGACTGCTTTAGAAACCATAATGTTCTGATGGCCGGACACCAACTTCTCGCAGCGCCAGCACCGCACAAATTGTAGCAATCTGACTGAGCTTGCGAGTAGGTCGTGCTAAGTTCGGAATTAGCAGAAATCCATTGTTCAGGCATTTATACTTGCAAGAGGTAGTCGAGGCTCAATCTGACAGTAGAGATCCATGACTTCCTTCAACGTCGTGATCAACAGTTGGACAGAACGCCCACGAGAAGTATTCATGTTTGCTTCGGCCCAGTTCAATATATCCTTCAAAGATGGGATACTTCTTGGAACAATCGCATATCGTTCGCTTTGAACAATCTCAAAAGTTGTTTTGTCGAGCGCAACGGAGTGGTAGAGGATGGGGTCTTCAGAGCATAAGGTCGAGTAGTGCTGCACCACGATCGGCACAGTGAGAACATTTGGGGATTTGGTCTCATCTTCCTCATCATAAAAATGCAACCCGAGGTGAATTTCGCTTTGGGGACCGTAATAGCTTTTGATCTCTGCAGATAAAAAGTTTTGAGTGAAGGACTCTAAAAGTAAGTCTATTTTCTCGTCAGCCCCAGCAAGTTGAAGGAAGGAAGCAAACTCACCAAATCCACCAAAGCGAAGCTCCACGAGGGTATCGCGGATGCAGATAGTTCTTGCCAGATCATGACTTCCAGCGACTCTTATACACTCCTCGCAAGGTCTCGGAAATGTAAACTAAAACATTATCACAAGGGAGCGAAGTTGAAGTTCAACAAGTCACTTGCCTTGACTTTTCGGAATCTGCACCGTGAACATGTGCCAACATTTCTTGCAAGTTGGATCTCTTTGCGCTCAGGTGGCGAATATGCGCGTTTGCTTCTACCAGCCTTCACCACGCCACGTTTGTTGGCAGGAAAACACATTATCATGCTATCAATCTTGTGCTTTTTATTTGAAGAAGCCTTAGCCATCATATTCTTCCTCTTTTGGCCATGATTCGCCGTCTCAGTAGGATTGTCCAGTCCGCTGATAAAAGTCTCTGGAAGGAATGCATTGGTGGCAACATTGGAACTCTTCAAGCCATGCCCACCGTATATCGGTTCACTAACCTGGTACTCAATGTGCTCTGAACCAGAGGAGAGCAACATGGGATTGCTTTGACTGTCAAGTGACGGCTCTAGCAACATGTCACTTGGGCTATCCTGGAGTGACCATGCGAACGGATCCTCAAAGGTGGAGGAAAGGTGCATGGGATCATCTGTACGATTCAAGTGACCTGGTACTGCAACGGAACAAATCATGCCGGATCCGGAATCCATAAGAGTAGTAAGAGAGGGCCCAGAAACCCAGCCGGAGCCCATACCCGGATCTACAGTGGGGGAAAATGACCTAGGTAGCTTCTCATCGGTATTTTGCAGATCAAATTCCAGGTCAGGTGGAAAATCATTCACAAAGCCAGGATCTCCTTGATAGGTGTATTGATATTTGGCTGTGTAGGTGGGGTGGTTGCCCATACCCTGGGCTTGGCCTTCGAAATCTTGATCCATGTCAAGATGAGATAAATCATATATGAGTGGTTGGCAGTGTAGGATGATCAGCGTCTACAAAGCTCTGAAGCTCTGTGGGTGTTCCGTCTTTAAGGCTGAATGCGAATGTCAAAACCGGGATTCGGACCCGATTCCCAAAAGGGATCTCGATGAGGGAAGCTTCTCTGCTCGGGCGTTGCGGTGGGCGCAACGTCAATGCTTCCAAGCCGTGACCAATAAAATGCTTCAGTTTAGACGCGTCTTCACCGAGACGCTCGAAATGGAAACGCCTGCATGGTACGCTACTACATCAGTTAAACCAATCCATGAATCTCTGTAGATTTGTAAGTAAATATAGCAATTCGACGAGGGGCGTGTTTACTAGCTGATTTCGATACCTGCAAATAGTTCACGGGCTGCTTGAATAGGTTGTAAACATGCAAGTTATTAGCCTTGCGCACCGCTTGTATCATAACATCTCGTCGTGGTGCGATTAACATCTTTTACCGCACATACACCGGGATCGGGTCTCTCGGGACTCTTCTCTCGACTTCCTCTTTGATGATGGAACAATAGATCATCTACCCTTCTGTTTCTGAGTGCAACCCACGAAGCTTAGCTCTCCTCTTAATAACAGCCTTTAACTTCCACGACCTGGGTGTGAAGGTTGGAAATGATGTATCTGGACCTCCACGTTGATGCTGAATGCTGACTTTCCCAGATTGTTTTGTATTGGCTTGCATCCTGCTCAGCCTCTTCTTATCCTCTTGCGTCAAAGTAGCACCGTGACTCTGCAACAAATTCGATATCTCGGTGTGTTTCGTAAGGACTGCCCAAAATAAACAGCTTTGCCCTGCTCGGTTTTGCGACATTGGATTCGCATTCGCTTCCAGGAGCAGTTTCACAGCTGCAGTGCGGTTTCGAAAGCTGGCAACCTGGAGAGGGCTAGATCCATAACGGCCTCCAGGAGCTTCGATATCAAGATTCGGGTCTGTGTGCAAGATTTTGCGAATGAGAGATTCAATGCCAAAAGAGGCCGCGAAATACAAAGGCTGTGTGTCTAGCATATCTTTTAAATTGATGCTGGGTGTGAGCGCCACTACCCATGCCGCATAACTATCACCAATTCCAGAATCTCTCGTCTTGAAAAATTGTTGAAGCAACAGCCAAGTCTTTTCATCCAATGTGTCACCCGAGTATATGACATGATGGGGCCAGAAATGTACCGCGTAATGGTAAAGGGGCCATTCTCCGATACGATTTTGAAGTGTCGGCCAATCACAGTAGCCTGAAGCAAACGCTGAGTGCAATAAATATGCAATGCATGTCTGCGCTATGGAACTGTTCGCGAGCTTCTGGTCGGTTGCAAAGAATGATGTCCTGCTTAACTTGATTCTATCAGAGAGAAGATAGTCTTTGACAGATAGATGAGCAAGCCGAATAATCCAGGTATCGTTGGGGATGAAGTCGTATTCATCGTATGTTGGTAGTATTTCGAAGCTGTTCTAGGCCGATGATTGCACTCTGGTGACC
>Ga0302325_10010094_pt1 | contig 20511 bp, 18 predicted proteins | sample Palsa_T0_2_FD_201948 | JGI IMG/M metagenome (GOLD analysis project Ga0302325, IMG submission 201948) | Peat permafrost microbial communities from Stordalen Mire near Abisko, Sweden - Palsa_T0_2 | ecosystem: Environmental > Terrestrial > Soil > Palsa > Peat permafrost | place: Sweden: Abisko...
GATCGCCAATGCCGGACCGGCGGCGCTACATATAATCGTGATTACGCAGGCGGTGGCGGAAAAAGAGGATGAGGGCGGTGCGAAAAGTTGCGAGATCTACGCTTTCAATCCGTCTTTTTTTGCGGTCTACGAGAACGAGCCAACCCTGATAAGCTTCCGCAACTACCAGGCTGACGATGATCACAACTTTCTCCTGCTCGATCCCGATTCGCATCCCCTGATGCTTTTGCGGCTGCCCGCGCTGCATGAAACTTCGTACCTTTTCACGTTCCATCGCGAGGGTCTTTTCAATTTTCATTGCACGCTGCATCCACCCGAGATGAACGGCCAAATCCTCGTACTGCCGGCGCGAAATCAAAGCGCCACTACGGCGCAAAACGAAAAAAAGAACTGACGGCGAGCGAATATCCAACTTCGGGGGCGACCGCTTACCCCGATGAAATCGCGCCGCCACAGGAGTGATCGTCGATGAAGGCGCACCTATTGATGGCAACCGTTGTCGCGGTGATCGCGAGCGGCTTGTTCGCTCCGAATCCTTACGCCCTTCACGCCCAGAGCGTTCCGCTGCCGGACTGTCGCGTATGGGGCCGTCAGCTTGAAGAGGAATACATCATCGATCAGATGACCGACAAAAACGCCGAGGCGGCAAGCGAACTGGCGCCCGGCTTCCAGTCCGTGCGTCCCGACGGCATCCGCGACCGCGCCGGCGAGATACCGCTGGTCGAGGCTCCGAAGAAAGGGCTGCCCGGCGCGATTCATGCGTACAAGGTGACGTACAGCGGCAATGTAGCAATCCTTACGTACAAGATTCGTCGACATCCAGCCGGTGGCAATCGCGCCATCCAGAACTACGGGGTGCTCAGCGTATGGAAGCCAACCGCGGGCGGATGGCAGTGTATCGCGCGCTCCGAAACACCCCTGTCATAGCCTGCCCTACTTCAACCCGTGGTTCCCTCATCGGACGCTGCAGCCGATCCAGACCGCCCTGGCTTTCGAGCTGTCACTTGTAGGCGACGATTCCTCCTATTGACCTCGCTGGGCCATTTCGATATTGAGAATCATTCTCGATATCCTTAACCGCTGATGAGATGGCGCCAACTCGGCGCGTTCGGCAATTTTAATGAAAGTAAAACCACCCTGCCGGCGGCAGACTATCGGATCCAGCGGATCCTTCCGCGTCGAGTTGTGCGGCTGCGGCGCGATCCATTTGACGATCGGCTTCGTTACGATGCGCCTCGATCCGGGTGCGTACCGCGAGCTGATGCACGCGATAAATGAAGGTGGCAACGCACTCGAGGCGCGCATCGAGTCATTACTGCACTGATAGATCGCACTGATTCGTCTAGGGCTCGCCGCGGCGGTTTGCCTTAAGAGGTCCAATCCCTTGCGATACGCCCTGCCAGGTCCGATCATTGTGGCAAATGCGGATGCCGGTCCATTTGAAACCGGATCGTCGATCCGCGCACGCCGCTTGGGGAGGAAACAACGATGGCTGATCTTTCGGGACTCGATATAACCGCGATCAAAACGATGCTGGATCGCGATGCGATCTTTGACCTGGTGCGTCTCGAGCGCCTGTGGCGCGACCAGTGCGCATGGGAAAAGCTCGACGCGTCATATACCGACGACGGTTTCGTGCGCGTCTCATGGTTCGAAGGCAGCGCCCATGAGTTCGTCCGCCGCTCGCGCGAAATGTTCAACACGGGGACGCTCAGCAAGCACTTGATTCTTCCGACCTTGCTGCGCATCGAGGGCGATCGCGCGCTGGCCGAGAGCTATGGCCAGGTGCAGATTCGCGGAAAGCTCGAAGGCGTCGAATACGACCTGGTATCTCATTGCCGGTTTCTGTCCCGGGTGGCGCGCACGCGGGCCGGATGGCGGCTCGGATCGTTCGACGCAATCTATATTCGGGACAACGTCACGGCCGTGTATCCGTCGGAACGCCTGCCGATAACCGCGGATACCGTCGCGAAGTACCGATCCTCGTATCGCTTCATTTCCTATCTGCTCGGCGCCCGCTATCCGGTCAGCCAGGAATTGCCCGGCGACGATCGTCCGGACCTGGTCGAGAAGCTCTACAAAGAGGGTGAGGCCTGGCTGCATAATCGCGGTTGATTCGGCGGCTGAGTCCGCGCGGCAATCGCCGGAATAGAGAACGCCGGCGCAAAAAAACCGGCGCGCCCAAACGGGCGCGCCGGCGTATCGAGCATCTCCGATTAAGTCGCGGCTAACGCATGATTTCCGCCAATCCGCGCACGCTCGCAAAGCGCACCGGGTCGGTGTAATCGACGCCGCCGAGGCTCACGCAATCCTGGTTGGCCTTGACCGCTCCGTCACCGCCAGACAGCTTCACATGACTGATGTGCTGGTTCTGCAGGTCGAGCATGATTCCGGAGCCATCGTTGGTCCAGCGCATGCCTTCGCCGGGAACCGAAATCAGACCCTGCGGATCGTAGTCGATCTTCCAAAGCTTGCCGGCCTCATCGAACAAATCGGCCCAAATTGACTGATAGACTTCCTTGTCGCAGTAGAGCAACCGACTGCCGTAGCAATATCCGGCTTTCTCCGACGCTACGCGCTGCACGTTGATTTCCCATGAAGGTCGCACCTGCCAGTTGCCGACGGCGGGCTTGGGCAGATACAGCGGCCGCACGAAATTGGCGTCGTCAATCGACGCCTTGGCGTTTGGTTCCGGCATCTCGAGAACGTTGCGATCCGCTACGAACTGGGCGTCGAAACGCGTCGGATTGCCGTTAAAGGCGCCGTGGCGCGTGTCGTCATTGGTGAAGTCGGATCCGACTGCCGGGCTGCATCGCGCCGCAGTCGACAGCCGTAGCGAACGGCGCAACGCGGGCACGAAAATGTAGGTATCTTCGGACTTGGTCATATCGGAGTAATAGAGCGTCAGCACTGCCGTGTAACGCGCCTGCTCCGGTTCCATGACTTCGATGATCTCCGTGTAATAGGTGCCCGGATAGTTCGGATCATCAATTGTAATTCCAGCGTCGCCACGATGGCTGAACAGATGCTGCACGAAAAAGAACTGGTTATGCGTTACGTTGCCGAATCGATCTTCGAAAGTGAATCCGCAAGTGTCGGCGCATAGAACGTAGGGCGCGTACGCGTACCAGTCATCCACGAGCACCTTCCATCCCTTCAATGGCTCCTGCGGATTGGGGAATGGAATTCCGCCGACGTAACCCTCCAAAGTATGGCGGCCATCAGGAAGAGTTACGATCTTGACCTGTGAGGCATATTTCTCGGTCTGCTCCAGGTAGGTGGGCGACGGCGCGTAATGCTTGGTCGGATCGATCACCATCTGGTAATCCGACGGAAACGTCCATTTGCCAGTCGACGCATAGAGCGCCTTCAAACCATCGGTCATGAACTGCTGATACTTCTGCCAGTTCTGTGGCGTTATAACCGTGCCGGCGGGAACAAAATCTTCGGAGTCCCCTGCCGTCCATCCGGTCGCCGCAAAACACGCGAGGAATAATCCCGCGGTGGCCAACCCCACTAAAAAACGCATGTGCTTCTTCATCGTACTGTACTTCCCCGTTACCTCTTAACCTGTCCGGTAGGATTTAGCGTTCCGTAATGAATCAAACGCTATCCCATAACATAGGTGAATGGAATATGAAAAGCGTCACTCAGACCAGCAAACGATCAGGTTGGATCAGGCTGGAAACGCAGCAGTTACCATGCCAGCGCGAAATCATTAGCGTTCTTGCGACTCAATTTCTGTCCCGGGCGAAAGCAGGTTCAGTGTCGTTGCTCAATTCATGAGTAATTGATTTTCTGACGTGGATTTTTGATGATTTAGCCAACGGGCGATTACTAGACACGTTTACTTTGCCTATCCATCGGAATGGATTCCGCAACAGATTGCAATCCGCACGAGCAACCCTTCCAAACTCTGGTTCGTACGCTGCCGGAAGGCGCTATTAAATGCCGATCAATAACAGTTCTTAATGATGACCTCGCACACTTATTAGTGGATTTCATGCGATATCCACAGTCGCCGCGAGGATCATTTATTCGAGGACCTTTCGCCCCCTCTTCCCAGCCGCACCCGATCGGTAATAAATAGATGCACGTGCGTGAATAAGGAGGTTAGCTGCAATGGCTCAGGGCTTCGATACCGTAATCAAGGGCGGTCGCGTCGTCGATCCCGCGCAGAGTCTGAATACCGTCGCCGATGTCGCGATCAAAGACGGTAAGATCGCAGCTGTAGGCCGGGACCTCGACGGTACCGGCGCCTCGATCGTCGACGCGGCCGGTGCGATCGTGACACCCGGCCTGGTTGATATTCATGTGCACGTCTACGGAATTCTCGGCTTCGCCTACCCTGACCGCGTGGGTATTACTCAAGGCGTCACCACCTATGTCGAACCGGGCGGTCCCGGAGTCGCGACTTATGGCGAATATCGCGAGCTGACTCGCGGACTGACCGTCACCAATCTCTACTGCGGCGCGTATATTGGGCCGACGGGAATCACCGGGCTCGAAGTCGTCGACGGCGATGTCCGGGCGCTCATCGGAATTCCGATCAACGATTGGCTCGACACGGTCGAGGCGAATCGCGACGACATCCGCTACCTCAAAGTCGGCGCGTTTTCGAATTACGGCTCAGGCGTGGTCAAGCTCGGCAAAGGATTGGCGGAAATCACCGGTCTGCCGCTGTACATCCATATCGGCGACTTCATGAAGAGCTTCAAGGCCACGACTACGCCGACGGCGTTCAACCAGGCGGGCCAGGGCGATATCATCACGCACATCTTTCATTCGAACCCGGGCAATATCCTCGATGGAAACGGCCGCGTTCTGCCAGAAGTCTTCGATGCGGAAAAACGCGGAGTGCTGTTCGACGTCGGCTACGGCGCCTATAACTTCAATTTCGACGTCGCGGAAAAGGCGATTGCGCAGGGAGTTCTCCCGCATGTGATCAGCTCCGATCTGCAGCAGGTCAACGTCACCGGCCCGTGCTATTCGCTGGCCAACGTGATGTCGATGTTTCTTAAGCTCGGACTGACGCCGGAAGAGGTGATCGAACGCGTCACGCTCAATGCCGCCCGTTCAATTGGACTCGAAGACCGTCACGGCACGCTGCACACGGGACGCGCCGCCGACGTGACGATACTCAGGATCGAAGATGGCGAGTTCGAGTTGGGCGATACTCAAGGCAACAAGCGTATCGGAACCCAGCGCTTCATGCCGGTGCTCGTGTTCAAGGACGGACATCGCCATGAAATCGACATGGAAACCGCGCAAGACATCGACAACTGGAATATGCAAGTCGCAACCGATCATATTCCCGAAGCCGCGAGTCATCTGAGCGCCGCGCAACGGGATTTCCTGGGCGCGCTTCGGCGCGGAATCGACGACGTGCAATGGCATGCGGCGGAATTCAACACGGTTTATATCGACATGAAGACCGCGATGGAGCTCCATCGGCGCTTTCACGCGGTCTGCACGGCAACGGGCATCCCGCTTAGGGACGCACTGCTCGCACTGATGGCCTGCCTGTTCGACGCGCCATTTACCTACCAGGCCGCAGTCGCGATCGTGCGCCAGCCGCGGGACTTCATGCTCGAGCGTCTGTCGGCCGTGGCGGGAGCGCAGGCGCGAGCCGCCGCATAGGCCGGGCGATTGGCAATGCGCAACGAACTGCGGATCAGCATGAACGGAAGTAAGCATCAAGCGTGAGTTCGGACTGGACGATTATCGAGGGCGTCGATCCCGCAAGCGCGGCCTATCCGCTCGGGGCGGAATGCGACGGCGAAGAAATTCTCATCTTCCGCGTCGGCGCCAAGTTGTGCGGAATTCAGCGGGTATGTCCGCATCAGGACGCCGATATGGAAACCGGCAAGGTGATGGGCGAGATGCTCAAGTGCCCGCATCACGGCTACATCTTCCGGTTCGACACCGGCAAGTGCCTCAACTTTCCCGGCGTCAATGCGTATGTATACGAGGTCTCGGCCGACGAGGGGATTCTCCGCATTCGCCGTCGCAACTGATTCCAGTTTTGGCTGGGGGATAAGATCGGATGAATTTCGGGCTCGTACTATTGTTCCGAAACCCGCCCAAGTGGCGGCGGCCGTTCGCTGAAATATACCAGGAACGAATCGACTTGGCTGTGCGAGCCGAAGAGATCGGATTCGACCATTTCTGGACCAACGAGCATCATTTCATGGAGGACGGTTTCAGTCCGTCTTCCATCGCGATCCTTTCCGCTGTCGCCGCTCGCACCACCCGGATGCGCCTCGGGCCCTACGTCCTGCTGCTCCCGTTTCATAATCCGATTCGGATGGCCGAGGACGCCGCGACAGTCGATATCATCTCCAACGGCCGGCTGGATTTGGCCGTCGGGCCGGGCTCCAGACCCAAGGAGTTCGCGACTTTCGGGATACCGATCAGACAACGGCGCCAGCGCATGTACGAAGGCCTTGAAATAATCGGGCGATGCTTTACGGAAGATGTTTTCAGTTTCAAGGGTGATTTTTGGACCTTCACCGATGTGCGGATGACGCCCAAACCGGTGCAGAATCCGTTACCGATATACGTCGCCGCAGTCGGCGAAAAGGCGCTGACCGAAGCCGCCGAGCATGGCTACCACCTTGCCGGCGGAGGGATTTCGTCACGCTCGCAAATCTACGACGATGCGCTTCGGCGTTCGGGCCGCGATCCGCGCCAGTTCCGCCGGGCGGCTTTGCAGATTGGGCATCTTGCAGAGACTCGCGAAAAGGCATGGGACCAGGCTGAAGAGCATATTCATTACTACATGTCGGTGCACTTCGGGATGGTCGCGGAATCGGCGGCGAATGACACGCTTAAGCTGGATACGCATCAGGACTTGCAGGTGCCGCCGATCGGAGAGCTGCGCAAGACCGGCCGCGGACCTTACGGACCGGCCTTCATCGGCTCGCCCGACGACGTGATCATGATGATCGAAAATGGAATGGCGCAAGCGTCGATTACCGATATCGCGTTCTGCCCCGATCTTCCGGGAATGGATCCGCGACTGATCAGAAATTCGGTGGAACTCTTCGCCCGCGAGGTAATTCCCCACTTCCAGCGCAGCGGGAGATAACCGGAAGCAATTGTCCGGCGATACGCGTGGCGCGACGCGAGTTCAGGATCTCGTGAAGGTACGACGCCGCGATCTCTGAACCGAGCGGCCTTCTATTTTAGGATGGTCACCGGCGGTCATAACTTTTTTCCATTGCCGCCAGATTGCGCGATTGGTCATCTCGTCGGCGATATCGGCGATCGGCAAACCCTCTTCGTCGCTACGCGGATGGTTGATTCCACGCGCGATCGGCTGCCATTGATCGGCGCTTGAGGCCGCCAGGCCGCGACCGATACGCTCGAAAATCTCGATATCGTCCGGCGCGCCAAAGCTCGCCGATCCGTAGAACGCCTCATGACAGCGGATGCGAATCGCGTTCACCTCATCCGGTAGCCATCGCAAGGTTACCGGCTGCAGGGTAACCTCCGTGCGGTCGACGCTGAGCGGCATCACGGTGCGGATATGCACGCCGATCAACACGAGGTTGGGGAAAATCAGCGTATGGGTCGCGCCGGCGCGTAGTCCGTCAGCCGCGTGCGCGCTGCCAAGTTGACGCTCCAGTTCGGCCATATGTCGCGCGCCGGAATCGGTGGTCGTATGAACCTGCGGCGGCACATCGGCACTCAGCGTGTCGTAGATGCGGAACCCATAGTCCATCATCACGTGTCCGCCGCCGAGGTCTCGCGTCACTCCGCCGCCCGCCGTAAATGCGTTCGGATCGTAATCGATCTGGTAGCCGGTCGAGGGGTTCTTTCGACGCTGGACGACAGCGTCGATGAACGTCGAGTGAACGAAACTGGGATGATAGCCATCCAGCGCGTTTTCGATCTGAAGCTTCCAGTTGCAGCCGTAATCGTATTTCTGCGCGCCGGCTGTGACGCCGATTTCATCGTCATCGGAGAGTCCCGCGAACAGATCCAACTCGCGCCGCGCGCGTCCCAGATGCTCATCCAGTGTAATTCCCGTGGCGCTCAAGCTGCCGAAGACGAACCCTCGATAAGTTCCGATTCGGGGCGCCTGCGTCAGCCCGAAGTCTTCCTTGCGAAACGCCTCATCGTAACCGCCTGGATAAGGCACGCCGGAAAGAGTTCCGTCGAGACGGTAGGTCCATCCGTGATACGAGCAACGCAATGCCCGCACGTGACCGCGTTCGCTTTGGCAGAGCGTGGCACCGCGGTGGCGGCATCGATTAAGCAGCAGCCGAACTTTGCCGTCGAGACCACGGACCATTATTACGGGCGCCAGACCGATTCGCTTCAGGCGATAGTCGCCGACTTCCGGCACCTCGCCGACATGGCCGACATATACCCAGCCGTCGTGGAAGATGCGCACCATCTCATCGGTGAAGATCCCGGGATCGGTATAGACTCGCGAGTGGACGCCGTCGCTCCGCACCAGGGCGTCGTAGTCGACGCGACTTTGAAGCTTCACTATCGAGTAACCTCCCGTCGCAGAACGTCGAGAATCCTCGCGGTATCTATGCCCGGAATATCACGAAAAGTGCTGAGCGGCCATTCACGACTTAGAGGAGCGGCAACTGCCCGGGGCGGAAGTCGGCGGAGCTCGGCATCAAAGGGATGGCGCCCCCTGGCAGATTCGAACTGCCGACCCCAGGATTAGGAATCCTGTGCTCTATCCATCTGAGCTAAGGGGGCGCGCAACCTGTCTGCAAAATTGAGCGCGTGAGTCGCTGTTCGCGGTACCGGCAGGTGGCGGCTAATAAAAGACCAGCGTCCGTATCTCTATACTTTCGCGCCCCGGATCATCGGCTGGCGTGGTCGGATCAACGAACGCGGTATGCGCCGTGAAGCGCGCCCGACCATCCTGCACGGAGTCGTAGCACTTGAGCAGAAGAGCTTCGTCAACCTGCATTTGCGGAAAGTAGTACCAGCGATGATTGGAATTGTGGCTGACGGTATAAACTTCGCCGTTGCGATCGGGATAAATCAGGTCGCTGGCGACAAAATCTTTCAGTTCGATGGTTCGCGCGTCGCATACCGCAATCGGCGCGTCGAGCAATGGACCGCGGATCGGCCGCCATACGTTGATCACTGCGAAACGTCGCTTGAGCAGTTCTTCGGCCTCGGCCGGGGGCAGCAGGTCACGCACCCTCTGCGGCCCCGACTTGAGCGTATAATCGTTGTGAACCGAGGTCGCGGGAGACTTCACGCCGGTCGCGCCACGCTTGAGTTTCGGCACCGAGCGGACGATGTGGTCGAACACCAAAGTCCGGGTGGCGCCGGTAGCATCTTTCACCAGTCGCTCCATTTCCGGGTAATAGATCTCGCGCACCTGCTTCTCATCGTAGAAGTCAGTCACCGCAGTATGGTGGTGAACGAAGCTGAAGCCTTGCAGATCGAGAGCCAGCTCCTTTTCGATAGGGCGCGCATCATAGATCGCGACCGTCCGCGGATCGCTCTTGCGGGTGCTCTGCGGAACTCCGGGCGGGGGCGTGTATTGGTACGTCACGGGACGTTCCGCCGTCGCGGCCTGGTAATTCAGAGTCGCATCAACGTGCATCAGATTTTCCATTGCAAATTCTCCGATCTCATTATTGCTCTGTCGGGTGCCGCTTGCTACTCCCTGCTGGTTATCCGTTCCCACCCCAATCTTTGGTTGCTAAGACTCCCGCTCGCGAGAATTGCACGAGAAATTGCCGGGGAAGATCGCGATCGTATGGCGGCTGCGATTGGACTTATTTCTCGAATCACGTAGAAGTTAGGCAGCGATAAACCACTCACGTGCTCGTTGGCCGCACCGGCGTTCTATCGATAAATCCTGGCGCGGAAGTTTGATGGAGATACGGCATGGTTCGCGGCCATCCAGGCGCGGCAAGCGTCGTCAGATGGATTCTTTACGAGGGACGGTTCAATCCCCGCATGCGCGAGTTCGGCGACGAGATGTGCCGGCGTATCGTCGCGGCCGGCATTCCGCTGTATCGCGGATTTTGCGCGGTCGAAACTCTGCACCCTCAGTTGTACGGCGCTGCATATGTTTGGCGACGGGACCAATCCGGCGCCGAGCGTTTCCGCGGTGAACGAGGCCTTAAGGATACGCCCGTTTTCGTTAACAGCCCGATTAATGAGATTCGCACGACGTCGCGACCGCTGCGCAGGCGCCTCGCCGATCCGGACTGCCCGATGGACTTCCCGGCGCTCAGCGAAATGAAGAAGGAAGGTAGCACCGATTACATCGCGATTCCGATGATCTGCTCGAACGGCATGATCAACGCGATTACCTGGTCTACGGACCGCGAGGGGGGGTTCACCGACGAAGAAATCGACGGGCTCACCGATATCGCGGCCGCGCTGAGCGTGGTCGTCGAGCTCCAATCTGCCCATCGGATCGCGCGGAGCCTGCTGAATACATATGTGGGCCGCCGAACCGGAGAGCGGGTGCTCGCGGGATCGATTCAGCGCGGCAGCAGCGAAACGATCCGGGCAGTCGTCTGGTATTGCGACCTGCGCGGGTTCACCACACTGGCCGATTCAATGGTGCGCGATCGGCTGCTCGCGCTCCTGAACGACTATTTCGAAATCATGGCGAATGCGGTCGCCAGCGAAGGCGGCGAGGTGCTGAAGTTTATCGGCGACGGAATGCTCGCGATTTTCGAATGCGGCGCCGACGCGGACACGGCCGAAGTGTGCGCCGCCGTCCTGCGCGCGGCGCGTCGGGCTCACGTCGATGTCGAAGAGCGTAATCGCACGCGGGTCGCAGCCGACGAACCGCCGATCGATTTCGGCCTTGCTCTCCATCTCGGCGAGGTCAGCTACGGCAATATCGGTGCGCCGGATCGCCTGGATTTCACGGTTATTGGACCGGCGGTGAATCACGCTACCCGGCTTGAGAAACTGGCTTCGGAACTTGGCCGCGACCTGGTTGCTTCTGCAACTTTCCAGGCGGCGGCAAAAGATCCGCTGGAGAGCCTCGGTTTCCACCATCTGCGCGGGGTCAGCGAGCCGCAGGAGATTTTCGCGCCGCCTATTTGAGACACTAAGGGAAAGGTCGGGGTTCCCAAGATGATGAGAATTGGCAATCACATGAAGATGACTCTGCGGCATGAGATGCGGCCGCGGACGCGTGCCTTCTACGCGTCGACCCTGGAGTTGAAGACGCTCGAGAGTCCGCGGGACGACTTGGATCTTTACGAATTCAGCGACGGATTTGTGCTCGGAATATTTTTCACCGACGACGCCGCCGATGTTCTTGGCGAACCCGATCAATTAAAGGCGACATGGCTCGAACTAAAGGTCGATGATCCGAACGTCTGGAAAAAACGACTGCAGGATTTTGGAGTTGTCGAGGTTGACTATCCGGACGGCAGCAATCGTTTTTATTTTCAGGCACCCGGGGGCCAAGTCTTCAGACTCGCAGGTCTCGACGGGAGCCTGTAGAACCGATGCCGATTCCGGCTCGATGATAGTCTTTCCTTTCAGCTGGACGCGCTTTGCGCCAGGAAATCGCGCAACTTTCCCCTGGCCAGCTTCCCGTTGGCATTGCGCGGTAACGAATCGCGGACGAAAACCCTCTTGGGGCTTTTGTACTCGGCGATTTTGCCGGCGCAAAAATTAATGATCTCGTCCTCCTTTATCGTCACGCCGGGTCGCGGTACCACGATCGCCGCGACCGCCTGACCCGTATCGCCGTCAGAAACGGCGGTTACGGCAACGTCGGCGACGGCGGAGTAATCGCGCAGAATCCGCTCGACCTCGGCTGGAAATACTTCCGAACCATTAGACGTGATTGCATCGATACCGCGGCCGAGTATCCACAGAAATCCCTCATCGTCGACGTAGCCGCGATCGCCCGTCCATAGCCATCCATCACGAATGGCGACGGCTGTCTCTTTCGGACGCCGCCAGTATTCCTTCATTACCGTCGGGCCTTCCAGGACGATTTCTCCGATCGCTCCTGGCGCGGCGGGATTTCCCTCGCCGTCGACGACACGAACGATATTGTGGACGAGTGATTTTCCGGCCGACCCGGCCCGGCGAATGATGTCGTCGCCGTGCAGCAGGGTCGCGCATGACGAAGCCTCGGTCAGGCCGTACGCATCGGTGAACTCTGCGTGAAAACGATCGGCCAGATGCTTAAGTATCCGCGTCGGAACAGGATCCCCGCCGGAAGCGCATAGTCGAACGCTAGCCAGATCCGCATGATTAAAGGCTTCGGCGTGGGCGAGTTGTCCCCATAGCGCCGGGGGCAGAAACAGCGCGGTTATTTTGTTTCGCTCGATTGCGGCAAGAATCTCTCCGGGCCGAGGCGGTGCGAAATATACACTTCCACCCGTGTGCAGACAGGGAAGGCCGAGCGCGAGTAGACCGCCAACATGATGGCACGGTGCGACTACCAGCACTCGGTCGCCGGCCCCCAACTGCCAGCCGATCATCTGATTTAGAGAGGAGTAGATCACGTTGTTATGGGTCAGCACGACGCCCTTGGGATCTCCGGTCGTGCCGGATGTGTACATGATCAATAGTGGATCGTTCGCGCGCGCCGTTGGGCCCGGTTCACTTTCCGAGGCACCTGCGGCAAATAAATCGAACGCGTCGTTGCCCTCGATCACAATGGCGGCAGAACAGTCGCGGATGATCGTCTGGGCGTCGTCGGGTGAAGCCGCAAAACTAATCGGCACCATTATCGCTGCAAGCTTCGCGCAGGCAAAAAGAGATTCGAAACTGCGATGAGAATTGGGAATGCGCACCGCAACGCGATCGCCGCGGCGGATCCCCGCATCAATCAGCGCATTGGCGAACCGATTCACTCGCCGATTAACCGCGCCGAAGTCAATTCGCTCGTCGCCATCGCCAATCGCGGGCCAGTGCGGACGAGTTGCCGCATGGTAGGCAATAATCCGTCCGACGTCGGTTCCCCGCGGCTGTTCCATATCTGATGCCCGAGATCGGTCAGCACTCTTCCCAAGGTACGTAGTCGTTCACGTTCTCGAGATCGCAACGCGTGAAGTCTATCCACACTTCGCGCGGCGGCCGTTCCTCACCGACAATCATCCGCTCGATCAGATCCATCGCCGTTCGGCCTACGTCAACCGGCCGGCTGTCGTAGGTGAACGTCATCCGGCCGTTGCGAATCGCGTCGATCGCCCGTGGTATCCCGCCAATTCCGCTGACGATCACGCCGCCGCGCTTACTCGATCGCGCGGGGATGCCGCGCCGGGCGAGTTCCGCGGCGGCCGCGAGAGCCGTGTAATCGTTAAAGCACCAGATTGCGTCGACCTGAGGATGGAGTTCGAGCAGCCGTTTAACGATTGGGCGGGCGGTTCTCTCAACGTCACCAACATTGTCTTCATGAGCGACAACCTCGAGATCAGCGCGGGCCGCCGCCTCGAGAAAGTGCCGCGTACGCGCCGCCAGCGCCGGGATCGGCGGTCCGCCGACGACAAGCACACGCGCCCGTGGCACTCGTCGGGCAATGTACTCGACCGCATCCGCACCACACAGGGCAGAATCGACGTGTTGGCGAACGGTGACCGCAGCCGACGGCGACGCCGAACCGAATGTGACAAGCGGAATGGACGCCGCGGCAATCCGCAAGTAGACCGGTTCGGCGAGCGTCGCATCGAGAGTGAATGATGTTATCGCGTCGACACCAACCTCGATCAGTCGCGCCAGATGCTCGACCTGCCGCTCCGGCGACATCGCCGCGTCGAGGCTGGTGAATCGCCAGCCAAGCTCGTTGGCTCGTTGCCGTTGTCCCGTCGAAATCGGTCCGACCGCGGGCCCATCGGCAAAAGCGCACGACTCGCCTATATGGATGCTCTTCCGTTCACGCGGTTCCATGGTTCCTCTACTCGCGGAATTTGAAGGACTTTACGGCGCGCAACGCAAATTTCGCAATCACCCAACTGGGTAATAGACGAAATGCCATCGCGGTGCTCATATCCAATGCTGTGAGTGCTAAGCGCTCAAAGGACGGAATGCGGAAACTGAGGGCTAAGCGAGCAGACAGTTATGTCGGGCGTATCGACTCTCGAAGCGACCCGGCCGCGGAACGATCTGCCGTCGACCTCGGACTCTTCCGAGATGCAATGAGCCGCCTGGGCGCCGCGGTAAATATCGTCGCTACCAATGGACCGGCGGGCAAAGCCGGGTTTACCGCGACCGCCGTCTGCTCGGTCTCCGATGATCCCGCGACGCTGCTCGTCTGCCTTAACAGACGCAGCCAGATAACGCCCGTGCTGATGCGCAACGGCATCATGTGCGTCAATGCGCTCGGCGCAGATCACGTGGCGATCGCGGACGTGTTCGCGGGTCGCACCGGACTCTTCAGGGAAGATCGATTCGAGACCGGCCATTGGACCGTGCTCCAGTCCGGAAGCCCTGTATTGGAATCTGCGATTGTTGCCCTCGATTGCGCGATCATCGACGTCAAGGCGATCGCGACACACAACGTATTCTTCGGCGTGGTCAAGGCAATTCGCCGACGCGCGGAAGCCCCGGCGCTCATCTATCACGACCGCGTTTACAAACAGGTCTGAGACGAATTCATCAGGAGACGGCGAAATGGGCAGGCTCGATGAGAAGGTAGCGGCGATAACCGGTGCCGGCAGCGGAATCGGAAGGGCCACAGCCAAAGTGTTCGCGCAGGAGGGCGCGCGGCTGGTCCTATGCGATACGCGGCGCGAATACCTCGATGCGCTGATGCCGACACTGCACGGCCGCGGCCATGAGTTCGTGGTCGGCGATATCTCACTCGAGCCAACGGCCGTCGAGATCGCACGCACGGCGGAAGAGAAGTTTGGCAGGCTCGATGTGCTCGTCGGCAACGTCGGTCTGATGTTTTTCAAAGATATCACCGATGTCACCGTCGAAGAGTTCGACCATCTGATGGCGGTGAATGTGCGCGGGATGTTTCTCGCCTGCAAACATGCAATTCCGCCGATGCTCCGGCAGAAAGCCGGTTCCATCGTGCTCCTGTCATCCGGCTCCGCCTTCCGCGGGCAGGAGTTCGACGGCGTTTCGACTTTCGCCTACAACCTCACAAAGGCCGCCGTGCGGCAGCTCGCCACGTCACTTGCGACCAGGTACGCGAAGGACGGAATTCGCGTGAATGCCGTGGCGCCAGGAGTGACGCGGACGAATCAGATTCGCCATTTCATGCCCGACCTTTCTGAAGCGCAGCAAGAGGCGATCTTCACCGCCGCCGCGTCACCGACGCCGCTGGGGCGTTACGCCGACCCGGAGGAAATTGGCCGCGCGATCCTCTTTCTGGCTTCGGCGGACGCATCTTTCGTCACCGGAGCGACGCTCTCGGTGGACGGCGGTTGGCTTGCGCGGTGAGCAACTCAACGGAGGCGACATGAGAAAAATTGCAATCGTCGGTGCCGGACAGGCCGGGCTGCTTGCCGCCCACGCACTCGTAAAAACAGGTTACGAAGTAACGCTCTATTCCGACAAGAGTCCCGATGACTTTCTCCATCGTTCGCGGCCGACTGGCGCCGCCGGTCGCTTTGAGATGGCGGTCGCCTTCGAGCGAAAGCTGGGGCTCGAACATTGGGGCAATGAGGCTCCGCGTTGCAACGGAATCCATTTCACTTATTGCCCTAAGCGCGGCAACCAGCTTCTGACGCTGCTCGGCCGGATCAAGTTCGGCCATCTGATGGCGATCGATTTGCGGATGCAGAGCGCGACCTGGATCGAAGAACTCGTCCAGCGCGGCGGCAAGGTTGAGATTGAGAACGTCAGCCTCGAACGCCTCGACCAAATTGCCGGCAGCAACGATCTGACTATCGTCGCGGCAGGCCGGGGCGAGATCATGAAGCTTTTCCGCCGCGATGAGACGCGCAGCGTTTACCGCACGCCGCAGCGATTTCTCGCGATGGTCTGCTTTAACGGAGTCAAGCTCGGAACTCCGTACGCGCCCTGGTTCATGCCGATCAAGTTCAACTTCTTTCAGCATTACGGCGAGATGTTCTGGATGCCCTGGTATTCCAAAGACCGCGTACCATCGATCGTCTGTCTGTTCGAAGCAAAAACCGGCGGGCCTTTCGATCGTTTCCGCGACTGCCGCAGCGGTGAGGAGGTGCTACGCCGCGGCCGCGAAGTAATCCGCGAGTTGATTCCATGGGACTACGAAGTATTTGAAAAGGGCGAGCTATGCGATGAACACTCGTGGCTGGTCGGTGCGTTTACACCCGAGGTGCGCCGGGTCGTGGGCACCCTGCCGTCGGGGCGCGTCGTGATGGCGCTCGGCGACACCGCGCAGTCGCTTGATCCGATTGGCGGCCAGGGCGCCAATAACGGCAGCAAGATGACGCAGACCTATGTCGATGCGATCGCCGAGCGCGGCGACCTGCCCTTTGACGCCGCTTGGATGCGCACGACGTTCGATCGTTTCTGGGCGCGCCATCGTTTCTGCGACATGCTCAACAACACGCTGTTAGAGCCGCTGACGCCGGCGGCTCGCCTGCTCCTGATTGCTCAATACGGCAGTACGGGCAAGCCCGACGATAATAGCCCGCAACAGCAACTGGCTGACGCCTTCGGCGAAAATTTCAATGATCCGATTCTGCTTACCGAGGCGCTCCACGATACCGCAAAGGCCCGCCAGGTAATCAAAGATGCGTTCGGGTCGACTTCGCTACCGCTGGTCCGGGGGGCGCTTGGCGTGGTTGGCGCGCAGGTTCGGCAGAAGGTCGGCATGCGATCTGGGCATCCGGGAACGGATTAGGAATCGGGCTCTCCGCTACGAATACCGAATCGGCGTCCGCCAGAGCGCGGGTGAAGTCGGCCGCCAGCTTGGCGCGCGACACCACGCGCATCTTCCCAAAGACGTGTTTCAGGTGCTGCTTAACGGTGTTCCGGCTGATTGAGACGGATGCGGCGATTTGCGAGTTGTTGAGCCCGCGCGCGACGAGTTCAGTAATCTGACGCTCGCGCCGCGTCAGCATATCGAGCGGTCCGGCTGCCGCCGCTCTACGCTCATCCAGGAACGAGACGATCGCGCCGAGGCCATCGATACGCGCCGATCTGATCAGGAGTCCGCCGGTCTCTATTTTATGTTCGTGCGGACTTAACCGGTTGAGCCTCGAAGCATCGCGCGGGACAAAATCCGTTGCCACGCGCGGCCCGCTGTGCGACAGAAGCATCTCCGCAGTGTTTCGCAAAGTCGAGCTGAGCGCCGCTCCGTGCCTTTCCAGAATCACGCTGGCCGCCCGATTGGCGAAAATCATCTCGCCGCGCGAACCGATTACCGCGAATGGCAGGCTCAAGACGTCGCTCGCCATCTCAATGAGCATCCTGCGTCTTTCCATCTCGGACTCACGTTGCGAGCGCTCCAGGGCGATCGACGTGTGCCGCGCAATCACGGCGACGCTCTGGGTATCGCTACGTGTGAACGGATAGGCGGTGGCGTCGCGGGAAAAGTTGAGCGTGCCAACGAGTTCGCCCGAGACTACCAGTGGCGCTTGAACCGCATGCACCACGTGGCCGGAGGAAATCCGTTCCTGAAATTTGAAACTATGCCGTTCACGCGAATTCAGATCGATATCGCTGCATACTGTGACGAGTTTGTCGGCGAGTCGCTGAAACAAAAGATCGCGGGCGCGGCCTTCGCGCTCGTACAGGCCGAGAAACCGCTGGGAGACGCCGCGCGCCCGAATCACGCACGGCTCGAAGGTGCCGGGATTGAACTGATACCACGCGTGGCCGTTGGAGGGCATGAATTCGCGCGCGAACCGAGCGACGGCCGACTGCAATGCTTCCAGCGAAGCGCTCGAATGGATCGCATAAAGGACTGGCTCAAGCGGGAACCTTGTGGTGCGTGACTTTGCGTTAGCCATCGTTTCGGGCCGCGCCTGTAGGCGCGACGTGGGGATCATGCCATCGTCCGGAACGTTCAGGCAAATGGCGGCCAAACATCGTGTTTGATACTCCTCGCCGCACACGGGATAATCTGCGATGCACGACCATGAGTACCACTTCAGCCGCATATCCCATTCCGGCGGGCGCCGCCGATCAGGCTGCAGCCGCCCTCGAGGTAGCCGATCTCGGTTTCCATTACGGCGAGCGAGCCGCGCTCAGTGACGTCAACTTCACCGTCCGTCGCGGCGAGATCTTTGCTTTTCTTGGTCCCAACGGCGGCGGCAAGACGACGCTGTTCCGAATACTCTCGACCCTGATTCCTCCGCAGACCGGAAGAGTCCGGATGCTCGGCGACGATCTCGCAGGCGCGACCCTCGCCGTGCGCCGGCGAATCGGCGTCGTCTTCCAGCATCCGAGCGTTGACGGCAAGTTGACGGTTGCCGAAAACCTTCGCCATCACGGCCACCTGTACGGGCTGTCCGGGCGGACTCTGCGCGACCGCTGCGCCCTGATGTCTGAGCGCTTGAATATCACGGATCGCTCCGGTGACCTGGTCGACACGCTGTCGGGCGGACTCCGCCGGCGCGTCGAGCTGGCCAAGGCTCTGCTTCACGAGCCGGAACTGCTGTTGCTCGACGAACCGAGCACCGGGCTCGATCCGATCGCCCGCCGCGACTTTCACGCCCAGCTCATCCGGCTGCGCGACGAATCCGGCGTGACGGTCGTTTTGACGACTCACTATATGGACGAGGCTGAGCGCTGCGATCGAATCGGCATCCTGCATCAAGGCCGCTTGGTTGCGGTGGCGCCGCCGCTCGAACTCAAGTCGTCGGTCGGTGGCGACGTCGTGGTGGTTCGCGGGCCGCATGCAGAATCGATCGCGCAGGCGATCAGGCAGCGTCTTCGGATCAATTGTACGGTCATCGATGGTGCCGTGAGGATCGAGCGGCCGCGCGCTCATGAGATCGTCCGCGAGGTCGTCGACCTGTGCGGCGATGAGGTCGAGTCGATCGTGTTCGGCAAGCCGACTCTCGAAGATGCTTTCGTTCATCTGACCGGCGAGCGTTTCGTCGCCGACAGGGCGGGCGAAGCTGCGTGAAGACCGCTGTGCTTCAGGCCGCGACGCTGTGGTCGCGCGAGATTACGCGGTTTCGCCGCCAGCGCAGCCGGCTCTTCGGCGCCTTCCTGCAGCCGCTAGTTTTCTGGCTGCTGCTCGGCGCCGGTCTGAAGGCCTCGTTCCGCCCGAGCGGAATGCCGGCCGGTCTCAACTACGTCGAATATTTCTATCCCGGCGTAATCGTGCTGGTGCTCCTGTTCACCGCGATCTTCGCGACTATCTCGACCGTCGAAGATCGTAAGGAAGGGTTCCTGCAGGGCGTGCTGGTGGCGCCGATCTCGCGTACGACTGTCGTGTTCGGCCAGGCGCTCGGCGGTACCACGCTCGCGCTGATCCAGGGCATCATATTTCTGATTCTCGCGCCGCTTGCCGGCATCCATCTCGATCTGTCGGCGATTCTCGTGACCGCGGCCGTGATGGCCCTGATCGCCTTTTCACTGACCAGTATCGGTCTCATGATCGCATGGCGAATCGAATCGACGCAGGGCTTCCATGCGATCATGAACCTGATCCTGATTCCGATCTGGCTGCTGTCGGGAGCGTTCTTTCCGGCCTCCGGCGCGCCGGGGTGGCTCGGCTGGACGATGCGCCTTAACCCGCTGACTTACGGGATGGCGGCGCTGAGGTCGGGCCTTTATATGGGCGATCCGATCGCGGCCGGATCGCTGCCCGCCCTGCCCTTTTCGATCGTCATTTCCTGCGTATTCGCAATCGTGACCTTTGCGATAGCCGCACGGGTCGCCCATCGCGACTTTACCGGCTGATTGAGAAATCTTTGAGGGCGCCTCGCGCCTGCCCCACCTCTGTGTGGGTCTTTCAGGCTCGGCTAGCGGGCTGGCCCGCGCCGATCGATCACGCGCCGCGCCTTGAACTCGGTCTTGGGCAAAGTATCGGGTGCCACGAGTTCCACGCGCGGCCTGATTTCGCATCGGCGCAGGATTTCAGCGGCAATCCGCTCCCGCAAGCTATCGGCGACCGGCTCTCCAATCGTTTCAGCCACAATCGTAAGCGCGTCCATCACGCCATCGGTCTCGATCACGATTTGGAATTCGTCTCCGATCTCTTCAAACGCGCGCACAACCTCTTCGATCGCAGACGGAAACACGGACATGCCGCGCACGTTGAGCATGTCGTCGGCGCGCCCGCCGAAACCCCCGTTCGCGCGGGCGAGAGTTCGGCCGCATACGCATCGTGAATAATCGAGCGTGGTGAAGTCTCCGATCAGGAAGCGCAACTGCGGCGACCCTTCGGAATTAATATTCGTCACCACCGTGAGGCCCGGAGTGCCCGCCGCCACCGGCTCGAACGTGCGCGGGTCGACGGTCTCCCAAATCTGCAAATCCTCGGCGACATGAGTCGAAACGGTCTCGGTCCGCAGGCCTTCTTCACAGGTGAAGGCCCATCCCGCGGGAACCGCCTCGGTGCATCCGTACACGTCGTGGAAATCCGCTTGCCACGTCTGCTCGATCCGGCGCCGCGTCGACGGAATTCCTGAAGCGGGCTCG
>Ga0302325_10010095_pt1 | contig 20511 bp, 17 predicted proteins | sample Palsa_T0_2_FD_201948 | JGI IMG/M metagenome (GOLD analysis project Ga0302325, IMG submission 201948) | Peat permafrost microbial communities from Stordalen Mire near Abisko, Sweden - Palsa_T0_2 | ecosystem: Environmental > Terrestrial > Soil > Palsa > Peat permafrost | place: Sweden: Abisko...
AATTTGACGGGTTTCACAGGGTGCTGTGGACAATGATGCTGGAGGACGTTCATACCCTTTCGAGGGCGCAATGGTATTGCTTCTATAGTATGCTCTAGACACCGAACCATTGCGAATTTTGATCTGCGGTGATTCCACACCATTTGGTTATTACACTCTCGACAATTGCAGCCCGAAGCCGAGAGTCCGATATAGACTATTGAAAGAATGGTAAGTAATGTACTGCCCAAATCACAGGAGTAGTCTTTCTAATCTTATTGAAAGCCTTCGAGGGGTGTTATGTCATGTATGGCTGGTCTTCCAAACGGAACATATATAATCATAAACGGAAACCAGCACGGCGCAGCAGGCTTTGGTCTTGGTGGCGACCCAAATTACAACGCTATGCTTTACGACCCGATGAAACCAGTCAATACACAGATGGGCGTCATGGAAAATACGACAGTCGCACGCCTGTACCATTCCGAAGCTATTGTGTGTTCTTAGACGGGCGTGTTCTTGTCTCTGGATCGGACCCGACTTGTGAGTTAACCTTAGGTGATGTCCTTGAGGACACTGCTGACTTCCCAGAAGAATTCCGTGTCGAAGTCTTCACTCCGCCTCACCTCTTGTCCGGACTTCCTAGGCCGACTTTCACTCTCACAAATACGGATTTGTTGTATGGGAATCTGTGACCTTGACGATCCCGTCTGGCTCCACCACGAACATCAAGATCTCGTTGCTCGGCGCTGTTGCTAGTATGCATGACAACAGTATGGGTCAGAGAACCATTTTTCCTGAGCTGTCTTGTGAAGGGACGGCTTGTACAGTTGTTGCACTGCTAAATGCACGTGTGTCCCCCTTCATGGTTTATGTTATTCGTTTAAGGAATCGTTTTGGAAGGCCCCACGCCTAGGTGGGAGTGTTTGTCAGAATTGGCGGCGATCCTGCCGGCCTTGGCAATTGGCCCAAAGGCGTGGATTCGACAGCTAAGCCTTTTGAACTCCCCGTAGTCTGAGGAGTTGAAGATTTGCTCAAAGTACATTTCCGTCGGGGTGATGGGGAGGCCGCGGGGAAGGGTAGTTTTTCGAATCTACGAATGACGAAGAGGAATGGTTAGCAACTGAGTGCAGAAAAAAGCTTTAATATCTTCAGTCATAGATCTTTTTAATGTCAATGAAATATAATTACATTCCGTACTCTCAATCTCGAGCGAACTCCCTAGATTACTAAACCACGGAAAATCTAAGTAGGTAATATTATCGATCCCCACTTCACACTATCAATTCCTCCGGTTGACAACCACTAATATCAACATACTCTCCAGGCTGACAAAAAAACCAAGGCCCATGATCAACCCAATGCATTCGAAGTCGTTAATCAGGACGCAGGTGCCTTTGAGAAGGCAGATGGGAGGGGGTGGTAGTGGGTTGCAACTAGCATCTACGGAGTAAACGCAGTCTGTGATTGCTATCAGTCATTTGAGTTGGGAGATAATGGAATTGGGTAAGAGACTTACTCTGTGAAAGTGCCGAGCTCAAAGAAAGATCAACATAGATTGTGAGGACATAGAGAACTAAGACAAATCCTCGAAAAGTTGACGTCATTTTGAAGCGTTTCCGGGATTCTGAAATCAAAGATATTATTTTGATTCTCAGCAAATTAGGAAGTGTGACTTGAATTTCAAGCCAAGACCTAGAGGTGGACTGCTTTGGGTTATCTTAACTTGCTATGCAGAAGGTAAACCTCCCTTTCCTTTAGAGTTATATCGTTTAACGTTGAAAGTATAAGCTACTTTCCTAGATTGCTTAAGTCCGTCCTCCTGCATAGACTTTTCGTCCAGTTAGATTAAAGTCAATTGGAACTGAAGAATTCGAAAGATGGATCTTATGCTTTTTTGAACAACATTCGATTTCCTGGGGTTAAGCTGAGTCGGAGGATGCCAGCTGCGGAGGCTGAACCTCTACATATGAGGAGAACACCGAATACAACACAAACACGCCAAGCTGAGACCTCCGCCAGATGTGCAAACAACTGGCCAATAAGAATAAACAGGCTAGAATTTGGGGTAATCCTTCATGAATGCAATGCCGGAGGAGCTTGAATTGGCTTGTCTACTCACGTGACACAAGCAGTGAAAAGGGGAAGAGGGGGAAAAGCGGAAAGCATTTTGGTATTTTGGTGTACAATTTAGCTGCAACTTCCCAAGCTCATCCTCACATCTCAGATTATGGATTGGTTGTATCAACTAGCACCTTGAGCACCAAATTTCCCTCATCATCTTTGACCCTTCCAGCCATAGAAAAGGCCGCTGGAATACACCCAAACCCCTTAAATCGCTGAGTGACTAATTTTGATAGATCTGGAAGTAGTGGATTATTACTCGACACCAACTGGATTGCATCCTCGTAGGTGTTTGCGTATCTGAATACCCCGACGAAGTCAACTTCTCGCAATGCAGCTGCTGAGATTGGAAGCGTTTGGATGGGACTACCCATTCCAATCAACATGATACGCCCACCAGGTCTCGTTGACTGTCTGGATTAGCTTACGGAATCAATGAGATAACATTTGAAACTTACATAGATAGCAGCTTGTAAGCATGACTCGACTCCCGTGCACTCATAGACAGCATCAACTTCTCCTATGCCCGATGCATTCTTCACCATCTCCGCAACCTCCTTCGCAAAGCTTAATTTATCCTCAATACTTTGAGGTCTCTTCATTGGGACCACGATCTTGGCATCTGCGAACTTGTTTTGAACTGCGAAGTCTACTCTGTCGGCTTGGATATCGGCGATGACAACTGTCTTTGCACCAGATACCTTGGCCATTGCTGCACAGAGAAGTCCGACTGCACCAGCTCCAAAGATGAGAACTGTGCTTCCGGACTTGAGAGCTGCTCTCCTTGAGCCGTGGATGGCGACCCCGAGAGGTTCAAGAATTGCTCCTAGCTCAAGAGAAACATTTGAAGGCAATCTATTACACGTCAACGCCGTTTTTCTATTTCAAGGTTGGCTACTACTCACTTGTGACAATACACAGCAGGATGGTTGATCCTCGCCTGCAATGTTCCTTGAAGATGCGGAAACGACTTCGCCGAACTCCTGAATCTGAGAGATTTGCAAATATTATATCTCCCCTCTTTACACAAGTCACACTCAAGACAAGGCAAACCAACCTCGAGAGCAACACGGTCTCCAACTTTGAGGTTGGAGATTTGTGAGCCAACGGCAGTGACAACACCTGATGATTCATGACCAAGTGTCAAAGGCTCTTGGACAATTATGTCGCCATTCCGGTAGTGATTGAAATAATGGAGATCTGAACCGCAAAGACCAGTTGCTTGGATCGCGACTTGGACTTCTGACGCTTCTGGAGTTCCCAGATGGCGATGTTCCTATACCTCTCAGTCAGCCGTTCCGTCCCTCATAACGAAGTACCTCGACCTACGATCCTCAAGTCTTTCACCCCATGCAAAACCGAAGCAACAACCTCCTCACTCTTCCCCACCCCATTAGTCTGATTTACTCCATTGATGGCCATGTTCGATTTCTGATCGAAGATCCATATGAATTATGGAATCAAATACGAAGATGTACAACATATTTCATATCACACCTCGAAATTTCCTGTGAGGCCTTGTGATGCCCGAGTTCGCAACTCCCGGCGACTGACGGGCAACATAAGAGGAAAACACTGGTTCTCCGCCATCTCCTCCCCCCACAAAACCCCATCCTTGGCGTCCGGAAACAGCAATTTCCTCCGCGTTACACCCGGATCGGAGAGGGGCGGCAGAATCCTCAACTCAAGCTCTCAAATACTTTAATTAGCTGTGCTTTTGACGAGCATAGAGATTCAATCTAAGAGCAATTGAACTGAGATTTTCAACATGGCGACCCCTGCAACAATGGCGATGTTTTCTCTGGAAGGCCAGACGGCGGTGATCACTGGTGGAACGAGGGGAATTGGCCAGGCTGTTGCCATTTCCCTAGCGGAGTGCGGGGCAGATGTTATTTTAATACAGGTGTACTTCCCCATACCTCCAATCACTATGAATACAATTGAAGTTATTCTTTGAGATAGAGTGCTGACGATCCTCAGCGCGACCACAGCAACACCTCAACCCAAAAATCCATCGAAGCCCTAGGCCGTAAAGCACCAATCTATACCGCAGACCTCTCCTCCCAAGCCGAAGTTGCTGCCCTCACTCCCACGATCCTGAAAGATGGGCATAAGATCAATATCCTAGTGAATTGTGCAGGGATCCAGCGACGGCATCCGAGTGCACAATTTCCTGACAATGATTGGAACGAGGTATATCTCCCCTTAACCCAATTCCAAGGAGAGCATAGAGCTGATGAATGATGCTAAAGGTCCTCCAAGTAAACCTCACCACAGTCTTCACCCTCTGCCGCGACATCGGCGCCCACATGCTCACCCTCCCCGTCTCCCCAATCACCAACCGTCGCGGCTCAATCATCAATTTCGCCTCCCTTCTCTCGTTCCAAGGCGGTCTCACCGTTCCTGCATACTCGGCTTCTAAAGGTGCGGTTGCGCAGTTGACGAAGGCGCTGTCGAATGAGTGGGCGAAGGAGGGGATTAATGTCAATGCGATTGCGCCGGGGTATATTGAGACGGAGATGAATACTGCGTTGTTAAAAGATGAGGGCAGGTTGAAGAGTATTGGTGAGAGGATTCCCGCTGGAAGGTGGGGGAAGCCGGAGGATTTTGGGGGCAGTTGCGTTTACTTGTGTGGGAGGGCGAGTGCATATGTTAGTGGGCATGTGTTGGTCGTTGATGGGGGATGGATGGGACGGTGAGTAGATTCGTGACTGCGAGCTGCGAAAAGTAGACTATAAATATGGCGATCTTTTTCTTGGAAGTTGACTTAATAATAGAGATAATTTATCTGAGTTCTAGAGGCTGTCTTACTATCGATCAAGGATAGAATATAGTCAAGAGCTGATAGACTTCACTTTGAAAGAAGGAGAAATTTCTTGTGCGGTGGCAAGAGCATCTTGTGGTGGTTCAGCAGTGTAAGATCTATTACCAAATATCTTTGGTCTACAGAATCTATGGTACATACAATCTGGACGAAATGCAGCATCTCGAGGTGCGCCAAACGCTTTGTGCAGGAACGGATCCATAGGGAGATGCCTTTTCCGAGGTGAAGTCTATCCTACTGCCAGCGTATGAGATGAAATTATGTCTCGGCACGCCATAAACTTTAACCAACGAAGTCCACTGATCTCTATGCTGCAAATGTACCAAATGGGTATGAAACAGTATGTGCTGTTTATCAGCTGAAAGTAATTGACGATACACTTAAATGCAACCTTGCAAACGCTCCCACGCTTGGCTTGAAATGGTGGCTCTCCACGGTTTGATCTTCTGTCCTACAGGCTTAATCCATCTACCACTTGATGACCTTGTTTGGGAAGAATTCATCAATGAGCTCAAGGTAATATGGCTATGAAGCATTGTTAGTTGACAGGACTCAAATGCGTCTGGTGAACGACATACCTTCAGGACCTCGATACTCGGCACATTATCGCTCTTGCTGTACAGATCATAAGGATTGAAAGCCCTCACTGCTTCTAACATAGCATGATCATGCTCGTCCATGAATTCGGTATAAGCGCCGGCAGAGTGCCAAGGATAGAAAGAGTGGTATCTGATCATAGCAAGTGCCTCGGGCGGCAGGGTCGACTGATCCTTAACGATGTGATACAGATACTCATCATGACCCCATGAGAGCATGATGTTATCTAATCCGCAGCCTGGAGTGTAGATTCCATTCTTAGTGCTGTAGATTGGGTTGTCGTGGTCAGGGTTGCCTTTGAAGGTGTCTGGATAGATGATACTCTTGTCGAAGGCACATCCAACAGGGAAGGTATCACCGACAACGTCCCACTGGCCCTCAGCACCGTAGAAGAAAAGGAGCTTGCCCAGATCATGGATGAGGCCGGTAAGTTGCATCCATCGGGGCTTGCCGTCTCTTCTGATAGCCTCAGCGGACTGAAGTAAATGCTCGATTTGGGAAAGGGAGGTGTCGGGATCGGATTCGTCGATGAGAGTGTTGAGCTTCTCCATGGCTTGCCAGATGGTCATCTTAGCCCGGGTCTTGGACTTGAAGTCGTTCCGAGCCTTCAGGTTGTAGGCCACTGTTTGCTTTTCGTGTTGCTCTCGGTAGAAGTTCTTGACTCTGTCACAGGCCTCTTCGTATTGTCTGAACTGGGTCTTGTCTTTCTCGGCGTCGAATTGGGACTTCTCATGCATGGCCTTCTCCTTCTTCATGTTGGCTTTCATGACGTTGACGGCATCAATGTCGTCTGAAAGGTTCTCCAGGGCCATTCCATCTCGGTCACCGTAGGTGGAGACTGTGTCTACAGCTGATGGTGCCATTGTGACTTGAGGCGAGTTGAAGAAAAGTAAATTAACTTGTATAAATGAAGGGGTACTAGATGACGATGATCTTTGTGATGATAGTATGTGAAGATCTAAATTTGTACTGCAAATATGAACAGGAAACAAAAGCTTTTTAAGAAGTTCGACAACAGTAGACTACAGGTAGTACGTACCTACTACCTGGGCTTTCTTATAATCACCGGACTTATACGTGTTCAGTGCCACAGGCCTCGAGGCCATGCTTCCGGCGAAAATTTCCAGAAACGTTGAGTAGACATTACGTGCCACACTACAAAGACCCCTAGGACCTTTTCTCTCTCGGGACAACTGTCGGCTACCAATGCATAGAGCTTTGCACTAAACATAGCTCTGCAAGGGAAGAGTGGAAAAGAAACACAGAAAGAATGGAGAAGTGCACAGAGGTGCTGCACGGTGACATCGCACAAGCGCGAGGAAGAAAATCTTGTCAAAAGGTCGAGAGCTGTTGTCCATCTGATCGGCTGATGCTAGTTGAAATGGAGCGAAAAGGTTGAAGAGACGTCGCTTGCCTTATTGGGTGTTGTGGAGGCAAGACCAGGTTTGTGGCGGAGAAGGAGACTTCGGAGAAAATTCCCGTTCTTGTCCATACTGTAAATTCACGTGAACGTGGGACTCGCGGCATGTGAAACAAGTCTTTCATCAATTAAAGACGGAAAGAAATGCGGGGGGTTCCATCATTGCCGTGAATCTGGGGAGGCTTTCCGTCCGTGGAGGTGAAATGATTGATGCACGGGTTGAGAGTTGCTGGGGATTGAGGAACACTAGGGCGTATAGGTGAGTGTTGAGAAATACTGAGCCGCACGTTTGTATAACCGAAGTCCCGCACAAAAGCCGCTCCCGCACAAAAGACGGTGCGACCACGAGAATCAACCGAAAGCTCATAAATTATAAATCTATAACCACTTTATAGATTACTACAAAATTAAAAATGTGCATAAGATCAATTGAAATCTAAATGTTCTATCAATTTAAAAGTCTAAATGTAGCGTTGCGGACGAGTAATTGTCCGCGTGGCCGTTTTCTTCGCTTCTAGCACTACCACTACCTCGAGTGGATTAGGCACTATAATAGAACGTCTTGTAGAGACCTTAATTGGCGCTTTTACCTTAGGGAGAGCCCTAGGCTGCTTTAGCACGGTCGGAGCAGCCTTTTTTGCCTTGGTTCCCATACTATTTTGCTGCTCCTTTAGTGCCTTTTTCGCCTCCGCTGCTCGCGCTTTAGCCTCCCTCTCTATAGCGGCTTGTGCCCTCTTTTCAGCCGTCTCCTTTGCTTTCCTCTCTCTTTCTATCTTATTTTTGAGGGCATTCGCGGCTCGCTAAATCTTTCTTTGCAATTTGGCCTCCTCTTCGGCCGCTTTTAGTGCTTCCTTCTACTCCTAATACTCCTTAGCCTTTACAACCTTCGCCCGCGAGTAGCAGTCGATAACTCCCTTATTTGGTTCCCCCGCAAGGTTTAAACGAACACCCTATCGACCCTTCTTCTTTTGCATATCGATAGCCTTGATTAAACCTTGCTTTTCGTGTTTTAAGCAAGCCACTTAAGCAAAGAGATAAAGAGTTGTAGCGAATAGCTTTTTGACCTTATCGTGAGTCGGTTCTTCCTTATACTACACTTAGAAATGACAAATAGCCTTCGCACTCTTCGGTGTTTGTAGTCCTTCTTGTTTTTAACGTGGTGCGGGGAGAGGGCAAGTAATCATTTTAATAACTTCTATTCTATTAGCTAGCTAGATGCCCGATTTGCAAAAAGCCGACTAGATATTCTCCTTAGTAAACGCTTGATCGAAAGCCGGTTTAAAGTGCTCCTAAAATAGCCCTTTCGTTATACTTACAAGTCTTAAAGTCGTGTCTAGTAGCTTGTTAATTGAAACCGAGTAAAACATATTAAGAGGTTAAAAGAGCCCGACGTCGAGTAGCTATAATCGGTAAGTTGTGTGTAGTAGTAAAATCAAGAGAATAATGCCGTGTTAATTTGCTTAGTCGACGAATGCCATATTAACATAACTAGAATGCCTATCCACGATAAAGAGACGCTTTTGTGTTATACGCGCAAGCTTAGTATAGCGCTCAAAAACGGTCTTTAGCCACGCCAAGCTAATAGCGTTATTTGACCACCTATTATAAGAAACCGTAAAATGTGCTTATGCGTCCGTATCGACTAAATTAACCCATATGCTCATTAAAAAGCCCGATTCGCCTTTATAAATCAAGAGTAGTAGAATCTATCGACCGATCGCAGAGATGCAAGCTAAGCAGCTAATGAATTCCCGGCTCCCGTCTTGCTTCGATTTAGTAACTCGCCCTAATTTTAATGCCTCCAAAGTCATTATTCTCTTTAAAGAACGCTTAAAGCTAATTAGAAAGCCCTTTTCGTCGAAGTTGTATATGTTTTCGGCCGTAATCTTATACTTCTTAATAACTATAGCAAGCTAAGCACAAACACACATTAGCGCGCGATTAAAACAGTACAAACGCAAAATAATATCAAAAAATCACTAATAATATTAAAGAAGAGCTAAAACATTAAGGCGTACTCGGCGCTTGCCTTTAAGTTATCGATGTTGCGAAGATAAAGGCTCTTTAGCCTAATGCTATAGCGCTTCACAAATTGTCCTACTTAGTTCTTTCTAACGCGTCCTCCCCTAATCTCCTCTACAAGATTCTTGACGATATAACTAGTCGGCGGCATAGCCCGATCAATAAAGTAATTGATTCGATAAATAAGAACTTCTTCTTGCTCGATAGTAAGATATTGGTGCTAGAAGCTATTAGCTTCCTTCCGTGTCTTGGTGAGGCCTCTAACGCGTCGGGAAACGGCTGTTTAAGAGCATTTGTAGTGCCTAGCTGCATTAGCGTAATCAGTATACTCTCCTCTTCGAATTGCATCAACTGCGGCCGTAATCCGGGCTAATTTGTCGATTCTAGCCATTTTTTGGTGTTGTGGTGGTTTTGAGATTTAAGCGTCTTTTGTGCGGGAGCGGCTTTTGTGCGGGACTTCGGTTACTGCAAACCTTATTTATCGCGCTTATCAGAACGCGGGGGGTTTTTTTTGTAGTGGGGTTGCTCCTGTCTCTCCTTCTTATATGTACTTTTATTCCTTATTTTCATAGGGTTACTTTAGGTAGTTGACTAAGCAGTCATTCAGTTTGCAATATTCGACCTCTGAGTCAAATTTTAAAAGCAGCTTTGAACTGCTTATCTCCAAATTTATAAAATCCCTTCATTCCAGTCGTTATACCTTCGACAGAATATCAGCGGCAAACCTCTCTGCAAGTGTAGCTCGAGAGAACATCAGTTTCGAAATATATCCGAAAACTCGGAACAAAGCGCAGACAAACAGTGCTTTGCAGATATCCGTGTAGCAGTGTAGGAAACGAGCCAGCATCCACAACCCTCAGTCTCGCAACTCCCTCACCCTTGCTCTCGAATGTAAGACTGCTAATGCATCACCATTGGAACCCATCTTGCACGTGCAAGCAGCATGCCGATTAAACACCACACTGCTCTTGATCTAATTCAATATCTGTTCATTAGTCTGCACATCTAGATCTGGTATCTCTTCTTCTCTAACGAGAATAGGACGCAGAGTGCGAATTGGAAGGTTCGCTGATTTGCCCGAAAGCTTGAACCGCGAATTTCTGGTCTGTAGGGTACGAGAGAGTATTCAAATCGATCACCGGCGGATCGAGTATCGAGCCCGAGAGAATCGAGATATTGCCCCCTGCTCAGCGGCACCATAAGACTTTGGATGGTCCCAATATTTTCACCGTCTCTCCAGCCACTCTCTCCGCGCCTGTAATCTCGGTCTCGAGTTCGGGCAAGTCTGGAGGAAATTCATCAGTGAGCTGCTGAGCGCCGTCGCCAAGAGCGGATCGGTATGGCTGAGGCAGTTTTCCCAAATCAAGATACCGGTAGTCTGTGCCGCCGTTGCTCAGAGGGCCGGTTTGGTTATTATTATACGCTTGTCGCGAGTGTTCTGCGTACAATGGATCATTGAGGCTACCGAAGCACTGTGAGAAGTTTGTTTTGCGAGAGAGTAGCTAGTAGGACAAGCGCGTGCTCCCACAGATTTTGCCCCACGCCGGGAGACGTGGCAACGGTGGAGATGTTGTGCTCATCTAGGATGGATTGAGGTCCGATGCCCGATAAGATTAGGAGTTGTGGTGATTGGATAGCGCCAGCGCTAGAAATCACCTCTCTCAAAAGGAGTAAATGGAGGCGCGTTGTCAAACATTACTTGCGCGCCAGAGGTATGTGGAGGAGTGCTGCTCAGATTAAAGAGAATACGGTTGCTATCGTGCGGGTATATTTTGAGGTTCTCCCAGCTGCCGTGGATGCCTTCAAAATGGACCCCTGTGAACTATCTCGCGTGGCGTCCTCAGGATTAATGGTGAAAGGAATCAAAGGATTGTAATAGGCGGACTAAACGTCGCGCTAAGAGTCAGGGCCCCTTAGCGCGACGTTTAGTCCAACTATTAATCTTACTGGGAAGTTGGAACCGAGCAGCTCGCCACTGATCAGGCTGCGGGACGCCCAACTCGCGGAAAGCAACCTTGGCGTATGAAGAAAAGGGGAGGGCGAAATCGGGGAAGGAAAGATGAAGTGGGCCACTGGTTGCGTTGATAGCCTCATCCTCAGGTGGGGGTTACTGTGGCACTGAGAGCTCGTAAAGTGTTTGTCTCGGTTCCGAATTGCTTCCTCGCTGGAGTACGTAAACTTCCGGACACCAAAAAATAGCCTTTGCAACACGCACTATAAAATCAACCACTAATTATTTTCCCTTAAAATTTGTACGAAAATATAAATGAGATTCTTGATTATAATGATAGATATTCACATATTTGAAACCGAGTAAGAATTGTATTATAATAAGTTAAAGAGAGGGTGTTCCACGTGTTTTCTCGATTTTCGCTCATCTAGTTATTTCGTACACGCGGGGGGCAGGCATGGATTCCAAGCCCAGGTGCGGTCCCCAGTGGCATTTGCCCACTCCGTATAACAATCCTTCGTGCCTCTGTTGTATATCATAGAATTCCGTGCTCAACTTAAACGGTAGTCAGCATGACTACATTTCATTTCAGGGGGTAGTAAGTAGCTCACATACCTCCCACTCAAGGTCTTCCCTCTCCCCGTAGTGGAAACCCTGACTATTTACCGCTCCTTGAGGTGCACAGGAAACTACAATCCAAGGCAGGAGTAGCCCATTGTGACGAAGCCGTTACGCTATCATAAGCAAAGTCTAGTCCAGGCACTTGACTCGTGTTTCCGTTTTCAATCTCGTAGAAACCACCCGCTTCTACGAAAGATTTTCTGTCAGCCGCGAGGCGATAGGCTATAGCCAAGCGTGCGGTTCCACCGCCAACCACCACGTAGTCATATGTTAGGTTGACTCCTGGGACGACGAAGAAGTCGCCGGTTAGAAGTTTTTGCTGAGACTTGCGCGCTTGAGTTTGAGGAAGTTGTGCAGCACTTGCCAATGCAAACGCCGACAAGAATAACTTAACAGCAATGAAATTCAGGTTACGGGTGTGACAATACTCCAACTTGACGGACAAAATATCAATCGCAGCATATTATATTTATTTACCATCTCGAAAGATTGACGTCAGTCACCTCTCGCGGACGCTCAACTCACAGACTAGGGACTTTAGAGTGATGTCTAGCTTCAGCACTTCACTTGAGTGCTTTCAATGCCTTTCATTCCTGGTCGAGAAAAACTACTTGAGAAAGATAACCACAGTAGATGACCAACGCCCTTCTGGTACAGTCGAGAAGCCCCGTGATTCAGCACATAGCCTAAGCTACCTAGCATTTAAGATATCGGGGAGGGGGGAGGGTAAGGGTTCCAAGCATGTAGCAGTCCACCATGATTTCGAATTCTGAAGTACTTTGTAAGTACAATGTCGACGTCGGAGAAGCGGCCGCACGTTAAACCTTATCTATCGTGCTTATCGGATTGCGGGGATGGTGGGGGTCAGTTTCTGTCCTTAACACATGTACTCGTATTTCTTATTTCTACGGTCCTGCTTTTAAATCGGCTGATATTGGGACGTCGAGATCAAGAGAAACAGTTTCGTACATGCGCAGTAGGTATATGGGATATGCGTTTTACTGCATCTGCGTTACATGTGACCCTGCAGTTCCTCCTGCAGGATGCATGCACCGCGACTTTGAGATGTGCCTGCAGACAAGAAAGCTCCACCTCTCGCCATGAGACACGATGCTAAGCTGTTGGGATGCAAAGAGAAAATTCTGCTGCTCATGAGGTGACTTATTGATGACCCAAACATTACTGTAATATTTATCAAGATCGTCTGTGTTCCCGGATTTCGGAGGATCGCGGAATCGCGTGCTTATACCAAGTGAGTGCTCAGTGACCAAATCCCCGCAAGTGGGTAAGACTGAAGAGAAGCATTTTCCGGGGTGCAGAAATCACTCAAATTATCTCAGGTACAAATTTAGAAAGACCTCGAAATATTAACTGGAGCTTGTAAAGTCAATTCTATGATCATCAGTTAACTCTAGGGCCATGCTTGGTTTCTTACTTCTAACGTCCATGAAATCGACCACTGTCTCAGGATACGCTGGGCTATACCATGATCATCGAAACGTTTACACGTGTTCGTCTAATGATGCCTTGAATTCTCATAAGGCGAACAAATCTGTTACATATGATTTATCAGATCAGTTAAGAGCCACACAACGCCTCAATCAGGCTACAGATGCTCGAGGCTGCTCATACAGTAAGGCAACCTCCTTGTCTCTAACTCCTGGAATAGATCATGAGATATGGCAATCACTCTTAAATTCCGATGCATTGCCTTGAAATAAAAATGAATTAAACTTCATTGCAATGACCGAATCAAAGAGTTGAGAGAAATGCCCATCCTGAACCTCCATAACTTGCAACCCAGACGAAATGCCGAACTCCACGACCCAACCCTCAATCCCATCATTGTGTAATCATCTAGTCGTACGTAGTCGTAAAACCGACTTCCAATAAAGTACTCCAGCGCCCAAATATCATGGGGATCATATGTGCAAGTTCCAGCGCCATCATGTGCAGATCCCGTATTTCCAAGCCGGGGATCAGCGGCCATCTATCCTGTAGCATTCCGGTAAGACAGCAAACTATTGAGGGAACATCTGCTTGATTTCCTCGTCGCTGAGGCGGATCTCGTGGACAGGGTCACGCTTTCGCTCAAGGGATTCGAAGTCGCATTCGACGTAGGATGGAAGGAAGATCTCTAGAGCGGCTGTCAACATGCTGCCTTCAGTCAATCATGGGCTACGGAATCGGCGAACCTGGATTCCACTCGTATCCTTGAGAGGATCGGACGCAAGTAATCTGCAATTAAATGTGTTAGCCGTGCTCGGGAAATCTAGGCTCTTCGGCGTCTAAAGAGAGGCTCACCAAGCGTGGTACCCCATCAGGATCTCCAATGTTGATGACAGTGTGTTCCTGCTTCGAAAGTGATGAGCCTAATCAATAATTATCAGCTTGAGATTCGTATGAAGTCGATTCTACGATATTGTGTTGTCAAATACTCTTTCCGCCTTTCTGCCTAGCTGGATAGCTCGGCTCACTAAGGCTGGTAGAGGAGATGAGGTAAAACCAGGAAACTAACTCAATAAACTCGGTCTCCGATCGTGACCATATTTAATATTCGAAGAAGCAGGTGTGGATGTCTGTGCCGTTTGTGGTTGTTGTGGTGTTCGAGGAGAGCTTGAGTAGGACGAAGATGAGCTGGAGCTGGGTCCAGCAGCAGTAGCCTTGCTACTTTCACCATAGGTGGTTCGCATCGGAATGGTGATCGAAGTAGACATGGAGCCGATTTTGATCAAATATTGAGTGCAAAAAGTTTATAAGCTCGAGAAAAGCCCCTTCGCAAGAAAGCCGTCGGTGTTGTCGTCGTGGTGATTGAGAAAGAAGGAAAGCCTGACTCAAGAGACAGCAGTGAGTCGCTACTGCGTGATTGCATGCGCGAGACCGCTCTCTTCCGCTATCCGCTAGTCTGTGTTTAGGTTAGTGCGAAGTTACCAGCACTGTTCCCAATTCGTAAGGGAAGCTGCCTTCACGCGCCTCATCAACGAATATTCATCACAAGCTCTACGAGTTTTCACGCCTCCACGAATACACTTCATCAAATCAGATCTTGTTCTACGAAGAGTATTAACCCTACAGCCTTCAAGATGGGGGATGCTATGGTCGAAAATCCTGCGAACCAGGTGTTGCCTCACCGAAAACAAATGGCATCCTCGATACCAAACATCGATTCCCTTGAAGGTTTAGGAACGGACGGAAGTGATGAGTACTCAACTTTGAAGAAGCTTGAGCGGCATATGGAGTGAGTTAAGGTAGTGATGGCTTAGATGGACCGTGGCTGAATGATCGCAGGTATATCCAGCTCCAAGAGGAGTATATTAAGGATGAACAACGGTACCGATTTTATGAGTTGCTACAACATCAAACTGAAGCTGATGCTTTCCAGGAGCCTGAAGAGAGAGTTGGTCCGAGCACAGGAAGAGATAAAGCGTATTCAAAGTGTACCTTTGGTTATTGGGCAATTTATGGAGGCCATCGATCAGAAGTAAGCTCAAGAGCTCACCGCAAAAAGAAAGTGTGTTGACATCAGCAGTACTGGCATCGTGCAATCATCGACAGGCTCCAACTATGTCGTCCGAATCCTTTCTACCCTCGATCGCGAGAAGCTCAAGCCTTCATCGTCCGTTGCCCTCCACCGCCACTCCAATTCCCTCGTCGATATCCTCCCTCCCGAAGCCGATTCCTCCATTGCCATGCTTGGTCAAGATGAGAAGCCAGATGTTACATATGCAGATGTTGGTGGATTAGATATGCAAAAGCAAGAAATCCGCGAGGCCGTGGAACTTCCCTTGACCGTATGTATCTTTGGAAACAAGTTCATTTTGTCCTATCTAAACAATTAACGGGGAATTTGAATGCTGAATTTTGTAGCACTTCGATTTATATCGACAAATAGGCATCGATCCGCCGCGAGGAGTGCTTCTTTATGGCCCCCCAGGTACCGGGAAAACAATGTTGGTGAAGGCTGTCGCGAATTCCACCACAGCAAACTTTATCCGTGTCGTAGGCTCCGAATTCGTACAAAAGTACCTTGGTGAAGGTCCTCGTATGGTTCGTGATGTCTTCCGCATGGCCCGCGAGAATTCTCCAGCAATCATCTTCATCGACGAAATTGACGCTATTGCTACAAAGCGATTCGACGCCCAGACTGGTGCCGACAGAGAAGTGCAACGTATCCTTCTGGAATTGCTCAACCAAATGGATGGCTTCGATCAAACCTCCAACGTCAAGGTCATCATGGCCACTAACCGTGCTGATACCCTCGATCCTGCTCTTCTCCGTCCTGGACGTTTAGACCGAAAAATCGAATTTCCTAATCTGAGAGACCGCCGGGAGAGACGGTTGATTTTTACCACAATTGCATCAAGGATGTCTTTGGCCCCTGAGGTAGATCTTGATAGTTTGATTGTCCGAAATGATCCCTTAAGTGGTGCTATCATTGCGGCAATTATGCAGGAGGCGGGACTCAGGGCGGTCAGGAAGAACAGATATAACATCATTCAGACGGACTTGGAGGATGCATACTCCAGCCAGGTCAAGGGATCACAAGAAGATAAGAAATTTGTAAGTTCATCCTCTCGAGACAACATTTACGTCACTTCCTGTACCCCAGCTAGATTAGTCTGCTTTATTTGCTCCCGAACGGGATTATAATAGACCAAACACTAACACCCGTCTTAGGATTTCTACAAGTAAGGGAATTTGGAGAATTTCCGGATGGATTCGGAAGATTCGGGCATGGGGCAGACTTGTCAACAAGAAAATTGACTTTGAAAGCCCTCGACCCAATCAGACGAGGAGACGAGATGATGAGAAAGGAGATCTGAACTATGTTGATGCCTTGAGGCTTCACCTAGATTCACTTTGTACCAACAATACCAAAAACATAGCCAGTCTCTAATCCGATAGATTCTGCCCTTTATTGCAGCCCTATTGCCTTTCCTAGAACGGTCCAGTGGATTAAGCCTTTAGCTACGATCTATCCCAGCACTGTAATTCTACAAGAGCGTAGCTTACCTGACAGGTAAGACATATGAAAGTCCCGAATGTCCCACAAGTTTATGATCAAAACCTTGGAACTAGAGATATTCTTAAATTATTGTATGCAGTATTTAAACGTTTCGGAGTGCTAGAATATTGGAATCAAAAGCCTGTAGAATATCCCACCTGGTTGCATACTTTGGAAAGGGCAGCGTCTAGTCGTTTCACAAGACTCCGCAGATTGAAATCTTATCAGTTTGCACAATTTCCTAAATAATTAGGTACAATCAAAAGGGAACCACGTGAATGGCCACAACTGTTTTGGACATTCAATAGCACCCATGCCATAATTTCTGGCACTCCCTGGTACATTTGTAAGGAATAACACTGATTAGTCAGATCCAGAGAAGTCTTTAGTTTCTTAGAGGCATGTCAATGTCTAGCACTTGCGGGTACATTCAAAATAATAGACATTGACAAAACCTCACCATGCACATTTTCAAGGATCAAGAGCTTTGAGATGCATGCTCTCAGTAGATATCCTCTATTAAAACGCAGATGTGCCTCTACTAGCATAGTGCTCGCTGCATGGTATCTCGCAACATACACAAATGACAACCGGCCTCAAAAAGCAACGCTAAACGCTATCAAACAAACAAGCAGGCAGTTTCCCGCCCAATTCCGTGTTGCTGATACTCCTAAAAGAGTATGCATCCAAAATGATTCCCATCTAAACGCCTCATTATGCATTACCATTACGCCACGCTAGCTTTGAAACCTCAAATCCTGGAATCCAAAGATCGATCGCTCACTCCATACAATGTCCGAAAGGTTCCAGGAGGTTGAAGCCCGGCTTGTTTAACCACATTCGGAAACGTATCCCACCGCTCTCGTTTAATGTTATACACCGAGCATAATACTCAACTCAATAAGCAACTGCACAAACTTCACGTGGAGCTCGATGAAGAAATCCGGGAGTCCAACCAGTTCTGCGAGTCCCCTGGCTTTTAAACTCATGCCTGCAAACTTGCTATCGGGTCCCCATTTCCTGCCACTTAGAAAGGCACTAGTTGGGGTATTGTGATTGCCAATACTGCTGCCACTTCTATCATCACCTCCGCCCAGAGAGGGACTAACTGCGTTTTCAGCACGCTCGAGTTCAGCTTCGGCGAGGGATTGGATCCAAGCAGCTAGCTCTCGGAATGCAGATGATAGGTAGGAAAAGGTTTGCATAGCTGCTCGTTCGCGGTGGGTGCTAAGTGCCATGAGGGCATAGACGCGTCTTCGGCCGCGGGCATTGGGGTCTGGAATACGGAATATGTAAGCGGTTGTGTAACCTGCTAGAGGATCACCGAAGAAGATGGGTCCGCCGGAGGTGGAGGTTGAGGAAGGGCCAGTGGAAAACGGGTTGTTTATGAGGGGAGATGTTGGAGAGGAGGTGGATTGCGTAGAGGATGGGGGAAGGGTCTCGCAGGAAAGGGTACGGAGGCAGGATTGTCGGATAATGGAGAAGGAAGTGGGGGCGAGGGGTTCGTGCGTCGAGGTGTAGTCTAAGAAGTGGTCGTGTGATATTGAAGAGTTGAAGGATGAGTTGCTAGAGGAGGTTCCCGCGCGGATTAAAGTTCTTGAGTGCGTTCGGTGATGTGTAGGCTTAGATGTGATGACGTTCTCGGAGTCGGAGGAGTTGGAAGATTCGGACTTGGGAGGTGATGGTTGCTCAGCTGGGACTGAGATTCGCTCATAGGCTTTCCTGGTACGCAGAATAGGACCGTTGTTATCTATCTTACTCGTCGTTGATCCTTCCTTCGTCTTCCTCGGCAGAGTGAGTGCACAGTTCTCACATGGTATAGCTCTCTTCTTATCGTTCTCATCATAGGTCTTTCGGAAACTCGAGTCGCGTCGGTAGTTATTCGCATTCTGTGCTGTTTGCAATGTTGCAACTCGAGGGCTTTCTGGCGGCGTCTCAATTGCGGAAGTCGAAGCTTGCGCCTTAGATCCTTGGCTCTGAAATGCTGCGTATGCTCCATTCTCTTTGTCCGAAGACGAATTGGTCCGACTTGCGCCCCGAGATGTACCTATTAATCCATCTACAGGATTCAAAGACCGCGCACTCGTACTAGGTCTCCTTGTGCTCAAGCTCCCGTCTTCGAAACATGATGTGCAACTAACTGACAGGCCCTCGGTCACCATCAGTGGGGTCGGACCATGAGTGTCGCAATAATGCGCCAAACATAACTGCAGAGGATGTATAGATCAGCATAAAATCCTGCGATAACAGAACGCCGATTGATATCGCGCCCGTATCTGCGATTGCTGCGCCATTAAGGCAAACGCAAAGCAAGGCAGGGCGCAGTGGGGCAACGGGCATGCGACAAGATGGATCAAAGCGAACATATCTTACAATCGAAGACATGATTGGATCTTCCCTCCCGGTTTTCTGGATCCCTCAACAATGAGACCTTGAAAGCCTTGGGTGTGCGCGTGTTGTCTCACAGCACTGCGCAGTCGTCGGGGTGAGGCGTGGTGGTGGTGGGGAGGAGGAATTGCAACTTCAATAATTTTTGGCCGGTAGTTTGCGGAAGCTGAGGCCGGCAGTAGATAGGCGAACGTCACTTTTGGGCGACGGTGAGTCAAGGTCTCAACGTCTCGAGGAATGATAATTGCTATAAGTACAAGAAAAAGAATACAATATGGAATGAGAGAAAGCTCGGGAGGAGGGGGGGGGGGGGGCCCAGAGGAACTAAAGGGGGAAATAAGCACCCCAGGTGTCTGGCCCTTCACCGCTCTACAGTATACCACCCATAATCAACACCTCCCCCCCCCTTCTTTTCACGTGCGAGGAGTATCCCCGTCGCCTTCCATTTGCCTTTAGCCAAAATGCGTGCCATGTGCCATGTGCCATCTCCAAGCCACAGGATAATGCTGAGGAAGATGCTCGGAACGGTCCGGATTGCGACCCTGACACCCGGGCGCATGAAGATCGGGAACAAATAAGATTGTGAAAGTCCCAAGGTCAGCACTCTACTGTACGATATACAGTATTGTTCCTGGCATAACCAGGTCATTGTCAGCTCCTTTCTGAGGATCCAAAGATCCGCGTCTCGAGCAATTCTGGACCCAGACATCAGACGGAAAGGAAATAGTTGGTGCGACCGTTCTCGCATGGCTTATCGCCTTGCATTGGCACACCCTGGCTGCGCACAACAACCATGAGGCACATCAGCCAATCACTGCATGCTTGAATCTCATCCCGAGTCCCCCCCCCCCCGACCCTGAATTTCAACCTTGAGTATCACAACCGCCAAAGCTTTTCCGTGTTCCAGTTACAGACAGGTTCATTGATCGTCTCTTTCGGACACTCTTCTTCCATCTTCCTCGGATGTAACCGTCAGCCGTACCTGGAGGAGCCATTCGGAACGACCCGGCTGTTCGGATGTTGCTGCCCAACCCTCGGCTGAAGGCGTCCAGATTTCGGTGGATTCAGGTATCTTGTAAAAAGGGGTAGGTAGCATTGAGATGAAGGATAATCTCAAAAGGATCACGCGGCGTCCCTGGCAGCAACTGGACTGAAGAGTAAAAATTGCATTCGCTAGAGAAGACACATAACCATCGAGCTAATTCGATACGAGCTATGCCCCCCCCCTATCCAGCACTCTCCAGATTTTTTTTGGTGTTTTTAAATTCCTCCCTCCCAGATGTCAAGCTCATCATTTCTGAACGTACGACGAGTAACCATCATTATGTTCAAATCCACATCCACCGACTCCCCCTTTCTCAATCCACCACACACTCATAATGCTCAGGTATCATAGCACCACCACGCTAAAGAATGACCAATCCACCGCTTCTCCACCACCTTTTGAATCATTCACCATTAGCTCACAAATTATGAGCTTGGAAGCAAAGTAAACAGAGCTCTCTGCCGACGCCAGCCAGTCATGCCCTTCTTGCAAGAATAGCCCAGACTCCAGAGATCACTCGTGTGAGTAACATCGC
>Ga0302325_10010096_pt1 | contig 20510 bp, 20 predicted proteins | sample Palsa_T0_2_FD_201948 | JGI IMG/M metagenome (GOLD analysis project Ga0302325, IMG submission 201948) | Peat permafrost microbial communities from Stordalen Mire near Abisko, Sweden - Palsa_T0_2 | ecosystem: Environmental > Terrestrial > Soil > Palsa > Peat permafrost | place: Sweden: Abisko...
ATCCGACCTAAGCATTGCACTACTCGGGTCGGATGTCAACATGAGCAGACCGGCACATGAAAATGAACCTGGACCACACGGAATGGTGTGTCCAGAATTTTTGAATAATGCAGCCCAGGTTGGCGAGAACAGGCCAAACCACTCAGTGACCCGCGGTTACGCGCGATTCTTGCGATTACTCCCCTAAAGCGCCCTTGCAATAACTTGAGTCTGGCGATCCCTCGGCGGAAGTTGGATCGGCCGGCCGGCGGCACCGGAGGTGTTCCGGAGGAGCAGGCAGACGCCGCGCGGACTAAAAAACCCCAGGTCCGACCGCGTCTCCCACCCGCCGGGATGCGCGCCGAACCTGGGGTCCTGCCCTTCTCAAAACGCCCGCATTGCAGCGCCGTTACTTGGTAATGCCGTCCAGCTTTTCCTGGTACTCGACAATCTGTTTCACCGTCTCGTAGGGAGCGTTCGCGGGAACCTGGCGGCCGTTCACCACCAGCGTCGGAGTCTGGTTGATATTCAGATCCTTGGCCAGTTTTACCGAGGCATCTACCACCGCGACGGTCGCCGGCTCCGCGGCGCAGGTGGCAATCTTCGCCGGATCGAGGCCCGCCTTGGTCACCGCGCTGTTCAGCGTAAGCGTGGCGCCGTCGGGACTGGCCAATCCGTCCTGGCCATCAAAAACGGCCGCGGCAAAGGTGAAGAAAGCGCTGCTTCCGCCCTGCTTGGCCACGCAGACGCCATACGCCGCCGCGCCGGCTGCCTCTTTATGCTGCGGCAGCGGATAGTTCTGAAAAACAATGCGCGCCTGCGGGAAATCCACCGCCAGCTTGTCCATGTTGGCTTGCGCTTCCTTGCAGTGCGGGCACTGGAAGTCGGCGAACTCCACAATCTCGAATTCCTTTGTGGCGTTGCCGCGATAAGGACCGTCTGCCCGCTGCTGCGCCAGTGCCCGATTGTCGGTATACGGGTGCGCCCCGAAGGGGATCACCTCGTCGCCGGCAATAATGTGCTTGCCGTCGGGAAGGGTAAAAAACTGGATGCCCCCGGTCTTCTGCTTGCCGGTCTTGTCGCCCACGTAAATTGAGACCTTGCTCACGCCTTCGACCGCAGTCTTTTGAATGGCCGCTATCTGCCAGATGCGGGTGTCATCGAATCCCCAGCTGATTTGCAGAAAATTGTTGACGGTCTCCTTGGTGGGCGAGATGGCCGTGAAGTTTGCCGGGTCGATGGGAGGAAACGTGGGAGCTGCGGCGGGCGCCGGAGCGGCCGGCTCCTGCGCGGGTGCGGGGGGCACATTTTGCTGGGCAGACGCCCTAAAAACGGGCATGGAAAACGCAACCAGCGCGGCAAGAATGAAAAGACGGGCGCCGGCAATACGAAGGGTCATACGGATCAAGCTGATTCTCCTTAAATTCTGGAAGGCTGTCACTATCAAGATTACACCTGCACTTTGACGGCAATGGGGAACCTGCGCCCCATGCCGAACGATTTGCTCGTCACTTTCAAGACTGGCGCGGCCTGCTGGCGTTTGTATTCTGACCGCTCCACCAGCCGCACCACCTGTTGGACGAGTTCCAACGGAAAACCGCGCTCCTCGGCGATGCGCTCTGGCGGCTCGTAGCGCTCCACGTATGCTTCCAGGATCGGGTCCAGCACCTCGTAGGCAGGCAGCGAGTCCGTGTCCTTCTGGTCCGGGCGCAACTCCGCCGATGGCGGCTTTTCGAGAATCGCGCGCGGAATCACTTCGCCGTCACGGTTGAGCCAATGGCAAACGGCGTAGACGCGCGTCTTCACCAGGTCGCCAATCACCGCCAGCGCGCCCACCATGTCGCCGTAGAGCGTGCAATAGCCCACCGCCATCTCCGACTTGTTGCCGGTGGTGAGCACCAGTGCAGAGAACTTGTTGGAGAGCGCCATCATCAGCGTGCCGCGAATGCGCGACTGGATATTCTCCTCGGTCGTATCCGGCTTCAACCCCTCGAACAGCGGCCCCAGTGCCTGCGTGTACTGCTCGAAGAGCCCGCTGATTCCGATCAATTCAAAGCGAATCCCCAGGTTGGCAGCCAGTTTGCGGCTGTCGTCAATCGAGCCAGTGGACGAGTAGGGGCTGGGCATGCCGATTCCCACCACGTTCTCAGCGCCGAGCGCGTCCTTGGCGATGGCCGCCACCAGGGCGGAGTCGATGCCCCCGCTCAGCGCCACCAGCACCTTGCTGAATCCGCACTTGCGCACGTAGTCGCGCGTGCCGAGCACCAGCGCCTGATAAGCAGCCTCGGTGTCATTATCAATAGGCGCCGGCCGAAGCGTGTTCGCTTCGACAGCTGCAAACGGATCGAGCACCAGCAGGTCTTCCGCAAAGGAAGCAGCCTGGGCGATCAACTCCCCGTGGGCGTCAATGGCCAGCGAGGAGCCGTCGAAGATCAGGCTGTCGTTGCCGCCCACCTGGTTGCACATCAGCACCGGCACGCCGTCGCGCCGCGCAATGGCCGCCAGCATCTCGCGCCGGATGGCCCGCTTGCCGTGCCAGAACGGCGACGACGACAGATTGATGTGCAGAGCCGGATGCTGACGCATCAGCTCTTCCATCGGATCGACGGAATAAAGCCGGCGGTGCCAGAAACCTTTGTCGTTCCAGGCATCCTCGCAAATGCTGATGGCCAGCCTCAAGCCGTCCAGCTCAACAACATGCTGCTGCCGGGACGGCGAGAAATAGCGCTGCTCGTCGAACACGTCGTAGAACGGCAGCAGGCGCTTATGTTGCTCCAGCTTGAGATGTCCGCCGTCCAGCAGGACCGCCGCGTTGACGGCCGGCTTTCCGCTCCCCGGCTCGGAGGGCAGAGCCACGCCCGCAACCACGGCTGTGGACATACCGGCCGTGGCCGCGGCCAGTTCATTCACGGCCGTGCGGCAGCGGGCCAGAAAGCTGGGTTTTTCAAGGAAGTCAGCCGGAGGATAGCCACAGATGGCCAGTTCGGAAAAAACGGTGAGCCGGGCGCCCTGTGTGGCAGCCCGCCGGCTGGCGGCAACAATCTTCTCAAGATTTCCGCTGAAATCTCCAACGGTTGGGTTGATCTGTGCCAGCGCGATCTTCACACTTCCAGTTTAATCCCCATCCCTGCCCAAATAGAGCCGCCAGAGAGAAGACACAAGGCAATCGCATGGACGCATTATTGCCGAATCTGGTTATCTTCAGAGCTTGAACCCGGCGCGAGCCGCGATGGCTCCCGGAGGGAGCGGGTGAGGATAGCCCAGGGGAAGCGAAGCGCGCCCCTGGGAACGCGTTGCGGCATAGGTGCCCCGCCCCAGAGGGGCGGGACGAACCCAGCCCAGCCCCTGATCCCCGCTCATTCAATTGCCCTGCGGGAAAACCCCTGTTTGCCCACGGACGCAGGGGAGCTTAGGTAAACTTGCATCCGAATACTCTTGCAGTCCGAGAAAAGATGGAGGCCTGGTCGCATGGCAAAAAACCCAGCCGGAGCCATTCCGCCGGAAAAGCTTCAGTTGTACGAGAAACTGGTGGCCACTAACCCGAAGCTCGAACGCAAGGGCGATACCGTGCCCTACACATCGCTGAACGGCCACATGTTCAGCTACCTCAGCAACGAGGGAAAGCTGGCCTTAAGGCTTCCGGAAAAAGAGCGGGAGGCCTTCCTCAAGAAATACACGGCCAGATTGTGCGAGGCCTATGGACGAGTCCAGCCCGAGTACGTCGAGGTGCCCGACGCGGTGCTCGCCAGGACGACGGAGTTGAAGGCCTTTTTCGATTGCAGCTATGAATACGTGGCTTCTCTCAAACCGAAGCCCACAACCAAAAAGAAGAAATAGTCTACGACCCCGTCCCCGCCAGCACCACAACGACCGTGCGGGCCAGGATCTTCAGGTCCAGCCAGATGCTCCAGTTATCCACGTAGGTAACATCCAGCGAGATGTAGTTATCGAACGACGGGTCCTGACGCGCCTGCACCTGCCACAATCCGGTGATGCCCGGCATTACATCCAGCCGGCGCAGATGGCTGAGCTTGTATTCCCGCACTTCGCTGGCCAGCGGCGGCCGCGGGCCCACGATGCTCATGTCGCCGCGCAGCACGTTTAAGAATTGCGGCAGCTCGTCCAGAGAATACTTGCGCAGAAACCGGCCCAGCTTGGTGATGCGCGGGTCGTTGGCAATCTTGAACAGCACGCCGTCGCGCTCGTTCATGTGCATTACGTCGGCACGCTTCTCCTCCGCATCGCGCACCATGGTGCGGAACTTGATGCAGCGGAACACCCGCCCCTTCTTGCCCAGCCGCTCGGAGAAGTACAGCACCGGTCCGCGCGAGTCCAGCTTCACCGCCAGCGCAATCAACAACAGCAGCGGCGAAAGAACCACAAGAATCGCGCTGGCCAGCAGCATGTCCATGCCCCGTTTGAGCAGCAGGCCGATCTCCGGCACATGCCCGCTGTGCAGTGGAATCGTCGGGAACTGCCCGATGTATTCGATCGGCGAATTCCACGCCAGCCCGTCGTACATGTCCGGAACCACGCGCAGATCCACGCCGTTGGCCATGGCCTGCTCCAGCACGTCCTGCACAATGCCGCGCTCGCACGGAGTGGTAAAGAATATCTCGTCCACAAACTGCTTGCGCGCGCTGTCGAACATGGTGTCGAGCGTGCCCACCACGTCTCCGGAACTGGCCGCAAAGCGCGAGCCCGATCCGGGAAAATCGATGAACCCCTTGAACGTGTAGCCCAGGTGGCGGATGCTCTCCAGGTGATGGCGCAGCGCGTGCGCCTCAGGCCCGGTGCCCACGATCAGCACATTGCGCGTGCCCACGCCGCGCTCGAACTGGCGATAGATCAGCATGCGGTAGACCAGCCGCCGCAGGCTCAGCGACACCGTCACCAGCGCAATGGTGACGAGCACCACGGAACGCGAAATGTCTTCCGCGTGTATCAGGTAAAGCGTGCCGGTGAGCAGCAAGCCGGAGTAGAGGCAGGCTTGCATGCTCAGATTCTGCTCATGCAGAAAACTGGTCAGCCGGATGGGCGTGTACAGATGCATGCGCCGGCTGGTCACGATCAGCGTGATGGTAAAGCCGCACAGCAGCCCCAGCAGAATGCTCATGGAGCGGCCATGAATCAGCGTGCCGTGCCAGAACCCTTTCACCTCGTCCACCGGAGTGGTATGGAACTTGTACACCACCGCAAGCGCCGCCGAAAGCACAACCGTTATCACATCCAGAACAATCCACAATCTGCCCTTGGTCGAGGAGATGCGCAGGAGGCTCCCGATCGATCTTTCCTGCCGGCGCGGTGAGGATAACGCAGAACCGGATACTCTCTGCCAGAATTCAGATGTAGCCATATCCTTCCGCAGACCTCCGGAATTCAACATTCGGAAAAAAGGGGAACCGCATCCCGCAGAAGCCGGGAGTTGGGCAGTTGTCCAAAGCTAGGTGGACTTGTTCTGTTGGTTTCTTGCTTAGGGGTTCGAGTTGCCTGACTTTTTCGAGGTAACCCGACTGATCTCAACCGTGAACTTCGTGGCGTTCTTGCTCTGCATCCAGCACTCGACTTCAGCGTTGCTATTCTGGGCGCCTGAATCCCGGAAAATCGGATCCGAACGTCCAATGAATTGTGCTTCCACAGCCGGGCCTACGCTGCCCAAAGCTGAACCGCGCCAACCAAGATCAAAGCCAAACCCAGGTTCCGGATTCGGAAAGGCTCATTCTTTGAGCATAAAGCCGATGATTCTAAATCGATTATACAAACTTGAGAGCAATTTCAGAACTTCAATTCCGGGGCTTTGTCCGCCCCGGTGTTTGCTCGCCGGGTGCGTTTCAAATCCCTGAATCTAAGCATAGTCATGAGGTATAGGCGGTTGGCAAGCAAAATCGACAGTTACCAGGGTTACTACATGATAACTGTCTCAGTCCGAAGGTAATACGTATGCGTCCAGCGCCAGAAACTGCTGGATATGCGGCTCGCTGGAAGCCAGAAATCCCTTGAGCGGCCCGAAGTAGCTGGCGCGGCCCTGATCGAGAAAAAGCACCTGGTCGGCGAGCTTTTCGGCAAAGCGCATGTCGTGCGTAACCACGATGCTGGTGAACCCCAGTTGCCGCTTGAGGCGTTGGATCAAATCGCCCAGCCGTCGCGCAATAATGGGATCAACCATGGTGGTGGGCTCGTCGTAGAGCACCACCTCCGGCTGCGCAGCCAGGGCCCTGGCGATGGAAACCGCCCGCTTGCGCCCGGTGGACAGGCTGGCCGGAAATGCGTCGGCCACATCCTCGGCGCCGACCATGCGGATCAGCCGCTCCACGATCTCGATGATCTGGTCTTCGGCCAGTCCGCCGTGCTCGCGCAACGGAAAAGCCACATTCTCCCGCACGCTCAGCGAGTCAAAAAGCGCCCCATTCTGGAAGACCATGGTCACTTTCTTGCGCACCGTCCGCATTTCCTCTTCGGTAAAGGCGTTGATCTCCTCGCCTTCCACGCGAATCGAGCCTACCTGCGGCTTGAGAAAGCCCATCAGGATGCGCAAGGCAACCGACTTCCCCACGCCGCTGCGGCCCAGGATGCATAGCGTCTCACCCCGGTTTACGAAAAAGCTGACATCGTCAAGAATCTTGCGGTCGCTGAGCCAGATGGAGACATGGCTGAAGGAGATGAACGGCAAGCCGTCGTCGTTGCCAGGCTGCGCGCTCATGTCCTGGTCGCCTTTAGTCAGCCCCGCCAGCGTCTCCGCGATATCGGGAATCAGCGCCCCGGTGACTTCCGGATTGGGTAAAGAGTCGGACATCTTCGTATGTTCAGCTTACGCGAACTCCGCCTGCGAAATGAATTTGAGCGCGGCGCAGTTCCTGATCCGTGTTGACATTCAGGAACCACCTCGCCGCCGGCAAGCTCCACGGATGGGATATCTGGCCGCACTGAATCAGCGGTTCCACTGGAACTACCGTCACTGCTTCACCCCGGCTGGCCGCGGCAGCCTGAAAGCCAGCGAAGCACCCCCCGCGGCCGGCCTCCAATTCCCTTTGCAGCATCGGCAAGACGGCCCGATCCAGCACTACTGGAAAGGTTTGTGCAAACCCATTCACCGAGGGTACGGTCACGGCTCTGCCGGTGGTGCTGGCGTGATCCAGAAGAAAGTGAAGCAGCGAAGCCGGCAAAAGCGGCAGGTCGACAGATATGAAAACCGACCAGCGCACATGAGTCGAGGCAAGCGCAGCGCAAATGCCGCTCAACGGACCCAGGCCAGGCTGGCCATCCTCGATCACCGTCGCAAAAGCCGCGAGCGCTGCCTGCCCGCCGGCCAATGAAGCCGCAAGGCCAGATTCCCGCAGAATCCCAAGCGCATGATCCACCAGCGGCCGGCCATCCAGCAGCACCAGCGCCTTGTCCACGCCCATGCGATTCGAGCGCCCGCCGGCCAGAACAAAGCCGACGGCGTCCGGCCAGATAGCGGCCGTTGCGGTTTCTGCGTTTCCTTCTCTCAAGATCAAAGGCCGTTCCGGCGATCTCCCCCCGTCAGCCTAAGCTGCGCCGCCGGAAGGCGCAGCGACATCTCCGCCGAGATACCCGCGCGGCAATTGAGTATCCTGGAAAGCGTCACGCGCGACACGTGAAGATGCTTGGCAACGTGCGTGATGTTCATCCCTTCCAGGTATTCCTGAAGCACCTTGCCAGGATGCGCCGGACTGTACATTTCCGTGGGCATATCGTCTCCTCAATATTAATCCCCATCATCCTGCGCGAGACGCATTCTGTGCTGCCAGCCATGACCTCAACGCTTCATCCGCGCGAACTTGCCAGCCGTCGCCGGTGGCGCGCAGGCCCTCGACAACATCCGGCGAAAGCCGGATGGAGATAGGAACTTTTTTCGGCTCCTTTTGCGGTCCCCGCTTGCGGAGTCGCAGCAGCACTTTCTGCTCCGCCGCAGGCAGTGCGGAGAAAGGCTTGAAGCGGGCAACGTCTTCCGCTGTGATCTCTCTTACTTCGCCGTCTTCATCAATCAATGGTTTGTGGTCTGCCATGGAGCTTTGCCTCTCTTTGATTCGTCTTGCGGAAACTGATGACGCGGATTCCGTCTGGAAGCGGAATGTAGCAGGGCAGGTGCAATCGCTTGTCCAAATATCCGACGGCAACCCGCCGCACTTCGTTGCTGCGGGAATAATCGGCGATCAACGCGGTCTCGAAATTGAAGTCCGCCGCCCGCTCGAAGGAGAGCCCGCGTTCGCGGATGTTGCGCTCATTCTTAGCGGGATCGTACACGATTCCATAGTCTTATTGTATATACTATTTAACACCAGTCAAGGGTGATCGAGCGATTCTCGCTTCGGTATACACTTTTCGCAAATGGAACGTTCGCCTCATCTCGTTCCGATATGCCTCTCGAAGAGAAAGGAGACGTTATGCCGCTGCCAAATCGCGACCTGGGTGATTGGAAATGGGTCAGAGAGCAGATCGCTGCCGACGCTCCGGTTCCCTACGACGCCAGTGACCCCGACCACCACCCCTACGATCCCAACGACGATGCCGCCGTAGACCGCTTTCTCACCGAGGCGAATCGAATCCATCCGGTTCCAAGGTCGGAAGCCCGAAAGGCCGCCAAGGCCTCCTGATTCCGGAGATACTTTCGGCGTTCGTTCCCAAGTCTGAAGATCCGAGCCTGGGAACTCGGGTGCCCGGCGCGTGGTCGCGTGTACATAAATCCAGTGTCTGTACACATCCGTGGTAGGATGAGGGATTGGAGGACGACATGGGGACACCAAGGGCCGCAGTGGTTCACAAGCATTTCCGTCTTGACGCCGCGAAGCTGAAGCGCGCGCAGAAGTTGCTGAATGCGCCGACGGAGACCGAAACAGTGGAGCGCGCCCTCGATCTGGCCATTGCCGAAGAGGAGCGCGACCGGATCGTGCGCGAAGCGCACGAGGAGTTTTTCCGCAGTGGCATCGAGATTCGGGATGTCTTCAGCGCGCTCGGCGAGGGCGTACTGGGCAAGTAGCGGATGAAAGTCCTCTTCGATTCATCCATTTATATCCGGTCGCTCCGCGACGGAGGGGCGACCGGTCTCACCCTGCTTCGCTGGTTGGGCCCGGCACCCATCTGGGGCTCCTCGGTGGTGCTGGAAGAGTTGTACGCCGGAGTGAGTTCCCGAGACCACCGAATCGTCAAGAAGATCGAGCAGGAGTTTGAGCGGGCGAACCGGTTGCTGGTTCCGAACCAGCGCGACTGGACCAGGGCTGGGCAACTCCTTAACCGCATCGCGAACAAATACGGCTACGAGAGCATCGGCCGCTCGCGGCTGACCAACGATGCGCTCATCGCGACGAGCGCGGCGCGATGTGGCATTGAGGTCATCACGGGGAACGCGCGAGACTTCGCCCGGCTCGCCGAATTCTGCCCGCTGCAATGGCGTGTGGGGTGAGAGGCTGAGGGCCGGGCCTGCCGTTCATCCCAAATCCCAAAGGCAAGACCTGGGCCATCTACCCAAGGCTTCCTGATTCCGGAGATACTTCCGGCGTTCGTTCCCAGGTCTAAGAATCCAGAATTGGAGCATTCGGAACTGGAGGGGTGGCTTGAATGACTCAAGTCGTGCGTTGAAACAACCGCTCGTCCCAAACTACTTCCTGCGGTTGGGAAGCCGTTATTCTTTCAAATTCAGGATGCTCAGGATTAAGCAGAATATTGTGTTCGCGGCCACGGGTGGCGGCACTCGGAACCAGCAGAACTGCGGTCCGCTTCTCTTCCAGCCATTGGTCGCCGAACCAACGGCTCACAATCTGGTCTTCGGCGTCCCAGCCCCGCAGAAGGCCAGTCGCGAACGATTCTACGGAGAGTTGATCGGGGATTGTGATTTCAACAACGGCGTGAGTTTTGGGTACGCGGCCCAGACTGCTGTGGACCAGCACTTCGAGTAAAGCCCCGGCGAACGTCTCCGCAGCATAAATCACGGGCCGGCCTGGCGAGTTCCATCGGCCGCCAACGAGCCGGGCGCCTGTGCCGTCGAAAACTGGAAAGCGCCGGTCGGCGATGCGAAACGCACGCATCAGGCAGGGATGCCGTAGAAGAGCCGGTCAAGCAGGTCTTCAACCCGGCGCGCTCCCAATTCGCTCATTGCCGATTCGAAAGGAGTCCGCAACCCAAGCTCCGGGTGCGGTTTGGTTAGCCACTCGCGCGCATCTTCCCGATCGTTCCATGCGTACTCCGCTGCGGCAATCACCCTGGCCAGCCGCTCCGTGCGTTCACTCTCCGCGGCCGAAAGGCGCGTGCGCCGTTTGAAAGTCGCTTCCGGCACAACACGGAACATCACCCGTCTCGCGTCCCCCGCGGAGGTGGTGATCCGCTCCGCGGTAAGCCGCAATGCCCGTTTGGGCAGTCCGTGGGATATGGTTCTTTCCAGGTCGCCAATCGACCGGATACGGCTGCCCAGGATGGCTGTGCCGCCCATTACATCCGCAATGCTCTCCGGAAGGATCATGAATCTCCCCTGACGGATCATTATATCCAAAATGGGGGCTCATTTGAGCCAGTTTTTGCAGCGTGCGTTGGAAAAGGGTTCACAGCAGCCCTTGACGGGATGACGGCCCCAACGACGATGCCGCCGTAGACCGCTTTCTCACCGAGGCAAATCGAGTCCATCCGGTTCCAGGGTCGAAAGCCAAGAAGGTTGCCAAGGTCTCCTGATTCCGGAGATACTTCCGGCGTTGGCTCCCAGGTCCGAAAACCAGTGCCTGGGGAACCCGGCTGTAGCATCTCTATCACGGTTTGATCGTACGTAAAAAATAAGTATCCAAAAGGTATCGGCAAGGTATCGGCGAGTGCCGGAGACCTAGATTTGGAGACCTCGGGCGGTCGTTTCTACCGTCCCGCTTCCTCCAGGAACCGGATCAGCGACACGATTCCCAGTTCGAAGTTCTTCAGGTTGAACTTCTCGTTGGGCGCGTGGATATTGTCGTCCGGCAGCCCGAACCCCATCATCACGCTGGGCAGGCCGAGATGACGCGCAAAGTCGCCTACAATCGGAATCGACCCGCCGGAGCGGATGAACACCGTATCCTTGCCCCACACTTCGTGCAACGCCCGCGTCGCCGCCTTGATATACGGATTGTCCACGGGAATCAGGCAGGGATCACCGGAGTGAATCAGCCGCACTTCGACATCCACCCCCGCGGGCACGATCTTCTCCACGTAGCTCTTGTACAGCGCAAACGCCTTGGCCGGCGTCATGTCCGGAACCAGCCGCATCGACACCTTGGCCAGCGCCTTGGCCGGAATCACCGTCTTCGCGCCCGCTCCAATAAACCCGCCGGGAATGCCGTGCACCTCCAGCGTGGGCCGCGCCCAGGTGCGTTCGAGAACGCTGAAGCCAGCCTCGCCCACCAGTTGCTTCGACCCAACCTCCGTGATGCGGTATTCCTCTTCGTCGAAAGGCAGGCTCGTCCACGCTGCCAATTCTTCCGGACTGGGCGGGATAATGTCGTCATAGAAGCCGGGAATCAGGATGTGCCCATTCTCGTCTTTCAGCTTCGCCAGAATCTGCGCCAGCGCGAAAAACGGGTTGGGCGCCGCGCCGCCATACATGCCGGAATGCAGATCGGTCTTGGCGCCCCGCACTTCAAGCTCGGTGTAGATCATCCCGCGCAGTCCCACGCACAGGGTTGGCAGCCCCGGCGCAAAAAGCTCGGTGTCGGAGACCAGCGCGAAATCCGCCTTCAGCTCAGCGGGCTTCGAGGCAACGTAGCTCGCAATCCCCTCCCCGCCAACCTCTTCTTCGCCCTCCAGCAGCACGCGGACATTCAGCGGCAGCTTGCCGTCGGCCGCCAGCAGGCTTTCCAGCGCTTTCATCTGCGCAATCACCTGGCCCTTGTCATCCACCGCACCGCGAGCATAGAGATTGCCATTGCGCTCCGTGGGCTCAAAGGGCGGCGACAGCCATTCGTCGAGCGGATCGGGCGGCTGCACATCGTAGTGCCCGTACACCAGCACGGTCGGCTTCCACCCCACGGACGAAGACCCGTCCGCGGGGACCTCGGGGTTGCCCGCCGCATGAAGCCAGTCGGCATACACCAGCGGATGCCCCTTGGTCTCGATCAGCCGCACATTCTCCATCCCAATCTTCGAAAGGTCCGCGGCCAGCACCTCCGCGGCAAAGTGGCAGTCGCCGGCGTGCTCAGGCAGCGTGGAGACCGAGGGAATGCGCAAGAGCGCTTTCAACTCATCCAGAAAGCGTGGGTAGTTCCGGCTGGCGTAGGCGACCGCGGACGAAGACATTGAATCACTCCCCTAAACCGAAAGTAGAATTCGAAGTCAAAGGAAAAGTATAGGCCCTCCGTCGGAGGTCAGTCCCGAATGAAAGCGAGAGCGACTTGTTGCGACCTGGAGTTCCCTTCTTGCGGACGGCCTACCTCATTCGAGTTGTACTGCTCTTTCTGACTTTGGCCTCCATCCAAGCCGCTGCCCAGGCCCAATCCACGGATGTCAACCCCTTCTTCGCCCGCAGGAACACGTTCTCGGTATTCAGCGCCTACTCCAACGATTCAAGCCATATCCTCATGGGCAACGCCGACAACCGCAAGCTGCTCGATTTTGGCGTTGCCTACGGCCGCCGCTTGTTCGTCAACCGCGTGGTCAACTGGCAATACAACGGTGAAATTCTGCCCGTGGCGCTGGAGAGCGATCCGGTGCAAGTCTCGAACGAGACCAGCACCATCACCTTCACCAATGGAATGCCTTCCCAGACCCTGACCGGGGTGTTTGACCAGCCCACCGTTGGTCCGTGCCGCGATTCCACCTCGACGGCAACGTACCTGTTCCCCAACGGCACGGAAACAACAGTTTCGGTCAACACCTGTACCCGCCGCTGGAACATCGGCGAAGCCCTGTCTCCCGTCGGATTTCAATGGAATTTTCTGCCCCGGCGCAAGATGCAGCCGTTCTTCATTGGCCACGGCGGCTACATGTACTCCACCACGCCGATTCCCATCGCGCAGGCGGGCTCATTCAACTTCACCTTCGACCTGGGCGCCGGAGTGGAGCTTTACCGCAGCAAAACCCGCTCCGTCCGCGCCGAATATCGTTATCACCACATCTCCAATCACGACACCGCCTTGGAGAACCCCGGCATAGACAACGGTCTGTTTCAGCTCACCGATTCATTCGGCCGTTAGTAGCGAGGCACGGTGGGATCAATCTCCGCCGACCAGGCATCAATCCCGCCCATCAACGACTGCGCCTGTTCGAATCCCTGGTTGCGCAGCCACACCGCCACGTTCATTGACCTCATGCCGTGATGGCACATCACCACGAGGCGCTCGTCGGGGTCCAGTTCCTGGTGAGCGCGCGCCGGAACGTCGCCCATCGGCATCAGCAGGCTGTCTTCGATGTGCGCAGTTTCAAACTCCCACGGCTCGCGGACATCGATGAGGCGGGCCTTGCTTTCGGACATTAGCGAAGCGGCGTCGCGTGCGGAAATCTCATAGTCCAACATCTCTTCAGTCTAAGCCCCGCCCGCGGCAAGCAGACAAGCCCGCACGCATGCGGCAGATTAGGCTTGCCAGCCTTCCCGTTGCCGGGAGATTCTGTAGTGCATGAGCGAGCAGGCTCCTCCGGACGCCACCGACCCAAATGGTTCGTCCATCTCCCCCCCAGGTCGGATCATCGGCAGTGGAGAGATGGCCGACCGGGTGAGAAATTACGACTGGAAATCGACCGCGCTCGGGCCGATTGAAACATGGTCGAAGGAACTTTTGACAATCGTTAACCTGACGCTGGCCTCGCCGTCGCCGGCGCGCACCATGTGGGGCCCCGATTTCATCCTGATTTACAACGACGCCTACCGCGCCATCCCTGGGCCGCGGCACCCGTTCGCCCTTGGAAAGGCCGCGACGAAGGTGTACGGCGAGTCCTGGCATGTGGTGGGTCCTCTGCTCGACAAAGCGTTTGCGACCGGGGAAACGCTCTTTTACGAGAAGCTTCTGGTGCCGCTCCCAACAGAAAACGGAATTCAGGACTTCTACCTGAATTACTCCTTCAATCCCATTTTTGAAAACGGCAAGATTGCCGGCCTGTTCGGCCCGCTGCACGATGTGACCGGTGAGGTGCTCGCAGCACGCAAACTGCAGGAGAGCGAAGCGCGCGCAAACCGCATCCTCGGCAGCATCGGCGACGCCGTCATCGTCACCGACGCCGAGGCGCGCATCACGCGCATGAACCCCATTGCGGAGGTGCTCACGGGATGGAAAATGGACGAAGCCGCTGGCCGTCCAATGACGGACGTATTCCGCATCGTCAGTGAATCCACCCGCCTCCCGGTCGAAAGTCCGGCTGAAAAGGTCAAGCGCTTGGGCACGATTGTAGGCCTTGCCAATCACACCGTGCTGATCGCGCGCGATAGCCGGGAAACGCATATCGACGACAGCGGCGCCCCCATTTTGAACGACGACGGCGAGCTCATCGGCATTGTGCTGGTCTTTCGCGATATCACCGATCGCCGCGCCGCGGAGCGGGAGCGCGACGCAGTAGCGGAGCGACTGAACCAGGTTCTGGAATCGACCACGGACGCCATCATCAGTGTCGACCGCAACTGGCGCATCTCCTACACCAATGCGCCGGCGAGAGCCATTGTTGCACCCGTCGAGATTATCCCTGGAAAGGGATTTTGGGAGACATTTCCCGGCGCCATCTATAAAAGTTCGCCGTATGTTGAACACTACGAGCGAGCCATGCGTGATGGCATCGGGGCCGAGTTTGAAGCCCGCTCCGCCGCTCAAGCGAGCATCTGGGTTCGGGTCAACGTACGGCCTTCGCGCGATGGCATCGTGATCTTCTTCCGCGATGTGACCGAAGAAAAGCGGGCCGCGGCGCTGTTGGGGGAAACCACGCGTGCTTTGAAGGAAAGCGAAGAAGAATTGCGCTGGACCATCGACCTGAGCACGCAGGTCCCGTGGACCGCGGACGTTGAGGGACGCATTCTCGACTTCAGCGACGGCTGGCTGCGGCTCACCGGCCTGACGCGCGAATACGCGCTCGGCGACGGCTGGGCGAACGCGCCTCACCGCGACGATCTGCCGCGCATGAGAGCCGCATGGCGTCACGCGCTTTCGACCGGCGAGCCCTACAGCGTGGAACACCGCATCAAGACTGCCTCAGGAGCTTATCGCTGGATGCGCAGCAACGCGTTTCCTCGCCGCAACGACGCCGGCGAAATCGTAAAGTGGTACGGCACCACTGAGGATATTGAGGATCGAAAGCGCGCCGAACATGCGCTCCTGCAGAGTGAGAAACTCGCCGCGGTGGGCCGACTGGCGAGTTCGATTGCGCACGAAATCAACAACCCCCTTGAGGCAGTGACCAACCTGCTCTACCTCGCTCAGAACAATGAGAGCCTGCCCAAGGTTCGCGAATATCTTGAAACCGCGGATATCGAATTGCGCCGCGTCGCCGTCATTACCAACCAGGCATTGCGCTTCCATCGCCAATCCACCTACCCGCAGCCCGTCCGTTGCGAAGACCTGTTCGACAGCGCCCTCTTGATCTATCGCGGCCGCCTTCAGAATGCGAACATCGCCATTCAAACCCGCCACCGCGCCGCCGCGCAGATCCGATGTTTCGACGGCGAAATCCGGCAAGTGCTTTCGAACTTGATCGGCAACGCCATCGATGCATTGCACCCCGGGGTCGGACGCTTGTTCTTTCGCAGCCGCCACGGGCTTGACTGGAAGACCGGCCGGCGAGGCGTAGTTCTTACCGTTGCAGACACCGGCAGCGGAATGGACAAGCAAACCATGGGCAATATTTTCGACGCCTTCTTCACCACCAAGGAAATTGGCGGCACCGGCCTGGGGCTTTGGATCAGCAAGGATATTGTCGAGCGGCACCACGGCGTTCTGCGCGTGCGCAGCAGCCAGCAGCGCGGCCAATCCGGAACCGTATTTACCTTGTTTCTCCCCTTCGATGCTGTAGGGCGCTAGCAGTGGGCTCAATTATCTTGGCAGGACAGCAGGCTCCAGTCCGCGATCCTTGAGCATAGGTCCGGTATCCGGCTCCCGGCCCAGCCATGCCGCAAACGCCTTGGCCAGGTCTTCGGTGTTGCCGCGCGAGAGAATCATGCGGCGGAAGCGATCGCCGCTGGCGCGGGTCAGGCCGCCGTTGTCTTCAAACCACTGGTAGGCATCGTCGTCGAGCATCTCGCACCACAGGTAGGCGTAGTAGCCGGCGGCATAGCCGTTGGCCCAGATATGCAGGAAGTAGCTGGATCGGTAGCGAGGAGGAACAGCGCTGAGCGCAAGGCGAGTTTTGCTGAGCGCGGCGGCCTCGAACGCGTCCGGATCCTCAAGCGGCGAATCGGGTCCCAGCGTATGCCACTGCATGTCCAGCTCCGCCGCAGCCAGCAGTTCGGTCAGCAAATATCCCTGGTTAAAGGTTTGCGACTTGCGGATCTTCGCGGCCAGTTCCGCGGGCATGGGCGCGCCGGTTTTGTAGTGCCTGGCGTAGTGCTCGAAGACCGCTGGATTGCTGGCCCAATGCTCGTTGAACTGGGAGGGAAACTCCACATAGTCGCGCGGCACCGAAGTTCCGGAGAGGCTAAGGTATTGGGCGTCGGAGAAGATGCCGTGCAGTGCGTGTCCGAACTCGTGGAACATCGTGGTCACGTCGTCGAAGCCGATCAATGCCGGCTGGCCCGCGGGCGGCTTGGCGAAGTTGGCGACATTGTAGATGACGGGTAGCGTGCCGAGCAGTTTGGACTGGCCGACAAAGTTGTCCATCCACGCTCCGCCGTTTTTGTTGTCGCGTTTGAAGTAGTCGCAGTACCACAGCGCCAGCGGCTTGCCGTCGGCGTCGAGAACCTCGTAGACCTGCATGTCGGGGTTGTATACGGGGATATCGGTGCGCCGCTTCATGGTGATTCCGTAGAGCATGTGCGCGGCGTAAAACACGCCGTTCTGAAGCACGTTGTCGATTTCGAAGTAGGGCTTAGTCTGGGCCTCGTCGAAATCGAATCTTGCCTTGCGCACCTGCCCGGCATAGAAGTTCCAATCCCATGGCTCCAAAGTGAATCCGCCTTGTTGCGCATCGATGAGAGCCTGAATATCCTGCGCCTCGCCCTTTGCCTTTGCGGTTGATGCAGGCACCAGCGCATCCATGAATTTGATCGCAGCCTGGGGAGTTTTGGCCATCTGGTCGGTCAGCTTCCACGCCGCGTAGTTGGGAAAGCCGAGCAGCTTCGCCTGCTGCGCGCGCAACTGCGCCAGGCGGGCGATGGTGGCGCGGGTATCAGTGTCGCCGCCGCGCTCGGTGCGCGTCCATGAATCCTGAAAGAGCGCATGCCGCGATTCGCGATTGGTGAGCGAATCGAGTTCCGGCTGCTGTGTGGTGTTTTGTAGCGAGAGCACCCAGCCCTGCACATTGCGATCCTTCGCGGCATCGGCGGCCGAAGTCAGCTCGGCATCGCTCAGCCCCGCCAGCGCCGCCTTGTCGGTGGTGACATACGCAGCAGCTTTGGTTGCCGCCAGCAATTTGGAGATGAATGCGGTGGTGAGGTTGGCTTCCTCCTCGTTGAGCTTCTTCAATGCAGCTTTGTCGGCATCGGACAATTCGGCGCCGGCAAGCACAAATTGCTGGTACTGGTATTCGACCAGGCGCAGCGACTCCGCATCGAGATGCAGAGAGCTGCGCTGCGCGTAAACCTGGGCGACCCGCTGAAACAGCTTGGGGTTGAGGTAAATTGCATCCTGCATGGCGGCCAGCTTGGGCGCTTCAGCGTCCTGGACCTTCTGCAGCACCGGGTTGACATTGGCGCTGGTGATGCCGTTGAAGACCAGCATGACGCGATCGATCAGGCGGCCGCTCTTTTCCATGGCGACAAGGGTGTTCTCGAAGGTGGGCGGCTGCGGATTGTCGGCAATGGCGCGAATCTCCTCGAGACTCTGCGCGATGCCGGCCTCGATGGCAGGCTGGTAGTCCTCGTCCTTGATCTTGTCGAACGGCGGAGCGTGGAAGGGCAACGTGCTGGGCGCGTAGAAGGGGTTGGAGGGGCCAAAGACCGCCTGCGCGCCTGCGCCGCCGGGTGTGAGCGCGATTGCGCCTGCGGTGATCAACGTGGAGAATTGCGACAAAAGAGGCCTCGTCCAACAGGAATGGATTTTCTTCATGGCAGAGATGACTCCATACGTTTCCCGCCCATTTTAGCGGAGTCAGCTGCCGGACGGCATTTGGGTCGCAGGGCGCGGGTAAGGCGTGGCGAAGCAAAGCACAGTAATCTAAAGAGAGATGCCTCCGATTCTCAACGCACAATCCGTCACCAAGCAATTCGGCGCTACACCGCTGTTCAAGAACATCTCTCTCACCGTCGAGGACGGCGACCGCATTGGCCTCATCGGCCCCAATGGCGCGGGCAAGTCCACGCTGCTGGCCGTGCTGGCCGGCCAGGTCGAACCTGATTCGGGCGAGGTCGCGGTCCGCAAGCGCGCGCGCGCGGCATACGTTCCCCAGGATTCCCGCTTCGCTCCCGGCCTCACCATTCGCCTTGTGCTGGAACAGGCATTGGCCGCCGCGCATGTGAATGAAGCCGAGCGCGAAGGCCGCCTGCGCGAGCTGACTGGCCGCGCCGGATTCGCCGACCTCAACGCCGAAGCCGCATCCCTTTCCGGCGGGTGGCGCAAGCGGCTGGCGATCACTGAAGCCATGGTCATTGAGCCCGAGGTGATGCTGCTCGACGAGCCGACCAACCACCTGGACCTGGCGGGCATCGAGTGGCTCGAAGAGCTTCTTCGTTCGTCCTCTTTCGCCGCCGTCACCGTCAGCCACGACCGCTATTTTCTCGAATCCACATCCAGTCAGATCGTCGAGTTGAATCGCGTCTTTGCCGACGGCCTGTTTCGCGTCAAAGGCACATTCAGCCGCTTTCTCGAAGAGAAGCAGGCATATCTCGAATCGCAAAGCCGCCAGCAGGAGAGCCTGCGCAACCAGGTCAAGACGGAGATCGAATGGCTGCGCCGCGGACCCAAAGCCCGGACCACCAAGTCCAAGGCGCGCATCGACACCGCCAACGAGATGATCGGCCAACTCAAGGCGATGGACTCCCGCACCACCGTCAACACTGCCGGAATCGACTTCGAAGCAAGCCAGCGCAAGACCAAGCGCCTGGTCGAGTTCGACAATGTGGCGCTCGCTGTGCCCGCAAGCGCAAATCCGGAATCGGCAGATGGCGACGGGAATTCCGCTTTGAAAGGGCACGGCTTCAGGGTCCCCGATAGCTCCGCTCTAAACGCTGGGGCTTTAGCCCCTGAGGGAGGCCTTTCCGGCGAGCCGGATACCCCGCTCCAACCTCGGCTCCTTTTCACTGGACTCAACTTCGTTCTCACCGCCGGCATGAAAGTCGGCCTCGTTGGCCCCAACGGCAGCGGCAAGACCACTCTGCTGCGCCTCTTGCGCGGCGAAATCGAGCCCGCCGAAGGCGCCATCAAACGCGCCGAAGCTTTGCGCATGGTCTACTTCAGCCAGATGCGGGAGCTGGATGAGAGCGTTACCCTTCGCCGCGCACTTGCGCCCGAAGGCGACGGCGTCATCCACCAGGGCCGCACGATCCACGTAGCCAGTTGGGCCGCGCGCTTTCTCTTCACCAGCGAGCAACTCAACCAGCCGGTGCGCAATCTTTCCGGCGGCGAAAAAGCGCGTGTGCTCATCGCCAAGCTCATGCTCGAACCGGCCGACGTGCTGCTGCTCGACGAGCCCACCAACGACCTCGATATTCCGACGCTCGAAATCCTGGAAGAAAATTTGCTCGACTTCCCCGGCGCGCTGGTGCTGGTCACGCACGATCGCTACTTACTCAATCGCGTGTCCTCCACCGTGCTCGGGCTGGACGGCCGCGGCCACACAGGGCGCTTTGCCGATTACGCGCAATGGGAAGACTGGCTGGAAGAGCAGGACGAGCAGGAGAAGAGCGGCCAGGAATCGAATAAGGAACAGCAGCGCAAAGCAGCCCGACGCGCCGACGGCTCAAGCTCCGCGCAGCAAACCGGCGCCAACTCCGCTAACAATGCGAACTCCGCCAAGAAAAAACTCTCCTACATCGAGGCCCGCGAGTTCGCAGCGATCGAGGAGCGCGTGGAGCATTCGGACGCGCGCCTGGCCTCCGCCCGTGATCGCGTCGAGCATCCCGATGTCGCCATCAACGCCGCCGCCCTCCAGGAGGCGCTTCTCGAACTCGACGCCGCGCAGCATGAGAACGATGCGCTCTACGCCCGCTGGGCGGAGTTGACGGAAAAGGCCGGGTAGCCGCTCTGCACCGCGACCCTGAAGGCACTGCGGAATGGTAACGCTATCAGCTATAATTCGCTCCGCGAAAGGTCAGGTCCTCAACATGCGGATGAAAACCATGCGGATTGCAGCAGCCGCTCTTGCCCTTCTTGTTGGAACCGCGCGCCCGGCGAAGGCTGCCCAGGTTGCGCCCGTCAATCCTGATCCGGTTCCGGTGAACCCGCATGCCACGCCGGAGGCGCGCGCGCTGCTCAAGTACATCGCTTCCATCTCCG
>Ga0302325_10010097_pt1 | contig 20510 bp, 25 predicted proteins | sample Palsa_T0_2_FD_201948 | JGI IMG/M metagenome (GOLD analysis project Ga0302325, IMG submission 201948) | Peat permafrost microbial communities from Stordalen Mire near Abisko, Sweden - Palsa_T0_2 | ecosystem: Environmental > Terrestrial > Soil > Palsa > Peat permafrost | place: Sweden: Abisko...
ATACTGAGCGTATCGTCTACTTATTTGTTCGACAACGCCATAAGTTTCGATAGACTTGAATCGTTCGCCGTAGAGTTCAACGATATGAATAATGATCGACTTTCTATTTTCCTAACGCGTATTAGATGAGATTTCCGAGAACGCATACCTTCCATATGAACTGCAGCAGCTCCAAAACTGACGAGTTCAGTAAGCTGTTTCGAGGCGAACTTTCCACCAGGATATCAATGATGGGCGCGAATGACTTTGCTTTCATCATTCGGTTCGCGTACACATCCCCTGGTGTTCCTAAGCAATGCCGAAAGAATTTCAACGCAGCTAGGGGTTAGCCATGCCAAGAGAAGAAATACCAAGTTTGATATGCTTTACATTACACCATAATAATACAGTTGCTTTTTCCAACAAGTTGAACTTCTCGGTGAAGTCTCTGAAGCGATCACCATGTAATCGTACGAAGCCAGTCATCAGTTCGAGAAGATGTATGTACACTGCCGAATCGGCGGTTGATAAGTTCCCAAGTTGCTCTCCCTTTTCGTTTTCGTTCAATGCTATTATCGGTATACACAGTTCAGCCGCCCAGTTTCTGTAAAATGTTGACACAAATTTATCGCTGGTGACAGCATCCTCAGGCTTATATTTGATGTGTGCTAGCATATGACTTGCGCGTTCGTTGACCCCGTCCACCGGCGCAAGGGTAGAAGGGTCTAAAAGAATCCGCACACATTCGAAAAACTGTAGCTTCAACCCGAGATCCTGTTCTCGATGTATCGATTCGTATAATGTTGTCAGAAGAGGTTTCTTTCGCTCTTCTAACTGCTTTGATATCGTCAAACGCAAAACCGTGGGATCGTGCTCTATTGCAATCATAACAACGTCAGCTCCGGCCAAGCGTACCCGGATGTCTTTGTGTAGTAGTGCGTACTCTATAACATCATACAAGCCATTTTCAGCACATTTGTTATAGAGTAATGTTCTCGCGGGGGCTTGAAGTGTCTTCGAAATTTGACAAAATTGCTGGATGAAAACCACAGCATTCCGCTTTCGTTCATCATCGTCTGTAAGAAATACAGCAAAAAGGTCCTTGATGAATTCATTATTGGCACATAGACTTTGCACAATGTCCACTTGGTTGAAGAACATGAGAGAATTGAGCACTGAGAAAACCGGTTCTTCCATCAGCCGAGCAAGCACAACATCTTTTAGATATTGAAGTCGGAAAGTGTAATGTATTTTCTGAAGAGTGGCGGGATCTTTGATCTCAATCACTTGTCGGAACTTTGTTGGATCTGATAAGTAATCTCGGTGGTGGGCTCGGTGACGAGGGAACTCAGCGTCATCTAGAAAAAATAAGCTCATCTGTCAAAGGTGCATACATTCAAGGATGCCGGCAACGCCGAAAATTAGATCATCCCGTACAATCGGCTCTATTATAACCACGTCATTTATGAGAACTGAACACGTTAGTTGTTCCGAAAGGAGATCTAACTCAAGGTTTTCATGATAGATGACAAATGATGTAGTCCGTCCAAATCTTCCAGGTCTTCGCATTCAGCAAAGATTTCGACAAGTTTATATAGATATTTCTGATAATGAGCATGAGAGGATCTAGGGAAAGACCTCCTCATGAATGAAAGCCACCAAACTCTCCCTTCCGGCGGGAGTCATGACACTTTGCTGGACCATGTTATCAATGGCATCGAGATTGCCTATTGCGGGAAGTGGTAAGGAAACGGGTAAGGATATGTGAGGCAGCGGTTCATCGACAAATTCATCATCACCGTCTTCCGTGGATTTCGGGTCACGTACAATATTGATGAAACTCCTGAGAAGTCAAATGCGCATCCTTGGGAATTTACATGATCTCAGAACAGCCTTGTCCTTCTTGGAAACTGAGTGCCATATCGGTTGTTTGCTTGATGGTCCATACTATCAACGTTTCTTTAAATTAGCACAGGAGAGATAGTATGATGCCTTGCTGCTTTACGTAGTCTGTCCGTTCCATTATACTACAGTTCAGTAGTTCGGTTGTTGGCGTTTCTTCGCTTGTGACTTTCAGATAGGCGATGTTCTATGTCATGAGTAAAGTGTGATGGAGTTTTACGTTTTCTACGTAGCCTTGACAAAAGCCTGTACCAAGATCCACCCATACTTCGCCGCGCAACTCGTAGACCTTCACCCTGCGAGGACCTAAGGCTTCGACCATCTGCATGACGGTCGAGAGGAATTCCGGAGCTATGATGATCGGTTGCTCTTCAAGGTCGGATCTCCGATCGGGCGAGGACGACGTACCGAGCGTCTCGTCTATCGGCGTCGCATCGACAGGATCCGTGGAGGGCGGTGGAGAAGACGAGAGATTGTCGGCATTCGTGTCGTCGTTGCCGTTCGATACACTCATGGTCTAGCTGGGAGCGGCGTCGTTGGCAGCCAAACAGCAGCACAACCACAGCGATCCCAACGCAAAGTTCCTAGCCAAATCTCCGGACAGACCCGCCGACACTGAGACAAGAAGACACGGCCGAGGATCGAGGACAGAACGCGCGGATCTGCTTGTCGTGATGCTGGGCGGGACTCCTGGAGAGCAGGGACGGCAAAGAGACTGCTGCAGGCCGCTGTGGAGGTTTTGGCGCACTCTCGTCACCCTCGAAGCTGTGGTTTGGCTTGCGAGCTGCGGGTGGGTCGAGAAATTCAGCAGAGCGATGATGTCTGCCACTCCTTTTGGCTCTTTTCCACCCGTTAATTGGATGACGAGAGGCGATGCTACCACGCTCGCCGCACACACAAATTTGATTGACTCTAACGTGCGAAAATTAAAATCGGGTCACACATACGCCATTCACCCACCTATCCAATACCAAAAGCAACCAACCAGCCACACCTACTACAAAAATAGATAACAAACTGCGAACGGGCCTCTTCGAAATCGCGACGTGCATCATCACCTTGGCACTCCGATGAGCACATAGCACGATGGCAATTGATGGCAATCCTCTGGTTCATGCGGGAATTCCAAAGTCTAGCGACGGGAAAAAACGGTCTTATGATAGGGCTCTACGGCTTTTCTGTTCCTGGAATCGGGGCATTGGGAGGATTGCGATACTAAGGGTGTCAGTCATGAGCAAGACGTGAGCTTACTAGTGTGATCTCGCTTTGCTTGAAATATCTCCGTCCATCATTGTCCACAAGCACCAAGCTCAAATAATACCGAGTCGAAAACTTCTTGTTGACGTCCTTGAAGGTTGGGGTCAGATCAAATCCGCCCAAGAACAGCCGTATGGGAATGGTCTCGCCTCGCACAGGCGCACCATCCATAATTTCAAATTTGGTGATTGTTTCAGACTCGTTATATTGATTTGGCTGTGCACCTGTCGTTTCTCGACGTATGATGGACAGTTCCATATGCTTGATTTTCAGCCGGACGAGGAGGAAATATATTTTCCCAACAATGACATCTTTCAGATGATACCTTCGATTAGTTTCACTCGTGAGGTAACTTGCTTTGATTTGGAATATTCAAATTCGATGTGAAGGCAGTCCTCAATCCCAACATCCATTTTGATGGAACTGTTTGATTCAACAGGAGGCTTGTATGAGTACACCCAAAGGTCCTTCTCTCGTATGACATCGGCCATCCTCCTTGAGACTGTAACTCGGATGAAATACCTACTGTCAGGCAATTCTTGGCTGGATACAAGTACCGTAATTTAACATTAATTCCATGATAACTCTCATATTGCTTCTCCACGTTCTTGAATTCGAAGTCAAAAGATTGGTTGTTCCTCATCTCGCCGGGCGCTGCGAGTTCCTGCAACAACGATAGAAATTCATAATGTGCCCCTCGATCGTAATACATCTCTGATCCATCAACAACTGCAAGGGTAAGGAGAGGTACCAATGCTGCCAATCAAATTGACCTTGATGCCGGTGTGTTCAAGCTTCTTGCCATCCTTTGGACGGACGATGACAGTGCCTTTGACAGATTCGCCGTCTCTGTACAGCGGTGCTTTCTCCTTCCTGTCCTTGCCGCCAGTCTTGAACTCGACCATGTCACGAGCATCCTCGCCGTCGAGCCGGATCTCGATATCGCATACGGGCTTAAAGAAGCTAGCCATGAGGTATCGGGATCGTACTCCCGTCAGCAACCTTTGTTATTGCCGTACACGCAGGATTCGCGCAAGGTTGGTCCGACGAGAATCGCTTGACCCCCGTTCCAGTTGTGTGGCGGATCGACTCGATGGCTTGGCGGACCACGTACTGTCAGCGTGGAAGTTGGGAAACTAAATTACATAACCGCGACTCCCGCGTTACCCCGGCAGCGCTTCCAAAAATAAACTCTGCTTTCACAGGTGCCAACATGTTTCATCAGCGCGGGAGGGACCCTTTGGGAAAACTTGCTGCAAATAAATGTCTTAACGATGCGTGGGCAGAATAACAAAATAACACCGCACAGACGTAGCCACTACATGGATGTCTTCAGACCTACTTGGGACCTGCTGCTGAGGACCGATTTCCGGCGTCTGCACGCCGATCAGGGGAGGGCTCTCAGCTACGAGGGAAGGGTTTTTCGTTGCAAGACGCGCAGGATGATAATACGCTATTGCTTTTGTACAGCAAGCGCACGCGCTTACAACTGCCCTTTGAACGTCTCGCAATTGCTATTAATACCGCCGTATATTGATTAGAGGCCCGAGCTTCCCTCCACCTTTGTCCCGCGGCACGGTTCCCTGCTTTGTACGGGCAAGTGGGCTTTATTACAGATGGCCCGATCGTTGTGCTCGTATCTGAAAGACGGCCTGGGCATGTGCTTGTGAGAGTACAATGGGATGAGGAGACGAGAAAGTTTTGGCATCGAGTAGAAAAGGATGGGCTTCCCACTCGCTGTTGGCCGTCAACACATTCGTTCATCTTCTCTCGTTATACATTCAATTCTCGCCTCTTTGGCGACCGTTTCCTGCTTCGTCTTTATAATTCAAGATGGTTTCGAGCAAGCGGATTTTCCCGGCAGTTCTCTTCGGCCTGCACTTACTTGGCGCTTTGGTGTCGACGGTCACCGCCGATGCAGTGGCACCTCCCCAACGTGGTGCGGTCGCGGCAGCAGGGACATCGACAACAAGCTCTAGTCTTTCTACCACGAAAAGCACCGTAACCACCAGCTCGAAACCGGCAACGACATCGTCCAGTACTAAACCTGTTACTACCAGCACTTCCAAAATTTCTAGCTCCACCCAAGTCACAACATCTTCCTCCAAGGTCACAACAACATCTTCCTCCAAGGTCACAACGACATCTTCCTCCAAAGTCACAACATCTTCCTCCACGGTCAGTACGTCAACACAGAAGCTCACGTCCTCATCAACGACTTCAAGCTCTGCTGCTCCAAGTGCAACTGCAAACGGTCACTCCGTTTTTCAAACAGCACTCGTTCTAGCTACCGATCCTTCAGCTGCCGAAGAAGCAGTCAATATCCTCCAAGGATACGGTCAACCTACTACCCTGCTCTCAATCCCACAGGCAGGGGCTGCTCTCCCCGCACTCGAAACCGGGAACAGTACCGGTAACTTTGGCCTAATTATCATCATAGGACTTGTCACTTACGATTACGGAGGCACGACCGGATGGGCAAGTGCGATTACTGCAGCTCAATGGAATACCCTGTATGCATATCAACTTAAATATTCGGTGCGGATGATTCACTTGGATGGATTTCCTGGAAGTTTCAATGGGACTACGGTAGCCCCCGGACCGGGTGGGTGTTGTGCGTCTGAGGACCAGTCTGTGTACTTGTTGAATCCAACGTTGGTCCCTACGGCTGGTTTGAAGACATCCAACTTGTCAACCTTAGGATTATGGCATTACCCTGCAGTTATCACAGATCCAACTACCACTACGGAGTTTCTGGAGTTTGGAGCAAATACGGAGTATCCATCGACTACAGTAGCAGGAGTAGTGCAGAATTTTGCTGGAAGGGAACAAATGGTATTCTTTCTTACCGGTGGATCTTGGGCCTTAACAACTAATTACCTTGGCCATGTTTGGTTCCATTGGGGATATCGAGGACTCTATAATGGTTTCCGTCGTGTTGCAATGCACCAGCAAGGTTCCCTTCTCAGCTTCACCACTGATAATAGTCGACGACCTCTTCTTAGACACAGATATCTGGAACGTAACTTCAGGGCCCGATCCAGAAGGTCAACGTAGCCGTATCAATACGACCGATATTCAAATGCACATCACCTGGCAAGCGGAGTTCGTAAAGACCTTGAACCCAGGAAGCGTTTATTTCATCGAGGTTGGCTTCAACGGAAACGGTAACATGGACTTTGTCGGCAACCTCAACACGACTGTCGCTGAGAATTGTCCTGACTCAGAAGACGTGGACGACCCAATTAGTCCATCACAAAATGCCGAGTGGATCAAACCTCTTGGAACGGGAGTCAACATGTGGCCGGCGAATGCACAGTATGTATGGAGCAAAGCGTGTATCTTGCTAGATCCTCTGGCAGAATTCTTCCAGACGGCCGCAAATCGGGATGCCATTGCGTGGATAACCCATACATTTACACACGAAGACCTGGAGAATTCGACCTACTATGACACTAATTTGGAGATCTCGTTCAATTACAAACATGCGGTATTATTGGGTATTTCGAACGCCAAAATGTGGAGCAACTCCTCGTTGATTCCCCCTAGTATTTCAGGAATGCATAACGGGGATGCTTTGCAGGCATTTGTGGATAACGGTATCCGCGCGGGTGTTGGCGACAGTACGAGGCCTGCTCTCCTGAATCCCAACAACACGCATTGGCCATTGATCACGACTGTGGCAGAGAATGGATTTGCTGGGTTTACTATCATTCCAAGATGGGCAACCAGAGTGTATTACAACGTGTATGTCGTCGAGTCTGTGGATCTAACGTCAGGGGAAATCAATACGAGAGCGCAGACGAATGGAGAGCTTTGTCTCCATCTGAGGCGGCTACTGGCGCTGGCGATATTTACGCTCTTTTACAGTATGAAGAGCAAATGCAGACTTCCAACATCATTGGCCTCTCCCGAGGTATGTGGTATTCCTGTATACCATCTGATGTCTAGCTCCTTTCATGTTTCACCAAGCCAATCTTCGAGTTGCCGATGTCTTGACGACAACAATCAATGGAGTTACCAAACAGCGTTCACTGTACCAGATGTGGGCGGAAACAATTGGCGCCAAGTTCGTTGAGCTCACAAACTGGCCGTTGATCGCACTCAAGGAAGACGACCTGATCACTGTTTACACTCAACGTATGGCGAAGGATCAATGCAATCCCAGCACGCAGTTGATATATTCTGCCAATGGCAATGCTACTGTCGTGACAGGATTCACCGTAGATGCTTCCAATCATGTCTGCTCTGTTCCTATTCCTGTGACTTTGCCTTCGGGTAGTGTCACGAATTTGCAGGGAAGTACGACGGAACAAGTTGGGAATGATCCCTTGACGCTCTGGGTGACATTATCGGGAGCGCCGAAGACATTTACATTGACTCAGCCTATCACTTTGTAGATTCACATAGAGCGAGTCTGATCGGGGCAGGAACCCCCCCGTGAGGTTGAGCCTCAATTTCTAATTTAGTATATACATATGTCATGTACACTTGATCTTTTCGTGGTCTTGATCTGGCAGGGCCTAAATTAGTGATGTCGCCGGCAAACCACAAGTGGATGGCGCTCTTCCGTACACGTTATCCTAACTGTTATGAAGTTCATCCTTCATGTCCACGGAAAACAGCAGATGCACAAGTGCCGCCGATATATCTGACCATTCGTCATACATAGGCGATCCGCTGACGAAGGACACGCGGCCGACTCGACGTCTTTGTCATCACGGGTTTGTTTACTTTTGGGCTCGGGATTTTCGTTTCAAGGTTTGGCGTGCTGCCGTTGGACGAGCCCAAATTTGAGAGTTTGCCTGCCTTGGATAATGCAACCTTGCTCAGCAAAACCTTAAACACAGCTTTCTTAGGCTCGGACGCCGCGGGGTTGCATAGGACGCCTTTTGTGGTTTGCTCGAACGTAAATTACATTTAATTAGCGTATTTCCCAGGCCACAACACACGCAATCCCCACCGTTGTTTCCCTTTCGACAAGTCGACGGCTGTTTCAGCATCCATCAGCGGTATGTCATTGCTCTGCGCTGTCAAGCACTTTGGCTGATACGTCTGTCTGTTCAGCATAGGATAGCGGCGCGTTTGGCATTCAGGACATCGTTGTTCTCTGGACGCACTATATTAAAAGTGGGCCGTAAATAAGTTTGGGAAATCACAACATCGGCAAATCAACAACACAACAACCAGCAGCAGCCACTGTTTACAATCAACATTTAACGAGTCGTACACGCATCCTAGTCGGCGTCTCGTTCAGCTGTCACACACCACCCTCTCTTTTTCCCTCACGGTGGCAGCAGCATGTCTGACTTCAAAGTCTCGTCTGCTTACCTACCAACCGACCACCAAACACCATCAACACCCGTGACGCCACACCACCAGATACGCTCTCCGTCCACGGGCCTCTCCTCTGGCTATATTACCATGTCTGACCGTTCCCACTCAGACATCAAGCGGAAGCTCGAGCAGCGTCTTGCCGACACGAAAACAAAGATGTACAATATTGGCCGGCTGGGAGAATCGCTCGTCAAGCAGGAAAAGGAATTGAATGAGCGTATAAAGGAAATAGAGTCACATTCACAAGACGACGAAATAAGACCGGAATTGCGATCAAAATTGGCGGACCTCGAGAATGGATTCAAGGAGATTGAACGGGAATCAGCAAAGGCTTTCACTAAGGGCACTCCCTTCTTGGGGAAGGTATGCGAGATCATGTATGGTGCTGATAGTAGGAAAATATGGGATTTACACGTACGCCGGGGATGGAGTCGCCGACGAAAACTGAATTCAGTGGACAAGGTACTGTATCTCCTTCAAAGAATCAACAGAGCTCGAGGAAAGCTCGAAATGCCACTCCACGCCAACATGACATCGAATTCGCAGCCGACATCGGCCAAGGTCTACTGGAAGAAGTCCGGAAATTACAAGCTCTACTCGCACAACGGGACCAGAAACTTAATGAAGCAACCGCGTCAATTACACGCTCCGATAGACAGATTGAACTGTTTGACCGGAAAGTTAAACAAATGCATGAAGACCAAGGTACATCTTCATTAGTCTACGCTAATTGCAGAATCTCTGAAAGAGGAAAATTGGAATATGCATCTTAGAAACCAAGAACTCCAGCTTCAAGTAAATGCTGCCACCGCAGGTGCTTCGAAGCTCGCTGTAGAAAATACTCGACTCTTAGCCCAAACCACCGCGCTCACGACCGCCATCGAAACTCTCAAAGCCAAGAATGCCGAATTATCGGGTACTGTGGCAGAGTCGAAGAGTAAACACGAAGCTGAGATGTCGGCCCTCCGCCGTTCTCAAGCCGGATTACAACGAGATCGTTCCGATTTACAACGACACCTTGATGAATTAAAACAGGAACTAGCGAACCGACCAGAAGGTTTCATAGACAATCTCGAAGAGCAAATGGAGGACAATGATTTGGACGAAGGAGAAGGAGTAGTTACCCCCGTCACTCTCTCGCCAGCGCGATCACCTCAACTCTCCCCGATAAAGAATACACCGTCTCGTAATGCGCCATTGGAGTTGGAAACCACGAAGTCGTCCCTCCACCATGCCCACCGAATGGTAAACAATCTCCGAAACAATCTCCACCGCGAAAAGACCGAGAAGCTGGACCTCAAGCGTCTCCTGGCTGCCGCTCAAGACGAAGTTGAGCAACTTCGCAACAAGGCATCAGGCTCAAAAAGAACGGGCAAGAAACCACAATTACGGCGTACCGTACCCGATCTCCTTGGCAACCGTAAAACACGTCAAGAGATCAGTCTTCACGATGATCCGCAGTTCCTCGGGGTGGAATGGAAAGACGAAGATGGGTCTACAAGTGCTGCGTACGTCACTGCCAACGATGATGAATCGGATGGTGCATTTGTGACTGCAACGGAGCATGAGATGGACGAGACGGACACTGATGCCTATCGAACCGGAATAGAATCGCCTTCCGAAGATGGAGAATTAACTGAAACGGAAAGCGGCGGAGGTTCAGCGCGACGGATGCCAAGCATGGGATACATAAGGGAGATCTCGCCGGCTATTGCATTTACAAGTGATGAAGATGACAGCCCAGTACAACCGCTACGGCATCGGAGAAGTGTCATGCGATCTGATAACGGACGACGTGTGGCCAGTAGTACATTCGATCCACCTCCTCTTCCACTGTTCCAGGAACTTATGGAGGGCGCAGGATCAAGCGCCATTAACAGTCCCATCAGCACTCTGGACAGTCCTGTTAGTCTTGGTACCGCGCGAGCTATTTCGCCATTTTACCAAAGGGAGGAGGTGGAAACAACGGACGTCGCTTGTCAGTGTGATCCTATTCCTGATCCGGAACCTATCGTTATCCAAGCTCCTCCTGTAACCGTTTACAAAGAGCGAGAAAGGCCAATGTGCTCTGAACAAGCAATCCAAAGTGATCCAATTCCGGATCCAGAGCCGGTCATTGTTCAAGCGCCCCCGGTCACTATCTACAAGGAACGAGAGCGCCCTGCATGCACAGATGTTGCATTGCAAAGCGATCCTATCCCCGATCCTGAGCCTGTCATCATCGAATCTCCACCTGTCATTATCTACAAAGAGCCAGTGAAACCAGCGTGCTCTGAACAGGCAACTCAAAGCGATCCAATTCCAGAACCCGAGCCAGTGGTCATCCAATCTCCTCCAGTCACGATATTCAAGGAGCGGGAACGAGCTGCATGCAATGATGCGGAGATTCAGAGCGATCCAATTCCTCCTCCAGAACCCATTATCATCCGACCAGACCCTATCATCGTTCCAGGAGAACCAGTTATCGTCGAGAAAATTGTGGAACGCGAACGACCGGCCTCTAACGATGCTGAAGCCCAGTGCGATCCTATCCCTCCTCCAGAACCTATTATTATCCGACCCGATCCGATCGTTATCCCAGCTGAACCGGTCATCGTCACTAAGTATGTTGAACGCGAGAAGCCAGCTTCATCTGAAGCCGCCATTCAGAGCGATCCAATTCCTCCTCCCGAGCCAGTCATAATACGTCCAGATCCAATCATGATCCCTACAGAACCCCTTATTGTCACCAAATACATCGAACGACCGAGACCGGTATCTGTTGAGATGGCTGTACAGAGCGATCCCCTACCACCTCCTGAACCTGTTATCGTCTACAGGGAGCCTGAGAAACCAAATTCGAATCACATGGCTGTACAAAGCGATCCTATTTCTGATCCTGAACCGATTATGATACCGAGTGAGCCGATCTTCGTGTATCGAGAAAGAGAGATTCCTCCGATGACAGAAATGGGCGTTCAATCTGACGAGGTGGGACCAACAATTGTATACCTTGAACGAGAACCACGCATGAGTAATGAGGTGGGTATTCAATCTGAGATTTTTGTACCAAGCGTGCGGGAATCCGGAGTGCAATCAGAGGCTTCAACGATTCCTGACACGGAGAACATCGATAGGGAGATCCAAACTCTGCTCAGTATTCCACTCATGGAAACATTCCAGTTCGATGGACAAGCCTTACCAACGGCCTCAACACGACCAAAGACACCAATGACTCTATCATTCTCTCGCCCAATGTCAGCGAACTCCAGAATCGCAGAGTCGACCTCTGCAATGACTCCCAGGACAGTTAAGACGCCGAATTCTGAAATGGATTGGGAGAGTACTCCTAAATCCCCACTAAAGGAAATCACCAACTCCCGAGTTCAGCCCGGATCTCCATCTCGCGCTCCAAGCATGCGTTTCGATTCTCCTTCAGCAATGAGTTTCTCATCCCGACATGGTTCTACGAGGCGATATGGCACGATCCTCGAACATCCAACATTACATCCTTCCCCTCGCAGCACGATCACACGATCGCGGATGTCGCACCCTGCTTCTCCCTCAAAGCGACATGCCGTCTCCCCGTCTCAGTCCCGCATGAACATGAGTGTCATGAGCCGTTCGACAACAGCTATGTCCCGCCGTACGTCATTATCGTCATTCGAATCAGAAGTCGAGGATCGTTTTGGCCTGAATCGGGAGGTCACAGAAATCCCGGAAGGACAATATGCGACATCTACAAATCCACAGATAATACAGGCTATCACGCAGACGATGATTGGCGATACTTTGTTCAAATATACTCGAAGTCAAATGTCGCGTACAAAGATTTCTGATAAACGTCATCGACGATTCTTCTGGATTCACCCTTATACAAAGACTTTGTATTGGAGTAACGACAATCCTGCTACCTCAGTGGAAAGCAAAAGCAACACTCGATCTGGTAAACTGGTTTTCATTGATAAACTAATGCTAGCACCGATCAAGGGAGTCAAGGTTGTCACGGACGAGAATCCATTCCCTCCTGGATTGTTCCGAAAGAGTATCATGTGTCTTACAGGATCACGGGCTATTAAATTTACTGCATTAACACAACAATCTCACGAGACTTGGTTGACGGTATTATCCGATTTAACATAACTAATATTAAGGCCTTGAATCACTTGTTGGATCGAGGTCCGATGATGGAAGAGAATGCCGTGGAGGAAGGAGAAATTCGTCCGTCGACAGGAGCGACAGATGTTTCCCTTGACATGAGAGAGTTCGGGCAAATGGGAACAAAGAGAGGCTCAACCCATATGGCGTCAATGTCCACCCTGCAAACCGAGGGAGATGTCCGTCACCAGGGCTCATTCGGCCGCCTTTCCGCGATTTTCCGCACCGACAGAACCATGTCGACGATCAAAGGCAAATCACCCGTACGAAGTGTCTATGAAGCTTCCATGATAACAGAACCTCGTAATTCGCACGAACATGTTCACGACCTTGATGAAGATGGATTAGAGAACGTAAGAGCATGTTGTGGAGGTATCTGTTCCCATGCCACATACGCTAACAGTAGGCAAACATGACGTTGGCACACTTTCAAGAAAAGGTGTTAAACAGACTCATAAATAGCGCGTTATACCCGTTCTTTCGTGTACCGACATTACTCCGGGGGTTGTGGTTAATTTATGAATATTGAAGGCAAGTGATATTTTGGCTGTAGAATTTTGTATTTCTTTCTTTTAATAGTGTGGACTGTATACAGCAGGGAGGCATGGTGTTGGTGGTGGTCTTTCGCTTATGCTGATGGAGCTATGAAATTGATTTTCTATACTCATGAAATTTGTAAAATCTGAGCTGGTGACGGGCAATTAGGTTGCAGGACGCGCGTCCCTTTCAACTTTATAGTATCCGAATTACTTTATCTCACTAGACTTGAACCCTTTTCAGATCTGGACGGGAAGTAAGGTGCGAGCAATTACTGAGCCTGTGCTTGCCAGATTCCAAAGTGTTCTAGTCAGTTCCTGTCTATGTAGGTTGAGATCTTAGACTGGAGTGACATTTGCGACACGTGATCGTTGATCGGTCTGCTCGGATCGCTGATTTAAGAGACCTCCTGACGCTGCTCCTTCAGCTTGGCAGCCAACATCACCAGTCAGTTTTCCAGCTTCTACGCAACCCGATATGCCGGTTATGTCAGGCAAGTATCCACCAGCTCCTCCGTCCGATTCTGGCCCAGAAGTCATCTTAATAACTCCATCGAAGTGCGTGCGTCCTTCCATGCCTCGTCTAATCTAGACCTCGTCCCAGGATGATCTGGTCGTGCTAGAACCAGCTTCGCTCAAAGTCAACCACGACCCTCCTAAAGCCACCACCACCACCGCCGACGATCCATACAATCTCGACCACTATCTCCTCACATCATCGGAAGGCTTCTCTCCCTTCGAGCAGACCCTCGGCGACGCGCCCTTCCACGACAAGAACGGCGATCCAATCTGGGCCGCATTAGCCTACACCGAGGACGGCGGTGCTCATCCAGGCAAGGCTGCGCCCCATTTAAACCCACCTATCCGTCTGCCCCTAGGAGGAAGGGAGTATCATTTACCTGCCCACTCCGCGTACTCGATCCTCCTGCCGAATCAGGAGTATATGGAGTATGTGCCAGTGGATGACATTCCTGCAGGATATGCGCCCATTGTAGCGGGGTGTGAAAGTGACGGACTGAGGAAATTGTATTTCGCGACTGTCCTTGATCTCTGATAGTACGTACATTAATATCAAGCTGACGCTCTTCTCACTCCATATTATAATCAATCTACTTGAATAGGAACGTTTAAACAAGTTTACGCGAAATATAGGAGACTGTCTCGAATTATGCTGCGGAAAAGTGAGACTCAAGCGCGAACTCGCACGAGTTCTCATCGGGTTGCTTCTAAACATACTGACTCAGCCATCTGAAGCCTTCGCCGTAACCTTGTCTCATAACGACAGAACTATCCATCAGTTCACGCCTTTTGAGCGACTTTAGGACATACCACATGAATACTTCAATCGGTCGGATTCCCTCCAATGGGACCTTTCCCTTTCCCGTTGTTTGCCAGAGGCCCAGTACCTGCCTTAACTCTTCCTCGCTCACAGCTCCCTCCGCATCGATCTTGTTCCCCAGTACCAGGAAGGGTACTTTGCCCAAGTCTTCTATGGCAAGGAGAGCGTCAAGTTCCGCTTTGGATTCCGGCAGACGTTCCAGATCCGCAGTATCAACCATGAAAACAATTCCGCTGACTTCTGGGAAGTAGTCACGCCAGAGCCGACGGGCCTGTTGATGGCCGCCTAGATCGAAGGTGGTGAATTTTACATTGCCGATTGCGAGTTCTTCAGAGGCTTGTTGCCACGTTAGCCGATGGACACGTTAGGGCCAAGGGGAGTGTACTTGGATGTAAGGTTGGTGATAAAGTAGCTAGCCGGTCGTTCTAGAAAGTGAGATTGCGATTGGAGCGGATGGTTACTTTGAGCATGTGCAGCAGCGTGGTTTTGCCGGCATTGTCGAGGCCGAGGAAGAGAAGTTTGGCATGCTTGTTCAGAAGACCGAACGATGCGAGAACATCCCAGAACCATCTATCCCACAATCAGCATCTGACAGCTGGTAAGGGAATAGGGCGCGAAAGGGGAACGGGCCATACTGGACGATGAACATGATGTATAATCGTGGTCAAAACAAAACGGGAGACGCGAGAATTGAGCCAGAATGCCGCAGTTGAAAGCAAGGTCATTCAATTGGCCCCGCCGATCGCATAAAGTCCTAACCCTGAACAAGACCCGATCAATCTATGATTGTTGTGCCGGGCAAATATGGCGAGCATTTGGGTGGCGTCATGGTCGCATATGGAGGAAGGGAGGTTTTGGTCAAAGAAGGCGGTTACATTCTTTGTTGGAAGAAGAAGTCTCCCCCCTCATCGTAATGCATGTATATATGTTTGCTTTCACTGACTTTCATAATGGTATTAGCGGTTTTGTTTTCGTTAGGGAATGTGGGTTTTAATAACACTACTAGTACAAGTACAGGGCTGTTCAGCCTAAACTACCAAATTTCCTACTCCCCCATTCTATCCCGATACAACAAAGCTTTATTGATGCCACATGATGCCGTTATAAACAATACTGTACACGCACTACATATCTGTACACTTTTTACAACGTCACACCACCTTCAAAGCTTCATGTGGGCACACTCCGGTAATAATCTCCAGGGATATCCCACAACAACGTCTGATCCGCAAAACTGCTTTTCCTGCCACTTTGTGTATTTTTCAACGATATTCGTTCAATAAGTCCTTTCATGCCCCCCTCATCTTCGTCGTCGTCGACGCCTAGGCCCTCGGACAGAAAGGACCGCGAGGGGGGGGTGATGGCGATGGGTTTGCTCGAGGATAAGTTGTCGGTAATAATGGGAGCGACGCCGTTGGGTTTGCTGGGGATTTCTTCAAAGTAATCCTCCTCCTCCTCCTCCTCCTCGTCGCCGGGGAGGTCGTATTTTTCGACACTGCGGCGACGGAAGGGGCTTAAAGGCGGGGCGAACAGGGGACTTCGAACGGGTTGAGTGGGGGAGGGGGATACTGATAAGGAGGACGTTGTATCTGATTCCAGCGCGATACTCGGGATAGTTTCGTCGAAATCAAATAGTTCGTCTATCATCAGTAGGGGGAGTGGTGGCTGGAAATACCATCAACAGAGATGGTGGCATCAGAATTCGTCAGGGATGGGATTTCAGGCCCCTGGAATTCTTCCTCAAATAGATCCTCGTCCTCTGCGTCAGAGTGAGCTTCATCGGGGGGATCCTGGAACATGACGCGTTTGACCGGTCTCGAGTAATTCGCTGAGCCAGGCGACTTTAACGAGGACGAAAGCGGTGTTGGGGGCGTCTTCTCTTTTGTTGGGGGCGAAGGAGGTATTAAAGGCCGATTAGGGAAACTTTGGGTTAGACTTGCCGCTGCCAATGGCGATGCTCCAGGATGTGAATACTGGGGTACAGGCGACTTCTGGAATAATACCGAGTTTTGTGGAGGTGGTTTAGGTTGCACGGGCGAGTTGATAGGCATCGCTGCACTCGGAGTAAGGGACGGTGATGGAGCTTTGACGGTTGATGCAGCGACAGCCGCGAGTTCTTTCGCTTGGATCCGAGCTACCTCGCGCCACGCTATGAACTCTTGTTTCTTTGTCGCCGTGAAATCGCTGATTTGTTGTTGTATTGCATTCCGCTGTCGTTCAACGGCCGCCTCCAGCGCCTCTTGTATTTGAGGAGGATAGTTTGGCGCCGCATCGTCATCGGCGTTCTTCACCGGCGGTAGAACCACTCCAAAAACATCCGAATATGTCGGTTGCGCCCGTAACTGCTTCTACGAGACCGTTAGTGACATCCAGTGCTAAAGCGCAGTGAAGCGACGTACCTCCTCGATTGCATCCATCACAGTGACACGTATCACCTTATCTAGATCGGCCGTGTTGTTGATCCCTTCCATCCGAGCGACATTCGTTCCGCAACATATACAGAACAGCACAGTCCCTCGATTGTCCTTCCGCAGCTCCGTCAGAAGCGTATATCGCTAAACATCAATGCCATCCACAGTATCGGAGCCCATACCACTTTCGCTTCCGATCCCGATCCTTCGCTTCCGATCGCATCCCTAATCTCGACGTTTCCGCAGTGACAGTACCGAGAAGAAGCCTTATCGCTGGCCATCCCAACAACCGACACTTAACCAACAAAGCAAAGCAAGACAGTCAGACAACGGGCTCGCTCGATGAACAAGGTAGCCGACGGGTCAAAGCATAATAAGCTTGAAGTTGTCAGACGCCGTCAAAGGTACTGTAAGTATGTTGTATTGTTAGAATATTTAATCTGGGTGCAGGTGTCTCGTGAGTCGCACACACCAACCTTTTTTGGACTTTTCGCCCTTAATATGGCAGTGGCGGGACAATAATATTCGGAAAATTGTCCCTATCTCGGGATGCGACTCCCCGGAAGCGCCACGAGAAATCCCCCCTTGTTTCAGCGATAATTGTCCGCTTCAAGGTAGCAGGAAACAGGCTTCGCGAACACTTGCCACGCTCGACTGACAATGGAAACTTAAAGCTTATTCTGCCACCGTATGATGGATGTGTGTCTAATTAAAGCTGCTGCAGTTCTAATACGTAGAGCCAAAGCAACGGGCCTACACGCACATTGCGTGTGTCTGTGCATGTCGATCCCGTGAATTTAGATACTTAAATACATATTTACCGCGCGCCGATCACGGCCATGACGAAGTTCATTAAGGTCATGCGACCGCGCAGGGGCTCAAAATGTGCATGAACGAGTGCGTTTGCGTTGTTTCCTGCACGTATTTACTGATGATGGTGACTTCGGTCGGTCCATGCGCCGGTGCTGTATGCAGTCTAGGAGTGTCTCTGACGAGTTCGGTCACCTGCGAGCGCGCAGGAGATGCGGAATTGGCATGTGACGGCTTTTATCTCGGACTTCATCAAGGTCTGTGCTGAATGCGAAGGGTTTGGAGCAAAGTGGAGCCGATGGGAAATGAAACTTGGAAAATGGCAGTAGTCAGAAGGGCGGAACATGTTGGGATGGCACTCTGTGGTCGATAAATCCCTATTCCATTTCGAGAGGCCTAGGAAGGACCGACGGCTCGTGGCATCTGACGAGTCATCGTTTGAAGTTTGTATTCCTCCTGATTTGCTATAAGATAGAACTGCAGTACATGACCCAAAAAACCATTTCCAAACTTGTCCCAAGGAATGTCGTCCCTTAAAAATATTTACCCATCTCAACGCGTTTCCCATCCTCACATCATTTTATAATTTCTGTCATGAGACAAGTACAATGAATCTGCTGTACCTTTGATGAGGAATTTCAAGCTGTGAATCTGGCCCATGCATCCTTCGATGAGGCCTTGTGCATATTCCCTCTCCTCGACAGAAAACGCGAACAACGTATAGTCACCTTTGAAGACTTTCTGATGTATTTCCTTTATCGGACCCAAACTTTCGTTGAGGGCGTGTTGAAGGCGGACTTCGGTCTCATTTTCCAAAATCACGAATTGATCCCTCAAACGTCGAATGAGTTTGGGATAGAGGCCGCCCTTTACCTCGTATTCCAAACTCTTGAACATCTTCTTTGAATCATATGTACCTAGAAGGTAAATTTGTAAGATAAGACACGATACCCGCGCATTCAGTATATGTTTTCTTCAGATAGACTTTGGTACGATTTGTCAAAAGCCTTTTGGATTCACTAAACTCAACAATGAAGACTCAAGAGGACTCAACCTGCCATGTCCGTTGATATAAGTTAACAACTTCTCTCTTTCCCGCTCGAGGATATCCGTCACCTCTTTAAGTTGCCCTGTCAAAGAGGCCTGCTCGGTTTCCCGGCAAACATATTGACCAAACTCTAGAGGTTACATAGAATTAGGACAACATACGCATGTTATCGCCAAATCTGACAAGCACCTCTAAGACCTCCCGAAAGAACCTGTCGATCGTCGTACGAAGGCATCGATCGTAAACGTCTGCATAGTTTTTATTGATCTCCCCAAAAAGGATATCTGTAAAAACCTCGTTAATGTCCAATGTAGTCATTTCGTTGTTCAACCGAGCGCGTCCGTTTCCCCCATTGCTACAAATCTTACTGAAGTCAACTGTTCAATCAGGGTCGTCGTTGAATGGGTTCACCCCGTGAGATCCTAGCATGAGCACCCTGATGCCACTACGTTCAGATCAGAGCACATGGGGGAAGGACTTCTGCGATGATCTCCGTTCCGAGTTTCCTTAGAGTGCGAAGGGAGTTCCCTAATCTCAGCAACGGAAGACAGGTGCACAACCAAGTTTCTTGGTAATAAGTCTTTCACAGTCGTCCTTGATTGTCTCCACAGTACGAGAAAAGATGCCAGAAAGTGCTTCATCCATCTTAGAAAAACGGGTCTCCCACTTCTTTCCGAGCGCTTCTTTTTGATCTGATGACGAGTCAGATCGTTCTACCTGCACTTTGAGTGTCTTCAACATCTTGAGCAAGTCATTGGCGATGTCGTGAAGATATGTCTTACGGAGTCGCCGGGTGGTATTATGAAGTTCCCAAAAACACTCGCATGTATAGACTGCGGAAACACCATCTGCCTCTTCGCTGGAGGTTGCGAGGCTATCTGGGACTTCTTCGAGATGGCGAAGCAAGGAAATAGACCAATCATCAAGTCCCCAAAGTTCCTCTCGAAACCCTATTTCAGCGAGACCGCCCTTCAAGTTGCCCGCAACGACTTTGATAGAATACAGCCACCCCTCTACACTGGTCTGATGCTCGTCGAAAGCAAGGGATCTCATTGTAGCACTCTGAGATTCGACTTTCAAGCGGATTAGTAGGGTCTTTGGAAGGAGTAGGGAGGTAAACTGCCGGGTGTGTACCTTTTTCATCAACAACATTTGCCGTGCTATCATCTTTGATATCGCTAACAGTCGACTCCGCCGCATCGACTTCCATGGAATCAACTTCTGTTCCGATTAGATAGAAACGTTTATGAATCATACCATCCTTGAGGTGATCCTTTTCCTCTGCAGACACCGATCTCGACCTTTCCACATTCATCCGATCGCTTTCAGTATCAGCGTCCGCGGCCGTGTCGCTCTGAGTCTGAACGTGAGGAGGGCGGTCCTCGTTGAACGTTCCGTCATCAGGCGCAACTGCGGCTGATGGTGGCTTCTCATCTGAGGAGGGATTCGAGATCCGCCTCGAGCTCATAATGATCGAAATGCGCTTGCTGCTAGGTTGACAAGTTGATTGCTCTTGGGTAGTCAGAGGTTATGCAAGGTGTGGGGGAAAAGTCATCGAACTCTCTGCCAGGATATATGCGATGGGATGGTGCGCATGACATGGAGGGAAAGGAGTTTCTATCAATTTGAGGAGCGTGCGCTGGTGTTTCAGATGCTGATCCCCCTGGAAACCTTAATTGGGGAGTTATCTAAATGTCCTTTTTCCTTGTTTAGGGTCAGCTGAGGATGATCTGCTATATGTATATATGTAGTAG
>Ga0302325_10010098_pt1 | contig 20509 bp, 26 predicted proteins | sample Palsa_T0_2_FD_201948 | JGI IMG/M metagenome (GOLD analysis project Ga0302325, IMG submission 201948) | Peat permafrost microbial communities from Stordalen Mire near Abisko, Sweden - Palsa_T0_2 | ecosystem: Environmental > Terrestrial > Soil > Palsa > Peat permafrost | place: Sweden: Abisko...
CCGGACTTGCGCCCAGACATGTCTGACGAGGCTCCGGCCACACGGGCGCTGCTGATCGAGGACGACCCGAACATCGTCGACCTGATCCGCTCCAACCTCGCCGTGCGCGGGTTCGACACGGTCGTCTCGGCCGACGGCATGCGGGCGCTGCAGCTGCTCGAGACCGAGCAGCCCGACATCGTCCTGCTCGACCTGATGCTGCCGGAGGCCGACGGCTTCGAGCTGTGCCGACAGATCCGCGAGCGCTCGGCGGTGGCGGTGATCGTCGTCTCGGCGCGCGGCGGCGAGCGCGACAAGGTGACGGCGCTGAACATGGGCGCCGACGACTACATGACCAAGCCGTTCAGCGTCGAGGAGCTGCTCGCGCGGATCACCGCGACGCTGCGCCGCACGCGGTCGGCCGGAGCGAGCGAGCCCGGGCCGCCGACCGTCGTCGTCGGCGACGTCGTGATCGACCTCACCAACCAGCAGGTGACCCGCGCCGGCGTCCTGGTCCACCTGACCCCGACCGAGTTCTCGCTGCTGCGCGAGCTCGCCACGAACCGCGGCAAGCTGCTCAGTCACGCGTACCTGCTGCGGCGGGTCTGGGGACCCGCCTACCAGACCGAGACCGAGTACGTCCGCGTCTACGTGCGGCGACTGCGGGCGAAGCTCGAGGCCGATGATCGCGAGCCGCTGATCCTCACCGCCCCCCGCGCCGGCTACCGCTTCGTCGCCGAATAGCGGTCCGTCCGCTGGTGCACTAGGCCGTTCATCCCATGTTTACGCTGGAGCGCCCAATTTTAACGGTTCATTCACACCCTCGGGTCTAAGGTCCTGCGCAGACACCCGTCGACTGCGGCATACCCGTGCCGCGGCAGTTGTAAAGGAGAGGAGATCACTGTGGACTTGCTGAGGAGCAAGGCAGTCATCGCTGCCTGCGCCGTCACCGCAAGCGTCGCCTTGGCGGCCTGCGGCAGCTCATCGCCGGCAACGACGTCGTCACCGGCGAGCACGACGTCGTCGAACACGACCCCGAGCTCGGCGGCGCCGAGCGTCTCGACCTCGTCATTCACCAACAACTTCACGGCGATGGCCGCCCTGAAATCGCTGGCGGCCGCGGGCAAGGGCAAGATCGCCGCGATCCTGCCGGACACCACCAGCTCGACCCGCTACGTCGAGTTCGACCAGCCGGACCTGAAGAAGGCGATGGCGGAGGCCGGTGTGCCGAGCTCCGACATCATCGTCCAGAACGGCAACGACTCGGACTCGCAATTCCTGACCGACGCGCAGTCGGACATCACCAACGGCGCCAGCGTGCTGCTGATCGACCCTGAGGACTCAGGGACCGGGCTCGCGGTGGAGCGCTACGCGAAGGCCCACGGCGTCGCCGTGATCAACTACGACCGGCTCGTCCTCGGCGGCCCGGCCGACTACTACGTCAGCTTCAACAACGTCGAGGTCGGCAAGCTGATCGGCTCCGGCTTCGTCAGCTGCGTGCAGGCCTGGCACGTCACGCATCCGAACGTGATCATGATGCGCGGCGACCCAACCGATAACAACGCGACGCTATTCTTCGAGGGTTACGACGGTGTGCTGGCTCCGTACTTCAAGTCAGGTAAGTACACGCTGGTCGCCAACACCGCCGGCACGTGGATGCCGACCGTCGCCCAGACGGAGTTCGAGACCGCCTTCACCGCGCATCCGAACGCCAACTCGGCGGTGATCCCCAACGACGAGAACGGTGCGCCGATTCTGACCTACCTGAAGAGTCACGGGGTGAAGCCGGATACGTTCCCGACCACCGGCCAGGATGCGACCCTCACCGGTCTGCAGAACATCCTCTCCGGGTATCAGTGCGGGACCGTCTACAAGCCGATCTACAAGGAGGCCCAGGCGGCGGTCTCGCTGGCCCTGTACCTCCGCGCCAGCAAGACGCCGCCGGCCGGCCTGCTGAACGGCACGGTCACCGACCCGACCAACAAGCTCAGCGTGCCTTCGGTACTGCTGCAGCCGGAGTGGGTCACCCCGCAGAACATGGTTGACACGATCGTCAAGGACAACTTCGTGCCGACCAGCCAGCTGTGCGCGGGCACGTACGCCGCGGAGTGCAAGAAGTACGGGATCTCGTAGATCCGACTGGTCACCGGTCGCCCGCCTCGGCCTATAGGCTGGGGCGGGCGGCCAGACCGTCTTCGAGCGATGACTGACGACAAACCACTGCTCGCCCTGCGCGGGGTTCGCAAGCGCTTCGGCCCCGTCCAGGCGCTTGACGAGATCTCATTCGAAGTGCCGGCCGGCAAGGTCACCGCCCTGATCGGCGACAACGGCGCCGGCAAGTCGGTGACGATCAAGACGATCTCGGGCCTTTGGCAGCCCGACGAAGGTGAGCTCGAGTGGGACGGCAGCGCCGTCCACCTGCACGGCCCCCGCGACTCCGAGGCGCTGGGGATCCGGACGATCTATCAAGATCTCGCGCTCTGCGACAACCTCGACATCGTCCAGAACATGTTCCTCGGCCACGAGCCGCTGCGCCATCGCCAGCTCGATGAGGCCCAGATGGAGTTGGACGCCTCCAAGACGTTGAAGGACCTATCGGTTACGACCGTGCGCTCGATCCGCCAGCCGGTCGCTTCGCTGTCCGGCGGCCAGCGCCAATCGGTCGCGGTGGCGAAGGCGGTGCTGTTCGACGCCAAGCTGGTGATCATGGACGAGCCGACGGCTGCGCTCGGCGTCGCGCAGACGCGGATGGTGCTCGACCTGATCAAGACGCTGGCGTCGCGGGGCGTTGCGGTGATGGTCGTCTCCCACAACCTCAACGACGTGTTCGAGATTGCCGACCGGATCACCGTCCTGTATCTCGGACGGTCGGTGGCGAGCGGCCCCGCCACCGATTTCGACCGCCAGAGTGCGGTTGAATACATGACCACCGGTAGCGCCACACGGGCGGCATAGGAGCGAACAGATGTCAACGAAGACTCCAGACGCCCCACCCCCGGCGATGAGCGACGACGAGCTGACCGCGATCGCGCCAGAGGTGCTGGCGAACTCGGTCGGCGACTACTTCAAGGCCTGGGGGCAACGGATCAAGAACGGTGAGTCCGGCGCCGTGCCGGTGCTCGTCGGCCTGATTGCGATCGTGATCTTCTTCCAAATCGAGCGTTCGCAGTTCCTGACCGCCCAGAACCTCGTCAACCTGATGGTCCAGGCATCGCTGTTCATCATGTTCGGCGCGGCGGAGATCTTCGTGCTGCTGCTGAGCGAAATCGACCTGTCGATCGGCTTTGGCGCGGGCGTCGGAGCGTTCGTGATCGCTGAGCTGATCGCCCCGCCGGTCTCGCTGCCGTGGTGGCTGGGGATCCTCGGCGGGCTGGCGGCGATGGGCTTCCTCGGGTTCGTCCAGGGGTCGCTGATCGCCCGGCTCGGGCTGCCGTCGTTCATCGTCACGCTCGGCGGATACCTCGGCTTCACCGGCCTGATGCTGGAGCTCGCCAACGTCGACAAGACCGCCGTCGGCGGGGTGATGGAGATCGACCAGGGAAGCCCGGTGTACAAGCTCGTCACCAGCCATATGTCACCGACGCTTGGCTGGGTCGTGATGGTGGTTTCAGTCGCCGCATTCGCGGCGGTCTCGCTGCTGCGCTCGCGCAGCCGCCGGGCGCAGGGCCTGACGACGCCGCCGCTCGGCGTGACCGTGCTGACGATCGTCGTCGCCGCGATCGGCGGGATCGTGGTGGTGCTGATCGGCAACTCGAACCAGGGGCTGGCGCTCGCCACGATCCGCGGCCTCCCGTGGGTGATCCCGTTTGTGCTGATCGTGCTGCTGTTCTACTCGTGGCTGCTGAACCGCACCCGAACCGGCCGCTACATCTACGCGATCGGCGCCAACCCGGAGGCCGCTCGCCGCGCCGGCATCCACGTGCCGCGGATCGTCATTTTCGGGTTCGTGATGTCGAGCGTCACCGCCTGCCTTGCCGGGCTGATCTACGAGTCGAACCAAGGCTCGATCGCGACTGACATCCCCGGCGGCCAGTACGTGCTGTTCGCCGTCGCGGCGGCCGTGATCGGCGGGACCAGCCTGTTCGGCGGCCGCGGCAAGATGCTGAACGCGCTGCTCGGTGGCATCGTGATCGCCACCGTGTTCGACGGCCTCGGCCTGATGAGCGTCGGCGCCGCCGTCCAGGACATCGTCACGGCAATCGTGCTGATCCTCGCGGTGACACTCGACGCGCTCGTGCGCCGCCGCGCCACCCGCTGACCGCTGGGATCAGCGGGAGTGTTGTCGCCGGTCCGAGGCCCGCCGGCAGCGGTCAAAGCAGCCGCCGATGTACGGGCGAAGCTCGGGCGGGACGGCGGACGCGTCACCGCCGACCAGCACCGGCGTGTCGAGGAACCCGTCTGCGAGCACGAGTTGGTGACCCTGCGGGCTGAGGAGCGAGCGCACGAAGTCGGTCGCGGCCTGCGCGTTGGCGCTGCGCTGCAGCACGGTGACGCTGTCGTAGATGGGGTCGCCGTGGAACGTCACGCCCTCGTTGTTGGTGTAGCTCACCTGGTGGTAGTACCAGGCCAAATCCAGGTCGCTGAGGTTGATCGCTGGTGGAAGGGCGATGTACGGGGAGCCGCTGTAGACAGCGCTGCTCAGGTATCCGAAGGTAGCGTCGGGAGTCGCCCCCGACTCGGTGGTCGTGAAGGCCGGAGGAGCGAGCACCTGCGCAGGGTTCTCGATGCTTCCGAGCAGATGGTGCTCGAGGCCGGGAATACCGTAGTGGCGCTGAGCGAGCTCGGCGACGAATAGCGCGTAATAGCCGCCGGGGTCCGTGTTGGGGTCGGTGCGCCCAAGGACGAAGCCCGGCTCCATCAGGACCTTGTACCACGGGATCTCACCCAGGCGCGCCTTCTCGAGATCGGCAAAGAAAGGGCTCTGGGGGGTATATGAGATGACCTCCTGGTTGCGAGCGAAGGCCAGGAACCACCGGACCCAGCCGCCGTTGCTCGGCCCCATCAGCGTCTTGTTGACGTGGGCGTCCGCGCTCATGTAGACATCCCCGGTCAGCGTCCCCGCCTGGATCTCCTCCGCAACCTGCACGGCGGGATCGCTCTGGTCGGTCACCGTAACCCCGCACTCGGCGTAAAAGTCCGGAGCGAGACCGAGCCTGACCAGGCTGGTGAGCGACCCGGCGTGGAGCACGTTGATCGTGCTGCCCGCGTCCGCGGCACAGGATGGATCGAGCGCAGCCCGAGCCGACGGAAGAAAGCCAAAGCACAAGAGCGCACAGCCCATCGCGATGCTCGCCGCCATGAGCGACAACCTGCGCAGACACGTAGCCTCAACCCCGCCGCCGAGCACCATTGCCTAAGTATAACCTATATATCGGCCTTGCCGCGACCGCGTCGCCACCAGAGCGCGCAGCTTGACGACCAGTCGCGCCAAGCCGACCAGCAGCACGAGCCAAGCAACCAACGAGAACACCGTGGCGAGCGTTCCGGGCCAGTCCGCCCTTCGAGCAGCGCCAATGAGGTGCAGGACCAGGCCGAGAAACTGGAGAGAGATGTACAGGACGAACGGGATCAGGTCGGCGCGGATCAGCTCTCCGACGGTCGGGCGGCGACGCGTGCGTCCGTCTGCGTCCGGTAGTCCCGGTTCTCTCGACATCACAGTCCGCCCCGGACGCTATCGGTCAGGATGTTCCACGTAAGGGCTCTAACACCCATCCCCAGCCACCTCGATCCCCCGCACGTGGACTCGATCCCGCGATCCGACCCCCGATCCCCCGGGGCCGCCCGACGGCGGCCATTCGGGGCGCGACGGGGAGCGTGGCCAACTGACGCTGTCGGATCTCGACCCTTTTGGCAGCGCTGAGACGGCGTCCCTACCGATTGCTTCGCGGCAGTAGTTGCAGTAGGTTCGGGACCTAGTGGAAGCCAGCGGGGCATCGAGCTATCGGCGGAGGGTGATTTTGATGTCTCCGATCGGTATGCGTTGGTCGAACTTGAAGGTGACGAGCCTGCGTGGTCGGCTGGTTGCGGTGTTGGCGATGGTCGTAGGTTGGTTGGGAGTGTGGGCAGCTGCGTTCGCTCCTGGTGCAGCGGCTGCATGTCTGACGGGTACGGTGGCCTTCACGTATACGGGTGCCGAGCAGTGCTACGGGGTGCCTGCGGGGGTAACCAGTGTTCAGGTCGCGGCGATCGGGGCTCCCGGCGCTGGTGATGGCTCTGGTCAGGGTTTCGGTGCGGCGGTCGCAGCGGTCGTTCCCGTCAGCTCCGGGGAAACGCTCTACGTCGAGGTTGGCGGCGCGGGGAGTAGTGGCGGTTTCAACGGAGGCGGCGCCGGCGGCGGGTCGGGGGGAGCCGGCACTAGCGGGGACGGTGGCGGCGGAGCGAGCGACGTCCGGAGCGCCTCGGTCGCAACGAGCACGGAGCTGTCTTTGGGGTCACGGTTGCTGGTGGCGGGAGGCGGCGGCGGGGGCACCGGCTTCCTCGGCGGCAACACGGACGTGGGTGGCAACGCGGACCAGTCCGGTGTCGGAGCCTTCGCGGGTATGGGCGGCGGGCCCGGGGGGGATGGCGGAGGCGGATCGGGCGGCTCCGGCGCGACCTGCAGTCCGGGTGCTGCGCAGATCGGCCCGGTGGGCACTTTCGGCGAGGGGGGTGCCGGGGGTACCGGTACGGGCACGGGCGGCGGCACTAGCGGTGGTGGTGGCGGTGGTGGCGGCTACTACGGTGGCGGAGGCGGCCAAGGCGGGACCGACACGGATCTCGGATGCCAGCAGGCCGGCGGTGGTGGCGGCGGCAGCAGCTACGTAATCCCCTCGGCGAGCGCCGTCACGTACGCGACCGACTCGACCGGCGTTCCGAGTGTGACGATCACCCCGCAGACGCCAAGCGCGCCGCCGCAAGGTCCCGCCGGACCGCAAGGTCTGACGGGTGCGAAAGGTGCGACCGGTGCGACCGGTCCCGTGGGTTCTCCCGGGAAGGTCGAACTGGTCGTCTGTAACAAAGTATCCAAGACCGTAACCTCCCACGGGCACAAGCACAAGGTCACCGTGCAGAAGTGCACGACGCGGCTGGTGTCGGGCACAGCCAAGTTCGTGATAGACAGTGATGACCCCGGCGCCAGCGTCTCCCGCGCCGGGATCACCTACGCAACCGGGCTGGCGATCACGACCGGCACAGACCACTTGAAGCTGGTGTTCACCCGTCAGCTCCACCGGTTAGGTCTCGGTCGTTATACGCTCACGCTCAGGAATCGCCACGGCAAACCGCGAATCCTGGAGCGCCGACAGATCACGATCACCTAATCATCGTTCCGTCGGGTCGCCGCGCCGTGCGAAGGGCGGTCGCCACCACGACGGCCGCAACAGGCGTAATCGGGACAACGAGGTGAGCACCCTCGCGGTTCGGAGCAGTAGTCACGAGCGGTGACAGCGAGAGCTGGTGCTGGGCGACTGCGGTATAGCGGTGGGACCGGGCTGCGCGGGGGGTTTGAGGGTGCCGGTCGCGAGTATGTGCTCGCGGTCGCCCCGTCCCGTCCGCTAAGGCCCTGATCTAATTAGATTGGGCGGTGGTGGGGTTTGCCTGAGGCGCTCCGCGTCGGCGGGTGCGTTGGGCGGCGGTTCCTCTTGGGGTCGTGATGAGTTGTCGACAACTGCTGTCGTGAATTCATCACGCCAGAATCTGGTGTGGACCGGTCCTAGGCACGAGGGGTACGTGTGAGCGCCGCCGCTAATCGATCATTCCAGCACTCGAGGCGCGCCTCGATATGTGCGCGGCCCGCCAGCTACTCCCCGCAGAGGTGAGCGCCGAACTCGAGCAGAAAGATGAGGACTTCAAGCATTCCGCCGATAACAACGGTCGCGATAGTGGCCCCGGCGAGAGTCGGTCCACGCCAGCGTCGATTCGCCCCGAACGTGAGGACGATCCCGGCAGCCACCAAAGGGAGAACGAAGGGTGCAGCTCCAAAGATACGACCCGAAGTCGAGTGTCCGGGCGGTCCGCAGCCGTCGGTCCCTCCGAGCAGAGACCAAAGGAGCATGTAAGCGCCCGCTGCGCCGAGAGCGAGAGCGAGCGTCAGCCAGGTCGCGCCCGAGTTGGGCTTGCCGTTCGGCTCGTTCACCGTTTTATCTTGGCAGTAGCTTCGGAGAGCGCGACAAGCCTTCCTGCCGCTTTGGGCATCGCCAGCCTGCCCCGCTTCGCCGCTCGCAGCGGGTCCGGGTTTCTGTTGTGGATGGGCTTAGAGGTTGGATTGCGTCACGAGTGGATAGATGATCGTGTTGAGCACTCGGGAGGCGTGTTTGCGGTCGGGGGTCTCGCCGAGCATGATCTGCAGGACGTTCAGGCCGATAACGACGTCGGGCAGGAGCTCGAGGTCGCGGTCCGCCGCGATCTCTCCACGCAGGACGGCGCGGTGGAGTACGTCCCGGAGCAGGCGGCGCGGCCGTGCGAGCAGGTTGTCCGCAAGCGCGGCTCGCAACTCTGGGTGACGGCTCGCGGCGGCGGCCAGTCCAACCAGCACAGCCATCTGTTGTCGAGCCACTTCGTCAAAGTCTGGGATGGCGGCGATGATCGCCTCGAGATCGCCCTTGAGAGTGCCGGTGTCGGGGGTGATCAGCGGAACTGTCTGTTCGCGCCAGGCAGTCATGGCGGCGACGACTACGGCTGCTTTCGACGGCCAGCGCCGATACAGCGCTCCTTTTCCAGTGTGCGCACGAGACGCGATCTCGTCCATGGTGAGCCGGTCGTAGCCGAGCTCGGCTAGGCCGTCGAGCGCGGCACGCAGGATGGCTTGATTCAGCGAAGGATCGCGTGGTCGTCCCGCGCGACTCACCGGGTGCCGCGGAGTTTGCGTCGGCGTGACCACGGGCAAATACGATACTGTATCGTCCGTATTCCACCCGGCTTGGCTGCTTGATGCGCCGGCCACGACGCGACAGGAGGAGCATCATGGATTCCTCGTCGCTCGTGTCGCCTGACGCACGGGGGGTGGGTTCGCGACGATGGTGGGCGTTGGGCGCGGTGTTCCTGACGATCCTGTGCGTCGGGATCGACAGCACCGTCCTCAGCGTCGCGCTTCCGACGCTCGCGAGAACCTTGCACGCTTCCGAGCCGGACCTGCAGTGGTTCTCCTCCGGGTACTTCCTCGTGCTCGCCGCGGGCATGCTGCCGGCCGGCCTCCTCGGCGACCGTTACGGCCACAAGCGGATCTTCCTCATCTCCTTGGCGCTGTTCGCGGTTGGTTCGGCGGCATGCGCTTTCTCGACGACGGTCGATGAGTTCATGGCCGCCCGAGTACTGCTCGGGCTCGCTGGGGCGGGCATCATCGTGATGGCGATCTCCTCGCTCACAGTGCTGTTCAGCAAGGAGGAGCGACCAAAAGCGGTAGGGATTTTGGGTGCCGGGAACTTCCTGGCGATGCCGATCGGCCCGATCCTTGGCGGGTGGCTGCTGACCAACTTCTGGTGGGGCTGGGTGTTCCTGGTGAACGTTCCAGTCGCGTTGATCGGCTTCGCGGCGGCGACCGTTCTGCTGCCGGAGTTTCGAGCACCGGAACGACCAGCCTTTGATTTACCGGGAGTTGCCGCTTCTGTCCTCGGGCTGGTGGCGGCCACTTACGGGCTGATCAGGGCGGGTCAGGATGGCTGGAGCGATCCCGGTGCCCTGCTCGCGATCGCTCTCGGGATCGTGATCTTGGTCGGGTTTCTTGCCTGGGAGCGGCGGCTAACCCGCCGTCCCGACGGACGGCCGTTGCTCGACATGACCCTGTTCAGCTCGGCGTCATTCACCTGGGGCGCGATCTTCGCCGCGATGTCGTTCCTCTCATTGATCGGTGTGCTGTTCGCGATGCCGCAGTACTTCCAGGGCGTACTCGGGACCACCGCGATGGGATCGGGGCTGAGACTGTTGCCGCTCGTCGCTGGAGTCCTGATCGGTGCGGTGCCTGCCGCTGAGATCGCCAAGGTTGTGGGCGCGAAGATCGCTGTCGCGGCGGGATTCGTTCTGCTGATCGTCGGGCTGTGCCTCGGAGCCGGCACGAGCGCTGATTCCAGTGGCGTGTTCGTGGCGCTATGGATGGCTGTTGTCGGCGCTGGCATGGGTCTCGCGCTTGCGACCTCGACCTCAGCCGCACTCGTCGAACTCTCCCCTGATCAAAGCGGCGTCGGGACCGGCGTGGTGGAGGCCATCGACGAGATCGGCGGACCACTAGGCATCGCGATCATCGGCAGCGTGATCAGCGCTGGCTACCTCGCCCACCTCAACCTCTCCAACCTCTCAGGACCCGCCGCCAGGGCCGTCCGACAAAGCGTCTTTGGCGGCATCAGGGTCGCAGAACAAATCCACCTCCCTTCGCTGCTGACCTCCGTCCACGCTGCCTTCGTACACGGCATGGACACAGCGCTCCTCGTATCCGCCGGCATCGCCCTCGCCGGTGCCGTCCTCGCCCTCCTCTACCTACCAACGACAAACACATCGACGGACGAGCCCTCGCGGATCCGTGACCAGTAAAGGCCAGGCAGGCCAGACTCGGCCGGCACGCGGCGACCGACTCAGACCTGCCTTCGATCTCCTACGGGCACCTCGTCGGCGACTCCACACGCCCTGCTCCGCGCGGATTGCGCGTCTGGCCGTTAGCCAGAATCCGGCAGGCCTGCTAGCACGAGCGCCGGGAATCCGCCACCCTGCCTACAGCCGGAGCGGTCACTGCTTCGCCGCTGCGCCAGTCGTGATGAGGGACCGCTGCTTCGAGACGGCCGAGGGCAAGAGCGGCCACTTGCTCGCATGGCGACTCGTCGTCTTTTCAGTCGTCGAACAGCGCGCGTTCAAGTGGCCGCGGGCGGACCGCGGCGGCCGCTTCGTCGTTCGTTCCGTACCGACGGCAGGTGGAGCCACTTCAAGCGTCCACGCCGGGTCCAGCGCAGACGTCCACGACGACGCGCTCGTAGCCGCTCCGCTGCTGCGCGATGCAGCCATCGGCGCTATCGCCGCACCGCCGTGTAAACCGGCCAGGTCGTGCGCTAGCCGAGGGTCGACGGGGAGACGTGGTAAGCGGTCACCTTACCCTCGTCAAAGGTCACGACCTTCGTGCCGGCCGTGCACTGCTCGGTCCAACCGCTGATCCAGTCCAGGGTGTCGGCGTGATCCTTGGCGGCCCAGTAGCCGGTCGTGAACGTGCACTTCCAGCCGCGGGGCGACATCGACCGCTTGGCCCCAAACGCAGGACCTAGGTTCCCTCCGCCGCCCGTGATCGTGACCTTGGCGCCGTGGAGGAGCGTGGTCGCGGCACTGCAGCTGAGTTCGGTGGCAGTCAGGTGCGTGATCGGCTCGTGGCTGCTTGCCGGTGGCTGGACCGGCCCCGTGTCATGGATGCCGAGCTTGAGGTTCGCGCAGTGCCCCGTCGGGGTGTGTGCGCTCGCGGGCCCGGCGATCGCCAGGCTGGCGAGAATGGAGGCGAGGACAGTCATCCGGATTCGCGCACGCATCGGTGCGACGGTAGCCGAGACGGTCAGGATGAGCAACGAGACCAACCCGGTTCCTCCGGACCGGTATGACCCGTGCCCGCCCGGGGAAGTCCAGAGCCTGCTAGACCCGCGGACGGCTCCTCTGTGCTCCGACAGCTAGCCATGAACCCTGGCACCCATGACCGAAACCCCGAACAGGCTGGTGACTGGTTCGCCGCTGCAACGGTCGTGATCGACGACCGCTGCTTCGAGCCGGCCGGCGCCAAGAGCGGCCACCTGGTCGCGTGGCTCGTCGAGCGGCAAAGCGGGCACCGTCACGACTCATTCGTCGTGATGAAGCACTCTCAACCGCCCGAGGAGAATAGATCAGGATGAGTGCGGGCGCTCGTAGTCCGTGATGACGCGACCGCCTGCCGCGAGATCCGGATACTTGTGTCCGCCTCCAAAGTCGGTCGCTCTTCCGGACGCGATCTCGACGACCACCACCTGGACTGTGTAAGACACGAACTCGTTGCCGGCCGTTGGTGTCGGATCCGGCGGTAGGGCACGCCGAGCCCTGAAGTTGCCTTTCATCGCGATCAGCCAAAAGGGTTGCTCACCGTAGGCGATCGACCCGCTCGTGGTCGTTGCGGCTTCGCGAGTCCCGGTCGTGTGCTGAACCAATTCAGGGTCAGGCTCTCCTTTGCGAGAATCAAGCTCGCGGGCGTACCGCAGGATGTCGGCCTCATCTTCGACCTGGCGCATCGGGTCGCGGTCCACGAGTTCAAGATATACGAGGTCTCGTCTCCGCGGTCACGACTACTTTGCCTCGAAACCGGCAGCCGCAGCGCCGGCTGCCTTTGTCAACCAAGCGGACGGAGGTCGGTGCCTGCCAGCGTGGCTGCTTCGCCCGCTTAGGTGGTTGTCCGGCCAGGCGACCGCTCTGGGTGCGGCGAGCCACGAAGCGGCCATCAGCCGGCTCGCCCACGGCTTCTGGCTCAGACGCGGATGACCTCGACGTCCTCGAAGGCACCGAAGTCTGTGTCTTGGGTCACGACGGCGGCGTCGTGGCGCAGCGCTGTCGCCGCGATCCACGCGTCATGTCGGCGCAGTTTGCGGCCGGCGCGCAGCTCCGAATCGGCGATCCGCGCAAAGCATGACGCGGTATCGTCGTCGACCACCAACAGCGGATACTCCGCTCGGACTCGAGACAGCGTTCGAAGCCGAGTCGCGCGGGCGCCGGGGTCTGTCGCGCGTAGGACACCGAGCTCCAACTCGGCCGCGGTCACAACAGAGACCGCGATCTCGTCCGGCAGGTCACCGAGCGGACGCCCGGCCTCACGTGCGATGAACACGGAGGTGTCCGCGACCGCGCGGCTCACAGCTCCTCTACGAGCGACTCGCGGACGTCGGCAAGATCGGACAGGAGCGCCTTGTCGGCGCCGGCCTCGTTGACCAGTGCCCGGAGGCGCTGCGATGCGACCCACGGGCTGCGCTGAGCTTCGTGTGGAACGATGTCGGCCACCGGCATCCTGTTGACCGTCAGCGACAACCGCTCGCCGGCTTTGACAGCCGCGACCACGTCAGCGGTGTGGTTGCGCAAGTCCCTCACTGAAATCTCGCGGCTCATCGCGGAAGCGTAGCATCGCGTGTCTACAGAGTGCTACAGATCTAACCTCGCCGTCTGGACGGCCAAAGGAGGCACCAGAGGTGACGACTCCCTCAGCGGCAATGCGGGTACGCTCGAACGGGTGCGAGGTCATCCCGTCAGAGCTCCTGAACCGAGCCGCGAGCAATCCCAACTCGCAGACCACCCTGAACGACGTGTTCACGTCGCCGCACGACCTGCTTCAGGACCTCAGACCCGAACGTAGTGCCCTTCCCGATGTGGCGCGATCGGGAGATTCGCCTCCCGACAACGACGTCATGTTCTTCGACTCCTTACGGAGCTTGACTACGTGGCCTGCTCAGCCCCCAATGGCGTCTGCTGGGAACCGACCTCGAATAGCCCGCGGACGCAGGATACGATCGTAGACTGGGTCTTCGGCGAGCTCAACCCGCCTGGCGCGTACCAGCCGATGTTCGGCTGGATCCCATACCGCGACCTGCAGGCCGTCTCATGCCCGTAGGGCGGCATTCACTAAAGCGGCTAGGCATGCGCCCTTGCCTGCGCTCAGGCGTGGTCACCCTGGTGCTCGCGGTCATGCTCACCGCGATCGCTGGAAGCGCGGCGGGCGACATGTCGCCCGCCGCGAACGGTCAAGTCGCGACGCTACCGACTGGTGCGGTGGGCACGCCGTCCAATCCGAAGCGTCTCGCGGTCAGTCCGGCCGTCGCCGGTCTGACGAGAACAATTCGGGTCCATTATGTTGCGGACGGTGACGACGGGGAGGGCGGCGACACGGTGTTCGTCGCGGGTCCCAGTGGGACCCGGTGCGCTGGCGACTCGGTGATCGTAGGTAGCGTTTCTGGGCCCGACAATGGTGGCGGGCCGGTCACCGTGTACATGGGGCCGAACGCCGCCGAAGATTATCCGTGGCCAGCTAATGAAGCTAATACGTTCACCCCCGAACTTCCCTTGAGTGAGACCCTCGTCGCGAGATGGTGCCCAGGACGGTACACGGGCCAGATCTGGTACGAAGGTGCGACACCGGCGATCCTGAGGGCCACGTTCTCGTTTGAGGTCGTGCGACGCGGGCACGACAACGAACCGGGACCACGCGTAGCAGCGCATCTGAGAGCCGATACGGTCGCACCACTCCGAGGTAGCAGCCGAACCACTTTCGCGGTTCGGTACCGACCGGACGACGCCGGTTGGGATAGCGGCGATGTGGTCCAACTAGAGGGCCCCGCGCGTTCGGCGTGTCATGGGCGCGTGCTATCGGCGACGTCTGGCCGAGCTGTTGGGCAGACCAAAGGTCCGGCCACACTCAGCATCGGTCCCGCCGCGGGCCACAACCACCGGTGGGCGCAACAGCAGGTCGCCTTCGAGCCATCGAGCGCGACCGCGACCGGCGCGCCGTTCCGCCGCTGGTGCCCGGGTACGTACAAGGGAACCATCCTGTATGAGCGCGGTCCGGAGTTCACCGTGGTCACGCGGTTCAAGCTCGCCGTGGACCGGTAGGCGCCCGTTGGGGTGTGCTCGATGTGGCGCGATCGGAGCTGCTGGACGTGGCGACGAACGAAGGCAGGACCGGCGTTCGTGGCCGCCGGAGCGGCTAAGCAGCGACGGCTCTCACCGGCTACGACGTGGCTGCTTTCGTCGCTCTCGTGGTTGCACGCACGCGTGACTGCGGTTAGCAGCGGGCCTCGGATTTGGCGACTTGCGCTTCTCTCGGCGATCGCCACCAGTCAGGCTCGTGGGATAGGTCCGGTCCGGATGCTTTGAGTCGTCCCAGTAGTCACAATTGAGTCGTGGCTACCGTCTTGATCGAGCTGCCCGGCGGTGAAGGCATTGTTCGTCGTGACGATGGCGAGATCGTGCTCACGCACGATGTCACCCTGGACTGGGGCCAACCGCTCCAGCCGTGGGACAGGTATCAGCCGATTCGCATCGGGCTCAGCGATGAGCGGATGCTGTTCGGTGGACTGCTCCCGCCTGGAGCGGTCAGCGTCGAGGCGATCGCGGCGACCGGCGTGTGCAAGGCCGCCGCGGTCGGTGCCGGCACCTATGCGGTGATCTTTGAAGACCGAGAGCACAGCGAACCGGCCCTGGGCTACCGCGACGCGGCGGGCGCGTTCGTCCACCGGCCGATGCCCGCCGAGTACCCGCATCAGCCGGTCACCGATACCGAGGAGCCTTGCCCTGTGTGCGGGGCGATCCAGTACGAGGAGTACTTCCCGACCGAGGATTGGCGAGGCGGTCGCGGCCGTAAAGGAAGCGACTCGTTCGTCCCCAGCCCGCTGATTGTCTGTCGGGTGTGCGGGCATCAAGAGCGGGCGGGCGGGATCATGCGCCTTGGGCAGCCTGATAACGCCGACGAGGATGCGGATGCACGAGAAGCACGGATGGCCCGGATTCGTGCCGAGCAAGATGTCCATCGCTGGTACGCGAACAAGATGACGCTGATGGGCGTCACGTTCCCGATCTACGCGGCCGAGGGTTGGCCAGCGCGGATCAACGGACAGGGCTCACGAGGTGACGATCTCATCCGGCTGAGGGTCGCGCACGCAGAGACGCTGCCAGACTCGATGTTCGTCCAGCGGCCGCGGATCGAGGTCACGACCTCAATCGACCCGCACCAGCCGGGCGAGCTCGCCGCCTCGCTCCTTCGAGAAAATCGCGACCTCCCAACCCTCCGGCCCTTCGTGGACGAGTGCTGCGTGGGACGTGTGGCACTGGACGCACGTCATCTCGAACAGCGTCGACCCGATGAACTGCTCACTCGCGTGCTCCAACGGCACGGCCTTGGCGACCATCTCCAACGGCCAGTGCGTGCATCGGAGGGAGATGCGACGCTTGCCAGCGCATACGACGCAGTAGTAGCCGTTGACGTTGATCCACGGCGCACTCTGTGCCGGATGGTTCGCTGGCACAAACGGATTGACTGCCTTCGCAAAGTCCTCGAAGACGGCGAGGTCGTATTCCGGCTGCTCGTCAACCATTGGCGTTTGTCTCCAGCCCTTTAGAACGACTGCGGAGGCCACGTAGATGCTAGCCCGGCTGCGCGAACCCGCACAGGTGCTTGACGGGCTCGATCACTAGCACGTGGCGGGGCCAGTGCCTGGCGAGCAGAATCGCGAGTGCAAGCAGGATCACGGCCAGGAGTGCGGCGTCGACGAGCATGGCGCTACTCCTGTCCGCTCTTGCCCCACGGCGGCGACGCCGATCTCTCCGAACACCTGCGCGCCTTGCTGAATGGCGTGCCATGCGCCTTCGCGAATCTCGCGCTCCTCTTGTGGCGGGGCCTGAGGCTGGTCGTTGTCGCTCACGGTCTGATCCTTCTTCGATCAGGTGGGGCCACTGGGAGGTAGCACGGTGGTCGGACGGAACCGCTCAGCGCGGAGCCGCGGCTTGTGATCTCGCTGCGGCTCGCGCGCCCACGACCGATCCTTCCAAACGTCAGCGACTACGCGGTATCAGCACCGTCAGGAGGTATCGGTCGGCCGCGTCGAGGAGCAACAAGCGCAGCGCCGGATCGCCGAGCTTGCCGAGCGGTTCGACGCGGAGTGCCGCACGGCTGCGGTCGAGGAACAGGCAGAAGTTCGGGAACTGTCCGCCGGCGTGGCGGGAGGCATACCGGATCCCGTCAGCCTCGGGGAACCAGCGATGCAATGCACGGCTCCAGAGCATCGTCGTCGCGTACTGCTTGGACATCGCGATGCGTCCGTCGAGCCCAAGGGTCTTCTGCACCGTCGGATCCTCGAGGGCGATGAGTCTGAGCGGCCGCGAAGCCACGAGCGCGCTGAGGCGTCGGTCCGAGTCGCGTTCGCTGACCAGGTGCGTGTCGCCGTACACCTCCGCGAGCGCCCCGTGGTCAGCGAGGTTGGCGTACGTAACTGGATACTCGGCGCCGTCGCGTGGAGCATCGAAGCGGTACCTCCCGCGCGGGTACCGCTTCGGTCGCAGCGGGTTCCCGTCCCAATGGAGGCGGTACCCGACGACACCGTCAACCACGTCGAGGGCGAAGCCCGGGGAGGGAAGCGACCGTGGCGGTTTCGGGAGTAGATCGATTCCCGCCGGGCCGCTTGTCACGACCCGTGCGTGTTCGCGGCGGCGACGAGGTCGACGACGTAGCCCTGCTTGCCAGCGGCGAACCACTCAGCCGGGGTCGTGCCTTCCTCTGCGGCCGGCGAGACCATCAGCAGATGCAGACCCAGCGGAGAGAGCTTGGCCTCGTCCGCCGCCTCCAGAACCTCGGGAATGCCATCGAGCAGCCTGCCCGTCGCAGAGTCGAACTGCCACGCCGGGTACACGAACTCGCGGTGCATCGGCAACCGCAGCGCGACGAGCTTGCCTCCGTCGCGCAAATGCTTGAGCTGCTGACGGCTCACCCCGAGGTCGTCGGCCGTCAGCGACTCTTCGCCGGCGCGGCGCCAAAGAGCGAACACGCGACGCAGGTTCCGCGCCTCCTGGGCAGCAGTCGACTGCGACTCCTCATCGGACGTCCCCGGCCGAACTAGCCGCGCGACATCCATCAGCGCGCCGGTGTCCTGCATCAACGCCGAGCCGACGGCCGTGACTGCGTCCTCCGCGTCTTCGCGATCAGATTCGGGAAGGCGGGCCACTTCATGCTCAAGCGTCTTCAGGGACATATCTGGATTATCGTCAAGAACGTCAAGAACGTCAAGCATGCTAGTCGCCCCGCAACTCAGCCAGCGATCCTGGCTGGAACACGACACCGTCGGCGCCGTCGGGCCACCACCACCAGCCTCCAGCCTGCTCAACGAGCCAGTTGAACGGCGGATCGTTGAGGCGCGCCATCTCAGTCTGCAGGCCAATCAGCCACCCAGCGCACCAGCGCTCCTCGCTGAACCACTTCATGTAGCCGAGCAGCGCCTGCGCTGGCGGCCAGTCACCCGTCGGGATGTTGTCGCCATCCGTCATCTCACTGCGCTCGCCGACGCAGGTACGCGTTCAGCCGCTCGGCGGGGTCGGTCTCGTCGAGCGGCGGCAGGAGCTTGACGTAGCGCTCCGTGGCTTGGAGCGAGCTATGGCCCATGTACTCCATGAGCTCCCGCAACGTATAGCCGGCGGCCATCGGGAAGCTCCTGTACGTGTGGCGGCACTCGTGAAGCGTGATCGGCTCGAGGCCCGCGGCCGCCCAGCGCGTCCGGGCCCGCTCTGCGATCTTGCCCGAGGTGACCGAGACGGCGGCGACCGCTCCCCGCTCCCGCCGCCCCTGCCGCATGAACTCGCCGAGGAGGATCGGACGAAGCGGCTCGGCGATCGGCGGCCGACGTCCGGTTCCGGCCTGGCTCTTGGCCTTCCGCACGACGAGCCGATAGCCGTCGAGCTCGACGTCGGGCCAGTCCAGGCGCTTGATCTCGGCACGACGCAGCCCTGCGTAGAACGCGAGCGCGTATGGAACAGCGTCCGCGGGATCCAAGGCTGCGATCAGTTCGGCGGCCTCTTCGGCGTCGGCGACTCTCGTGCGCCGCTTCTCGTCGTTCGGCGGCAGCTCGATGCCGGCGAGAGGATTGCGCTCGACGAGGCGGCGGGTCGGGCGGCTCGCCCATCCGTAGATCGCACGAGCCACGGCCAGGTGGTTCGCGATGCGCGAACGCGATAGCCCCTCACGACTGAGCCGATCGACCCAGGTCTGCCACTCCCGGTCGTCGATCTCGGCGGCCGGCCGATCTCCGAACTCTGGAGTGAGGACGTAGCGAAGTGATCGTTCGTAGCCCTCGAGCGTCTTTGGGGAGTATCCGGTGCCCTTCTTACCGCGGCGACGGCCCACGGCCCCCGTGTGGAACCGTCGAGCCATTCGTCAGCCAGTTCGCGGAACGTCGGCCCGGCCGCCTCCGCCTCATCGACCGCGTCCTGCCCCCTTGAGCGTCGCCGAGAGCCAGCTGAGGACCTCGGCTCGGTCACGGAACGTCGCGGACCACACCATCTCCTGTTTGCCCGAATCCCAGCGGCGACCACGGTATGACGGTCGGCACCGGCATCGCGCCCCGTCTCCGCCGGCGGCGGGGCACCGCGCCTGGTGGCGCAGGTACACGCCTGCGGTCTTGGTCTTGCGGTACTCGGGCACAACCGTCTCCTGATCCGGGTCCATCCAGCCTACGCCCGGATCAGGCGGCATCAAGCGGTCTGCTTGAAGAACGAGCGGGCGTTGTCACGAGCCCAGCGCCGCAGCTCGTCAGGCGGCACCTGGATGAGCGCTCCGCAGGGCACGACGCGGATGAACGGCTGCACGCGCCGCTCGAACGTGTCGACGCTCATTCCGAGCGCTGTCGCGGCCTCCTCGCGCGTGTAGAGAATCCGCTCGACGGGCGCGACCGGCCGCTGCGCTCGGGCACGCCCACTCACGGGAACGTGCGCTTCGACGCGGTTGACGACTTGGAGCGGGCGAACATCAGACGACTTCCGAGAACCCTGCTCGGTTCGTTGGCGGAGGATGGGATCGCATGGTAGCTTAATAGCGCCAACAGCGCTGATAACTTTAGCGCTCAGCCGAGGAGACCCGCGTGAACGATCCCGAGCCCGACGCACGTGACGATCCCTGGATGACGATCGCGGAATTCGCGGACGAGATGCGGGTTCGACCGGTGACCGTCCGCTCGTGGATCGCCAAGGGCCAGCTCACCGCAACGCGGGCCGGACAGCGAAAGTGGTTGGTCCGACGTTCGGAGCTGGAGCGCATGCTGCAGCAAAGCGACGACGTCACTGCCCTCCCCCCGCCGCCGGTCTCCCCGCGCGTCGAGGTGCTGGAGCCCGAGGACCGCCCTGCGGAGATGTGGGACCGGCTGGCCGAACAAGCCATCGAACAGGAGCGAGAGCGGAACGAACGGGACTACTCGATGGCCCACTACGAGTGGGAGATCGCGCTCGAGCAGAGTCGGATGGCGCCGCCGGATGCACGCTTCGCCGGCCGCATCCGTCACATCGCCGAGGCTGCGTCGCGCCGCGCAGCTGCGATCAGAGAATGCACGCAGGACCCGAACTTCGTGTGGCAGCCGATCCCGGACTCGGCAGGCATGACGCTTTCCTACGAGCTCCGTCCGGGAGGCACCCGACCGGGTCCGAACCACGCATGGCATCGCGTCGACCGCGTCGTCACCCGCCTCGGAACAGTGCTGGAGGGCGAGTCCGGCGGGGCGGTGGTGAGCGCTCTGCGTGACCTGGCGAGCGCGTTGACCGACGTCGCAGACGCGATCGAGAAGCGGCCGGCACGTAAGCCGCTAGCTGACCCGCCCCAGCCGGATGCTCAGTGAGCTGCTCGTGAGCTCGTGCCGCGAGATACGGGCGTGCTCGTCGGGTCCGCGAGGTGGTCCGCGAACTGTGGAAAGAAGTACAGAATGCAATTCCTTAGTTTGCGGACCAGGTGGCTGGCCGTCCGCCCCCCCCGTGCTGAGGGGTGGTGGGGGTGGGGTGTTTTTTTTGTGTAAGAGTAAACCCCCCCCACCCCAAGATTTTTTATAAAAGTTATTTA
>Ga0302325_10010099_pt1 | contig 20507 bp, 20 predicted proteins | sample Palsa_T0_2_FD_201948 | JGI IMG/M metagenome (GOLD analysis project Ga0302325, IMG submission 201948) | Peat permafrost microbial communities from Stordalen Mire near Abisko, Sweden - Palsa_T0_2 | ecosystem: Environmental > Terrestrial > Soil > Palsa > Peat permafrost | place: Sweden: Abisko...
AACGCTCGAAATCGATCACGCCCCCTACACCATCATCGGGGTCATGCCGCGCAGCTTCGCATTCAATGACAGCCTCGGCGTCGGCGATGTTTACCTGCCTGCCAGTCTCATCCCGAGTTTCAACGTTCCCTTCCGGGCCTACGCACCGTGGATCAAGCTCCGGCCCGGCGTCACACTGGCCGCCGCCAACGCTGCGCTCGAGCCCATCGTGCGCCAGTTTGCACAACAGCATCCCGATCGTTTTCCCGATCACTGGCATCTCGCGCTGCAGCCCATCATCGTGCCTTACCAGCAGGGAACTGGCCGCACCCTGACGCTTCTTCTCGCAGGCGTTGTGCTCTTGCTCATCATCGGCTGCGCCAACTGCTCCATTCTGCTGCTGGCCCGTGGCCGCACACGCCAGCATGAGCTCGCCATCCGCAGTGCGATCGGCGCCAGTCGCTGGCGTATCGTCCGCCAGTTGCTCGTCGAAGCCGTCGTCATCTCCTCGACCGGCGCCGTACTTGGCGTCGCTGCGTCTTACTGGCTGGCAAAGCTTCCCTTGTTGCTTTCCCCGGATTCTTTTCCAGCCGAATCCGTCATCCACATCAACGCTCCCATCCTCGCGTTCTCTGTCGCGCTCGCGCTGCTCTGCGGTATCTTCTTCGGTCTTGTCCCCGCATTGCGTCTCTCGCGTCGCGAATCCGCGCGTATGCTCCCCGGCAGGCAGATTGGCGTTGTCGCTGCTCCCGCAAAGCGTCGCTGGAGCGTTCTCATCGCCGCGCAAGTCGCGCTCACGCTTCTTCTCCTGGCCACTGCCGGCACCGCCATCCGCGGCTTTCTTGAACTCATGCAGTTGCCGCTTGGCTACGATCCCGCAAATGTGATGAAGCTCGGCATCCTGCTGCACCTCCATGACCCAGGCGTGTTGAGCCGCATTCAGTCGCGCGAAGCGCGCACCGCTTACATCGAGCAGATCCGGGAGAAGATCGCATCCGTTCCCGGTATCTCCACTGTCGCTGTCTCCAGTGACTCTGCCGGCGCCGATGTCACGCCACCCTATAGTGGCGCTGAGAGCTCCTTCAACATCGACGGAGGTCGCGACCGGCAGCAGCTGCAGGCTCGTGTGATGATGGTCGACCAGAGATATTTCGCTGCGCTCCGGATCCCTCTGCTTCAGGGTCGCCTCTGGAATACGGATGAAAACACCCGCGGAGACTTGATTGCGGTCGTCAATCGCGCTTTCTCGACGCGCTATCTCTCCTCGTCTAATGCCTTGGGCCGACAGCTACGCATTCCCGGTCTCACACCTCAGAATCGCTGGGCGGTCACCTCTGCGCAAAGCACCGCCTGGCGCCAGATCATCGGCGTCGTCGGCGATGCGCGCAACGACGGCGTCGATCGCCCTGTCATCCCCGCCATCTACCTTCCGTACACCGCCGTGATACCGTCCAACGTGCAGTTCTTCGTCCGCACCCAGGGCGATCCGCTCACCTACCTGCACTCCATGCGCGCCGCTATCGCATCCGTCGCTTCCGACCAGCAGATCTCCAACAGCACTTTCAACGGCACCTTCACCCTCAACGAAGCCATCGAGCGCGATGCACAGTACAGCCGCCAGCGGCTCTTCTCCATATTGTTTGCCGTCTTCTCCGCCATGGCGCTCGCGCTCGCGCTGGTCGGCATCTTCAGCGTCGTCGCTTACAGCGTTGCCCAGCGCACTACGGAGTTCGGCGTGCGCCTGGCGCTCGGCGCGCCGCGCGCGCATGTCCTGTGGGTCGCCGCGCGCATCGCGCTGGTCAGCGCAGCCGCGGGAATTGTCATCGGGCTCGCCTTTGACAGCTTTCTCGGCACTGTCCTCGCCGACTGGATGCAAAGTGCCTTTGCCGCAGGCAGTCTGTTCGCAGCCGCCGCGCTCCTCGCTCTCAGCGCACTCCTCGCCTGCTTGTTGCCCGCCCGCCACGCCATCGCCGTCCCACCCTCCGAAGCTCTCCGTTATGAATAAAGTTTGTCCCAGTTGACCAGAGCGCGGGCGCCCTATGCGCGAGTTACTTCCGGCCAACGCGCGCATCCAGGCAGGTTGAACGTCAAATCACGGGTTCAGGTCGAATTGTCGCCAATCCGGAAATTACTACTCAGTACACCGTGCGAGGATGACTCACGCGTCGGCCGCGGGACGATCGATGCTGTTGTGGCCCGTTTCTCCTTGGCTGTCTTCGGACGGTCCACCGCTTGGAGAGAAACCGTTGCGTGGTCGGGTGCTAACCCGTCGTCGAGGCAGTGGTAATGTGGAAATCCTGAAGGGACTTATAAAGAGTGTGGGAAGCGTGGAAAGCCGGCTTTATGGCCTTCCATGCTTTCCATACTCTATCGTTTCCATGGCCTGCCTTAGGGGCCGGGATCAGAATGTGAAGTTGCCGAAATCCCCGTTTCGCTAACCTTATTAAGGCGAAGACATCAACAACAGCACATTGTTTAGGGATTGCAGATGATCTGGGGTGTAACCCATTCTGTTCAATGCGCTTGTGCGGCCAGCAGTCGTTGACTTCGCGATGCCTCGTCCCTAAGATTGAAGCCAATCCGAAAGCCGGGTGTCTTCCAATGATCGGCCAGACCGTCTCGCGCTACCGCGTCGTTGAAAAGCTGGGCGGAGGCGGGATGGGTGTTGTGTACAAGGCCGAAGACACCTCGCTCGGCCGGTTTGTCGCGCTTAAATTTCTCCCTGAGGCACTGGCCCGGGATCCGCGGGCGCTGGAGCGATTTCGGCGGGAGGCACGTGCGGCGTCCGCGCTGAATCATCCGCATATCTGCACGATTTACGAGATTGGCGAGGTGGATGGCGAAGCGTTTATTGCAATGGAATTCATGGAAGGCGCCACGCTGAAGCATCGGATTTCGGATAAGCCGCTGCCGCTGGAAGAGGTGCTGGAGTGGGGGAGCGAGATAGCGGACGCGCTCGGCGCAGCGCATAGCAAGGGGATCGTTCATCGAGACATCAAGCCGGCGAACATCTTTGTCACCGAGCGCGGGCACGTGAAGATTCTGGATTTTGGCCTGGCGAAGTTGATGCCGGCTGACTTGGCGGTGAATCTTTCGGCGATGCCGACGGTCAGCCAATCGGACATGCTGACGGAACCGGGTGCGGTGATGGGCACCGCCGCGTATATGTCGCCTGAACAGGTGAAGGGCGCTGAGCTGGATGCGCGCACGGATCTGTTTTCCTTTGGAGTTGTGCTCTACGAGATGGTGACCGGGGTTCTGCCGTTTCGCGGCGAAACGATTGGGATGGTTTCGGAGGCGATTTTGAATCGAGCGCCAGTCGCGCCGGTGCGGCTGAATCCCGACGTACCGCCGAAGCTCGAAGAGGTGATCAACAAGGCGCTAGAAAAGGACCGGGGGCTGCGGTATCAAAGCGCCGCGGAGATCGGTACGGATTTGCGGCGCTTGAGGCGGGATTCGGATACGGATCGTGTGAGTGCTGCGGCTATACAAGTTGAATCGAAGCCTGCCACGAAGTTCCCAAGATGGTGGATGATCATCGGCGCGGCCATTCTTCTTATCGGACTGGCCGTGGGGGCACGTCTGTTTTATCCCCACAAGGTCCGCGCGTTGACCGACAAGGACACCATCGTTCTCGCTGACTTTTTGAATACGACCGGAGATCCTGTGTTTGACGGTACGTTGCGGCAGGGCATGATGGTGCAGCTGGAGCAGTCGCCGTTCCTGAGCCTGGTCTCAGATGAGCGAATCCAGAAGACACTGAGTTTGATGAGCCAGCCGGCCGAAGCGCGCCTGACGCCGGAGATCGGCCGGGAGATCTGCCAGCGCACGGGAAGCGCAGCGGTGCTGGACGGCTCTATTGCTAGTCTCGGGACCCAATACGTCCTCGGACTGCGCGCGGTGGACTGCCGCACCGGCGAGTCGATCGATGCGGAGCAGGTGCAGGCGGCGCATAAGGAAGATGTGCTGAATGCTCTTAGTCAGGTGGCGAGCAGGTTCAGGAGGCGGTTGGGAGAATCGCTGGCGACTGTCAAGGAACACGATACGCCGCTGGTTGAGGCTGCGACGCCGTCGCTCGAAGCGTTGAAGGCGTACAGTGCGGCACGGAAGCTTCATTTCTCGAGTAATTCTGCCGGCCCTCAATCGCTTTACAAGCGAGCAATTGAGATCGACCCGAACTTCGCGATGGCCTATGCGATGCTGGGGCACACGTACGGCGAAATGGGAGAGTCTGACCTCTCGGCAGAGTACCTGGGAAAGGCCTACGCGCTGCGCAACCACGCCAGCGATGGAGAGAAGTTCTTCATCGCGGTTTCCTACGATCTCCGCACGACGGGAAACCTTGAAGACGCACGCCAGACCATTGAAGCCTGGTCGCAAGCGTATCCTCGTGAGTCGATGGGCCCTGGACTCCTGGGTGCATTTGTGTACCCGGTCTTCGGCAAATTCGAAAAAGCAATCGAGGAAAGCCAGAAATCGATCGATCTCGATCCCGATATTTCCTTCACGTATTTCAATCTCGCCGGCAGTTACATCAATCTTGTCCGCCTCGGAGAAGCCGAGAAGACCCTGCTGTTGGCCTCCGAGCGAAAACTGGAGATCAGTAATTCCTGGGTATTGCCGTACGAGATAGCCTTCTTGAAAGGCGACGAGGCGGGAATGGAACGGGCGAAGGCGGCAGGTCAGGCAAGACCCGCATTGGACGGCGGGATTCCCTACTACGAGGCCTTTACCCTGGCTTACCAGGGTCGCCTGCAGCAGTCGCGAGGAATGTCCCAGCGGGCGGTGGACTTTGCGCAACAGTCTGGGCAGAAAGAGACGGCCGCCCTATTTGAGGCCGGAGCGGCGCTGCGCGAGGCATTCTTCGAGAAGGCGCCCGAGGCCAGACGAAGCGCGGCGGCAGCACTCAGGGTTTCCAAAGACCGCGAGGTGGAATATGGCGTCGCCTTTGCTCTGGCCCTTACCGGCGATTCTAAGAGGACGCAAACCCTTACCGATGATCTGGAAAAGCGCTTCCCGGAGGACACGTGCGTCAAATTCGAATATGTCCCGGAGCTTCGCGCTCTTCTCGCTCTTAATCGCAACGACCCCGCAAAGGCCATCAAACTCCTGCAGGTCGCCGCTCCGTACGAATTTGGCGCACCGCGCAGCAGTTTTCATGCGATCTACGGGGTGCTCTATCCAATCTATGTGCGCGGCGAGTCCTATCTTGCCCTCCACCAGGGCGCCCAGGCCGCCGCCGAGTTCCAGAAGGTCCTCGACCACCCTGGGATCGTCATCAGCGACCCCATCGGAGCGCTGGCACGACTACAGATCGGAAGAGCCTACGCGATGTCAGGCGACCAAGCAAAGGCAAGAACTGCATATCAGGATTTCCTCAAGCTATGGAAAGACGCGGATCCTGATATTCCTGTCCTGCGACAGGCCCAGGCGGAATACACGAAGTTGCATTAGATAGAGGCACTCGTGTGGGCTACTTTCAGCTCTCGCAAACGTGACTGAAACACTCCTCGGTCGGCCGCATGACATCCTTCGGCCCGAATCTGAGGTAGGCTTCAGCTAATCCATCCGACCACTACCCCTCTGCGGACTAATTCTTGTCCAGACCGACCTGGATACAAGCGGTCTTGGAATGAAGCACGGCCATGCCTTGCATCATTTCTTCCACGACACCTTCGCGACGGTTAATGAACTTTTATGTCGCCCGTTCTGCTGCGGCCTGCCGGGCTGGATGCGCTCATGCACGATGCCCAGCTTCATCCAGCCAAGAGACAACTTCGACAAGCCCAGTAGACCAGCTCCTGCGAACGGAGCCCCGTTATCTGTCCTAATTCGGTCCACCGCTTCCAACGTGCGACGGACCTCGTCCCACGTGATTGACCGGGGAACATCGGCCAGACGGTATACCTGCGGCATACCGACCGCACCTCTGAGGTCCCGATCGGTGATTCCTTCGCGATGGCAGAACCGCAGCAGCACTTTCAGATGGCAACAGAGATCGCGACGCGTGCAGGGAGCCATTCCCGGCGCACATTCGACGATGAAAGATGCCAGGAGCGCGGGCGACAAGTCTCCGAGCGAAGTGATCCCAGCTTTCCGCAGGTATTGCCCGAACTCGTGGAGATGATGCCGGTACCCGTGGATCGTGCTCTCCATCAGTCCGCATTCAGTGCGCAAATATTTTTGGAACCCAGGAACCTCTGACTCAAGTGGAAATGGGCGGCGGTGACGATTATGCCGTACCGGGCCACCACTGGCCAGCCGCAGCATCTGACGTGTCGCATTCCCAATATCGATTGCATGTTTTCGCAGCGAGGCCGATGTCTTTGCCTCCGCTCCGTGCCGAACCAACCATTCGGATACAAATTCATCAACGAGAGAAAGGGCAGAAGTGACATCTATGCAGCCCCTCCTCTGCGCGAACTCAGCGAAGCAGAATAGCGGGGGCAACCGGCGAAAGACGGTGCGGGAAGAATAGCCGTTCGCTTCCATCCATCCCGCGTAGTCATCAATTTGAGAGCCAAGCCAACTGTCACGGATTCGGTCGATGGTTGAAGGTTTAACGTAATAGTGTTCGAGCATGACAATCTCCATTCGGAAATATCCGATGGAAAACAATCATGCGCCTGGTTGCGTCAAACCAACAGCCAGACCGTGGCGATTCCGAGCAGCTCAGAATCGAAAGAGAAGCGAGAGTTGCTGTTTATTGGGGCGGAATGCATCCACGAGAATCCAATGTTTCTTTGGCTGTGACCGATTCGCTGCCTGTGTCAATGGAATCCGTCGAACGTGAAGTCCGGCGCCGGGAGTTTGACTCACTTTATGCCGCGGCTTTCAATGGTTGGTCCTTTGCCCCCCTAATCAAAAGCCACAAGATAATAGCAGGCTCGCCCAGCGTTAGCGGGATGTTCGCGATTCGGCCCACGAGGTTCGCGTAACTCGGCAGAAGCAACGGCGCAAGACTATCCGCCACGTAGCCGAAACACGCCGCCATCAGCAGTACGCCTAGGATGCGGGGAAGGAAACCCGACTTAAAAACAAGCAGCCCGAAGAAGAAAAGCCAAGGGCCAAAGATCCAGCCGATAATGTACCCGTAGCGATGCAAATCGAGGAACAGCATGGCCATGGCTTCGCGTTGCGGCTGGCCCAACACCGACGCGAAGTCCGCACCGCGCAAAAGCGTGAGGGCAGCGATCTCGTTTAGCACATTCACGCACATAATCGGAACGAAGGCCAGACCCATAATCACCATCAGCGAAGCATGCGTCTTGTTCACCCCGCCGAGTAATCGGTACAGAACCCAGAGCAGGAAGATAAATTCGACCGCACAGATCAGTTCAGAGACGATGCCCAAGCGGAAAAGCCTCTCGGAAGCGAGGATGTTTTGGGCGGTCGCAGCCGCGTTACCAGGTACCATCAGTTTGCTGGGGACATAGATGATGCCGAAAAAGCCAGTCACCCCGTTTACCAAGTACAGCACGCCCGCGATTCTCGCTGTCTGTTTGGTTGAGTTCACATTGGTCTCCTTTGCTCATGACTCTTGCCTGAAAGATGGCCCTTCGCTGCAACCTCCTCTACTATGGCACCTCCGGGGGTCGTTACCACTTCGGCCATAATGTTGTCCAATTAAACTTCGAGGATTTCAGTTCTTCCGAATCCTCCCGTAAGATGGCCCAACCGCAAAATTGAGCACCTCGTCGATTGCCGTCACAGCATAGTTCATGTTGGGTTTGGTCCCGTTCTTTCGTTATGTGCCCTCGGAGGGCGGATCGACTTCTGCCAATGCGCCTTTTCGCGTGCTCGGGCACAAAACCGTCAACGACACAAAATGCGGATTATGTTCCTGGGCACATAATCTGCCAGCTCCCGCAGCTTACCTTCATCAAAGGTGCGGCGCGGGTTTGTGGTGGACTCGTGGATGGTATCGATAGCGAGGTACTGGAATGCACTGCTGTTTTGCATGACGGCCCTCCTTGGGCGGGTTGAAACGTGCGGTATTGTTGGAGCGGGACGGCCTGAGCCGTCCGGCCCATGACGGAGAAAACTCGAACTACGCAGCCTGAGCTTGAATCTGCGGGGCGGCAAAGCCGCTGGCTGCGGCCTCCTCCTCTCGCTCCTCTGTTTCGGCTTCACTCTCAAAGGTCGTGCCGAGGATCAAATCGACGGCCTTTTGCGCGTTGGCTGCGGCCTGAACGATCAGGCGGTTGTCTTCCTGCAACTGGGAAATCCAGTTCTGGAGATAAGCGGTGGTGTTGCGGTCGGTGTGTTCGTTCGCGATACCGGCAATTGCGGAAAGGAAGGCTGCGCCCATTTCGGCGATCAATTCTTCCTTGCTGTAAAGCTCGTCTCCAAAACCTGCGCCGAAGCTACGATGGAGGCGGCTTTCGTGTCCCGTGCTGTGGACCAACTCATGAAATAGAGTGCTGTAATAATGCGGTGTATCCACGAATCGAGGACGTGCGGGCATGTGGACTGAATCACTGCTTGGCCGGTAGTAGGCGCGGTATTCGTGTTCACCGGTCAGGTGAAGGGCGGGACGGTTGGCCCATCCGGTTACGATGGCCTCGCAGGTTTCGTCTGTCTCAATCTGGGTGCTGGTTGTTGGCTGATCGATCTGGGGGAGGTTAAGGCCGTCGCACTGCTCGACGTTGAAGACGGTGTAATAGCAGAGCACGAAAGGGATACGTTCCTTCTTTTCGTCCGTCGCCGTCTGGTCATCTTTCCGGTCTTGTAACTGCTTGTAGAAGACAATCGGAGTACCTTTTTCGCCTTTGCGCACGGAGCCTTTCAAGTCCAGTGCCTGTTTGAAGGTGAGCCAGAATGGCGATGAGTAGGGGCTGGACCAGAGCAGCAGGACATTGACGCCGCGATAGGGTTTGCCGGTGCGGAAGTTGCGAGGAAAGGGGCCTCCATGGAAGTGGGGAGTCTTCCAGGGCTTTTCCCAAGGAATCACGCCAGCCTTGAGGCTGTTAATGATCCGGTCTGTAACGATCTGGTAGATGTTGGGCTTTGCGGCATTGCGGACTGTCTTGCTCATGGATGCTTCCTCCGTTTTTGAATGGCTGTGCTGTGTTTGCTACCAAACACGCCTTGGCCCTGGCCCACGCCAGCGGAGGCGGCAAGTGCAAGAGGAGGGTTCCCTACCCGGAATGCAATGGAGGGCGCCGCAGGCGGTCTGCACAAGCGCAGCGCGGAAGATTAGGGTGCCTCTTGTCGCGCGCCAGAGGCAGAGCCTCTCAGCCGGTTTGGTTTCCTTGCTTTGCGCGGAGCGCAATGAAGAAGCTTTGCCTTTTAGGAGAGAACAAGGCGCGGTTGAGATAAAACCGGATCTACTAAGATCCTTCTAACGCAGTCAAAAAGGAAGGCCGACAATCGTTAGCAACACCCTGGCGGTAAACTGGAGCGTGGTCCGACCTAAAGTGAATGCCTCATTTATCGAGGTTACGGTGCCATAGCATATAAGAATGGCGGCAAAGTCCAGCTCCGCTCGCGGAACGACAACGATTTCAGCGCTCGATATCCATTCATCGCCGAAGCTCTTATGGCTATGCCCGACAATACCGTGCTTGATGGCGAACTCGTAGCCAGGATGTGACGTCATGACGGAGACGCTGGAAGAACGGCTATCCTGCTGGAGAAGCATGTGCTGGCCAAGCTTAAGGAACCGGTCCGCTTTTCCCCGCAGCTGAACGCGAGCCTGGCGGACCTCATGGCCTCGGCCCGATGGGGCGCGGGACTTATTGCGGCAAAGGTAAACTGCCGGACCTTGGGAGCTTACTCAAAACCCGACTCTCCAGACGGCGTGACCCAATTCCGAGCTGTTGAAAAAGTAGTAACTTCCGAGTCGGCGGTCACTCGGGCACAAAAAGCATACAGAGATGAGCATCCTCGTTGCCGGCTTTTGAATCCCCGGACCAGTGCGCACGGTACCGGCGCCCGACTGGGTAAAGGCTGCCGTTGACGAATGGCTTGCGGTTGAGTGCATAGGTCCGGGCCGATCTCCCGCTCTGTTACCCACAGCGGCGCCGTGTGGGGTTCAGGTATCGGTGAGAAGGGGATCCCGACTACATTATCTTGGCAGACCCGGAAGGAAATCGATTCTGTGTAGTGAACGTGAAGGGCTAACTCCCGCGGCAATAGTGGTATTTTGGACTCCCATGAAACGTTATGAGTCACTTCATCTGTTTACGAGGCGATCTCCAGCCAAGTTACTCAAAACCAGACGTGGCGTCTGCGATGAAATAAGTGTTTAACTGGCGAGTTTTTTGGAACACCGCCAAGACCGTGACCACTGCGAAAGATGGGAATCCTCTTCCCAAGGATGTAGGAATGTAGGCATCCTCAGTTCGATTTTGCAAAAAGGTAGGGCGGCAAGCCTCAGCCGCCCTTTCCCTCTAAATCAACTTCCACTCACAGCAAGTCGGGGATTGTTGTATTCGTCGTGACCCGGGTCGCCGTGATCACCCCGGTAAACGATGCAAGGGTGGTTTTGCCCGTCGTATCAAAAGCCTCCAGCGTAAAGGTGCCGGAAAAGTGATTACAATCCGGCCCCAGTGTGACCGTTTCGGTGATACGAGTCGGACCTACCGGCATCCCGATCCCATTATTCGTGTCATTGGGGAACTCATTGGAGAACCAGGGAAAGTGATTCAGGTAGTATGTGGATCTGCCCGTCTTTTCCCAGACACCCAGGCAGAAGTTCCCATCCTGCGGTGGCCGCACGGAATTCATGATTTCCGTTTTGTCGGAATGCCACACTGCCAGGGCATTGTCGACGACTGTGTCGGGAATGTCTTTCCCAAAGCTGGTTTTGGCAGTGAAAATCACGTGCCACATTCCCACGATCGATGGACCCTCTTCCTCTTCATAGCCAGCCGTTCGCAGGATGTCCGCTCCACCCATTTGTGGTTGCCACGCCGCCGGTTTCGCCAGCTTCGCGGGTATTCCGCACTGCGCCAGGGCACTCGGAATCATCGCCCACGCAAAGACCAGCGCGGCTAGAGCCGGTACCAACCCCCGATTACTTGTTCTCATTTCTTCTTCTCCTTGGCCGGAATTGCCGGCTGTGCACGAAACTGGACCGCGATTCGCGCCGGCGCAATGAATAGGGGGTGAAGCCCGAGGTGAAGTTTTGGTGAACCGCCAAACCCTTTTAAATCTGACTTTTTCCTGAGACACTGAATCATACTCCCCCGCGCAGGAGGATTCCCTGAGCGGCCTCGTCTATCAATTCGGCGACTTCTGGCTTGACTGCGGGGCGTTCCAGCTCCTCCGTAGTGGCAACCCCATGCGCGTCGAGCGTAAGCCCCTGGAGCTGCTCATCCTGCTCGCCTCCCGGGAAGGCCAACTCGTCACCCGCAGCGAGATCGCCGATCGGCTCTGGGCGAGCGAAGTCTTCGTCGATACCGAACACGGCATCAATACCGCCATCCGTAAGCTCCGCTACCTGCTCCGCGACGATCCCGACAATCCTCAATTCATCCAGACAGTCATCGGCATGGGCTACCGCTTCATCGCCCCTACCACCAGTGTTCAGAAACCGTCGTCGGAAGCTGTTCGACCCGGAGCTGCTTTGGTTGAAGCTGCTTCGATGGATCCGGTTCAACCAAAAGAAGCGGTTTCGACAGAGGCGCTTACCGGCGCCCCAACCCTGGCCACGCCGAATCCCCGCTATCCGGCCTGGGTTGGCCTTAGCGCCTTCGCCGCCTTACTCATCACCATCCCCATCGCGACCCTGGGCGCGCACCCCTTGGGGGAACGCCTGCTCCATCGCCAGCCGCCACCCGCCATCAGCTCCCTGGCTGTGCTTCCCCTGGAAAACCTGTCCGGAGATTCCTCCCAGGACTACTTCGCCGATGGCATGACCGACGAGCTGATCACGATGCTCGCGAAAGACTCCAGTCTCCGCATCGTCTCCAGAACTTCGGTGATGCAATACCGGGGGGCTCGCCGGCCGCTTCCAGAAATCGCACGAGCGCTCCACGCGGACGCAATCCTTGAAGGCTCGGTGTCCCGTTCCGCCGATCGGGTCCATATGAATCTGCAGCTGATTCGGGCGGATACTGATTCACATCTCTGGGCCGACAGCTACGAACGCGATGCGAACGATGTTGCACTGCCGGACGAGGCGGCAAAAGCCATTGCCAACCAACTGCATCACGCAGTCCCGGCCGTGAAGGCCAACCGCTATGTAAATCCGGCAGCTCATGATGCCTACCTGCACGGCCAGTATCTTTGGTTCGGCGAACACATGGAGGAGTCGGGGCCCTGGTTCCGAAAGGCGATCGGTCTCCAGCCCGATTATGCGCTGGCCTGGACGGGACTTGCCGACTATTACGGGGAGGGCATCGCTGGCGGTGTTCTCGACCCTCGTACCAGCATTGTTCCGGAGGAGCAGGCAGCCGAACGGGCGCTCGAACTGGATCCGAGCCTACCGCAGTCGCACCAGGCGATGAGTGCCATGTACCTCATCGATCGATGGGATTGGGCAGGCGCCGATCGGGAGATTCTTCGCGCCATCAGCCTCGATCCGCAAAACGGCGAGCTGTACTACCTACGGGCCTGTGGGTTGCAGGCAGTCAACCGTAATGCAGAAGCCATCGAGTTGGGGAAGAAGGCGATGGAAATTGATCCCTTCGCACGGCCCTACACTCTCGCCTCGATCTACGTGGGGGCGCGCCAGTTTGAAGAGGCGCTCAAGGAAATTCGGCTGCGGCTGGAAGTAAATCCCAACAATCTCGATCTTCTCGGTTCAGAGATGGATACGTTGCGGCGTATGGGCAAGTACAAGGAGGCCGTGGACGTCTGGGCCAAGTGGCATATCCTGGCGGGAGATCCCCAGTCAGCCGTGAACCTGCGGCGTGCCTGGGATCGGGGCGGTGCGCTCGGCTTCGTTCGCTGGCAGCTTGGCCGGCGTCTCCTTCAGTCGAAGAGTAGCTACGTCTCTCCTGTCGAGCTGGCGAGTTATTACGCACAGCTTGGTGACAAAGAGCGGACGCTCGCTCTGCTCGAGGAGGGTTACCAACAGCATGTCACAGAAACTCTTTGGATCCAGGGGGATCCCGCCTACGACTTTCTCCACTCCGATCGCCGCTTTCGCTCGATCGTTCAGAGGACAGGAGTAGCGCCGACCTTTTAGGATCAGCCCCTCCCGTCCGGACTACCTCGATCGATGAAACCAGGCCAAAGCAGGCATCGAGCACGGTCTAAGCCGGATACAACGGACGACTACACGGCAAGTGGCTTTCCGCCAGTTGAAAAGAAGTTCCCGCGACGGGGTTTTCGGTAACTTGCCCACCCCGAGCGTTGCCAGGGGAATTTACCGAAAATGCGACTTGAACGAAGCCGCCAAGGCGGCGGACGCATGCGCGTCGTTGAGCGAGCAGCAGTTGTTCTGATCTAGCTTTTGTCGCAGAGGAGAACTCTCTGTGACCCATCTACGCCAGATCATGCTTGAAGAACTGGAGCGTCGCAACTACGCTCCAGGAACTATCCGTTGCTATATCCGCACCGTTGAGCACTACGCCCAGCATTTTCGTTGTTCCCCCGATCGATTAGGGCCTGAGCACATACGCCGGTATCAGGCGCTCTTGTTCCGCAAGTGGAAGCTGGCGCCGAACACAGTCGCACAGCGGCTGGCAGCTCTGCGTTTCTTTTACATCCAGGTCTTGAAGCAGAGTTGGAGCGTGGCTGAGACGCCCTATCCGAAGAAGGTCCTGCATCTGCCGCAGGTACTCAGCCAGCAGGAAGTCGCGCGTCTTATCGATGCAGCGTTAAACCCCTTTCATCGCATCCTGCTCATGACCCTTTATGCCACCGGTGGCCGACGCGCCGAAGTGGCGCACTTAAAGATCAGCGACGTTGACAGCCAACGTATGGTCATTCACGTTCGGGGTGGCAAGGGGCGCAAGGACCGAGACGTTATGCTCAGCCCGGCGCTGCTGGATGCGCTGCGCGTGCACTGGCGCGGACTGGACCGCAAGCCATCTCACTGGTTGTTCCCCGGCGGAGTCCGGCATACGGCGGACCGCCCTATCGACACCAAGGTCCTGTGGTGGGCCTGCCTGCACGCGGCCAAACGCGCAGGTCTCGAACACAAGCACATACATCCACACACCCTGCGCCATTGCTTTGCGACTCATCTTCTGGAAGCCGGTGCCGACCTGCGCACCATTCAGATGCTGCTCGGGCACAGCAACCTGGAAGAGACGACGATCTATCTGCATCTCTCCGAACGGCATCTCAGCGCAACCGCCAGTCCGCTGGATGCTCTTACGCTCGGCACACAAGGAGAGCAGACGCAGAGCGAATGAATCGCCCTCCGCTGGAGATGGCCGATATCGTTCGCTTTGCCGGGCAGTCTTTCCTCCAACGCAGTCAGCACTGGATCAACTGGCAACACCAGAAGGTTCTGCTGGCGATCACGCGCTGCCGCACCGCTGCTCTCGGGGGCCATCGCGATCGCTGTTCGGACTGCGGACATACCGCCGTCTCTTACAACTCGTGCCGCAACCGGCACTGTCCCAAGTGCCAGGGGAACGCGCGCCAACGCTGGCTTGAGGCGCGTGAACGGGAACTTCTGCCTACGCCCTACGTCCATGTCGTCTTCACGCTGCCACGCGAACTTGCTTCGCTTGCTCTCCAGAACAAGCAACTGATGTATAGCCTCCTGTTTCAGGCCAGCGCCGAGACGCTACTTGAGATCGCTCGCGACCCCCGGCATCTTGGTGCAGAGATCGGCTTCTTCAGCGTGCTCCACACATGGAATCAGCGTTTGCAGCATCATCCCCATGTCCACTGCGTCCTTGCTGCCGGCGGACTTGCTCCCGACCACTCCCGCTGGATCTCCTCGCACCGCTCCTTCTTTCTTCCTGTTAAAGTGCTCAGTCGCGTCTTTCGCGGTAAGTTTGTTGCCGGGCTAAAGAGAGCGTTCCGTGAGGGCAAGCTCCAGTTCCACGGCCATCTCATCCCGCTCGCCCAACCTCGAGCCTTCGCATCCTGGCTCAGACTGTTGTTCCGTCATGACTGGATCGTTTACGCCAAACGACCATTCGGCGGCCCGGAACATGCGCTGCGCTATCTCGGCAACTACACCCATCGGGTCGCTATCTCCAACCACAGGCTTGTTGCTCTGACCAACGATGGCGTTACTTTTCGTTGGAGAGATTCCGCACACGGCAACAAGAAGCGGCTGATGACTCTGCCGGTCGACGAGTTTCTGCGCCGCTTCCTGCTCCATCTACTTCCACGCGGCTTCGTCCGTATCCGCAACTTCGGCTTCCTTGCCAACCGACAACGTGCTCTCCTGTTGCCGCTTTGCTTCCGCTTACTTCAGGGTCCAGAGAACATCCCAGCTACATCCCCGGCCATTTCACCAGACCGGCCTCACTCGCCCTGGAAGTGTCCCGTGTGTGGTGCCACCATGCAGGTCGTCGAGCGGCTCTCAGCAGCTCAACTCATGCCCCGTTCTCCGCCACTGCAAAGGTCTGCTTCATGAACCACGTAGCTTCACTGTCGCCCCTTCTCGTGTCCGCACACGCATACAGCCCCTGCGTCTCACCAGACTCAGAAACACTGCGGGCCGCCCTGCAGCCGGGTTTGGAATGTTCGTAGCAGTCCTTGCATGCAGCAACACGCAGCAACACGCCGCAACAATCAACCTGTGCAATCCACAAGCCGGGCGCGGAGAACGCCTGCATCAGTCCTGTCCCATTGAAAGCCCATAGTATCGGCAGCCGTTAGGGCTTCCTTCAAGTCGCTGTATCTGAAGCGCCCACCAGAGCAGCTCAGGAACCGGCCTTCGCTCGCGGGCGCTCCAGATACAGCCCTAAGACTTCGCAGGTACAACGCTCCTGGTTGCCTTTGACTCTCTATGGGAATATCTTGGACGCCAGTTTTGCCGCAATGCAGGAACACACGTAATGTTTAGATCCAGGTTTCGTATCTTTAGTTTGATCAGCGGCCTGATGTGTTTTTTCGTCGCTCAGGGGCAAGAAACCGCCAGGCTGACGTTTGACGTGGCCGCAATCAGGCTTTCTCAACCAGGCACCCGCAACGGTAGCATCAAGCCGCTCCCGGGTGGCAACGGGTATGCGGTCCAGAACATGCCGGTAAGGAGCATGATCAGTCTGATGTATAAAGTGCCTGGCAAACAGATCACTGGCGGCCCGGAGTGGCTCGATAGTGAGCGCTACGATATCGTGGCGAAGGCGGACCGTGCATATAGTCTTGACGATCTCCATGTGATGTTTCAGAATCTGCTGGCTGATCGGTTCAACCTCAAGTTCCACAAGGAGACCAAGGAAGGTCCTGTGTACGCGCTGATGGCGGATAAATCGGGATCGAAGATGAAGATCAACGAGAGCGAACAGGATTTCAAGATTCCCATAACTTCCCCTCAATACTATGTTTATGTCGGGACCAGGGTTCCCATGCCCTACCTTTGTTGGTGGCTCGAACAGCAGCTCGGGGCGGAGCAACGCCCTGTGATCAACCGGACGGGGCTTGACAAGAACTACGATTTCAAACTTTCGTTCGCGCCGGATTTGCCCGATATTCCAAGAGAGAAATTGCCGGGAGACCTCCCGGATCGTCCATTGCTCTTCGACGCTTTGAGGGAGCAGCTCGGTCTAAAGCTACAGGCACAGACGGGGCCGGTGGAGTATTACGTAATCGACCACGTAGAGAAACCATCAGCGAATTAGCCTTGAGCGAATACCAGGGAACGATGTCCCTTGCACGCTCTTGTCTGCGGTCCGGCTTGAAAAACGTTAGGACTCTATCGTGACTGCCCCGAGCGGGTGTCAGTGGCGTTGCGGCACTGCGGGCAGTTACGATAGAGCCGTTTGAAGTGAGCCCCTGGCGCGGTGGATGCGGGCGGATCTATGGGATTTTAATTGCGATTTGCCATGTTGGTGGATGTTCTTTCGATGAAGAGTGCAAAGAGCGGCGGGATAGCAGCCGGGTATGGCAGTGAAGCGAGGTGCTGGTGGGAGCCACGGTGGGCCTGTTTGACGGGGTGCGAGAGCTGAACGAGCGTAGAGCGGCGTTGCGTGCGGGAACACGGCGAGTGCGGGCGCTTATCGAAGTCTTGTCAGTCATCAGGTCACGAGCTGTCCGAAGGGAGTGGCTGTGCGGAGCGAACCGGCGTAGAGCGGAGCTCGAGTTGAAAGGCTGTCAGCCGTTCCACCAGGACCATAGCACCTGAGCAAAGAGGGCAGAGTTGCTGCGTCGAGCGCGCGCCGCGCGCTGGCAGGCAAACCAGACCATCTTGTCGGTGATCGGTACGTCGGCTCGCCAGCCATCGACCAAACCCGGAAACAAATAGGTCTTCGGCTTCATCCATCGCCAGTAGGCGCGTAGAGCTTCTAACAGGGCTGGACTCAACGGCACATCTCGGTCACGCCCGCCCTTACCCTGACGGACATGTACCACCATGCGCTGACTGTCGATATCGCTGGTTTTCAGCTGGCACAACTCTGCGCGGCGCACGCCGGTCGCATAGAGCGTCATCAACATGGTGCGGTGCATCCGGTTGGCAGAAGCAGCCAACAAGCGGCTGACTTCATCCCGGCTGAGTACTATCGGTAGCTTCTCCGGCAGCTTGGGAAACGGCAAATGTTCAAGCATGTATCGCCGCTTGAGGGTCTTGACGTAGAAAAATCTGAGCGCAGCCGTGCGCTGCGCAACCGTCTTCGGAGACAGCTTCCGTTCTCGTAGCAGGTAAAGTTGATACTCACGTATCTGCTCTGCACCGAGTTGGTCGGGAGAACGATGAAAGTGTTCGGCGAACTGCTGAACCGCATGCAGATAGCATCTTGCGGTGCCAGGCGAGTAGTTGCGGCGCTCGAGTTCTTCGAGCATCCGGTCTCTGAGTTGAGTCACAATGACCTCCTTGTGACTCTGACCCTATCGCTAACCTCTCCTTACGCTTCGGGCGCCGCAAATGCAGCGTCCGCCGCGCCAGCGGCTTAGTTCAAACGGGATTGTCGGTAACTTCCGACCCGGGACGCACGCGCCCCGCTTGTTCGTGCCGAACAGATTATGAGGACGAGCCGTCGCCTTCACGGACTCCTGCTCTAAATTCCTCATAGGTTCGCCATCGCGGATCGTGGGCAGTGTGAATTTCAATGGGCAAGTCTGAACGCCCAGCAAACGCATAGTCGAACCGTGCCGCGAACCCACCTTCAGATTGCGCGTAATAGATCCACTCGCGAAGATCCTCCCCCGTCGAGACAAGCGCTAAGGTTGCAAAGCCCCCCTGTTCGAGAACGGGGCCAAGAACATCCTCAAACTGAATCATCTGCTGATGCTCCTCACTCTCCGGTTGTCCTGTGGCAGAGTGATACTTCCAACTGATGATGATCCGAATTGGCTGGGATGCTCGGTCAAACGCTGGGCTGAAGAGGTTCGCGAACCGAAAGAAAATCTTTCGTCCGTTGCTCGCGTTCGTGGAAATCGCTGTTGACCATAGTTGGACCCATGGACCGCTTGCCATCGTGATCTGTCTCACCTCCAAAGTTCCATCTCTTTAAGTGCGGCACGGCAGAAGGGTACCAAACTACTATCGCGGGATGCCGCATCCGACTGCCCCTCTCCACCCCATTAGAGTTTTGAGCCTTGACGGTGACGTTGAACGTAGCTTCTGTATTGATCAGCGGTCAGGTTCCGGTAAAGGCCACCCTTCTCCCCGTCTCGATCTCCTGCATGGGTCTCCCTGGCTTCGAGTCTGCCCAGTGCTCCGTGCCGGCGGGCGAGTAACTCGCGGCTATGAGAGCGGTTTCCACTCTCGCTTAGCGCCTTCCTCTGGGTATCCAGGGGCAAAGTAAACGTAGTGGGTGCACACGCTGCAGCAGTACGCTCGAACAAGCGCGGGGCTGACGGTTCTATGCTGCGGATCCAATTGTGGAAGCTGTAGGTGCCCCGGGCGGAGTTTGTAGGTACCTTTGCCGCACACAAGGCAGGTGAGGCTGAGCTCACCGTTCGGAAGAAAGCGGTTGCCGACTCGCTTCATATTGTCTAGCGCCTCGTCGACCACGGTAAGAAGCTCAGTGGCGGACGCGAGGCACCTCGGCTCTCTGGGCACTACAGTCTCGTCAAGGATTAGGTTGATGTACTCCATCTGCGGAGACCCGGGGAACATTTTAGTGAGGTCGAACTTGGGCTCACGATGGTCCTCGCGAACCAATCGCAGTTTGCCTGACACCATGCACCACAACAGCTTGCCAAGCATGTACACGTCGGTGCTTGTTTTGACGTCGTCGACCCTCTCGCCGGTGTCTGCCCACTGTGGCATATACTCCCACGGCCCGACGCGTTCTAACGGTTGCGTAACCCTTTGCTCGGCATCAGGAATAAAAACGATCCCAAGATCCCCCAGAACAAGATCATCATCTTTACGAACGAACACGTTGTGAGGCTTGATGTCCCGGTGGACTATGTCCTGGTCATGTAGGATTTTCGCCGTTACCACCAAAGATCGAAACGCTTGAAGGGCCTCTAAAGGCTTGTTTTGGTACCTGCTCATTTGCCCTTCGAGGCTTCCTTGGCGAAAGTACTCGGTTATGACCCAGAACTCGCTCTCGCTACTCGCAAGTAGCTTAGGAAGACCGGGGTGGCCTTGGCTTAGCACCTCGATCTCATTGTGAAGCCGCTTACTTTCTTGGCCTGCCTCGACAGGCTTTGAGCTGCCGCCTCGCCGCTTGAAAACCTTCAGGGCTCCCAGTTCTGATTCAAGATCGGGACGAGCGTAGGTTGAGCACGCCTCCGCAAATGATGCCCATGAGTTGGACTCGCTGGTGGCACGCATAATGTCGAGGCAGCGTTGCAGGTCAGATACTCTTTCAGGGCTACGAGCCAGAAAGACTTGGCTCTGCCCCCCTTCACCCAGGGTCTTGCCCTTTTCCCAACCCGCATAGTTACGTTCAGCCATGAGTTCCTCACGAAAGGACTCAGTTTACCAGCCAGTGCTACTTAGTCTTTCGGTCGAGGATCGTCGCGTGCTCGCCAGGACGGGCGCAAACCTGCTGCGGCTTATGGCCACCGTGTTCGCGGCTGAGGCGATCGCGACCTCGCCTCGATCGCCGGTTGGACCGACCATATACCTCGTCTACATCCTCGGAATGGAGCAAGACCTGCATGACTGCTTTGACTACGGCGGCCCTGCTGGCTATTGACGCCATGCCCGAGCCCGAGCTCGCCGACCAAATCCGCATGGACCTGAGGCAGGAGAGCCCAGGCGAATTAGACTTCTGCCATGATCACCTACACCGAACCAACGGATCTCCTCCTGCTGGAACCGGCGCACTTGGCCAGTCATCTGCGTGCAGTCGTCGAGAACGGCATGCTGACGCTGGCCGCGCGTTACGACGAGGCTTCGGCTCCATCTGTGGCAAACCGAGTTTGGGAAACCGTCACGGCCCGGTTACCACAACAAGCAATGGGCGAATAAAATGGTCGAGCTTGGCTTGCAACCGTCCTCAACAGGCAAGCCGCGCGGCAAGATGACGGGAGAGCATGAGTCACTACAT
>Ga0302325_10010100_pt1 | contig 20506 bp, 26 predicted proteins | sample Palsa_T0_2_FD_201948 | JGI IMG/M metagenome (GOLD analysis project Ga0302325, IMG submission 201948) | Peat permafrost microbial communities from Stordalen Mire near Abisko, Sweden - Palsa_T0_2 | ecosystem: Environmental > Terrestrial > Soil > Palsa > Peat permafrost | place: Sweden: Abisko...
TGAGAAGCGGTCGACTCGTTCCAGGTTCGACGACACCGATCCGATTACTCGGTGATATTTGTGTGCGGAGCCGCCGACGATGAGAGCGATCCGCGCTTGAGGGCCGTGGCGCTGGCGGAGTTCGTCGGCCACCCCAATTGGTTCGTGGCCCACAGCGCCTTCGCGGCGTTGAAAGTGCCAACGAGGTTCGGTGGATTCGAGTCGGCTACGACTTTCGTCATATAGGAGGCGTTCCGTTTCGTCAAAGCCATTGGTCACCTCGACCATCGCGCCGGGGGACGTGGCGGCGGTGGCTGGCAGGTGGGCGACATGAACGATTTCCAGTCCGCCATTTCCCAGGCCGAAAACCCGGCGGTGGGCGAGAATCGCTACGAAAGCGCTATTCCCGCTCACAGGTCAGACACAGCTGGCGGAGTTTCAATGTCCTCGTGGGCCAACCTGTCCCACGAAACAAGAGTCCTAACGGACGGAGGAACAGATGCGCTTCATCAAGAGACCACTTCTGGCGGCCGGGGTCGCAGCAGGCGCCGTTGGATTGACCTTCGGAATCGGATCGGCAATTGCCGACGCGGCGACCAGCACGCCATCAACAACCACACCCGCCTCGACCACACCTGCCCCGAGCGGATCGTCTTCGACTACCCATCACTGCCCGAACATGGGAACCCCGGCAGGGGCCGCGAACTCGAGCAGCCTGGGCTAACCGCTCGACATCAAAAGCCCGGACAGGTTCGCTGGCTCCATCCAAGCGAGCCTGTCCGAGTCGTGCCTGCTTTCATCAGTGGGTGGAAGCGCCGATCGCTTGCCCGGTCCCGTAGGTAACCGCGGCGGAGGCCGCGCCGATGACAAGTTGACGCGCCCCGCTGTGCAGGAGCGGCCGGCTCGTGACCCGCCCGATTGGCGCTCTGCCGTCGCCAAGGTCGCGAGCGCGCCGGCCGGACTGCACGTTCACGACCTTCGCCACGCCGAGGCTACGAGGATGGCCGCCTGCCGGGCGTCACAACCAAAGAGTTGATGGCAAGAATCGGACACTCCTCACCGCGCTCATTTATCAGCACGCCACCGACGAGCGCGATCAAGCGATAGCGGTATTCCTCGACGAGCAAATCGCGGCGACCAACACGCCCCGATCGAGGTCCCTCGGCGCGTCGATTGTGCCGCTCCGACGGACCTGAGACGGATCCATGAGACGGATCCAGTTGCGCCATCCAGCCTGACGAGATGGCCCACCACTTAAGCAAGATGCGCCTTTGACCAGCACTTTCCTCTGGAGGCGGCGAGCGGAATCGAACCGCTGTACAGGGCTTTGCAGGCCCATCGCCCTGTCATCGGTGGACATTCGTGAATGTCCCTGACGCAGTCTGACCTGGACTTTTCCTCGAGACTGCTTCCGGTGGACGTTTGTGGACAACTGTGGATTGCGGTGGTGATGCCAACGAAATGCCAACGCGTTGGCCCTTGGTCGACTGCGACAGTCGACTGCGTGTCAGTCGACTGTCGCGAGGGGAGTTTGACCTCTGAGTACACCGGACGCTTCCGTCGGATGGCTCACCAGTCGGCTAGACGGAAATGGGATCGGTCGAGGAAACTCCGTTAGTGGCGACCTGGTTTGTGAAGGAGCGACCGTCCCACCACCGATACTGGTACCGGCCTGATGGGTCGGGCCTCCACGCCGGAAGCTGAGGTGCGCTGGAGGTGGGCCATGGCGACTGGCCTAGCGTCGGTGGATATGCGAACTGAGTAGCGGGCGTGGCAAGGGGGGACTTCTTCGCCGGGATGACGGCGATGATGATGAGCCCAATGATCCCGAGCAATAGACCTAGCAGCAGGCCGAGTGTGCCTCGCTCCTTGGTGCGACCGACGACGAACCCGAGGGCGGCACATGCCACCCACACCAACACGATAACTGCGCCCATTCTTGACACTCCATTCCTGAGATCGTCAACGGTCCCCCGTTTCCGTTTGGGTACAACCAGCCTTCGCTAAGTGATTGAATCGTGATTGTCACAGAACCCGAAGCCTGTACTACGGCACGCTGTCGCAATCAACGGAACTGTTGGTGCTCCCGATCTGAACCGGTGTCGGGTCTGTGGAGTAGACGCTTACGGTGCCCTGGCCGTCGTTGCTGACGACGATCTGATAGTTGGTGTTGATGGGCGCACCTTCGAGCCAGGGTCCGACAGTCGAGCCGTTCGAGGTGGCGGTGCCGAGCAGGGCATCGATGCCTGGCGAGAACGGGTCGCCGCTGCCGGGGCTCACGCTGCTGCCGGCGGGCGCTCCGCCTGGGTAGAGGCCTGTCTGCGCTTTGTAGGCTTCGACTGCTACCTCCACCGTCTGAAAGTCAGCGCGGCACGCGCTGGCGGAGTTTCCGCTCGTCGAGTTGTGGCCGGCACCGGCCAGCGCAGCTATGAGCAACACTGCTCCGACGATGCCGACGGCGCCGAGAATGGTTCCGGCGGTTGCGAGACCTCTGCCTCCCTGACGGCCTTCTGATCGGTCGATCTGCTGCCTGCCTATCAAGCCGAATATGAGTGCGAGGATCGACCCGAGTCCCGAGAGCCACAAGATGCCCAGGACAAGGGAAGCGATGGCGAGCCCGTTGGTCCCTGCGCTCGGCGGCGAAACCGGATAGCCACCTGGCTGGTGCGGAGGCGGATAGCCGACAGGCTGGTAAGGCGGAGGGGGAGGGCTACTCTGGCCACCACTCCATGGCGCTGAAGACTGCGCGGCAGCCGAGTAGGCGGCGGCAGGGTCTGTTGTAAACGCATTGCCCTGGGGAACTGACACCCCAGATGGCGCGCCCCCAACGACGGGCACTCCACATGTTGGGCAGTACCCCGACGATCGGCTTACTTCGTGGCCATTGGGACAAGTGATCATCGTGAACCTCCTTCGCGGCCCTGCCGCCTCACGTCTTCAAGGAACAGCACAAAATCGCCCGAGGATCATTTCGATCACCTGGGTACAGAAGGCCGCCGTGAAGATGGCGGCCGAGATCAGTCATGATGCGCTACAGCTTGCAATCGCATAAGGACCCGTAGCGGTCTGATTTGCCACTTGCTGACCGTTGATGGTGATCGTGCAGGTAGTAACAGCATTAGGGTCGCCGCTCCCATCCTGGATGGCAATAACCACCCCGTACTGCCCATTACTAGATACCGCTTCCGACCATGGCAGCGACTGGTTGGTGAACTGAGTCTCATTGTTGTTGACGTCGACGGTGATTGAGCTCGCCGCTCCATTCCCGGTAGCAGCGAGCAGCACATTCGAGCTGCCTTGGCTTCCAGCCCCGTGGATGCCGAACGCAGCCAGAACCGCCACAACAACGCCACCGGGGAGAAAGACGAACCACCAGCCCCGACGCCCAGTTCGTGCAGGCTGCTGGGCAGCTACGCGATTCTGTCCCGCAGCGGGCAGCGGAGGAGGAGGTGCTGGAGTGCTGGTTGTGTGAGGGTGCCAGCTCCCGTCGGCGCCCGAGGCCCACCAGGATCCGTCGGGAGCTTGGCGCCATCCACCTCTACTACTGCCACCTCCGCCGCTTTCAGGTCGTGCGTGACCACCGAATCCGAGAGCTTGCCGGATCTCCTCCAGGTCGAAACGTCGTCGGCCCTCGACACTCTCGAATGGGAGCCTGCCGCCATCGGCAAGCGCCTCGATGGACACGCTAGTTAGACCGTGGCCGAGTTGATCAGCCACCTCCTCAGCACTGAGCGTTCTCACCGATACGGGGCCATCTACTCGAGGACGCGCTGCTTCAACGCTTCATATTGGTCGTCTGATATGACACCCGATTGACGCAGCTCGTGAAGACGCTCGATCTCCGCAGCGGCCGACGCTAAGGGCGCGGGTACCGTCGGGGTCGGATAGGGAGGGGGCGCCGGCCAAGAGACCGCGCTCCCGTTCGGGACTCCTCCTGCAGGTGGCGCTGGCACGCTACCGGCTGCCGCCCGCGCTGCAATCAGTCGCGGTCGTGCCACCAGATAGCACGGAAAGCAAATGATCCACAGCAGCAGACATCCGACCAGCCAACTGACAGGACCCATGTCGAGAAATCCGCCGCCGAGCTTGCCCTTCTTCGCCCCAAGGTTTGATGCGTCGATCACTACCCAGAGGCTCGTAGCAACGACGACAAGCAAGATGACGATTCCCAACATGTGCCCAGCCCCCTTTTTCACGATGAAACGACGCTTGCCCGGACCGCGTGACCGACTGGGGAGAGTCTGCGGCGGTGAGGTCTCCGTACCCCCTCCGGCGCCCCAACTTTCACCCAATCAGCGCCACCGACTATTGCTCGTCCTAAGAGCGACCCTGGAATGCCCTACGCTGCCCACTCGGCGGTCTGCGCCGCATGAAGGCGATCCCACAGCGCACCAGATGGGTACCTGGCTTCAGCCTCCTCCAGCTCGACGGCAGTGATAGCGGGCTTTGGGCAATAAACGTGCGACCATCCGGCTGCGTACAACGCGATTCGCGCCCCGACCAGGTAGGGCTGCTCGCATAGCGAGCACACGCCAGCCTCTTCTGTCGTTTTCCTCGGGTGCTCCGGCTCCAAGCTCGAGCGACCGACACCCTCGGGCACAGTCCTCATTACTCGCTGCAGACTCGGGCTCCGCAACCTCGAACGCTCTATCCAGCCGCCAGTATTAAAAGGGTCAGACCCTGGCTCCATTATGATGTTGGCATAGGTTCATGAGACAGAAGGGGCAATCCATGAACGAGGAACCAGACCGGATCACCGCGTCGCAAAAAGGGGATGGAGTCAGCCGGGCGAGCGTACGGGTCGGACGTCGATCGTTGATTGTCGGGGCTGCCGCGGCCGGGGTGGGAGCGGCGGTCAGCGTGGTGGCGGGGGCTGAGCCTGCCATGGCTGCCAACAACCCCGTCTTGTTGAACCAGCCCAACACGGCCACAACCACGACGAGCCTGTCCACCAGTTCTGGCATCGGCCTGCAGGGTGAGACGAGTGACTCGAGCGGGTACGGACTCTACGGGGTCTCCTCCGCCGACGGTACCGGAGTCGCTGGAACCGGGAACGTCGGCGTGCTCGGCACCAACCCATCCGGGACGGGGATCGGCGTGTACGGCACTTCCACAGACGGCACCGGGGTTGAAGGTCTATCAACGAACTCCTATGCAGTGCAGGGGACCTCGACCAACGGCTCGGGCGTGTTCGGGACAATAACGGGGGACACAGCGGGCCAGAGCGCTCTACTCGGAGAGGACACGACCACCGGCGCCGGCAGCGCCACCAACGGCGGCTACGGCGTTCGCGGAACCTCTGTAAACGGGATCGGAGCCGCAGGGATCGTCACGTCCGCCACTGGCAGTTACGGGGTGTGGGGTCGCTCGAACGCCAACCACGGCGTCTACGGCTCCACAGCAGCCAACGGGTTCAGCGGCGTCGCCGGCCAGGACGACACCAGCAACGCTACGTCCAGTGGTGTCTACGGCGAGTCACAGAACGGGACCGGAGTCTACGGAACCGCCACGAATGGCACCGGCGTCTACGCAACCAGCAGCACCGGGAAAGCCCTCTCCGTGCAAGGAGTGGCCTTCTTCTCGCGAAGCGGGCTCGCACAGGTCAAAGCAAACAAGTCCGCGGTCACAGTCACCGGCGTCATCCTCACCACTTCGAGCATGATTCTCGCCACCCCACAAGGCCATCAGCCCGGCGTAGGCGTCGCAGGAGTCATCAGCGATCCGGGCGCGTCGTCATTCAAGATCTGCCTCACCGAAGCAGCCACGGACGCTCTCGACGTGGCCTGGTTCGTCATCGGGTGAACACCGCGCTCCCGCTGCCACGCCAAGCGACGCAACCCGCCGCTTAGAAGATGTCGGCGATCGGTCCGCCGGGGTCCGTCGGGGAAGTAAGGAGACGCTTGACCAGCAGTTTCGCGATCGCTGGACGGACGCGGTCCCGAGTGAACTGAGACCAAAACTGAGACCACAGGACGGCTGTCCTGCTCTCTCCGCCTAACACGACTTATCAATGTGATCCGGAAGAGTCCTTTACGGCAACGACTTAGAGCATCTCAGTGCCGCGGCGACCTCCGCGCTTGGCGTGGTCACACAGGGGGGTCTCCGCGTTGCCGGCCACCCTGTGTGCTCGCTGACGGGGATCCGGGACTAGATGGACCCTCGGCCCGACAGCTACTCGCTAGTATCCCCGCGGGTTGGGTCGACGGGTTCGGGTTCGATTCCTTGGAAAGGGCTGCAATGACGGTACGTGTGCATTATCTACCGGCCCGACTTCTTGCTTCGCTTGCTCTAGCGGCAGTCGGGTTGATCGTCCCGCTCGCGGTCCCAACCGTCCAGCCGGCGTCCGCTCAGCCAGCGTCGACGGATTGGGCGGGCTCGAGTTTCTGTGCATCGCAGTACGACTCCCCATACCTCGGTAACTCCTACGGCGGGGTGGCTGCCTGTGGCACAGCGTATGGCGATGATGGCAACACCAACGAGGAGGGTCCGATCAGTTACAACGGCGTCCAGTTCGACTCGATCGGATTCCAGTGCGTCGAGCTGGTCATGCGCTATATGTACTACGACTTCGGCGTTGCCCCCTACAGCGCGAACGGCAACACGGTCGTAAGCAACTACTCCGGGAATGTGTTCACGAAGGAGACAGACCCCGCCACCGATGGCCTCCCGAGTGTGGGCGACGTTCTCAGCTTCGCAGGTACGTCGTCCAATCCAGACGGGCACACTTCGATCGTAACAAACGTGTCGAGTAGCAGCCTCACCACCCTCAACGAGAACGACACATCCAACGGCCTCGACACCGTTCCTGTGAGCGGTGGAGTAGTAAGCGGCGGCGTCACCGGGTGGCTACACATTCCTAACAACACACCACCGCCCAACGGGACATTCGTTAGCTACAACAACGACGACTACATCATGGCCGGCGGTGCTCTGCTCTACATCAGCACATGGGCCGTCTACGGGGGAACACCGCCCTCCTCGGACATCATGCCTTTGTCGCAGACCCAATGGACACCACTGGAGAACGCCGTACCGTCGAATGGGACCTTTATCAACGCAGTGAGCGGCTCGGGGCAGGAGGAAGGGTCGTATGTGATTGCCGGTGGCGCCCCGATGTACATCAGCTCCTGGGGAGTTTACGGAGGAACCCAGCCGATGGTAACCGTTGACTCCTGGGACTTGAGCAACATCGGAAACTCCTTGGACCACCTCAGCGCCCTCCCAGCCGATGGGACGTTTGTGAACGCTCGGAATGGCGATGGTTCGGAGTACGGGTCGTTCGTGTTCGCGGGCGGAGCGCCGTTATTTATCAGCAGTTGGGGCGTTTACGGAGGAACCCAGCCAAATGTGACAATCGACTCCTGGGCAGTGACCAACGCAGGCAACCCTACGGACCACATCAACCAGTACCCGGCAAACGGCACGTTCGTGAACGCTCGCAATGGCGACGGCTCGGAGTACGGATCATTCGTGTTCGCGGGCGGAGCGCCGCTGTTTATCAGCAGTTGGGGCGTTTACGGAGGAACCCAGCCAAATGTGACAATCGACTCCTGGGCAGTGACCAACGCAGGCAACCCCATGGATCACATCAACCAGTACCCGGCAAACGGCACGTTCGTGAACGCTCGCAATGGCGACGGCTCGGAGTACGGATCATTCGTGTTCGCCGGCGGAGCGCCTCTGTATGTCAGCTCCTGGGCTTTTTATGGCGGAACACCGTCGTCGCTGGTCACAGTCGACTCCTGGGCAGTGACGAACGCTGGGAACTCGATGGATCACATCAACCAGTACCCAGCGAACGGGACGGCAGTGTGGGACGGCAACCCTTCCTTCAATCAATACCAGGGCTATGTATTCGCTGGTGGGGCGCCGCTCGCCGTTGCTGCGTGGTCTGACGTCGGCAATCCCGCCGCGACAGAGGTCGATGGGTACACGCTCAACAACTTCTCAACCTCCGGCACGCTCAGCCACGTCCTCCAATATCCGGCAAATGGTACGGCTGTATACGAGGCCGAATCAGGTCCGACCCAAGGCGCTGGCTACATCTTCGCTGGCGGTGCAACTTTGTATGTCTCGAACTGGTCGAACGTAGGGACACCATCCGCTACAGGCGTTGATGGGTACGCGCTCAACAACTTCTCAACCAGCGGACCCCTCAGCCACGTCCTCAAGTACCCAGCTAACGGGACGTTCCTGTCCTCGTCGAGCGGCGATCAGTACGTAACGGCAGGCTCGGCCGCGCTACCCGTCACCGACTGCTCAGTACTGAATAACTGTCCAGGCAGCGTTCTAGTGGACGCTTGGGACTTCTCCAATATCGGTAACCCGCTAGATCATCTCCTGTCTTCGCCATCCGACGGGACCGTCGTCCAGGGACTGCCCTCCGGCGATTATTGGGAGTTCATTGGCGGGACCGCACAACCGATCGCCTCGTCTGGCTCGAGCGTGGCAGTTGACGACTCGTCAGTGAGCTCCTTCCCAATCGGCCCAACGCTGACCGCAGTCAGTCCAAGCTCGCGCGGTCAGGGGTCGACTACGACAATGACGCTAACCGGAACCGGATTCGAACAAGGCGCCACGGTTACCCTCAGCGGTAAGGGAGTGTTGCTTTCTTCGGTTGTCGTGAACTCCTACACGTCGATCACCGCCACCGTCACCGTGAAGGCGTCAGCCAAGGCCGGGACCCACACGATAACGGTCACCAACCCCGACGGCGCGTCGATCGCGTGTACGAACTGCCTCACAATCGACGCCGGCCCGACCATTTCTACGGCCTCACCGTCCAGCATCGCGCCAGGAGCGAAGAAGGTCCCGGTCACTCTGACCGGCAAAGGCTTTCAGACCGGCGCCACCGTGAGTGTGTCGGGAACAGGCATCAAGATCGTTTCCGTGACCGTTATCAGCTCAACCGATATCCGTCTGATCATCACTGTGCCGAGCGGGACGACGGCGGGATCTCGAACGATCACCATTACAAATCCCGACGGCGGCACTACACAAGCACAGGTCCTGCGAATCACCTGATCGTAAGGTGCCCAGGCCTTCCGAGTAGGACGCGGAGATTAACGCGTAGACCCTGTGATCGGAGCCCGTGTCGTTCGTCGTGTCGGAGGGGGAACTTGTCCATTACCGACACGCGAAGCGGTCTTCAACCTGAGCGGTGAATAGTTGCAAGAGCTGGACTGTTTCTTGGACCAGGTAGGGAAACGAAGCGCTGTAGAGGGCTTGGTGGGTCTCAAAGCCTGGACTCTGCGGGCCGTAAAAGCCCTAGTCAGAGCGTTTTGTGGGTCCTCCCAGACGCCCGGAAACCCCGGGCACGCGCTATGGACACGCGATCGAGAGTCCAGGTCATTACCGTTCGGGGGCATGACCTGGGAGACCGTCGCCCTTCCCATCCTTCGCTGGGTGAGCGAGCATGAGGGTGGGGCCACTGTCACAGTCGGCGAGCTGGCCGAGAGCCTGGACGTCTCTCCGAATGCGGTTCTCAACGAGCTCACAAGGCTGATCGCCGACGACTATCTCGATGGGCAACTTCGGACCTATCTGGGAGTGGGTCCTGAAGGGTTCAGGCTTTATCCATATCATCTCCGAGCTGCGGGCGCGCGCGCTGTCGGAATGTGGCCATCGGGCGATGCCGGCGACGTCCTCCTCCAGGTGCTCCAGGCGGCGGAGGCTTCGGAAGTGGATCCCGACCGCAAGAGCCGCCTAGCAAAAGCGGTTGAGGCTGTGGGTGGGCTGGCGAGGGACTTCGTCATCGAACTTGGGGTCAGCGTCGCCAAGGGCGTTGCGGGGGTCCCGTGACCGCTCTCACCATCATCGCGATCGTGGTCGCCGCCGTCGCAGCGGCGATCGCCTATCTGTCATACCTCGCATCGGACCGGTCGGCCGAAGCCGCGGAGCGATCTGCCAAAGCGGCAGAGTCCAGTGATCGCCGAGCTCGTACCCCGAACATTGCAATCCAGCCGCTAGGGCGGCTCCCGGACCTCAGTGAACGGGCGATCTACCGGCTTAGCAACGAGGGACCCCAGGACCTCGATGCTGTCGACGTATTTCGTCCTCGACCACCCGACGGGGTCACCTATCCGTTAATGGTCACCGGTGAGCAGGGCTGGGCAGATGACGAGATCCGTCTCGGTCCGCTTGCAATGAGTCAAGGGCGCGATTTCGCTCTCGGTTGCGGGGCCAGCATGAAACTGCCGGACTTCCAGGTCCGGATCCTCTGTCGAGCTGGTCCGGACGAATGGCCACTGCTTGCTCGGCTGCCGCCTCCTCGCTGATGGAGAACGACTGGGAGAACCGTGAGGTACGAGAATGATCGTCGGGGCGGTCAGCGGGTTCTGGTCTGGCGCCGGTATCGCTCTCGTGGCCGCGGCGTTGGCTTGGATCGCCCAGGGCAGCAACGAAAGGAGGCATTGGCTGCGAGACACGCGACTCCAGGCCTACCTCGAAATGGATGGATCCGTCCGAGCCTTCCGAGAGGTGTCCAAGGAAATGGTCGACAAGATCGCCGCTCAGAAGGGTCCACGAAGTTGGTACAACCGGGCACGCATGGAAAGTGCCTTCACTTCTCTGATGAGCGCCGGGCGGCGCGTGGACCTGGTCGGGAGCGAACGAATCAGGGAGCGCGTCCAAGAGTTCTACGCATCGGCCTACGAGATCATAGACGCCGACATCGAGTCCATCGACGCCGTCTGGCGCGACTGCCACGAAGCCCTCTTTGAGGGCGCAGAGCGCTTCATGGATATCGCCCGAAGTGAGGTTCAGGCGAGGACTCGCCTCATCTCGATCAGCCGGACTCTGCGACGTCCGGTCCGAACCTTCAAGCGACGCAGGCTAACGAAGCGGTTTCGGGACATGACCTCGGACGTCCCCCCTACAGACCGAAGCTCTTGAGGGTGCGCCTCGTTGGTCCCCCCTCGGCGCGGTGCCGCCGTCCACGAGACCCATGAGACGCCTACCGTAAGACCGATTCCGTCACCCTGCCGCGTCCGGCTAGCTGAGGTTCAAGGAGAATCACGGCCCTACGAAGTGATGGCCCAGTCGAACCGACCTCGAAGTCTTCACCTCGATAACAGGCATGGGCTCACGCTTCTACATCCCCGGGTGGACCGCGAATCCATCTGCGGATGGATGCCTCCATCGACCCCGAGCCCTACCATCGACCATACGGGTCCTGCCGGGGAGGTTTTGGGGCGTGGGGTCAAGGTGACAGATTCGCCATCGGGCATACCGTCTGAAAGGCCAGCGTCTTGGCTGGCGCGCTCGAGAACGTTTCTACGGACGCACCCGACTCGTTGGTGGGGGCTGAACGAGTTCATTTGGATCTGGGCCGCTGTGGTCGCGGTCGTCCTCGCCACGAACATCCCTTCCAGCATCGCGATTGGAACCCGATCGAGTGCGACGACTATGGCGGGTGCCACAGCAAACACCGTCGCCCCGCTTCTAGAAATCGTGCCAGCAACCACCTCGGGTCCCCCATCGCCTGCCGCCGACACGGGCGGCCCCGTGATTGTGATTGCTGAGCGAAATGGAGAGCGCGCGCCGGTCGAAATGGGGAGCACTTCGGTCAGAAGTTACCTGGCGGCCTGAGCTTCGTCTATGGCCGGGGTGAGTTTGGTCCGGCGGGTCCGTGCCTTGGCGTCTGTGAGCCGGTAGCTCTCGCCCTTGGTCTCGATGATCCGGCATCGGTGGGTGAGCCGATCGAGGGTGGCCCCGGTGAGGCGCTCAGATCCGAGGACCTCGGTCCAGGACTCGAAGGGCAGGTTGGTGGTCACGATCAGGCTGGTCCGTTCGTAGGCGGTGGAGATGACGTCGAAGAGCAGTTCGGCGCCGACCTTGGAGGCGGGCACGTAGCCGAGCTCGTCGAGGACGAGCAGGTCCAACTTGGATAGCTGGGTCTTCAGGCGGAGGAAGCTGCGCTCGTCTCTGGCCTCGATCAGGGTGGTCACCAGCTCGGTGGCCCGGAAGAAGCGCACCTTGTAGCCCTTGGCGCACGCCGCCGCGGCGAGGGCGGTGGCCAGGTGGCTTTTCCCTGTGCCGGGGTTCCCGACCAGCAGCACGTTCTCGCGCTTGTCGATGAACTCACATCGGGCCAGCTCGGCGACGAGCATCTTGTTCACCGAAGGGCGGGCGGTGAAGTCGAAGTTCTCCAGGGTCTTCATGGTCGGGAACCGGGCTGCCTTCAGGCGACGGTCGGCTGCTTTGCGTTCGCGTTCGAGCAGTTCCAGCTCGGTGAGCTGCAGCAGGTAGGAGAGATGGTCGACGTTGTCGGTGGCGGCCTGGCTGGCCACCTTCTCGCACTCGGCTCCGATGGTCGGGAGCCGGAGGGCCTTGAGGTGATGGTGCAACAACACCATGGACTTGGTTTCTATGGACTTCATGCACTTGCTCCTATCTGGGTCAGGGTGCTGTAAGCACCGAGGTCGGGTGGGTCGATGACGAAGGACTTGAGGTGGGGGTGGCCGTCCAGGCTGAACAGGCCGACGGGCTGTTCGTCGCGGTGGAACAGGATCAACGTGACCGCATCCGATCCGGTCGCCCCGATGGCCAGGGCCTCCTCGATGGCTCTGGTGAGCTGGCGGATCGATGCCCGCTCCATGAGGCGCAGCACCTTGATGTACTCGCGGGTGCCTGTCGATCCGAGGTCTGCCTCCAGGCGCCGGCGCAAGTACCCGAAGCACGCAGGCAGGTCCCAGCCCTCCAAGGGTCGGGCGTGGTCGAGCGCGCCGGGCTTGCGTTCCAACAGGGCTAGGTAGTGGCGGGGATCGAAGGCGATCTCCTCTTTCTTCCAGCACCTCGGGTGTCGGGCCACCACCTCGGTGCCCGAGAGGATGCGGACCTCCTCTATGCCGCCGAGGACGGTCACCTCGTGATGGGCGATCGCAGTGGGAACCGAGTAGTCGTTGCGGTCGAAACGCACCAGCGACAGCGAGTTCGCATGTGCCTGGGTGACTCGGCGCGGCTCGAATGTCTCGGCGGGCAGTTCGAGCATGGCGGCCCGGTCCACCTCCAGGCGCCCGGCTTTCCCCTCGGGCTTGCCGCGCACCGAGCGTTCCATGTCGGCCAGGCACGCTGCTTCCAAGTGGGTGTTCATCTCGGCAAACGAGTCGAAGGCGGGCACCGGGACCAAGAAGTTCCGCCGCCCGAAGCCCACCAGGCTCTCGACGTGGCCTTTCTCGTTGCCCCGGGCCACCCGGCAGAAGTGGTGGGCGAAGAGGTAGTGGCTCTCCAGGCGCAAGAACTCCCGGGTCAGCTCGCGTTCGCGTCCCATCACCTTGGTCACGGCGATCCTCGAGTTGTCATAGCTGGTGCGGGTCGGCACCCCGCCGAAGAAGTCGAAGGCGGCCACATGGCCGGCCTGGAAGGTCTCGGTGCACTCGCGCGGGTAGGCCGAGACGTGGAACACGTCCGAGTACGGCAGCGTCATCACCGACAGTGCTGCCTTCATCGCTGTGCCGGCGATGACCACCGTGGCCTCACCGAAGTCGTATTGGGCCTCGCCCGGCGGATGGGAGAGCGGGACGAAGACTTCCTTCTGGCGGCGCCTGGCTGCCGCTACTTGAGCCCGGACCTGCGACGAGCAGCCGGTGTAGCCGTGCTCGTCGCGCAGGCGCTCGAAGATCCGCTTGGCCGTGTGGCGCTGCTTAGCCGGGGCGTCCCGGTCGGCGATCAAGATCTCGTCGATCACCCCGAGGAACTGACCCAGTTGCGGCTTCGGGCGCGGCGCGCTCTGGCGATAGCCGGGAGGCTCGGCATTGGCCAGGATCTTCTCCAAAGTCCGGGCGCTGACCCGGTAGTCCCTCCTGATCGAACGTTTCGACGCGCCCTCCACGAACACCTTGCGCCGGATCTCTGTCCACATCTCCATGTCGGTGTGCACCCTTCTCCCGTCCACTCGCTCGACCCTCAGGCGAGAAGCCTGTGGATGGGTTCGAGCCAGCACGGGGATGGTCAGGTGCTCCCCTTTTCGATCAGCGCGTTCTGAGTCTTAGGTGCTCCCCTTTTCGATCAGCGTTTACAGTTCTGGGCGTTCCGATGAGAATCAACCCCGAATGCTCCCCGAGGATAAGTCCTGGTAGATCGAATGCGGACCATCTCCTGGGAATAGTCCCCGCCCGGGCTGGGCACTATTACCCTGCCTCTCCCGCCATCAGACGATACGTTTCGCCGATCAAGACCCTCGAGGTCTTATTCGTTTTGCCTGGCACCATCTTGACTTCGATGTAATGGTCGTCGACTAGGTCATCGAAGGCCATCGTGACGGTCTGTCTGTTCCCCGGCACTGCCGCCTTCACGTCGGTCCTTGACAGCTCTCCGTTCTTGTCACTGACCACTTCGAGGATCCTCTTCCTTGCCTCCTGATAGCGCTCCTTGTTACCTATCCTGCCGATCGGCGTCCCATCGGCGGGCTGTACCGTCCACGTCGGATCGCTGAGGTGGCAGACGCTTTCCGCGTCGAAGGGCCCGATGGTCAGGTCGATGTCCCAATCCGAGGATGTTCCCTGGCGTGACCCGGCCTGGACTCGCAAATGGAAGGTCCCCGTCGCCTTCTCGTAATCGGCCCTCTGCTCGAGAAGCAACCAAGAGTCGCAGTGTTCGGCGTGCCCCGCTCCCGTGATCCTCGCCAGCCCGCTCCCCGATCCGGTCTTGTTGAAGTGGTTGTTCACGATCAGGGCGGCGCCCGCCTCGACGCACGGCTCGGACACGGAGTTGAGCATCCTGCCGATGTCGGACAGCACCTTGGAGTCCGCCGTTGGGTCGGAGTAGGCGTAGAGAGGGTCCAGCCACACCAGCACCGGCTCGTAGCGCTCAAGATTCTCTCGGAGGGTGTACTGGAACCCGGGGCTCGTCACTGGAGCTGTCGCCGGGACTATGTGGATGGGCAGGTCGTCCAAATCAGCGATCCCGTGGGCGCGTGCCATCCGCATCAGACGGTCAGCGAAAGGGTACTGACCGCCTTCACCGATGTACACCAAAACGGGGCCAGGTTTGGGTACGTCGAACGTATCGAAGACTGGCTGACCGGAGGCGACTCCCACCGTGATGGCCGTCCCGACGTAGGACTTGCCCGACTTCACCCATGCGGCGAGTTGCCCATAGCTCCCCCTCATCCACAGATGCTTCACCAGATACTCCGGGCGCCACATCCTCGCCTCCTCCAAGACCTGGCGAAGATCCCGAGGACGAAGCCGATCAAGCGGGTCCGGCCTCCCAATCAGGCCGACCTCCGGGACCACGAGCGCCTGATCCGGGACCCCGAGTTCGAGTGCTGGGTTCCTGGACTCCCCTCGAGCCGCGATCGCATTCATCAGGAGTACTCCATCGTCGGGATCCTCAGGGTCCTTCATGCGCCGCGCAGCAGAGGCAGCAGCACTCCCGTCGTCATCGTGTTCAAGGCGTGTCCATGCTTTGAACCGGGTGTAACCATGCGGATCGCCCGGACTCGTCTGTTCGAAGACCGTCGCATTTGAGTGGACAAACAGCATCCCGAATCTGATGCTGGCGGAATGAGTAGCGCCGGAAGTCGAGTCTGGGTGAAGCCACAGGGAACCCTCCTCATTGCCGTCGCCGGAAGCGACCGACCAACCGTGAGGCTCGAGTATGGCGTTCCAGCCTCGATGCGAGCAGAACCAGTCTGCGATCGAGTCGGGATCCGGTTCGTGACATGAATCTGCGTCTCCGAACACGATCACCTTCCCGTTCGACACCGCCGGCTCTGGCTTGCGAAGTAGATCCACGAGCCAATCGGGCATCGGTGCCACGTCCTCGTCCTCGGAGATCCACTCGTAGGGGCGCCGCGATACCGGGTGCAGACTTGGAGGAAGAATGCTGTAGCGATGGTGGTGCTGCAAGATGTCGATCCCCGAAATCCATCGGTTCCCTTTCTCCTCGCCCGTCCCGTTGTCACGAGCCCACGCATCCAGACCCGACGCCGACACGACGAGCCCATCAGGCCGCCGGAACCAGACATGACCACCCCCATCCCCACGGCCAGAGACATGCTTTCGTGTGGGAGGCGGATCTCCGAACTCCGCCTTCAGTGCGTTCCAGGTCGAGAGACCACCGTGACGCGGATCGACATCGATCAAGAGCTCGTCTTCCGCAGGCAAGTACCCGATTAGCGCGCTCGGCCACCGATCCCACCACGTCCTGGCAGTCTCGACGTCGCAGGTCGCGTCGTACTGGCTGACCAGCGGCTCCTTGGTTCGCTCGTTGGCCGGAAAGATCGGCCAGCACCGAGCAGCATAAATCTCCGCCCAGTCCCCTTGGGTACGGATATCCAGCACGGCGCCTCGGCCGCTGAGGGTACCAAGACACCGAAAAGCATGTCCCGCTGATGCGTCCTGCACCCCCTGCAGAACCAGATATCAACCTCTTGGTCGTCAACGACGACGGTGTCCACCGGCAACTCGTCGACCATGCGCCTCGAACCACAATGCGGACACGAAGGACGGGTAGAGACAGGGATCATCGTCTCGTGATACAGGATGCGCATCATCTGCGCTGAAGCCATGGCTAGCCATCTCCGCAACTCGGGAGACCCCGTCGGGTCTCGTTTGCTTTGTCTACAAAAGACATCGACCGGTATCTCCTATTATCCGAGCCCGAGAAGGAGCGGGCGCGCCTGGCTATGGACGGGCCTGCCAACTGGCCCGCGTTTACGAGCATTTTGACGATCCGGAGTTCGGGTGTGATGGTCAAGGTGCCGAACACCCCGCCACAATGTGTTGTGGACGAACTACATGCGAGCATTCCGTCATCGATCGAAGATACATCCAGAGACACCTGCATCGGCCGGTCTGAACTTCTTTCGTACGACTCCTTGCGCAGGGCCGAGAGCGTAAGGACAACGCCACCGACTCGTCATCGTTCAGTCGGTCCTCTGGCGTGGTCACTCCAATCCCGCACTCGCCGGAACGACGACACCGAAGGCCATGTCTCGATTGTGGCTGCGGCATCGTTCGCAAACCCACACGTCGATTTCGAGTCCATCAACGATGACGACGTCCAGAGGCTCGTCACCGACGTTGCGCCTCGACGAGCAGTGCGGACACGACGGGCGCGTCGGAACAGGGATCCAAACGCGTCCGTAAGGGATTCGCAGAGTCTGCGAGCTTGCCATTGCCCTTCTTCTGAACTCAGTGACCCATTTCGTGGCGCGCGGCGTCTCTGCAAGACATGTCGGCATGAAAGGCGAGGAGTCCCAGTCGATGAGCCTCGCCGCAAGAGCGTTCGAAGCCCGGTCGCACGTTTAAAAGGAAGTCCAAACGGTGAGCCCGGTTCCGCCCAGAACCGTGTTTCCAAGGATGCCCCCTGACCAGCACTTTTGGGGTGGCCGTAACCTGAGGGTTCCACTCCTCCTTGCTGCATACTCGAATCACATGGTCGATATGAATCGATCATGTGGCGGGCGCAACCACAACAGGTTGTGTACCAACAGGCAAGTAGAAGCAATGACCGGTTCAAGGGGAGCGATCCTGCTCCACGACAATCACACCAAGGAGAGATAGTGAGCAAGAAACCGCGAAACCAGAATGGCCGAGCACAGAAACCGCAACGCCGCCAACACAGCTTTTCGGAGTTGGCCATCGTGCCAGGGATCTGCGCGTGTTGCGATTCTCTCGCATACAGCGTCGAGTACCCGTGCGGCACCATGGTCGCAACCGGCTTCAACACCGACCTCGCAGCCGCCGAATGGCTGAGTCACCTTCAAAACCCAGACGGATCTCTCATCGTCTTCGACGACCCGGAGACAGATGACCTGGTCGACCTGGTCGCGCACCTTGCGGCGCTTTCACCGGAGGATGACCTCCTTAAGACGGACGATGGTTTCACGCCGCAGCAGACTTAGTTTCAGCCCTGACCGGGAAGGAGAGAGGAGATCCTCTGCCCCCTGAAACCGGCCCCGGCCGTGGACACGTCGCCCACATACCCCGGGAACTGTAGGAGCTGTACTGATATAGATGAGCAGCAATCGTTCTGAGAAGTGCGCGGGGGGCGTCCCCGCTTCGTTTGCTGACGCAGAGGCAAGCAGAGACCCATCGAACCTCATGGGCCACCTCACCCCCCGACTCGTATCAATAAAGGCGGCAGCTCATTGCCTCGGGGTGAGCCGCGGGACTGTGTACAACCTCATCGACAGCGGCGACCTTCGAGCCCGAAAGATTCGGGGCCGGACGCTCATATCTGTTGACGAGCTTGATCGCTTCGTCGACTCGTTAGTCGCTGGCTGATCTCTTCAGCCGCACTACCTTCCCGGCATCTTCGCCTCGGCGAGCCGCGAGTTTGGCCGCTATACGGCTCTCGATGAAGTCGGATGCCGAACGGTCCACCTCTTCAGCAGCGTGTTGGTAGATCAGGGCTGCACGGGATGATGCATGTCCTCCCCGGGCCATGAGATTCTTGAGCGTCATTCCTGGGGTGCGGGCCGCGGTGGTCAGCGAGAAATGGCGCAGGTTGTAGGGCGTGATCGACTCGGGGAGGGCGAGTTCGGTGCGGACCTTGTTGAACTCCTCGTACAGGAAGGCCGGCAGGAGCGGACCACCCCGTGGGTTCGTGAAGACCCAAGCATCAGGCTCCGGACCTGTGAACTGGTCCATGTGTTCCACGAGGGCGTCCATCACGATTCTAGGAATCGCAACAGTCCGCTTTCCAGCATCGACCTTCGGCTCTTCGACATCGCGACCGATGCCGACGACATTGGTAACGCCCTGGCGGACCTGTAGTGACAGTTGAGCGACATCGACGTCCATGCGCTGAAGACCTCTGGGCTCGCTTGGCGGTCGAAGCCCACCAACGCCGATGACAAAGATAAGGGCGCGAAGTCGGGGGTGGATCCGTTCCGCGAACTCCAACACAATGTCGTCGTCGACCAGGATACGTTCGGGATGAGTTTCCTGGCCGTAGCCGGCGAGATGAGGTAACGCGACGCCGAACTCGAGGTGAGCGGTCGTCATGATCGCGTGCAGCAGCCTGTAGGCCTTTTTGGTCTGGAGTTCACTCCGCTTGCATGATTCGTCGTACCAGGTGCGCACCCTGGGCACTGTTATGTGGCGCAGCTCAACGAACTCGAAGGTCGGATTCAGGTACAGCTTCAGGAGTTTGTCGTAGCCCTCGATGGTCTTGGGCCGGAGACGCTTGCCCGCTGACGTGACTCTGTTGTCGATCCAGTGGCGGGCGTAGGGACCGAATAGCTGGGACCCTGCCGACGGGTCGACGATCAAACCGCGGTACTGCGCAGAGCTGACTGTTCTCTTGTACTCCTCGGCTTCCGGCTTGCTGTCGAAGGTCTGGCTCTTCTGGGTCCGGGTGCCATCTGGGAGGGTGACGTCCCAGCACACCTGCCATCGGGCTCCGCTCTTGCTCGTCCGCTTCTGAACCCAAGCCAACTGCGACCCCCTGGAACGGTGTGATCACCTCCATGGTACCGGTTCGGTGCGCTGTTGATGCCAACGAAATGCCAACGCGACATGTGCTGGCCGAGAAGACTCAGAGTCCAGATATGCGGTCCTACCAGGGGTTCTATCTGGAGGCGGCGAGCGGAATCGAACCGCTGTACAGGGCTTTGCAGGCCCTTGCCTAAACCACTCGGCCACGCCGCCCAGCAATACCTGGCGGCAGTGTAGTCGGCGACCTTGACGACGCCCCGGCGTCCCAAGGGTATGGTGGGGCGCAGACACGGGAGCCCGGAAGGACCGGGCTGAGAGGGGGCCTGCGGGACTTCGGTCTCGACCGGCCTCGACCGTCGGACCTGATCCGGGTAATGCCGGTGGAGGGAGGACAACATGACCGAAGCCAGTCGTCACCGGGTACACGTGATGGGATCGCGCCCCGATATCCAGGTGCCGTTTCAGGAGATCCGCCTGCACGATTCTCCGGGCGGCAAACCAAATACGCCGATTCGGCTGTACGACACCGGCGGTCCGGGGTCCGACCGGGACGAGGGTCTGCCCGAACTTCGGGGACCTTGGATAGACGAGCGCGGCGACACGGAGCGCTACCCCGGCCGAGCCGGTACCGTCCGCGACGACGGACGAGCCGTGGCCCGCAACGGCCAGCGCTATCCCGCCCACCCTCGAGAGGGCCTACCGCCGAGACGGGGTGTCGCGGGGCAGACGGTGACCCAGCTCCATTACGCCCGGGCCGGGACGATCACGCCCGAGATGGAGTTCGCGGCCCTCCGCGAAGGAATGGAACCCGAGCTGGTGCGCCAAGAGATCGCCAGCGGGCGTGCCATCCTTCCAGCCAACGTCAACCATCCCGAGTCGGAGCCGATGCTGATCGGAGCGAAGTTCTCCGTGAAGATCAACGCCAACATCGGGAACTCGTCGGTGGCGTCCTCCGTCTCTGAAGAAGTCGCCAAGCTCGAGTGGGCCACGCGGTGGGGTGCCGACACCGTCATGGACCTGTCCACCGGTCGCGACATCCACACCACCCGCGGATGGATCCTGCGCAACTCCCCCGTCCCGATCGGCACGGTTCCGATCTATCAGGCTTTGGAGAAGGTCGACGGCGTGGCGGAAGACCT
>Ga0302325_10010101_pt1 | contig 20505 bp, 21 predicted proteins | sample Palsa_T0_2_FD_201948 | JGI IMG/M metagenome (GOLD analysis project Ga0302325, IMG submission 201948) | Peat permafrost microbial communities from Stordalen Mire near Abisko, Sweden - Palsa_T0_2 | ecosystem: Environmental > Terrestrial > Soil > Palsa > Peat permafrost | place: Sweden: Abisko...
CGGCAATCGTCGGCCGGTGGCCGCTGACCTCAGACGCCGCATCATGCGGAAGGTGCCAGCAGAATGGAATGCACAACAGCGCCATCACGGCCGCCGAGCCAAACGCGACCATGAAATCCGGCGTGCCGAGGCTGGAGGCACCGCGCCAAACCATCGAGAGGTTGAGGATCACCGCGACGACTGAGATGCCGAAGCCGCGGCTCAATTGCTGCGTCATGCCGGCAATACTTGTTGCCGTGCTCATCTGCGGCTGCTCGATATCGGCATAGGTCATCGCCTGCGTCGCGGTGAATTGCAGCGACTGAAAGAAACCGGCGATCAGCAGGAACGCGAAAATCAGCACGACGGGCATCGAGGCGTTGAGGAACCCGCACATGAAGATCGTCACCGCGCTGATGACGGTGTCGACGATCATGACGGTGCGAAACCCAAAACGCCGTAGCGCAAACCGTGCCGTCATCTTCATCGACATCGAGCCGAGCGCCGTGGCAAAGGTTATCGTGCCGGAGGCGAAGGCCGACATGCCGAACACGACTTGCAGCAGCAGCGGCAGCAGGAACACCAGCGTGCCGGCACCAGCGCGGAACAGCGAACCGCCGGTGACGCTGACCCGAAAAGTTGCGATGCGGAAAATCGAAAGGTCGAGCAGCGGATGCGGCGTATGCAACAAGTGCCGCAATGCCAGCGCGCCAAGTGCACTGCCGACCGCGAGCAGGATCACGACTGACAGGATTTCGCCGTGGCCGCGTCCGATCGCTTCGATGCCGTACATGAGGCAGAACAGCGACGCGCCGGTGAGCACGAAGCCGATCCAGTCGAGCGGACGATCGGTGTCCTCCTTCGGATTGTCGAAGAACATCGTCACCAGCGCAATACCGATCAGGCCGAGCGGCACGTTGACCCAGAAGATCCAGCGCCACGAGAAATACGTGGTGATGAAGCCCCCGATCGGCGGGCCGAGCACCGGGCCGAACTGCGCCGGCACCTGCAGATAGGCCATCGTGCCAATCAGCGTTGCCTTTTCGACACTGCGGAACAGCACCAGCCGCCCGACCGGCACCATCATGGCGCCACCGAAGCCCTGCAGCACCCGCGCCGCGGTCAGTTCGGTGATATTCTGGCTGAAGCCGCAGAAGATCGAGCCGAGCGTGAACAGGGCGATCGCGGCGCGAAAAATGGTGCGGCCGCCGTAACGGTCGGCCGCCCAGCCACTGACCGGCACGAAAACTGCGAGACTCAGGAGATAAGCGGTCACCGCCACCGAGAGCCGCACTGGATCAGTATGCAGCGAGATCGCCATCTGCGGCAGCGCCGTGGTGATCACCGTGGCGTCGAACTGCTGCATGACGATCGCCGAGCCGACGATCATGGCAATGATTTTTGGCTTCGACTCGGGAGACATGAGCGAGGATTACCCCCGCAGCGCGCGCAGCACCAGTTCCGGCGTGATCGGCATGGCCGTTATCGGCGCCGCGCCGAGCGGGCGTAGCGCGTCATTCACCGCATTCATGACACAGGCCGGCGCGCCGGCGGTACCCGCTTCTCCGGCTCCTTTGGCGCCGAGTTCGGAATCCGACGTCGGTGTCACCACGTGGCCGATATCGATGTCCGGCATTTCCGTCGCCATCGGCACCAGATAGTCCATCATGGTCGCGTTCAAGAACTGGCCCTCCTGGTCATAGAGGCAGTGTTCGAACAGCGCCGCGCCGATGCCCTGCACGATACCGCCGCGGATTTGTTCGTCGACAAGCTGCGGGTTGATCACGGTGCCGCAATCCTCGACGCACCAGTGCTTGAGCAATTTCACCTCGCCGATACGGATATCGACCTCGAGCCACGACGCCTGCACACCATTGGTAAAGGCGAACGGCCAGCCGCGCGGCACGTAATGGCGCGTCACCACGAACTCGGCCTGAAATCCCGGCGGCAACGTATCCGGCCGGAAATACACCACGCGTGCCACCTCATCGAGGCCCATGCGTTCGCGGCCGGTGTCGCCGTCGACGATGACACCGGCCCTGATATCAAGCGCGGCGGGATCGGCCTGCAGGATCGAAGCAGCCGCAGCGAGCACATTGCCGCGCAACGCCTTGCCGGCCTGCCATGCCGCCTCGCCACCAATGCCAGCCGCGCGCGACGCCCAGGTGCCGCCGCCATAGGGCGTGTTGTCCGTATCGCCGGTGAACACGCGCACCCGCTCGATCGGCACGCCGAACGAGGTGGCGACGACTTGCGCCAGCACGGATTCCGTCCCCTGCCCCTGCTCCGTCACGCCGGAATGAATCGAGATCGCGCCGGTCGCATCGAGCTTCACTGTCGCACCATCCTGCGACGAGATGCGCGCGCCGCCGACGCCGTAGAACGCCGCCGAGGGATTGGTGACTTCGATGAAAGACGCAAAGCCGATGCCGCGATGCACGCCGCGCTCGCGCAGTTTGGCTTGCTCGGCGCGCAAGCCGGCGTAGTCGATCATCTTCAAAATCTTGTCGAGCGAAGCGTGATGCGAAAGGCCTTCGAGCTTCAGCCCGGCGGCTGTAGTCGCCGGATAACAATCGTCCGCGAACAGATTCTTTCGCCGCAGCTCAACCGGATCGATGCCGATCTTCGCCGCCGCCAGTTCGACCAGGCCTTCCGTCACCGCGGTCGCAATCGGATGACCGACCGCGCGGTACTGGCACATCACATTCTTGTTCTGGAATACGACGCGGGTGCGGGCGCGATAATTCGGACACGTATAGGGACTGCCGACGAGATTGACGACCTGATTGGCCTCAATGCCGGAGGTGCGCGGATAAACCGAATAGGGGCCGATGCCGGTCAGATCGTCGATCTCGAACGCGGTAATGGTGCCGTCTTTCTTCACGCCGATGCGGGCTTTGACGCGATGGTCGCGGGCATGAATGTCGGTGACGAAGCTCTCAAGCCGGTCGGCAACGAACTTCACCGGCCGCCTCAACAGCTTTGACAGCGCAACCACCGCCATTTCGTCGGCATAGATGTGGACCTTGATGCCGAACGAGCCGCCGACATCCTTGGTCAGCACCCGCACCTGATGCTCCTCAAGGCCGAGGTGCTTGGCGAAGATATTTTGCGTCATGTGCGGCGCCTGCGTGCCCTGATAAACGGTCAGGCGCTGATCGCCGGGATTCCAGTCGGCAACGATGGAGCGGGCTTCGTTGGTGACGCCGGTGTGCCGGCCGAACACGAACGTTGTTTCGACAATGGCATCGGCTTCGGCAAAGCCCTTGTCGACTTCGCCGGCATTCAACGCGCGTTCAAATGTCAGATTGTCGCCGAGCTCGGGATGAATGACCGGCGTCTTGGCATCGAGCGCGGTTTCCGCATCGGTCACCATCGGCAGCACGTCGTATTCCACGCCCACCAGCGCGCAGGCATCTTCGGCCTGGGCGCGACTGCGCGCCACCACCGCGCACACCGCTTCGCCCTGCCAGCAGGCGCGCTCGACCGCGATGGCGTACTGCGGCGCCGACTTGAGGCCTTTGAGATGAGTTAGCACACCAACCCACGGCGTAATGACTTTCGCAAGCTCGGGCCCGGTAACGACCGCGACAACGCCCGGCGCTTTTTTCGCCTCCGCAGTATCAATTTTTTTGATCCGCGCATGGGCGTGCGGCGAACGCACGAAGGCGACGTGGACCATGCGTTGCAGCGCGATGTCGCTGACATATTGGCCGCGGCCTTGGGTGAGCCGCGCCAGATTGGGCCGCGGCACCGACCGGCCGATGTACGAATTCGGCCGGTCGAGCGCGGTGAGTCCGCTCGGCTGATCGTCGGCGATCTTCATCTCTTCTCCCTCCCCCTTGGGGGGAGGGGAAAGAAAGATTACAAGAACCGCGTCGGCCACATCAGCGTGCGCCACATATGGGCGGACGGCGAGCTGTCGAAGCCGAGGCCTTCTTCCGGTTGCTTGAAGTTCCGGCCGACGATGTCAACGAAATCGTCGAGATTGACCTTGGCGTTGGGATCGAACGAGTAAATATCATTCACGCAGATCAGGCGTGAAGACATGTACCATTTGTGGTTTTTCGCGCTTTCGTAATCGCGAACAATGTAAGGCTCCGGCTTATAATCAGCGCCGAAATTGTTGATGTACTGCTGCGGATATTCGTAACCGACCGACTCGTCGGCAAAGAACCGCAGCGCCTGATGGTTACGTATCGCCCAGCTCACCTCTTCGTCCACATACGGTTCGATCATCTGCGCGCCCCAGTAGCCGTGGTCGCAACGGATGAAGCCGGTGACAGCGATATCGTGGAGAAGGCAGGCGAGGATTATCTTCTCGCTGTGACCGTTTTTCTTGGCGAGCGCAGCGCTTTGCAGAAGGTGGTTGAGCGAAGCGAAACGGTTCTTGAAGAAATCGATCAGGGTCGGCTTTTTCGGCATCGCCGGCAGGCGCGGATCGGCGCCCATCAGAAAGAACTTGTCCGGATTGTTCTTCTTGAAGTCAAAGCTGTTCTGGATCTCGACCTTGCCGTCGGCCATGCCGAACAGCACCGATTTGGTCGCGATCCGCTCGGCGAGATCGTTCATCATTTTCTCTTCGAGCTCGTCAGCACGTTCGGAAAGCGTCGGTGCGTTGACATGTTCGTTCATAGTCAGCCTGCCTTTCCAGCTTTCATCTGGTCACGCCGTCCGGCGCGCGATTGTGCGGTGGATTCGATTGCGTCCACTATAGCCTGATATCCGGTGCAGCGACAGTAATTGCCGGAGATATGCTCACGGATCGCATCCCGGCTCGGCACCCCGCCATTGAGATCGCCTTGGGCAAGCAGCGCCTGCGCTCCAATCAGCATTCCGGGGGTACAAAAGCCGCATTGCAGCGCGTTTCGCCGCGCAAAAGCATCCTGAAGATCGGCAATCGCACCGGAATCCGACAATCCTTCGATGGTTTGCACCTCAGCCCCGTCGCACTGGATCGCGAGCACCAGGCAGCCGCGGACCACCTCGCTATCGAGTAGCACCGTGCAGGCGCCGCATACCCCCTGCTCGCAGCCGATATGGCTGCCGGTCAGGCCCAGATCGTCGCGCAGGAAATCGACCAGCGTCTTGCGCGCCTCGACGCGCTCAGACACTTCCTCCCCGTTCACGCGCAAACTGACTTCGCAGAAGCGCTCGGCCATAGGGATACGTTAGCTCCCGCGACGCGTCCCTGTCATCATCCGCGAAGGCGGATGTTCCAGTATTCGCTAACGGTTCAGATCGGATTGGGCGCTGGGCTTACTGGATGCCCCGCCTTCGCGGGGCATGGCAAATGAGGGTTACACCGCCATGACAAGCCTCACGCCTTCCCGGCATGAACATTTTTCACGATATCGATGGCGCGACGCATCAAAGTCATCGACGCCTCCAGCGTGCGGAACGCAGCATGAGACGTGATGGTGACATTCTGCATGTGCGCCAGCGGATGATCGGGCTTGAGCGGCTCGGCATGAAACACGTCGAGCCCGGCATGACGGATGCGGCCGGAACGCAGGGCTTCGATGAGCGCCCCCTCGTCCACCAAAGCACCACGCGCGGTGTTGACAAAGATCACGCCGGGCTTCATGCGCGCGAAATGCGCCGCACCGAGAAAGCCGCGCGTCTCGTCGCCCAGCGTCAGATTCATCGAGATCACGTCGGAACGTTCGAGCAGTTCGTCGAGCGAAACCATCGGCGCGCCCGGCTTCGGCGTCCGGTTCCAGGCGATCACATCCATGCCCATGCCGCGGGCGATCCGCATCACTTCGCTGCCGATACCGCCGAGCCCGATCACGCCGAGTGTCTTGCCGAGCAGCTGCACGCCTTCGTGCGGCGTCCAGGCGCCGGCGCGCACTTCGCGATCCATGCGGGCGACCTCGCGGCTCGCCGCAAACATCAGCGCGATAGTGTGCTCGGCAACCGCCGTATCGCCGTAGCCCTTGATGATGTGAACCTTGATATGGCGCGCCGCCATGTCGGCGAGGCTCATATAGCTCGCAGGCCCGGTGCCGAGGAACACGATGTGCTTGAGTCCTTCGCACTGATCGACGAATTCCGTGGGCATGTAGGAATGGTCGTCGATAGCGATCTCGTAGCCCTTGAGCAGGCGCGGCAGCTCCTTGCTCTCGAACGGCGTGCGGTTGACGTCGATCGCCGGGTCGTCAGGCCGCAGCACTCGTTGCCATACCGGCGCAAGCTGATCGTTGCAGTCAAAGAATAGAGTTTTCATTTGAGTCCACGGCCCGGCGGTTCCCTCTCCCCGCTTGCGGGGAGAGGGTTAGGGTGAGGGGGCGCCTCCGCCAGCAGTGCGGCGAGGATTGTTTCAAGAACGCCTTCGAGATTTCCAGTCACGTCATTATTCCAAAAGCGGAGAATGCGATACCGATGCTCGCGGAGCCACTTATCTCGGACAGCATCGCGCTTGCTCCCCGCGTGTTGGCCGCCGTCAACTTCAATGATGAGCCGATGTTCGCGGCAAACAAAGTCTGCGACGTAAGGCCCTATAGGCTCCTGGCGAACGAATTTGAACCCATTCAAGCCGCGCGAGCGAAGTCGCCACCAGAGCTTAGTCTCCGCAATCGTTGCATTCTTGCGAAGCCGTCTCGCTAAGCCGGTTTTCGTCACCTTTGCGCTGCACATGCGTTGAGGTCCCCTCACCCCACCCTCTCCCCGCAAGCGGGGAGAGGGAATCGCGAGCGGTGACGCTGAGACATAATGCTACGGTGCGACGATCGGCTGTGCGGCGAGCACCGGCTGGCGTTGCGCGACGCCGGCAAAAGCGGAGCCTTGCTCGAACCACGACTTCGGCGCCGGCTGCCCCCACAGCGTCTGGCGTTGCGGATCGGTCAGCGACCAGCGGATCGGTGCGTGATCGGGATCGACGGTGAGGTAGTCGGAGGTGAACAGCTCGATGCGGTGGCCGTCCGGATCGCGGATATAAAGAAAGAAGGCGTTGGAAATGCCGTGCCGACCCGGACCGCGTTCCATACTGGCGAGATAGCCGGTGGTCGCCATCACATCGCAGAGATGGATGATGTCGAGCACGTTCGAATTCCACACCCCGATGTGATGTAGCCGGGGACCTGTGCCGTTGGTGAAAGCGAGGTCGTGCACATTGCCTTTGCGATGCAGCCATATCGCCCAAAGCTGCGGGTCGGCGCCGTCAGTTTCCGAATATTCGGTGAGGCGAAAGCCAAGCTCGGCATAGAAGTCGTAACTCGCCTGCACATCCGGCGTGAAGCAATTGAGATGGTCGATGCGCTGGATGCGGGCGCCATGATAGGCGCCGTATTTCTGCAGCATCGACGGCGCCTGATCCATCCGCGCATAGAATTCGAGCGGCATGCCGAGCGTGTCGGCGGCACGCAAGGTGCGGCCCTGATGCGGCACCTCGACAAATGACGTCGGCAGATTGCGGCGGCGAAACCATGCTTCGGCAAGATCGAGATCGTCCTCGCCGGCAAGCTTAAAGCCGAGAGCGCAAACATCGGCCTCACGCGCTTGCCGCAGCACGATGGAGTGATGGTTGCGCTCCTCGACGCCACGCAGATAGAGCGCGTCGCTGTCCTCGTCGCTGACCAGCAGCCCCAGGCAATCGACATAGAAGGCGCGCGAGCGCTTAATGTCCCGAACGCCAAGCTCGACATGGCTGGCGCGCACGACATTAAAGGGTGGGTCGAACACCGGCTGGCGGACGGGCATGGTCGGGCCGCTGTTTCTTTGGCCGTTGACGGTTACAGTGCTGTTTTCTAACACATCGACCGGACTGCGGAAGTCATAAGCATTTAACAGGAGAGCGCGACCATGCGCCTTGCAAGCTACAATCTGCGCGGCCGGCCCAGCTTCGGTGCGGTCGTCGGCGAGGGCATCGTCGATCTGCGCTCGCGGCTGAGCCGCTTCGGCAGTCTGGTCGAGGTTTTCCGCGCGCAGGCGCTGGCCGAAGCCAAAGCCGTCGTCGAGGGCGTGCGTCCGGATGTGCCGCTGTCCGAGGTCGAACTGCTGCCGCCGCTGCTGGCGCCCGAAAAAATCCTCTGCATCGGCATCAATTATGCCAACCGCGGCGCCGACTATAATGTCACCAACAATCCCAAGTACCCGAGCATGTTCTACCGCGCGCCGACCTCGATGGTCGGCTCCGGCGACAAGCTGGTACGGCCGAAGATTTCCGAGCAACTCGATTACGAGGGCGAGATCGCCATCGTGATCGGCCGCGACTGCAAGCACGTGCCGAAGGAGCGCGCGCTCGAGTACATCGCCGGCATGACGCTCGCCAATGAAGGCACCATCCGCGACTGGACCCGCCACGGCCAGTTCAACGTCACCCAGGGCAAGAACTTCGACGCTACCGGCGCGCTGGGCCCGTGGATCGAGACCGACATCGACCCGAAGAAACCGCTGCATCTGGTCGTCCGCAAGAACGGCGAAGTAACGCAGGACGACACCACCGCGAGCATGATCTTCAACTTCGCCGACCTGATCGCGTACACGACCACCTTCATGACGCTGCGGGCAGGCGACGTGATCTGCACCGGCACGCCGACCAAAACGACGCCAAAGGTCGATCCGCCGGTGTGGCTGAAGCCCGGCGACACCATCGAGGTCGAGTGCCCGGATATCGGGGTGCTGCGCATGTCGGTGGTGGACGAGGCGTGATAGCTAACACTTCCGCCTGCATTATCGGATGGCCGGTCGATCATTCGCGCTCGCCGCTCATTCATAATTATTGGCTGAAGACATACGGCATCGCCGGCGAATATCGCCGCGAGGCCGTGCCGCCCGATCAGTTCAGCTCCTTCATGAAGTCGCTCGCCGAACGCGGCTATGCCGGCGCCAACGTCACGGTGCCGCACAAGGAAGCGGCACTCGCATTATCGCAACCCGACGATCGCGCACACGCCGTCGGCGCCGCCAACACGCTCTGGTTCGACGGCGGCCTGCGTTCGACCAATACCGATGTCGAAGGCTTCTTGAGCAATCTTGATGCCAGTGCATCCGGCTGGGATCGCGATTTGGGTAAAGCCGTCGTGCTTGGCGCCGGAGGCGCCGCGCGCGCCGTGATCTACGGATTGCTGACGCGCGGCGTGCCGAGTGTCGTCAATATCAATCGCACGCCGAGCCGTGCCGAAGCATTGCGCGAACGGTTTGGCGGGCGGGTCCACGTCGGCCGCTGGGACGACCTGAACGGCCAACTCGGGGACGCCGCGCTGTTGGTCAACACCACGACGCTCGGCATGCACGGCCAGCCGGACCTCGCCGCCGACCTTGGACGGTTACCCGGTCACGCCATTGTCGCCGACCTGGTCTATGTGCCGCTTTCGACACCGTTGCTCAAAGCGGCAAAAGCTCGCGGACTGCGCACCGCCGACGGGCTCGGCATGCTGCTGCATCAGGCGGTCGGCGGTTTTACGCTGTGGTTCGGCAAAAAGCCTGAAGTTACGCCGCAATTGCGTGCCCTACTGGAAGCCGATCTGAACCCTTCCACCCGCTAACCGCTCGGAATAACGTAGCGGGCTTCGGGGTTCAAAACCCAGCCGTCACTGCGTTTCGCCGTGGCCTCGAACTGGGAGCCCTTTTGGGAGGAGAGTAGTAATGACGATGACGCCTTTGAAATTGGCCGGCGCGACCGCGTTTGCCCTGCTGTCCGCCGCTTCATTCGCCGCCGCGCAAGCGCCGGACACGGTGCGGGTCCGCGCCACGATCGAAAGCGTCGATGGCCAGATGGTGACGGCGAAGTCGCGGGACGGCGCCGAACTGAAAATTCACCTCGCCGACAACGCGCCCGTCAACGAAGTTGTGAAAGAATCGCTGTCCGACATCAAACCGAACTCCTACGTCGCCGTGACCGCGATGCCGCAGCCTGACGGCAGCCAGAAAGCCACCGCCGTCATCATCTTCCCCGAGGCGATGCGTGGCCTCGGCGACGGCCATCGGCCGTGGGATTTCGTGCCGAACAGCACGATGACCAACGCCACCGTCGATACCAGCGTTGCCGGCGTCGATGGCGAGAAGCTGACGGTGAAATACAAGGATGGCGACAAGACCGTCCTGATAACGCCGACAACCGAGATTGCGACCTATGCCAAAAAGTCGCTTGCGGATCTGAAGCCGGGACAAAAGATCTTCATTGCCGCGACCAAGAAGAATCCCGACGGCACCCTTGAAGCGGCGAATATCTCGTTCGGCGATTACGCGGTTTGGCGTTGAAGATTTCATCTTTTGAATCATCAGGAGCCTTGAATGAAAAAGTCAGTATTGAGCGCTGCCGTTGCCTGCACGGCGCTTGTCATCGCAACCGCCACGCCGGCACAGGCGCCGCAGGTGCGGGTGCGCGGCTCGATTGAAAGCGTCAGCGGCCAGATGTTGACCGTCAAGACGCGCGACGGTGCCGACGTGAAGATCAAGCTCGCCGACAACGCGCCGGTTCGCACCGTGACCAAATCTTCGCTCGGCGATATCAAACCGAACTCGTTTGTCGGGATCACCGCAATGCCGCAACCGGATGGCACGCAAAAGGCGGTCGAGATCCATATCTTCCCGGAAGCGATGCGCGGCACCGGCGAAGGTCATCGGCCGTGGGACTTGATGCCGAACAGCACTATGACCAACGCGACCGTCGACAGCCAAGTCGTCGAATCTGACGGTCAGAAGCTGGTCCTGAAATACAAGGACGGCGACAAGACCTTCATCGTGCCGTCAAACGTCACAGTCGTGACCTTTGCGAACGCGACTATGAGCGATCTCAAGCCGGGCGCTATCATTTTTGTCGGCGGTGCGACCAAGGAACCTGACGGCACGCTCGATGCGCCGAACGTCACGGTCGGCACCAACGGCGTCAATCCGCCGATGTGAGCGGAAAGCCATGATCGCACAACGTACGCTCATCGCGCTCGCCATCGTGTTCACGGCGGCGGGCGCGTCCGCACAAGCGCCACAGACCGTGCGCTTGCGCGGGACGATCGAAAAGGTCGACGGCAATGCGCTCGTTGCCAAATCCGACAAGGGCGACGAGCTAAGGATCAATCTCGCCGACAAGACACAGGTCGTAGACGTCGCGAAAGCGTCGATGGCCGATATCAAGGACGGCGCGTTCATCGGCAGCGGAGCGATGCCGCAACCTGACGGCTCGCAGAAGGCGATCGAGGTTCACATCTTTCCGGAGGCGATGCGCGGGACCGGTGAAGGGTTCCGCCCCTGGGACGGCGCGCCCAACAGCAGCATGACCAACGGCACGGTCGGCGGCGCGGCTGTTACCGGCGTGAATGGGCCGGTTATCACCGTGAAGTACAAGGACGGCGAGAAAAACATCGTTGTCGGTCCCGATGTACCGATCGTGAAATTTGAGATCGGCAGCATGAGCGACGTTAAGCCGGGCGTTGCCTTTACGGTCGTCGCGGCGGCGAAGCAGCCGGATGGCAGTTTCAACGTCAACCGGATCAATGTCGGGGTGAACGGCCTCGTTCCCCGCTGATTGCCGGCCGAATATCGGGGTGTTCCGGGTGGCCTGACGGCCGCCCGTACTTTTTGCGGCCCCCGCTCTGGCACGGCGTTTGCTCTGTTTTCGGGCAGGAAATGCCCACAAACGGAGACCCTCCATGACGCGAGCCGAACTCACCGAGAAGCTGCTCGATATCAAACGCGACAAAGGCTGGAGCTGGAAATACATCTGCACCGAGATCGGCGGCATGTCGCCGGTGCTGGTTACCGGGGCCGTGCTCGGCCAAATGAAAATGACGAAACCGCAAGCCGCCAAGGCGGCCGAGATGTTCGGCCTTTCCAAGAGCGAACAAGCATTGCTCAACGAGGTGCCGAACCGTGGCACGGCAATGCCGCCGACCGATCCGCTGATCTACCGGCTATACGAACTGGTGATGGTCAATGGCCCGGCGATGAAAGCGCTGATCGAGGAAGAATTCGGCGACGGCATCATGTCAGCAATCGATTTCGACATGCAGATGGAACGTCAGCCAGATCCGAAAGGCGACCGCGTACGACTTTCGATGTCGGGTAAATTCCTGCCGTTCAAATACTACGGCGCGACCGGCAACGCGCAGCAGTACGGATACAAGGAAGAATGATTGCCGCTGTCATTACGAGCGGAGCGAAGCAATCCAGCGCATGAGCGTGCCGCTCTGGATTGCTTCGTCGCTAACGCTCCTCGCAATGACGGTCAGGTGATCAGCGCGCGGACCAGTGATTGCAGTGCCGATGGAAACTGTTGTCGGTCCAGCAATGACTCCTGCTGATCGACGGGCCCCAGAACGGCTTGCCCCATACGGCGCCAATCACACCGCCGGCCACCGCACCGACGGGCCCTGCGACCACAAGGCCGGTGCCTGCGCCGGCAGCGGCGCCGACCATGTCAGCGTGTGCAGTCAGCGGCGCCGCAGCAATCGCTGCAAGTGTGGTCACGGCCAGAATGAGTTTACGCATCGTCTTCTCCTATGCATCACAGCGGCGATGCGGCGACGTCGTGTCTTGGATCGTGTCTTGGGTGGTGTCTTGGATTTTGGTGCTGTCACGGTGTGCCGAACCCCGCGCCTCAACGTTCGCGGTGCCGCACCGTTCCATTAAACCTGAAACGTTTTATAAAGTTTTCATAAGCTTAACGAAAAGCTAACGCGAATCCCGCCGGGGCTCCGGCCGCAATTTTCAGATCGAAGCAATGACGCGCCGGTCGATTTCGGCAACGCTGGTGACTCCGGTCAGCGCCATCGAGATATCGAGCTCTTTGCGCATGATGTCGATGGCGGCTGCTACGCCGGCCTGCCCGCCGGCGCCGAGGCCGTAAATGTAAGCGCGGCCGCAAAGGCAGGAACGCGCGCCGAGCGCGACAGCACGCAAGATGTCCTGACCCGAGCGGATGCCGCCGTCGAACATCACTTCAATGTCGGCGCCGACCGCCTCGGCAATCGGCGGCAGCATCGCGATCGACGACGGCGCACCGTCGAGCTGACGGCCGCCGTGATTGGAGACGACGATCGCCGCCGCTCCGGTCTTGGCCGCGATGCGCGCGTCCTCGACGTCGAGAATTCCCTTGAGGATCAGCTTGCCGGGCCACAGACTCTTGATCCACTCGACGTCCTTCCAGCTCAACGTGGGATCGAATTGTTCCGCCGTCCACTTCGAAAGCACAGTGATGTTGCTCATCCCGGGATAGTGTCCGACGATATTGCCGAACGTTTTGCGCTTGCCTTTGAGCACGCTCATCGCCCAACGCGGCTTGGTCGCGATATCGACTAAATTTTTGATGCGGATCTCCGGCGGCACACTCATGCCGTTCTTGATGTCGCGGTGGCGCTGACCGATCACCTGAAGATCGACCGTGAGCACCAGCGCGCTGCATTTCGCCGCGGCGGCGCGCTCGATCAGCGCGCGGATATAGCCGCGGTCTTTCATCACGTAGAGCTGAAACCAGAACGGCTTGTCGACCGCACCGGCAACGTCCTCGATCGAGCAGATCGACATGGTCGACAGCGTGTACGGAATGCCCGCGGCCTGTGCTGCGCGGCAGGCGTGGATTTCGCCGTCGCCGTACTGCATGCCGGTTAGGCCGACCGGCGCGAGTGCCAGCGGCAAAGCCGCTGGCTCGCCGAGGATCGTGGTCGCAGTGCTGCGGTTTGAGACATCGTGCAAGATACGCTGCCGCAACTTGATGCGTTCGAGATCGGTGCGATTGGCCCGCAGCGTTTGCTCGGCGTAGGAGCCGGACTCGCAATAATCGACAAACGCCTTCGGCACCTTGCGGTGATAGGTTTCCCGCAAGTCCTCGATGCAGGTCATGGCGGTCATGACGGCGTTTCCCCAGCTTTGTGATCTCTTGATAGCACAAAGCATAGGCAAATCGCGGGGTTGCCATGCTGGAACGGGCCCGGCCTCCGGCGGTTATCGACCAGTCGGGCGGCGCGCGCCCGCATTGAGGATGTGAAAAATGGACAGCTTCAGTAGAAATGGATCCTTCCAACGGGACAATGATTTCGATTGGGAGGATGAGAACGATCCGGCCGTGAAACGCCGGCGCGACGCTGCTAAAGCTGCCGAGAAAGAGGCACTCGACGACAAACTCGACCTGGCGCTTGAAGAGTCTTTCCCGGGTTCCGACCCCATTTCCATCATTCAGCCACCCCAGAGTCCGTACGAAAAATCCAAGTTCTAGGTCCGACGGAACTCCGCTCGGCGTTCGCCTGTGCGCATCGCAGGCGATATCCTATTGATTCCGTTAACATTCCCTGCCGGCATCGTGAACAAGGCCTTACCGGTGCCGGTAAGAATGTCGAATATTTTTTGAAGCGGATAACAGCGCGAAGGCGGTAAGATCCGGGATAGTTCTTGGGATAGTTGTACGGCGGGGTTGCCCACTATGGTTCGTAAGTACTTTGGCACCGACGGCATTCGTGGCCGCGCCAACGGCATTATTACGCCGGAACTGGCGCTTAAGGTCGGACAGGCTGCAGGCCTGACCTTCCGCCGCGGCGAACATCGTCATCGGGTGGTCATCGGCAAGGATACCCGCCTTTCCGGCTACATGATCGAGACGGCGCTGGTGGCCGGCTTCACCTCGGTCGGCATGGACGTCTTGCTGCTCGGCCCGATGCCGACGCCCGCGGTGGCGATGCTGACCCGATCGATGCGCGCCGATCTCGGCGTCATGATTTCCGCATCCCACAATCCGTTCGATGACAACGGCATCAAGCTGTTTGGTCCGGACGGCTACAAGCTCTCCGACGAAGTCGAGCAAGGCATCGAAAAGCTGATCGACGGCGACATCACCAAGCACCTCGCCCAGAGCGTGGATCTTGGCCGCGCCCGGCGCATCGACGGCGTTCACGACCGCTACATCGAGTTCGCCAAACGCACGTTACCGCGCAATCTCTCGCTCGACGGGCTGCGCGTCGTTATCGACTGCGCCAACGGCGCCGCCTATCGCGTCGCCCCTGGCGCGCTATGGGAGCTTGGCGCGGACGTTATTCCGCTCGGCGTCGAACCCGACGGCTTCAATATCAACCGCGACTGCGGCTCGACTGCACCGGACGCGCTCAGCCGCAAAGTGCGTGAGATGCGCGCTGACATCGGCATCGCCCTCGACGGCGACGCCGATCGCGTCGTGATCTGCGACGAGCATGGCCACCTGGTCGACGGCGATCAGCTTCTGGCGGTGATCGCCGAGAGCTGGCGCGATGATGGCCGGCTGGCTCAGCCCGGCGTCGTCGCCACTGTGATGTCCAACCTCGGCCTCGAACGTCATCTGCAAAAGCTGAAGCTTTCGCTGGTCCGCACGCCGGTCGGCGACCGCTATGTGCTCGAACACATGCGCCAGCACGGCTTCAATGTCGGCGGCGAACCGTCCGGCCACATCATCCTCTCCGACTACGCCACGACCGGCGACGGCCTGGTCGCCGCGTTGCAGGTGCTGGCCGTGGTGAAAAAGCTCGACAAGCCGGTGTCGGAAGCCTGCCATCGCTTCGAGCCGCTGCCGCAGGTGCTCAAGAGCGTGCGTTATCGCAGCGGCAAGCCGCTGGAGAATTCCAAGGTTCAATCGGTTATCGCCAGCGCCGAAGTACGGCTCAACGGCCACGGCCGATTGGTCGTGCGGCCGTCGGGGACCGAACCCGTCATTCGCGTCATGGGCGAAGGCGACGACCAGGCGATGGTAGAAGAGGTCGTCGACAGCATCGTCGACGCGCTGACCGATCAGGCGGCCGCGTAATTTTGCGCTCATAAGCGGCCTCCGCTCATTCCCGCGCAAGCGGGAATCCAGCTGGGTCCCCGCTTTCGCGGGGACGAGCGGAAGAAGTTTTCACCCCCGCCCCTTCAAAAAATGCGCGAACGCTTTCAGCGTGACTTCGGAGACATAATGCTCGATGCCCTCGGCATCGGCTTCCGCGGATTCGGTCGGCACGCCGATCGCACGCAACAGATCGACCACCAGCCGATGACGCACCCGCACGCGGTCGGCAAGTTCATGGCCTTTGTCGGTGAGGAAGACGCCGCGATAGGGCCGCGCGGTCGCGAGACCCGCACGCTTTAGCCGGGCAATGGTCTTGATCGCGGTGGCGTGCGAGACACCGAGCCGCCGCGCGATATCGGTCGGCCGCGCTTCGCCCTCGCCTTCCAGCAGGTCCGCGATCAATTCCGCGTAGTCTTCCAGCAACGCGGTCGATTGCGCCGACCGCGTCTTGCCGAACCGGCGCGCCTGGGTACCTTCCGCGGGGAGTTTTGCCATTGCCGTTGGTGCGACCAGTGGATGCGATGAACGCAATAAACGCCCTGTCATTGCATTGCCGCACTCACCGAACACCACACTTCACTCATCGTGTCAAAATGTAGCCTTAGCTACATAATCTAGCCGTTGACGCCGATTAGGGCAATCCCTATATTTGTAACATAGGCTACACTTTTGAGTAAATGCTGCCGCAACATGTGAAATTGCGTAGTGAAGCACCGATGACAGCCCAAGAAATGATTGAGTCCATCATCCGGCCGTCACTCTCCGAACAGACTGTCGCGACGGCGCGGCAGGTGCTCGCCGGCCAGCGCAGGGGATTGCGCGGCTCGCTCGCTTTCGTCGGCCCCGCCGTCATCGCCTCGATCGCCTATATCGACCCCGGAAACTTCGCCACCAATATCCAGGCCGGCGCCAAATACGGTTACAGCCTGCTGTGGGTGGTGCTTGCCGCCAACCTGATCGCGATGCTGTTTCAGGGTCTCTCCGCCAAGCTCGGCATTGTCACCGGCCGCAATCTCGCGGAACTGTGCCGCGACCAATTTTCGCGCCCGGTCGTTTTCGCCATGTGGGGCATCAGCGAAATCGCCGCGATGGCGACCGATCTCGCCGAATTCCTCGGCGGCGCTATTGGCTTCGCATTGCTGCTCCACGTACCGCTGATTGCCGGCATGACCGTCACCGCCGTCATCACCTACGCGCTGCTGATGAGCGAGGCTTACGGCTTCCGCCCGCTCGAGCTCATCATCGGCGCCATCGTCGGCCTGATTGGCCTTTGCTATCTGATCGAGATGTTCATCGCACCCGTCGACTGGAGCTCGGCGGCCTATCACACGGTGGTGCCACAGCTTGCCGATTCCGAAGCGCTACTGCTTGCCGTCGGCATTATCGGCGCGACGGTGATGCCGCACGCGATCTATCTGCATTCCGGCCTGACGCAATCGCGCATACCGGTTCGTGACGATACCGACCGGCGCAGGGTGTTGCACTTCTCTAACCGCGAGGTCGTCGTTGCGCTCACGGCCGCAGGCCTGATCAACATGGCGATGGTGATCATGGCGTCGAGCGCGTTCCACGCCGGCCATCCCGACGTGGCGGAGATCGAGACCGCCTATCGCACCCTTACCCCGCTGCTCGGCGGCGCGGCCGCAGGCGTGTTCCTGGTGTCGCTGATCGCATCCGGCGTGTCGAGCTCGACAGTCGGCACCATGGCCGGCCAGATGATCATGCAGGGATTCATCGGCATACGGATTCCGATCTGGGTCCGCCGGCTGGTCACGATGATCCCGGCCTTCATTGTGGTCGCGCTCGGCGTCAACGCGACCAACGCGCTGGTTGTCAGTCAGGTGGTGCTCAGTCTGGCGCTGCCGCTGCCGATGATCGCGCTCCTGATCTTCACCGGGCGCCGTGACATCATGGGCGCGTTCACCAACACCAGGTTTACCGCGGCGCTGGCGATTGCCGGCACCGCGATCGTGCTGGCGCTCAATCTGGTTCTCATCGCGGAAACGTTCGCGTGACTTGCCGACGCCCAAAATAAAATCGGCCGTTCGTGAGAACGGCCGATCCGTATATGAACAAAAACAGCGGCGTCCTACAGACTTTCTGCCGCCGGCATGGTTGCGCCGTCGACCAGCACCGGGATCACCGCAATATCGCGCTTGAGCGCCGAAGCAAGCTCGATGCGTACGTAGTCTTTCTCGTTGTCGAGCCGCCGTACGCCGGTTTTGTCTTTGGCGTCGAGCCAGTGCGGGCCGATCACGGCGAGCAGAACGCGGCAATGCGAGACCTGGTTGTCGAGCTGCTTGGCAAAGTCCACGCCAGGCTTCATGGCATCGACGTCCATGAACAGGTCGTCCCTGGAAAACCGTCCCGCCAGATAATCGAACAACCGCCCGGCGACCCCCGGGCGCGTCATCGCGCCGATAATTGATAAAAATGCCCGCCATCGCCGTCAGTTTAATACATCTGGCAGCGGTGAAAATGGCGTCTTACACAGTTTCCCGGCCCTGAGGAGGGCCTGTTACCGAACACAGCGATGCTTTTTGCGCTTATAGCAGCTCGACTGTCGTCAAATTTAGATCAATTTGAATGATTGTTCGCAACAAGGCGATAAGCCGGCCACGCTATGCTGTAGTGATGGCGGACACCACCAAATCCGGCAATCTTTGGCGCCGCGGCGACAGGCTGCTCGTGCTGTCGCGGCAGGCGCGCGAGCAAGGTCACAACGAGCTTGCTGACGACATCCTTGATCGCGCCGCTCAGCTTCTGGAAGACGCAAGAGTCATAGAGGGTCTGTCGGAGACGGGCTTCGCGAGGCTGGCGTCCTGAGGCCGGGCGCTGGCGCTCCCTACGGGAATCGAACCCGTGTTTCAGCCTTGAGAGGGCCAATCAGCCGTCCATCGCCGTCTGCCCAAGTCTGAGTTATCCCTGATAACCCTCACATTAGGTCTGTTTTCGTCCTTCATTGTCCACCGACCTCCACGTCCTGTATATTGGACATCTGTTGGACACGAGGGTTACTTATGGCCCGAACGCTACGTGACGCCTCGCTCGATACTCGCGCCGCCAGAAGCCGTCTCAAGCCTCGTGGGAAGCCCTATTATCGGCTCGTTGAAGCCGGGCTGCACCTTGGCTACCGCAAGCCGAAGGGCGGCCGCGATGCTGCTGCCGGCAGGTGGGTCGGTCGATTTTACGTTGGCAAGCAGGCCTACGAGATCGAAACGATCGCGGAAGCCGATGACTTCTCCGATCCGGACGGGGAGAAAATTCTTAGCTACAGCCAGGCACAGAACAAAGCGCGGGAGCGACGAAAAGCCCGCACGGCCGGAACCGCCGGCGCTGCCCTCACGGTACGGCACGCGGTTGAGGTCTACCTTTCGGAACGTGATGCGCGCGAAACCCGGCGCAAAGCGCGTCCCGCTCGTTCAGACGCTCGTCGGCTTGAGCGTTACGTGATCGGCCGCAAACAGCAGGGCAAGCGCAAGGAAATCCTGCCGGCAGCGCTCGCAGATATTCCGCTGGATGTCCTTGAGGACAATGACCTGCAGAAGTGGCGCGCCGGACTACCGAAAACGATGAAAGCAACCGCGAAGCGGCGTATTGCCAACGATCTCAAAGCGGCACTGAACGGCGCCTTTGAAAAGAACCGCAAGCGCCTCGACCCGGGTCTGCCGAACGTAATTAAGCTCGGTCTCAAAGCGAAAGAGAGCGATGACGGTGGCGAGTTCGAGCCGCATGCCCGTGACAACCAAATTTTGAAAGACGAACAGGTAACCCGGCTGATCCGAGCCGCGGGTGAGATAGATGCCGAACAGGGATGGGATGGGGACCTGTATCGAATGACAGTAGCGCTTGCCGCGACAGGGGCGCGTTTCTCGCAGGTGGCGCGAATGAGGGTAGGTGACTGTCAGACGGCCAAGAAACGCTTACTCGTACCCCAAAGCCGGAAAGGTAAGAGCAAAAGCGCTGGCAGCACCGCAGTGCAGGTGGATAAGGATGGCCTTGCCGCGTTGAGGGGCGCCGTAATTGGTCGCGCCAATAACGAGGTGCTCTTCGAGCGCTGGCGCCACCAGCAAGTTCTCGGCAACAAATGGGAGCGCGCGGAGCGCGGGCCCTGGCAAACCGCAAGCGAATTTACTCGCCCCTGGAACGCGATCCGACAGCGCGCAAAAATGCCCCATGTGATTCCGTATGCATTTCGGCACTCCTCCATCGTACGCGGAATAAGGGCTAATCTGCCGATCCGGCTCGTGGCGTCGATGCACGATACGTCAGTCCGGATGATCGAACGCCATTACGCAAAATGGATTGTCGATGGTCTTGAAGAGCTCGCTGCCAGAGCGGTAGTGTCGCTAATGCCACCGGAGAAGCTTGGACAAGTGGTTCCAATGCGGATTGGCAAAACCTAGATCGCATCGATTGACCCTCCCTGAATCCGCATGGACGTAACTGTCACGGCGAACGCCGAAAAGGGGGAATGGCCTCTGACCGACCTCCTCGGGCGCAACATGGGATGCGTTGCGGAGACAGAACCCGGGGTCTTCAGGATCAAACCTCAGGGGCAGGCTGTTGCGACCATGGCAGCGCTGACTTCAAAAACCTTTACGTCGCTCGATGTCGCTCTGGCCGCCATAGAAGAACATACCCGCGGCGTATGTCGGCGGGTATGAGGCCGCCAACTTATACCAATGCTCAAATTGACTGACCGACGACGGCCCAGTCGCGGCGTGCGACGGTCATGATTTTCCAAGGCTGATTGATGAGGGTGTTCCAAGCGTAGCAGCAGTGATCGACGATGTCGTCGA